>CXWF01025092.1_pt1 | contig 31667 bp, 29 predicted proteins | sample 468421 | NCBI WGS metagenome assembly CXWF01 (sample SAMEA2620812, study PRJEB7988) | marine metagenome | biome: marine biome (ENVO:00000447); feature: surface water layer (ENVO:00002042); material: "saline water (ENVO:00002010), including plankton (ENVO:xxxxxxxx)" | depth 5 m
ACGACAGGGCTGGACGAGGACGACCTCGCCAAGCTGGACGCCGCCGCGCGCCACGCCATCGTCATCCGGGCGGGCAACATGAGCTTCGGCGTCAACCTGTTGACCAAGCTGACCGAGACGGTGGCCCGCGCGCTGGACGTCGATTTCGACATCGAGGTGGTCGAGGCCCATCACAAGCACAAGGTGGACGCGCCCTCCGGCACGGCTCTGATGCTGGGCGAGGCGGCCGCCGAGGGGCGCGGTGTGCGCCTGTCGGACGTCTCCGACCGGGGCCGCGACGGGATCACCGGAGAACGGGAAGAGGGGCACATCGGTTTCTCCGCCATTCGTGGCGGCGACATCGTGGGCGAGCATGACGTGATCTTCGCCGGAGCGGGCGAGCGGATCATCCTGCGCCATGTGGCGACCGACCGGGCAATCTTCGCGCGCGGCGCGCTCAAGGCCGCGCTCTGGGGCATCGGGCGCAAGCCGGGGGCCTATGACATGATGGACGTGCTGGGCCTCTGAGGCGGACCATACGCCGGGCGCCGAAAATTCCGGCAGATCGTGCTGCAAAGCAGCAATTCCGCCGGAGGTCTTATTCCAAAGGCTGAAATTGCCTTGCACTTTGCCGCCGATGCAGGGGGCGGGGCGCAATCTCCTTGAAAATGCTGCACCTGCGAAGTAGGGTGATGGTGTTCTTCCAGAGGTATTTTCATCATGTCGACCACCAAGCCACGCCTGTCCGCCAAAGACTGGATCTCAGCCGGATTCCGCGCCCTCGTGACCAAGGGTCCGGAGGCGCTCAAGGCCGAACCGCTGGCGCGTGACCTCGGGACGACCAAGGGTAGTTTCTACTGGCACTTCAAGGACGTGCCGGACTTCAAGACCAAGATGCTCCACCATTGGCAGGGCAGCGTGATCGGCGCCCTCAGCGCCGCCGTGGATGCAGGCGGCACCGCGTCGCAGCGGCTTTACCGGATCAACGAGATGGCCGCGCATGAGGGCGGAAACCTTGGCGGGGCCGGGCTTGAGCCTGCGATTCGCGCCTGGGCGCAGTCGGATGCCGAAGTGGCGGATGCGGTCGAAGAGATCGACGGCAAGCGGCTTGCCTATCTGTCGGCCACGCTCAAACAGCTTGGCCTGACCAACCCGGAGTTCGCGCGCATCATCTACGGCGCCTATATCGGCATGGGCACGCTGTCGGCCACCGATGGACAGGACAATACCGATGCGCTCTCGACCCTGACCGCCGCGATGCTGGCGCTTCAGGACGCCTGACCCCTACCGCCGCGACAGCCGGTCCACCAGCCGCGCCCGCGCCTCGGGCAAGGGTTTGTCCCCCTGGGCATGGGCAAGGCTATGGGTCAGGAAATACCCCGTCGTGCGCAGCCCGTCGGCAATCCCCGCCAGATCCCCGGTGACGACGCCCAGAAGCTCCTGCGGCAGCGGGAGGAGCTTGTCGGCCCACTCTCCCGCCCCCTCCGCGCTCACCGCCCGCCCGGATCGGGGCGAGACATAAGAGAGATCGTCGGGCGCGCCCGTGACGGCACAGGCCGTGAGGTCGAGGCCATAGCCAAGCTCCTCCAACACCGCGAGTTCCCATTGCAGGTAGGCCACCGGCCAGGCGGGCGTTTCCGACAGCAGGTCGAGCATGGCGACGCTGCGGGCGTAAAGCTGCGGATGCGCCTCGCGCTCGGGCAGGGCGAAGGACAGAAGCGCGGTGATCGCGTTCAACGCGGCCAGCGCATCGCGATCGCCCATGATCCCCGCCGCCCGCGCCCGGACCGGCTCCACGGTGAAGGACCCGATATGCTCCTCCAGCCGCGCGCGCCACATGAGGTCGAGCTGTGAGCCGGGTTGCAGGATCGGGGCGATCTTGCGCGACACGCCCCCGCGCACCACGCCCGCGTGGCGGCCATGTTCGGCCGTGAACACCTCGATGATCACCGAGGTCTCGCCATGCTTGCGCACGCTCAACAGCGCGCCCTGATCCCGCCACTCCATGCGGGCCATTCTGCCCGGCAGATGACGCCGCGCAAGGGCTTGCTTTAAGGGCAGGATTCGGCCCTGATGGCGCAATGACCGGAGCCGCCCGCCTTGCTGCGACCCTGATCGCCCTTGCCACCTTCGCGGCGCTCGCGATGCAGGTGGTCGTCACCTACCGGCTGACCGGCGGGGCGCTGTCCACGGTCTGGGTGATCCTCGGCTATTTCACGGTGCTCACGAACCTCCTCGTCTTCGCGACATTCGCGCGTATGGCGCTTGCGGGCCGGATGCTGTCGGCAAGCTGGCTTGGCGGTCTCACGCTCTGGATCGCCATCGTGGGGGTCGTCTACCACACGCTTCTCGCGAATATCTGGGAGCCTCAGGGGCTCGCCCTCTGGGCCGATCAGGGGCTGCACACGCTGACGCCGCTTCTCACGCTGGCCTTCTGGGTTGCTTTCGCGCCGAAGGCCGCGCTGACGTGGATGGACGCGGTGCGCTGGCTGTCATGGCCGCTGATCTACACGATCTACGCCCTGATCCGGGGCATGTTCACGGGGCGCTACCCGTATCCCTTCATCGACCTCACCGTGCTTTCGCCCGGACAGGTCGCAGTCAACTCGGTCGGGTTGAGCGTCGCCTTTCTCATTGGCGGGCTCGTCCTGATCGCCATTTCACGCTTGGTGCCATGACCCAATCCTCCCGGCTGATCGCCACCCTCCTCGCACTCTTGGCCTGGGCCGGGCTCGCCGCCCAGTTCGCCCTGTCGATCGAGACGAACGAAACCGTCTGGCGCACGATCTGGGTGCTGGCGCGGTATTTCACCATCCTGACGAATGCCCTCGTCGCCGTGACCTTCACGATCATGGCGGTACGCGGACGGCGCGCGCCGGCCCAGTGGACGGCGGCGCTTACCTTGTGGATCCTGATCGTCGGTGTCGTCTATCACACGCTGCTGGCCGATTATGACAAGTCGGGGCTGGATTTCTTCGCCGATCACGCCACCCATACGGTCGTGCCGCTGCTCACCGCCGTCTGGTGGGTGGCCTTCGCGCGGCATGTCGCGTTTCGCTGGCGGCTGGCGGCGTATTGGCTGGCCTATCCGCTCCTGTATCTCGCCTATGCCTTGGCGCGCGGGGCGGCGGACGGGATCTATCCGTATTTCTTCGTGGACGTGTCCCGCTTCCCCGTCTCGACGGTGCTGGGCTACTGCGTCGGGCTGTGCGTGGCGTTCTGGCTTGCGGGACTTTTGATGATTGCCATCGCAAGGGCCCGCGCGCGGTAGTATATTGGGGCCATGCCCGCCCTGTGCCGAGATTGCCTGACCACCTTCGATGACGGTGCCCGCTGCCCCGCCTGCCGGTCGCCGCGCGTGGTCTCGCACCCCGAGCTTTTCTCGCTCTCCATCGCGCACATGGACTGCGATGCGTTCTATGCGAGCGTGGAAAAGCGCGACGATCCGAGCCTCGCGGGCAAGCCGGTCATCATCGGCGGCGGCAAGCGTGGCGTCGTGTCCACCGCCTGCTATGTCGCGCGCATCCGGGGGGTGCGCTCCGCGATGCCGATGTTCAAGGCGCTGGAGTTGTGCCCAAACGCCGTGGTCATCAAGCCACGCGGGAGCCATTACGCCGCCGTGTCCAAACAGATCCGCGCGATGATGGACGAACTCACGCCCTCCATCGAACCGCTGTCGCTGGACGAGGCGTTTCTGGACATGACCGGGACGGAACGACTCCACGGCCACCCGCCCGCCGTTATGCTGGCCCGGCTGCTCAAGCGGATGGAGGACGAATTGGGCCTCTCAGGCTCCATCGGCCTCAGCCACAACAAGTTTCTGGCCAAGGTCGCCTCGGACCTCGACAAGCCGCGCGGGTTCTCCGTGATCGGCAAGGGCGAGACGATGGACTTCCTCGCCGGCAAGCCGGTGCGCATGATCTGGGGTGTGGGAGCCGCTGCGCAATCGTCGCTGGAGCGGGCGGGCATCCGCACCTTTACCGACCTCCTGCGCTGGGACAAGCAGGCGCTGGTGGAGCGGTTCGGCGGCATGGGCGAGCGCCTCTGGCACCTCGCGCGGGGCGAGGATTTCCGCCGAATCTCGGCCAACGCGCCGGTCAAGTCGATCTCGAACGAAACCACGTTTTTCGAGGATACCTCAGACCCCGACCTGCTCGACGGTCATCTCTGGCGGCTGTCCGAAAAGGTCGCCGACCGCGCCAAGGCCAAGGGCCGTGCGGGCCGCGTCGTGACGCTCAAGCTCAAGCGGGCGGACTTCAAGCTCATCACCAAGCGGGTGAGCCTCTATGATACGACGCAAAGCGCCGACCGCATCTATCGCACGGCGCGCGGGCTGTTCGACACGGTCGCCAACAAGGGGCCGTTCCGGCTGATCGGCGTCGGGATCAGCGAGATTTCCGGGGCGGACGGGGCCGATACGGCGGGCGATCTGCTCGACCCGCAGGCGGCGCAACGGCGCGCGGCGGAAAAGGCGACGGATGCGATCCGGGCGAAATTCGGTGAGGGCGCGATCCTGAAGGGGCGCGCGATCCGCTGATTACTCGGCGGCGAGCGGCAGGTCCTGCGGACGCCCCACTTCGGCCACCCGCGCGATGACCCGGTCAATCGCCGCCTGCATCGAGGCGAAATTGCCATTCGGCACCAGCTTGGACTCGTTCATGTACAGCGAGCGGTCGATCTCGACCTGGATCGCGTGCTGTCCGCGTGAGGGGCGACCGTAGTGCTGCGTGGTAAAAGCCCCGGCGAACGGCGTGTTGCGCCCGACCCGGAACCCCTCGTCGCGGAAGGCCAGTTCGATCTCGTCCACGATCTCGCCCGCCGCCGACGCGCCGAACCGGTCGCCCAGCACGATCTCGGGCTTCTCGCGCCGCCCCCGGCACAGGCTGTCGATCGCCTCGTGCGGCATGGAATGGCAGTCGATGAGGATCGCCTGACCGAACAGCCGATGCGACTCGTTCACCAATGTCTTGAGCCGCCCGTGATAAGGGTGCCAGTGCGAGCGCAGCCGCGCCTCGGCCTCGGCCAGCGGGATCTTGCCGCGGTAAATCGGGCGCCCCCCGGCCACAACCCGGGGAATCACCCCAAGGCCGGAGGTCACGCGCGGGTTGTGCAGCGCCTTCTCGACGCCCCGGATCAGCGCGGGGTCCAGTTCCTCGGTCCCCCGGTTCACGTCCACGAACGCGCGCGGCACGGTCAGCGCCAGAAGCGGCGCGCCATGCGACGGGGCCGAGGCGAAAAGCTCGTCCACAAAGGCATCTTCAGAGGATCGGATGGTGCGCGAATCAAGCACGCTGCGGCGCAGGAAACCCCAGCCGTAGTCGCGCCCGGAATGGGGCGAGGCAAAGATCACCGAGGTTGACCGAAGGCTCGGGTATTCGACGCGATGCGAGGGACTCATTTTCTCTCCTGAGACTCCAGCATAGCCTGATAAACACCAAGGCCAAAAGCCCCTTGCATGGTCCTTCGACTCCTTTTATAGACCTGCGGACCGGCGCGGGGTTTCCCGCGTCTGTTTGTTTGGGTTTACCCCCGGACGAGAAATTCAGGGCGATTAGCTCAGCGGTAGAGCACTTCGTTGACATCGAAGGGGTCACTGGTTCAATCCCAGTATCGCCCACCATGAACCGCCTTGGAAACAAGGCTTGAACACAAAGGCGCGACCAGCGCCGCGAATGAGGAGAAGGGCCATGAAAGTCCGCAACTCGCTCCGCTCGCTGAAGAACCGGCACCGGGATTGCCGTGTCGTGCGCCGTAAGGGCCGCGTCTACGTGATCAACAAGACCCAACGCCGCTTCAAGGCCCGCCAGGGCTGATCAGCAGGCTACGGAATTGACGAAAGGCCGTCGGAGCGATCCGACGGCCTTTTTTCCGTTCCGGCGCAACGCAACGTCAGGGCGTGAGCGGACTCGCGACGCCGCGCTCCCGGCTGACGAACCCGTCCCACATCACGACCGACCAGATCTGTAGAACGTGACGATAAGGGCGCAGCACCACCTGCGCCGGGGGCACCACCGCGATACCGGACAGGAGCGCGCGCGGGATGCGGGTAAAGCCCGACTCGTTCGCCGGGATTTTCTGTGACTCGCCATAAAACGCCGCCTCGGCGGTGCGGCGCATCCGGCTCCCGCGTTCCAGGTTGCCGATCTTGGCGGCGACAAGGTCCAGCGCGTCGGGTGTGAGCAGGACGATCGGGCGGTCGGGCGGCGGCGCCACCGCCATCAGCCACAGGCGCGCGGGCGGCGGGTGAAACGCGGCGGGGAGCGGCAGGCTCCCGTCAGCGCCCAGCCTCACACGCCGGACACCGACACCGAGGCCCTGATGCCGCCCGTCGACCATCTAGAACGCCGCGAGCAGGCGCACCATCGTCTGCTGGGTGACGAAGCCCGTCACCGGGATGTTGCGGCTGCTCTGGAACCGGCGGATCGCGGTGCGCGTGCCGGGTGTGAACAGCCCGTCCACCTTGCCGACGTTATAGTCGAGGCTCGCAAGCTTGGTCTCCACCAACAGCCGCGTGACCTTGGTGCCCGCCACCTGCTGTTCCTCGCGTTCCGCCGCCGTCAGCTCCGGTTCCCGGTCTTCCTGGTTGTTGAACTCACCCAGCCGCGCGCGGGCTTCCTGCGCGAAAATGCCGTTGGGGTAGCGGTCGAGATATGTGCGATAGCTGCGCGGCTGGTCGGAATTGCGCACCCGATCCCAGAACTCGCGCTCCTCGGCCTCGGCCCGGCTGCGTTTGTCCGCTTCGATATCATCAAGCCGCTCACGCGCCACATCCGCGAACAGGCCATCGGGATAACGGTCGAGATAGGCACGCAGCCCCGCCTCGTCCTGCCCTTGCCCGATCTGGTTCCAGTAGCGGCGATCCTCGCGCTCCTGCCGGGCCTGCCGCTCGGCGGCTTCGCGTTCAAGCTCAGCGGCCCGCGCATCGGCCCGCTGGGTCATCTCGGCCAGCATCTCGCGCGTGAGGTAGCCGGTGACGGCGAACCCGTTGGCGGACTGATAGGACCGGATAGCCGACCGGGTCGCGGGGCCAAAGATCCCGTCGATCCCGCGCGGGTCGTGGTCCAGCAGGGCGAGGTTGCGCTGCACCTGCCGCCGTGCGGCGCGGTTCAGGTCAAGCGCGTCCTCCGCCCGCGCGTCCGCATTGGCCTGCGTCTCTTCGCTCTCGGTCAGGGCCGCGCGCGCCTCGTTGGCGTGCGTGCCGTCCGGGAAGTATTCGAGGTAAAGCTCAAGGCCCTCATCGGTGTCCATCGTCTGCGCGACCACCCAGAATGCTTCATCCGGCGATTGCGCGGTGCGCTCGATCACGACGCGCCCGTCGCCTTCGGCCGGCAGGAACGGCACCACGTCCGAGACGAACCCGCGCGCGGTCACGCCGCCGGGGCCGTCCTCAAGCCCGACGCCCAGCGGCAGGCCGGGCACCAGCAGCACCTCGTTGGCCACGCGGATCACGCGGTCCACGGGGCCGGACAGGATCGTCACGCCCTGCGGCGCTTCGATGTCGAGGTCGTCGGACAGTCCGGTGCCCGCCACCTCGTCACCCGCCGGGGCGGTGAGGAGCACCGATTGCCCCTGATACTGCGCCAGCACGTCGAGGATCGGGCCGATGGCCAGCGCCTCTCCCCCGACCGACACGGCGTTGGGCGTCTCGGCCTCATGGGTGAGCAGGTAGCTGTCACGCGGCCCGCCGACCATGTGACCGGCGAGATAGACCAGAACCCTGTCCGACCCTTCGGCATCGTCACGGAAATCCTCGACCGCGCCGCGCACGTCCGCGGCCTCTTGGTCCAGCGACGAGGTGACCGAGAACCCTTCGTCCTCCAGCTTCTGGGCCAGCGTCACGGCCTGCGCTGCGCCGGAAACATCGGGCAGGTTTTCATATTCGCTTTGAACGACGATCAGCGCCGCATCGGCGGCGGCGATCTGTGGAACGGTGGCCAGAACGGCAAAACTCGTGGCCAGCGTCTTGGATAGGATAGACTTGCGCATGGAACCTCCCTGCGTCGTGTGTGTCACTTGACGCATACCTGTGCCCTTCCCCGATGATATCCCATATCAACGGGTCGCGGGGCGGGAAGTTCCGGCGAGTTATCGCCTGACAACCGCGCTCAGTCGTAGCTGCGCGCGTCCTCGATCACCTTGCCGTCGTTGGGAAGATGGCCGGGTGTCACGATTTCGACCCGTCCCTTGAGCTTGAGCACTTCGGAAATGGTGCGCCCATAAGCGTCGGCATCGCCGCCTTCGGCCTCCACCTGCACCGTCATCACGTCCGCCTCGCCATCACGGCTGGCGACGACACGGGCGCGCGCGATCTCGGGATGTTTGGAGACGAAATCCGCCACCTGTTCAGGCCGCACGAACATGCCCTTGATCTTGGTGGTCTGGTCGGCGCGGCCCATCCAACCCTTGATGCGCATGTTGGTGCGCCCGCAGGGGCTGTCCCCGGCCATTACGGCGGAAAGGTCGCCGGTGGCAAAGCGGATGAGCGGGTAGTCGGGGTTGAGCGTCGTGACCACGACCTCGCCCACCTCGCCCGGGGATACGGGCTGGCCGGTGCCGGGGCGCACGATCTCGACGATCACGCCCTCGTCCACGATCATCCCCTCCATCGCCGGGCTCTCATAGGCGATGTTGCCGAGGTCTGCGGTCGCGTAGTTCTGAACACAGGCGATGCCGCGATCCGCGTATTCCTGACGCAGCGAGGGAAACAGCGCGCCGCCCCCGACGGTCGCCTTGGTAATGGCGAGCTTCAGGCCCATCTCGTCGGCTTTGTCGAGGATCACCTTGAGGAAATCGGGGGTGCCCGCATAGGCCGTCGTGCCGATATCCGCCGCCGCGCGGACCTGAAGCTCGGTCTGGCCGATCCCGGCGGGAACGACGGTGGCCCCCACCGCCCGCGCGCCGTTTTCAAAGATCATGCCGGCGGGCGTGAGGTGATAGGAAAAGCAGTTCTGCACGATGTCGCCCGCGCCCACGCCCGCTGCGTGCAGGAACCGCCCGATGCGCCACCAGTCATGCCCGACCCCGCCCGGCTCATAGATCGGGCCCGGGCTTTGAAAGATGTGGGCGAACCCGCTCGTCGGCAGGGTTGCAAAGCCCCCCAGAGGCGCCTTGGCCGCCTGCGATTTGCCGAGGTCCGACTTGCGCAGAACGGGGAGCGCCGCAAGAGCTTCGATGCTGGTCACGCTGGCCGGGTCCACATCCGCAAGGCTCTCGCCATATCCCGGAAGTCCCTTGGCGCGGGCCACCTGCTCCGGCAGGGCCTTGGCAAGGTCCGCCGCACGGGCGTCTGCGGAGCGGATTTCAAGGTCATCGAAGAAGTCAGGCATGGCAAAGGCCCTTTCGGTTCGCGGGGGACAAGAGACGTGCGGCAATTCGCGCAATATTGGTATGCCGTCGTATACGATAGACAGCGGCGGATAATTGACGTTGCGTAAGAAGCGAAGTGATCCGGGAGAAACTTACATGCCAGAAAGATATTTGCACCGGGTCAGTTTCGACGATGCCGCGCAGGTCGCCGAGATCGACTTGTCGGGCCTCAGCCTGGACACGTCCGGCGAGATCAACGCGCTCTACGACGCGATCGAGGCGGCCATTGCGGAAACCGGCGAGGAGCTGTGGTTCTTCGTCATCAACTACTCGCAATTCCGGATCGACAGCGCGGCGTGGTACACCCACCACAAGCGCGGCAAGGCGCTGAACCTCGGCCATTCGCAGGGCAGCGTGCGCTACGACATGAGCGACGAGACGCGCCGGCAGATCGAGCGCACGGCCAAGACCGAGGCTTTCGATCCCAACCTGTTCGCCGACCGTGACAGCGCCCTGGCCCGCGTGGCGGAGTTTCCGTCCAAGCGGCGCAAGAAGGTCGTGCATGACGTGGACTACACGGATGACGACTTCGCGCAGCGCATCTCGTTCGAGCCCGAGGCGGAAATCATGAACGTCGATTTCCACGACTTCACGTTCCACCACTCCGCCGACGTCAACGCCTTCTACGATCATATCGAGCGTCGCGTCGAAGAGACGGGGCTGCGCTGGTTCTTTCTCATCAACTACGAAAACTGCCGGATCTTCGAGGAGGCCTGGGTCGCCTATGCGCGGCGCGGCAAGGCGCTCAACCAACGCTGGTCGATGGGCTCGGTGCGCTATGCGCCGGGGTCCGAGGCCGAGGAAACCATCCGGATGCGGGCCGAGAGCCAGCAGTTCCGCCCCAACATCCGCAACACCCGCGAAGACGCGCTGGCACGCATCGCCGAGATGAAGTCGGAGATGGCGGAGCCGTGATCCGGCCCGACCTTGGGGTATGTCCGCGCTGAGGATCGGCATTACGCGAGCCAGCGTTTCCGGCGGCGGTAGGAGCGCACGTCGCGGAAGGATTTGCGTCCGTCGTCCGACATGCCGAGGTAGAATTCCTTGACGTCCGGGTTCTCGCGCAGGTCCGCAGCGGGGCCGTCCATCACGATCCGACCGGATTCGAGGATATAGCCGTAATGCGCATAGCGCAGCGCGACGTTGGTGTTCTGCTCGGCGAGCAGGAAGGTATAGCCCTCCTTCTCGTTAAGCGATTTCACGATCTCGAAAATCTGCTCCACGAGCTGCGGGGCGAGACCCATCGAGGGTTCGTCGAGCAGGATCGTCTCGGGCCGGGACATGAGCGCGCGGCCAATGGCGATCATCTGCTGCTCACCGCCCGAGGTATAGCCCGCCTGCGACTTGCGGCGTTCCTTGAGGCGGGGGAAATAGTCATAGACTTTCTGCAATTCGGCGTCGATGTCGCCCCGGCTCGCCTTGCGGGTATAGGCCCCGGTGAGCAGGTTCTCTTCGACGGTCAGGTGTTCGAAGCAGTGACGCCCCTCCATCACCTGGATCACGCCTTTCGAGACGAGGTCGGCGGGGGTCAGACCCTCGACCTTCTCGCCCTTGTAGACGACCGTCCCCTTGGTGACTTCGCCGCGTTCCGACCGCAGCAGGTTCGAGATCGACTTGAGCGTCGTGGTCTTGCCCGCGCCGTTGCCGCCGAGAAGCGCGGTGATGCCGCCCTTGGGCACGCTCAGGCTCACGCCCTTCAGGACGAGGATGACGTGATTGTAGATCACCTCGATATTCTTGACCTCGAGGACCGTCTCGGTGTCGGGCTTGGCGGCGTCCAGCATGGCGAAATCCGTCTGTCTGTCGTGGTCCCCGGCCCGCGTCAGGGCGGGCCGGGGGTTGTGGCTTACATGCAGCCCGCTTCGATGCCGGCTTCCGCGGCATAAGCCGAGGAATCTTCATCGATGAGCGGCTGAAGCACGTCCTGATCCGACTGCATATAGTCGGTGATCAGCGACCAGGACTCGGCGTTCGCGTCCCACTGCGCGACGGCGGCATAGCCTTCGCCACCGTGGTTCTGACAGGACACCTCGAACTCCGGACCGAAGTTCGGCAGGCCGAGATCGGCCATCTTCGCTTCGGTCATGACGAGGTTTTCCATCCCGTCACGCATCTGCGCGGGGGCGAGGGCCGCCGTGTCGTGCATCTCCTGCGCCGTCTTGGCCGCTTCGGCGGCAAGCATGGCGGCGTAGAGACCCCGGTTATAGAGCGCGGTGCCGATCTGGTCGCCGGCACCGGCAGCCATGCCGGCATCCACGACATACTGCTGGATGTCGTCGAACAGCGGATAGTCGGAGCCCACGTTGTGGAACGTCAGCGCCTTGTAGCCGTCGGCGCCTTCACCGGCGGGCAGCACGTCGTTCTCCGAGCCGGACCACCAGATGCCGATGAAGTTCTCCATCGGGTAGCGGATGTTCACCGCTTCCTGAATGGCGACCTGGTTCATCACACCCCAGCCCCACATCAGCGTGTAGTCGGGCTTTTCACGGCGGATCTGAAGCCACTGGGACTTCTGCTCCTGACCGGGGTGATCCACCGGCAGGGTCATGAGCTCATAGCCATGCTTGGCAGACAGCTCTTCCAGCGTGCGGATCGGCTCCTTGCCGTAAGCGGAGTTGTGGTAGACGAGCGCGATCTTCTTGCCCTCGAGCGATCCGCCGTTCTCCTCCAGCAGGTACTTGATGGCGACCGAGGCCCCGTCCCAGTAGTTGGCCGGGTAGTTGAAGATCCAGTTGAACACTTCGCCGTTCTTGGCCGAGGTCCGGCCATAGCCCATCGAGTGAACCGGGATGCCGTCAGCGGTCGCTTTCGGGATCAGCTGGTAGGTGATGCCGGTCGAAAGCGGCTGATAGACCAGAGCGCCCTGGCCCTTGGTCGACTCGTAGCATTCGACGCCCTTCTCGGTGTTATAGCCGGTCTCGCATTCGATCAGCTCGACTTTTTCGCCACCGATACCCCCGTCCCGCTCGTTGAGCAGGGTGAAGTAATCCTCATAGCCGTCGGCGAACGGGATGCCGTTGGCGGCATAGGGTCCGGTCCGATAGCTGAGCGCGGTGAAGGTCAGTTCGGCAAGCGCCGGGGTGGCCGCGATCGCGGCGCCCAGGGCCAGTGTTGCCAGTTTCATTTTCATCGGGTGTCTCCTCCCTTGGTTGGTTCCGATGTTTCCGTCCCGGGGTTGCCCCCCGTCTTTCTTGGACCCGTCCCTAGTGCGGGAAGGGCCAGAGTCTGAGTTTCTCTTTCGCCACCTTCCACAGCGCGGCAAGCCCGTGGGGCTCCACGATGAGGAAGAACAGGATGAGCCCGCCGACGATCATGAATTCGAGGTGCGCGGCAAGGTCCGTGGGCCAGCCGAGGCCACCCACCAGCGAGTTCTTGAGCAGCACGGGCATCAGCACCATGAAAGCCGCGCCCGCGAAGCTGCCGAAGATCGACCCAAGCCCGCCGATGATGATCATGAACAGCACCAGGAACGATTTCTGGATGCCGAACGCCTCACCCACCTCGACCGCGCCGAGATAGACCGAGAAGAACAGCGCCCCCGCGATGCCGACGAAGAAGGACGACACGGCAAAGGCCGAAAGTTTTGCGCCCAGCGGGTTCACCCCGATGATCTCGGCCGCGATGTCCATGTCGCGGATCGCCATCCAGCGCCGCCCGGTCGATCCGCGCGTCAGGTTGCGCACGATCCAGGCCGAGGCGACGACGAAGATCAGGCAGAACAGGTAGGTCGCCCAGGCCTCGGTCTCTGGCCCCGTGACCTTGATTCCGAACACGCTGCGCTCCGGCGCGCTGATCTGGCCCGAGGCGGAGTTGTTGTAAAACCACGGCACGCGGTTGAAGAGCCACACGAGGAAGAACTGCGCGGCGAGCGTCGCGACGGCAAGGTAGAAGCCCTTGATGCGCAAGGATGGCAGGCCGAACAGCAGACCGACAAGCGCGGTGATCCCGCCCGCGATGATGACGTGGAAAAAGATGTTCACGTCCGGGAACGCCGTCATCAGCTTGTAACAAGCATAGGCCCCCACGGCCATGAAACCCCCGGTGCCAAGGCTCACCTGCCCGGCATAGCCCGTCAGCACGTTCAGCCCGAGCGCCGCGATGGCGTAGATCAGGAACGGCATCAGGACCGCGTTGACCCAGTAGTCGTTGATGACGAAGGGCACGACGAGGAACGCGACCGCAAGCAGCACATAGTAGGCAAAGCGGTCGAACCTGATCGGAAAGGTCTGACTGTCGTCCCGGTAGGATGTCTTGAAATCCCCGGCCTCGCGATAAAGCATCAGGCACTCTCCCCTTGGGTCTTGATATGTTCAGGCACGCGGTTGGCGGGCTTGGCGTATCCGGTCGCTTCCGTATGGCGCACCAGCTGGAACCAGCAGGCAAGCCCGACGCCCGCGCCGACGGCGGCGAGGAGCGAGGCGATCAGCGCCTGGTTCCCCGTATCGGTCGGGGCCGACAGGGCGAGGTAGCCGAAGGCCCAGAAGCCGGCCCACGCGACGGTATTGGCGATGGCGATGAGCTTGGTCATGCGTCACACCCTCTCGATGATCTTCTCGCCGAACAGGCCCTGCGGCCGGAAGACGAGGAAGATGAGGGCGAGCACATAGGCGAACCAGTTCTCCGTGGCGCCGCCGACGAGCGGGCCGATGGTGAACTCGAACAGTTTTTCGCCCACACCGATGATCAGCCCGCCGACGATGGCGCCGGGGATCGAGGTGAAGCCGCCCAGCATGAGGACCGGCAGCGCCTTGAGCGCGATGAGCGAGAGCGAGAACTGGACGCCCGACTTGGACCCCCACATGATCCCGGCCACGAGCGCGACGAAGCCCGCGATGGACCAGACCAGCACCCAGATGAAGCGCAGCGAAATCCCGACCGACAGCGCGGCCTGGTGATCGTCGGCCACGGCGCGCAGCGCCCGGCCCTGCTTGGAGTATTGCGAGAACACCGTCAGCGCGACGACGAGGATCACGGCCACGATGGTCGCCGAAATGTCGAGGTTGTCGATGAAGAAGCCGTAGCCGAACCACTCGAACGTGGTGTCGTCGATGGCGAAGTTGATCCCTTGGGGCAGACCGACGTCGAGCTTCTTGATGTCGGACCCCCACATCATGTCGCCGAAGCCTTCCATGAAATAGGCGAGCCCGATGGTCGCCATGAACAGGATGATGCCCGGCTGGTTCACAAGGTGGCGCAGGACGTATCGCTCGACGATCCAGGCGAACAGAACCATGACGGCGGCGGTCAGCAGGATCGCGAAGATCGCGGGAACGTGCCAGCCGAAGTGATGCACGTCGGTCCCGAAGATCGCGTTTATGAGGTGGCTGAACGGAACCTGCCCGTCCTGGATGCCCACCAGCGTCAACGCGGCGAACAGCGCCATGACGCCCTGCGCATAGTTGAAGATGCCCGACGCCTTGAAGATGAGGACGAAGCCCAGCGCCACGAGCGCATAGAGCACCCCGGCCATGAGGCCGTTCAGCGTGACCTCCATCGCGAAAAGCAGCTGCTCAGGCATGGGTCGCCTCCCCCGTCGTATGCATCATCGTATGTACAGCGTGTGCACACGGTGTGTACGCGCTGTGCACGCGCATTTTGCGGGCGGCGTCAGTCATGGGACACCCCCAGATAGGCGTCGATGACGTCCTGATTGTTGCGCACTTCGTCGGGCGTGCCGTCCCCGATCTTCTTGCCGTAATCCATCACGACCACCCGGTCGGACAGGTCCATGACCACGCCCATATCGTGCTCGATCAGCGCGATGGTGGTGCCGAATTCGTCATTCACGTCGAGGATGAAGCGGCTCATGTCCTCTTTCTCTTCGACGTTCATCCCCGCCATCGGCTCGTCCAGCAAAAGGAGCTTGGGCTCGGCGGCCAGTGCGCGGGCAAGCTCCACGCGCTTTTTCAGACCATACGGCAGGCGGCCCACCGGCGTCTTTCGGATGTTCTGGATTTCCAGAAAATCGATAATCTTTTCAACTTGTTCGCGGTGGTAGCTTTCTTCCTTCTCGGCCCGCCCGAACCAGAAGGACTGGGCGAACAGGCCCGTTTTCATCATCGTCAGCCGGCCGGTCATGATGTTGTCCAGCACGCTCATCCCGTCGAACAGCGCGATGTTCTGGAACGTGCGCGCGATGCCTTGGGCGGCCACCTCGAACGGCTTCATCTGCGGGCGGCGGCTGCCGCGGAACCAGACCTCGCCCTCCTGCGGGACGTAGAAGCCCGAGATGACGTTGAGCATCGAAGATTTGCCGGCACCGTTCGGTCCGATAATCGCGCGTATTTCTCCTTCGCGTATGTCGAAGGAGATGTCCTTGATGGCGACCACGCCCCCGAAGCGCAGGGTGATGTTCTTCATCTCCATGACCACGCCGCCGATGGTGCGGCCGTCCGGGGTCACATAGCTGTCCGGGCTCATATCGTTCATCTGGCCCCTCCGGTGCGGTTCGTTTTCTGGATCATTGCGCCGCGATCCCCTGTGCGCCGCCGGTGGGCACGACCTTGGCGTCGCGGATCTCCAGCGTCGCGGTGATCTTGCCCTTGCGGCCGTCTTCGTAGGTGACTTCGGTTTCGGTGTATTGCTCCGACTTGCCGGAATAGAGCGCGTCCACAAGCTCGCCGAACTTGTCGGTGATGACGTTGCGCCGGACCTTGCGGGTGCGCGTCATCTCCCCATCGTCCGCGTCCAGTTCCTTGTGCAGGACAAGGAAGCGGTGGATCTGGCAGCCCGACAGCATCTCGTCCTGGGCGACCGAGGCGTTCACCTCCTCCACATGGCTTTGGATCATGTCCATCACCTGCGGATGGCCCGCGAGTTCCTGGTAGGAGGCGTAGGAGATGTTGTTGCGCTCGGCCCAGTTACCCACGGCGTTCAGGTCGATGTTGATGAAGGCCGTGCACATGTCGCGACCGGAGCCAAAGACCACGGCTTCGAGGATGTTGGGGTAGAATTTCAGTTTGTTTTCAACGTACTTGGGCGCGAACATCGACCCGTCGGCCATCTTGCCCACGTCCTTGGCCCGGTCGATGATCCGAAGGTGGCCGGTGTCGGGCTCGATGAAGCCTGCGTCCCCCGTCGCGACCCAACCCTCGGGGTCTTTGGTCGAAGCGGTGCTTTCGGGGTTGTTGTAGTATTCGACGAAGGTGCCGGGGCTGCGGTAGTAGACCTCGCCATTGTCGCCGATCTTCAGCTCCACACCCGGCGCGGGCACGCCGACCGTATCGGGGCGCACTTCGCCATCGGGCTGCACGGTGATGAACACCGTCGCCTCGGTCTGACCGTAGAGCTGTTTCAGGTTGATGCCGAGGGAGCGGTAGAAATCGAAGATCTCCGGCCCGATCGCCTCACCCGCCGTGTAGCCGACGCGCACACGCGAAAAGCCCAGCGTGTTCTTGAGCGGGCCATAGACCAGAAGATTGCCGAGCCAGTAGCGGAACTTGTCGCCGCCCGAGACCTCCTTGCCGTCGAGGATCGCGGGGCCGACCCGGCGCGCGACCTTCATGAAGTGGTCGAAAAGCGCCTTCTTCATCCGCGTGGCGTCCTCCATGCGGATCATCACGGTGGTCAGAAGGTTCTCGAACACGCGCGGCGGCGCGAAGAAATAGGTCGGCCCGATCTCGCGCAGGTCGGTCATCATGGTGTCTTCGGACTCGGGACAGTTCACGCAGAACCCGGTCCAGTATGCCTGCCCCAGCGAGAAGATGAAGTCGCCCACCCAGGCCATCGGAAGATAGGCGAGGATGTCCTCGCCCGGCCCGAGATTGTCGAATTCGGCAGAGTTCTTGGCGCTTTCCACCACGTTGCGGTTGGAGAGCACGACGCCCTTGGGCCGGCCGGTCGTGCCGGAGGTGTAGAGCATGACGCAGGTGGAATCATAATCCAGCTCGGCGGTGCGTTCGGCCATGATCGGTTCGAGCCGCGAATGGCCCGCGCGGCCCTCGGCCTGCACGTCCCCGAACCAGTTCATGTGCGTGTGGTCGTATTTGCGCATCCCGCGCTTGTCGACATAGATCACATGCTCGATCTTCGGCACGCGCGACTTCACCTCGATGACCTTGTCGACCTGTTCCTGATCGCCGCAGATGACGAAGCGCGCGCTGCAATGGTCGAGCACATATTCCATCTCTTCGGCGACGCTGTCCTGATAGAGCGGCACGGGCACGGCCCCGCATTTCTGCGCGGCGACCATCGACCAGTAGAGCGACGGGCGATTGCGCCCGATGATCGCGACCTGATCGCCCCGTTCGATGCCCAGCGCGAGCAGACCCATCGCGAGCGCGTCGATCTCCTCGGCGGTCTCGGCCCAGGTCCAGCTTTGCCAGATCCCGAATTCCTTTTCACGATAGGCGGGACGACCGCCGAATTCCTTCGCATTCCGGGTCAGAAGCGCCGGAATGGAGGACAGACCGCCGGTTGCGGTTTGATCCTGTGCCAAGTTGTCTCCTCCCACACCGGCCCTCCCCGGCCGGTTTTATGTCCCTGCCGACCGAGGCCGACGCGAAACATTCTTTCGCAACAGGGATCAGGGTCAATCATTACCCGAGTTTTTCGAGAATCTAACGAATTCTTACAGGCCGGAATCGGGCGCAATGGGGCTTCCCGGCACTGGCCCGCGGTGCTAGCGAAAGACAGGGAGGAAGGCCGCTGGACACCAAGTTCACAGACATCGCAGCGCTTACGCAGGCCGGGCTGAACCTGATTCAGCAGGCGCTGTCGATCTATGACAGCGACCTGAAATTCGTGGTCGGCAACCGGACCTTTCAGGAGATGTTCGGGCTGCCCACCCGGCTCGTCACACGCGGCGCGCGGTTCGACGATACGATTCGGTTTCTCGTGGAGCGCGGCGAGTATGGCGTGGTCGACGACCACGAGGCCTTCGTGCGCGACAAGGTGGATCAGGCGCTGGCCTTCGAGCCGCATTATGTGGAGCGGGAACGGGCCAATGGCCGCATGATCTCGGTCGAGGGATCGCCGCTCGCGCAGGGTGGCTGGGTCACCGTCTATACCGACATCACCGGCATCAAGCGGCAGGAGCAGCTCTTGCGGTCGCGGTCCGAGGAACTTTCGGATCAGGTGCTCGCCCATGCCGAGGAACTGTCCCAGACCAACCGGGCGCTCGCGGCCACCAACGCGACACTGGAAGAGACCAAGCGCCAGCTGACCGAGATGGAGAGCCGGGCGCGGGTGACGGCCGAGATGATGCCGGCCCATATCGCCCGGCTCGACCGCGACTGGCGCTATGCCTATTCCAACCGGCAACTCGCCGCGATCCTGCCCGACAGCCCGCGCAACATCGTCGGGCTGCACGCCCGCGACGCGCTGGGGGACGAGGCGTTCGAGAGGATCACGCCGAGCCTTGAGCGGGCCTTCGCCGGGGAGGCCAGCGTGTTCGAATTCGCCCACGAAGGGTCCGGGCGGCGTATCCGGGTGGCCTTTACCCCCGACACGGACGATGCGGGGGCGGTGCGCGGGGTCTATATCCTGTCGACCGACGTGACGGAGGAGGCGCAGGCACGCGCGGCGCTGGCCCAGACCCGCAAACGGGAGCTGGCCACGCAGCTTACCTCGGGCCTTGCACATGATTTCTCGAACCTGCTGACGATCATCCTCGGGCTTCAGGGCCGGTTGGGGCAGATGGACCTGCCGCCGGAGGCCGCCCGACTGGTGGAGGCGACCACGGCGGCGTCGCGGCGCGGGGGCACCCTGCTCGACAGGATCGGTGCGCTGTCGGGGGTGCGCGAAGTGCGGCCCGAGCCGGTGAACGTCGCGCAACTGCTGTCGGAGACCGAGACGCTGGCGCGTTCCACCCTGCCCGGCGATGTTTCCCTGACGGTCGAGGTCGCGGATCTGGACAGCCCGGTCCTGCTGGATGTGGGGGCCACGCAGGATGCGCTCCTGAACCTCGTTCTGAACGCCAAGGATGCGATCGGGGCCGAGGCGGGCGAGATCACCCTGACCGCGCGGGCCGTCTCGCGCACATGGATCGACTTCGAGGTGCAGGATACAGGCACCGGGTTCAGCGACGAGGCGCTCGATCATGCGCTGGACGCCTTCTTCACCACGAAGGGCGCGCAGGGGTCCGGGCTGGGGCTGGCGATGGTCTATGACCATGCCAAGCTGTCGGGCGGGCATGTCCGGGTCGGCAACACTGACCGGGGCGCGCGGGTCACGATGCGCCTGCCTCTGAAGCCTGCGGAAATGGACGACGCGGCCGCGCGCTCGCTGCTTGTCCTGCTGGTCGAGGATCAGGACGATATCCGGACCGAAGTGCGCGAGATGCTCATCGCGCTGGGGCATCAGGTCATCGAAGCCGGATCTGGCGAAGAGGCGCGGGCGCTGGCCGGGGTCGAGGGCATCGGCCTTGTCCTTTCGGACATCATGCTGGGCGGCGGGCTGACGGGCGACCAACTCGCCGTCGCTTTCGACGAAGCAGGGCTGGAGGCGCCGGTGCTCCTCATGTCCTCGCTCCCGCCGGACGATCCGCGCCGCGCCGGGGCACCGGTCCTCGGCAAGCCCTTCACGCAGGCGCAACTTGCCGCCTTTCTCGCAACGGAGGGACCGGCGTGACCCAGCCGCTCGTGACCATTCTGGACGATGAGCCGGAGATTCGGCAGATGCTCTCGGACGCGCTGACCGAGGCGGGGTTTCGCACGATGGGGTTCGGGCGGGCGACCGAATTCGAAGCGGCGCTGCGCACCACGGCGCCGGACGTCTGCCTCGTCGATCTCGGCCTGCCGGACCGGGACGGGCTGACACTCGTTCATCGGCTGGCTCTGGAATCCGGTGCGGCCATCATCATCGTGTCAGGTCGCGCGCAGGTGCAGGACCGTGTGACGGGCCTGGAACTTGGCGCGGACGACTACATCATCAAGCCCTTCGAGCTGGCCGAGGTCGTGGCCCGTGTGCGCGCCCGCGTGCGCGACGGGCGGACCGAGCGCCCGGGTGAATCATCCACCGCGACATTCGAGGGCTGGACCGCCCGGTTCGACCGCTACGTCCTCGAGGATGCAAACGGCAAGGAGAGTGCGTTTTCCCATGCCGAGGGCGAAGTCCTTCGGCTGTTTCTCGAGGCGCCCAAGCGGCTCATCACCCGGGCGCAGATGCAGGAACAACTCGGCGGCGCGGCTGGCGAAAGCTTCGACCGGGCGATGGATGTGCGCATCTCGCGCCTGCGCACGAAGCTGGGCGAAGACCCGAAGAACCCGAAGCTCATCAAGACGATCTACGGGGCGGGATACATCTTTCTGGGCGACGTGGCGTGGCGCTAGGTCTTTCCCTTGTCACAACCGCGGGTTAGCACCACGCGAACGCACAAGGGGCCGCACATGTCACAAGTCACTCTCATCCGCCACGGTCAGGCCAACACCGGATCACAGGACGAAACGGGATACGACAAGCTCTCGGATCTCGGCAAGCAGCAGGCCGGCTGGCTGGGGGGGTACTTCGACAGCATCGGTGAGCGGTTCGACAGGGTCTATTCCGGGACGCTGATCCGGCATCGTGAGACGGCAGAGGCGATGGGGTTTCCGGAGCCGGTGCAGGACGCGCGGTTGAACGAAGTCGCCTATTTCGACCTGTCGGCCAAGATGCACACGCAGTTGGGAATCAAGCCGCCGGAGAACCGTGACGAGTTCATTCAGCACCTGCCCTTGGTCTTCACCGCGTGGCGCGAGGGGCAGATCAAGGACACGATCGAGAGCTATGCCCAGTTCGAGGATCGGGTGGACGAGGTTCTGCATGAAATCGCGGCGGGCGAAGGCCGGGCGCTGGTCTGCACCTCGGGCGGGTGGATTTCGATGGCGATCAAGGTGGCGATGGGTCTGCAACTGTCGTCGATGGCGCGGCTGGCGCTGACCATCATGAACAGCTCGGTCCACCAGATGCACCCGGTGGGCGCGGGGCTGACGTTGACGCAGTTCAACGCCGTGCCGCACCTTGCCGACCCGGAGCGGCAGTTCGCGCAGACCTTCATCTGAGGCGCGTTGCGCCCGCAGGACCGGTTATTTCAGGTGGTCGTCCTCGAGATCCTCGACGGAATAGCCCAGCGCATCCAGACCGGCCTCAAGGTAATCGGCCAGCAGCGTCTCCCCCAGAAGGTAGTCGCCCGTGGGGGCGGTCGCCTCGGCCTTGGCGGTCGCGATGGCTTCTTCGAGGTCGTCGGCCTCGAACGTCTCGCGCCCGATCCACATGACGGCGACGAGGCTCGCCTGCTCGTCAGTGTTCAGATCCTCGATATAACCGCGGATAATCTCGTCGGTTTGGGGCCGCTCACGGGCCTGGATGGCGATGCGGGCGATGCGGGAGGGGCTGATTTCGAGCATGTGTGACCTGTTCTTTTGCTTACCCCCCATTTAGGGGCGAATGCAGGGGTGGGACAAGGGATCAGGTTTTCGGGAGCGGCACGACGGCGCTGGCATCGTCCTGCGCCAGCTCCTCAAAGTCGAAATTGTCGAGCCGTTTGGCCCGGTTGCCCGCCTTTTCCGCCGAAATCTTGATGTCGGAGATGTCCTTGGACGCCTGATGAAAATGCCGGTCGAGGTTTTCGACGCGGTCACCCAGACGGCCCACATCCGCCGACAACAAGTGCAGTTCCTTGCGGATCGCGCCTGCCTGTTCGCGCATCCGGGCATCCTTCAGGATCGCGCGCATCGTGTTGAGCGTGGCCATGCAGGTGGTGGGCGAGACGATCCAGACCCGCGCCTCGAAGCCTTCGCGCACGATCTCGGGAAAGTTGGCGTGAAGCTCGGCATAGACGGCTTCGGAGGGCAGGAACATGAGCGCGCCATCCGCCGTCTCGCCCTCGATGATATACTTCTCCGAGATCGCGCGGATGTGGGCGCGGACCGCCGTTTTCATCTGGCGGGCGGCCTCGGCCAATTGTTGCTGGCTGTCGGCGCGGCGCAGGGCCTCATAGGCCTCAAGCGGGAATTTCGAGTCGATGACAATGGGGCCGGGCGGGTTCGGAAGATGGATCAGGCAGTCGGCCCGTTTGCCGTTGGAAAGCGTCTGCTGGAACGCGTAGCTGTCGGTGGGGAGCGCCTTTGACACGATGTCGTTGAGCTGGATTTCCCCGAACGCGCCGCGCGTCTGCTTGTTGGACAGGATGTCCTGAAGGCTGAGGACGTCCCCCGACAGCTTTTCGATATTCGCCTGCGCCTTGTCGATGGTGGCCAGACGCTCCTGCAACTCGGTCAGCGACTTGGTTGTCTTGACGGTCGAGCCGGTAAGCGTTTCGTTCATCCGTTCGTGCAGGTCGGACAGGGCGCGGGCGGATTTCATCGCGTTCTCGTGGAGCCGGTCCTGCATTTGGCGTTGAACGTCGGCGAGCCGGGTTTCCATCGTGTGGATCATCTGGCTTTGCCCGTTCGCCTGTGCGTCCGAGACGGTGCGCAGCCCGCCGGAAAGCTGGTCCTGCCCCTGCCCCAGCATCTGCACCGCCTGCCCGATCCCGCCCATCTGGCGGGCAAGCTCGGCATTGGTCGCGCTGGCACGGCCCGTCCGCACAAGGACGACGATGAGCAGGAGGACCAGCAGCAGAAGCACACCCGCCGCGATGAGGGCGGCGAGGGTGAGCGGGTCGGAGAGGTCGAGGGTCGTGTCGCCGATCTGGATCATGTGCGTCCGAAGAGCCGTTCGATATCGGCGAGTTTGAGTTCGACATAGGTGGGGCGGCCATGGTTGCACTGGCCGGAATGCGGCGTCGCCTCCATCTCGCGCAGGAGCGCATTCATCTCCTCGGGGCGCATCCAACGGCCCGAGCGGATCGAGCCGTGGCAGGCGACGCGCGAGAGCACCGCCTCGATCCGGGCCTGCACCGTCTGGCTCTGGCCGAGGTCTGAGAGTTCATCGAGGATGTCGCGGATCATCGCCTCGGCGTTGACCTGCCCGAGGATCGCGGGGGTTTCGCGCACGGCGATGGCACCGCCGCCGAAGGGTTCGATGACGAGGCCCAGTTTGGCCAGCTCGTCGGCGAGACCCAGGAGCAAAGCCGCATCGCCGTCTGACAGGTCCACGATCTCGGGGATCAGGAGCGCCTGAGCCGCCACGCCGTTCTCGGCCATCTGGCGCTTGAGCTTTTCATAGACGAGGCGTTCATGGGCGGCGTGTTGATCGACGATGACCATGCCGTCCTCGGTCTGGGCGACGATGTAGTTTTCATGCACCTGCGCGCGGGCGGCCCCGAGGGGGAGGTGCTCGTCCGCCCTCTGGACGTCCTCGCCGGTGTCGGTGTCCCGCTCGACCACGGGATCGAAGCGGGCGGAGGGCTGTTCGGCGAACCCCATCGGGGATTGCGCCTGACGGGCCGTGTGGAGCGCCGTCTGGCTTGGGCGGTCCATCTGGTAGACGCGCGGCTGGACGGGCTGTTCGGGGCGCATGGCGCCGAGCGTGGCCTCGGCAACCGTGGACGAGGCGCGGTGCCCGGCTTCGGCCAGCGCATGGCGGATCGTGGTCACGATCAGACCGCGCACGAGACCGGGCTCGCGGAACCGCACTTCGGACTTGGCGGGATGCACGTTCACGTCGACCAGTTTCGGGTCACAGGTGACGAACAGCGCCGCCGCCGGGTGGCGGTCGCGCGACAGGAAATCGGCATAGGCCCCGCGCAGCGCCCCGATCAAGAGCTTGTCGCGCACCGGGCGGCCATTGACGAAGAGGAACTGCGCCACCGCCGCACCGCGCGAATAGGTGGGAAGGGCTGCGTAGCCCGTGAGCCGGAAGCCTTCGCGCAAGGCATCGAGAGGGACCGCGTTTTCCGCGAAATCGCGGCCCAGAACGCCGCCGAGGCGGGCATGGAGCGCGTCGAACAGGTCGCCGTTCTCGGGCGTGGCGCGGAAGGTGACGCGCCCTTCGCCGCCGCCCGACACGTCGCGCAGGGTGACGCCGATATGCGGCTCGGCCATCGCGAGGCGTTTGACCACATCGGTGATCGCCTGCGCCTCGGCCCGGTCGGTGCGCAGGAATTTGAGCCGGGCGGGCGTGGCGAAGAACAGGTCGCGCAGCTCGACCACCGTGCCGCGCGACAGGGCCGCCGGTTTCACAGGCTCCATGTGGCCGCCGTTGACCCGGACGCTGGCCGCGTCGCCGTCGCAGCGCGAGGTGATCGTGAGGCGGCCGACCGCGCCGAGGGACGGAAGCGCCTCCCCCCGGAAGCCGAAGGTGTGAATGCTGAGAAGGTCGGAGCCGTCGATCTTGGACGTCGCATGGCGCGAGAGGGCCAGCGGCAGGTCATTGGCAGCGATGCCACAGCCATCGTCGGTGACACGGATCAGGGTCTTGCCGCCGTCGGCATAAGCCACGTCGATCCGGGTCGCGCCTGCATCAATGGCGTTCTCGACCAGCTCTTTCACAGCCGAGGCGGGACGCTCCACCACTTCGCCCGCCGCGATGCGGTTGATCGCTGCGTCATCGAGTTGCCGGATAAGGGGTCGGCGTATATTGGGGGCGTCGTCGGGCATGCCACTAGACCTAGCATGTCCGACGACGATTCTGAAAGCGGGAATGGGCGCTGCCGTGGCTGCGCCCGGCCCGGTTTTCTAGTTCACGGTCGGCTCCAGCCCCTCGGGCTGGCCCACCACCACGAAGCGCAGATTCTCAGGCTGGAACAGCTCTGCCGCGACGCGGTTCGCCTCCTCCAACGTGACCGCCATGACCTTTTCGTTGCGGGTTTGCGGGTAGTCGATCGGGTAGTCGTCCATTTGCATCGAGGTGAGGATATTGGCGATGTTGGCGTTGCCGTCGAAGCGCAGCGGATAAGCGCCGGTGAGGTATTTCTTGGCCGCAGCGAGTTCCTCTGCCGTGACGCCGTCCTCGGCCATTTTGCGCCATTCCTCCTGCACCACCTCGATGGCTTCGGCCATCGTGGCGTTCTGGGAGGAGAAGCTGCCGCCCAGCACTTCGGAATAGTCGCTGTCGGAGAGCCAGGTGCCGATGCCATATGTCAGCCCGCGCTTCTCGCGCACCTCGTCAAAGAGCCGGTTCTCGAAGTTTGAGCCGCCCATGATCGTGTTCACGAGGTAGGCCGCGAAGAAATCGGGATCGTCGATCTCCATCCCCGGCTGGCCGAAGCGGGCCACGGATTGCGGCGTGTCGAAGGGGGTGACGGAAACACCGGGGGTCGGGGCATAATCCACTTCGTCGGGGTACTCTCCGCCCTCTTCATGGATGCCGGAGAGGATCGTGTCGATGACGGTGCCCAGTTCTTCCGGGGTGATGTCACCCACGGCGGAGACATAGACGCGGTCGCGGGCGATGGCGTTTTCCCATGCCGTCACGATGTCCGCGCGGGTGAGGTCCGTGACGCTTTCCACCGTGCCGCTGTCGAAGCTGCCATAGGGGTGGTCGCCATAGGCGGCGGCGGCCATTGCGTCCCCTGCAATCTCGTCCGGGTCCGTCACGCGGGAACGGATGTAGGACAGCACCTGACCGCGCACACGCTCGACCGACGCCTCTTCGAACGTCGGTTCTTCGAGCGAGGCGCGCACGAGGTCGACGGACTCTTCCATGTTCTCGGACAGGAATTGCGCCGAAACGGTGAGGACATCGCCGTAGACATCAAAGTCGATCGAAGTCGCGAGTTCTTCCTTCGCCTCCGCAAAGGCGCGGCTGTCCATATCCGCCGCGCCCTCTTCGAGCAGGCCGGTCATGAGGTTCGTCGCGCCGCGCTTGCCGGGCAGGTCAAGGGACGTGCCGCCGCGGAATCGCAGTTCGAGCGCGACGAAGGGGATGGAGTGTTCTTCCACCAGCCAGGCTGAAATTCCGCCGGGCGAGGTGACTTCCTGGATCGGAACCTGGGCGCGGGCCGGGACGGCGGCGATGAGGAGAAAGGCGAGGGCGAGACGGATCATTGGCTGACCTCCGCTTCGGGTTCGGGTGACGTTTCGGGGACGGTAAGCCAGCCTGTGACCGCATGACTTCTCTGAAGGACCTTTTCGGCCACCTTCATCACATCGTCGGGCGTGACGGATTGCAGCACGTCCGGCCATGCCTTCACGTCCTCGATGGTCAGGCCGGAAGTGAGCGCGGCGCCATAGCGGTTGGCGAGGCCGCGCATGGAATCCTGCGCGTAGATGTCGTTGGCGCGGATGCGGGTCTTGATCCGCTCGAACTGCTCCGGGTCGATGCCGGTTTCGAAGAAGTCCTTAAGCACGCCGTCCATCGCCGCCTCGGCCTCTTCCAGCGACACGCCCTGGCTCGGGACGATGCCGATGCGCAGGGACGAGATGTCGAGGCTCAGGGGGCTGTAGCCGGCGAAGGTGGAGACCGCCACGTTGCTTTCGAATTGGAGCGCCTGACCAAAGACCGAGGTCGCCGGATTGCCGCCAAGGATCTCGGACAGGTAAACGAGCGCTGCGGCTTCTTCCTGCGCACCCGGATTACGCTCGGGGGCGAGGTAGGTGCGGATGACATAGGGCTGGCCGACGCGCGGGTCGGAATAGGTGATGCGGCGCTCGGCGAGCGGCACGGGCTCCTTGGGCCGGTCGCGCGGCTCAAGCCCTTCGGTCGGCTCGAGCGGGCCGTAGTGCTTCCGGGCGAGTTCCAGCACATTCTCGGGCTCGACGTCGCCCGCGACCACGAGGATCGCGTTATTGGGCGCGTAATACTTGCGGTAGTAGGCCAGTGCGTCTTCGAGGCCCAGCTCCTCCATCTCGTGACGCCAGCCGATGTTGGGCGTGCCGTAGGGATGGTTCATGTAGAGCGCCGCCTGCATCTGTTCGTTCAGCAGAGCACCGGGGGAGTTGTCGGTGCGCATGGCGCGTTCTTCCAGGATCACGTCGCGCTCGGTCTTGATGTCGGCTTCGGACAGCTGGAGGTCGCGCATCCGGTCGGCCTCCATCGTCATCATGAGTTCGAGCCGGTCCGCCGCGATGCGCTGAAAATAAGCGGTGTAGTCGGCACTGGTGAAGGCGTTGTCGGACCCGCCGTTTTCGGCCACCACGCGGCTGAGTTCGCCCGATTCCAGGTCATCGGTCGCCTTGAACAGGAGGTGTTCGAGGAAGTGGGCGATGCCGGAGACCCCTGGTTCCTCATCCGCCGACCCGGCGCGATACCAGACCATGTGAACCACGACCGGGGCCCGGTGGTCTTCGATGACCACCACCTCCATGCCGTTGTCGAGGGTGTAGTCGGTGACATCCTGCGCCGTCGCCGGAATCGTGAAGGCGATCAGGGCGAGGCAGGCCGAGAGCAGTCGGGTCATGTGAAGTCCTCCGTTCGTAGAACAGAGTTAGCCGGTGGCGCCCAATGGGCAACCCCGCATGACGCGCGTGTGATCTTGTGAAACGCGACTAGAACCGTTCGGGATCGGGCGGCGCGGAGGGCGTCGCGACGCCCCGGTCGCGCAGGCGGTCAAGCTCGCGGTGCTGATCGAGCGACTGCTGCTGGTAGCTGTCGAAGTAGACATTCACGTTGAACAGGCGCTCGAGGAGGCGACCGTTGTTCTCACGCCGGTATTCCAGATCCTCTTCCGCAAGGACCTCACGGATATTGGAATTGGTGCCGTAGCGGCGGGCCTGCGCCAAAAGCGCGCCCTCGCCCGCGTTGGTACGGTCGCTGCGCAGCGCGTCGGGGTTGCCGCCAAGCGCGGCCACCGCATCCTCTTCCGGCACCACGTCGGCGCGGTTGCGCCCGCCCGGTGTCGGTTCGGGAAGCGCCTCGTAATCCTCGGGCTGCTCGAGCGGCTTGTTCGGCATGATCGAGAATTCGTCCGGCGTGTCGGAACGGATGTTCATCAGCTTGGGTTGGCCATTGTCCGAACAGGCCGTCAACAGCCCGAAGCCCACAAGGGCTAGTCCGAATTTCGTGGTCAGGACCCGCATCTATGCCTCCAACACCCGTTTGACCCTCTTTACCCCATCCGAATTGCCGCGTCACGGGGCCTTTTTCTTCGCGGGCGACCCGGTGAAGAAGATGAGCCCGATGGCGCCGGCGAAGACAGCAATATCAGCGACATTGAAGGAATAGGGGTTTGTAATTCCGCAACAGGACATGTTGAGGAAGTCCGCCACGGCGCCATAGGCGATGCGGTCGATCACGTTGCCGATGGCCCCACCGATGAGCACACCCGCCGAGATGCGCGCAAAGCGCCCCATCGCTTCGCGGTGGACCCACCAGAGCACGGCGGCGACGATCGCGACGGCGACGGCGATGAGAATCCAGCGGGTCGTTTCCTGCGAGGAGGAGAACAGGCCGAAATTCACGCCCTCGTTCCACGCCATGCGGAAATTGAGGAACGGGTCCCAGACGTCGATGGCGCCTTTCTGCTTCAGGTCGAGCACCTGAACGACCCAAATCTTCGACGCCTGGTCGAGGATCAGGATGACGAGGGCGGAGATCCAGAGCGTACGCATCAGTGGCGGAAGTGTCGCATACCGGTGAAGACCATGGCCAGCCCTGCTTCGTCAGCCGCCGCGATCACCTCGTCGTCACGCATGGAGCCGCCGGGCTGAATGACGCAGGTCGCGCCCGCGCCCGCCGCTTCGAGCAGGCCGTCGGGGAACGGGAAGAAGGCATCCGAGGCGACCGCGGAGCCAATGGCCGGGCTTTCGGAAAGCCCGACATCACCCGCCATGCGCCCGGCCTTGGTCGCGGCGATGGTGGAGCTGTCGAGGCGGGACATCTGGCCCGCGCCCACGCCCACCGTGGCCCCGTCCTTGACGTAGACGATGGCGTTAGACTTCACATGCTTGGCGACTTTCCACGCGAACAGGAGGTCGGCGATCTGCGCGTCGGTCGGGGCCTTTTTGGTCACGACCTTGAGATCACTTTCGCCGATGAAGCCGTTGTCCTTGTTCTGGAACAGGTAGCCGCCCGCGACTTGCCGGATCGTCTGACCGCCCGAGCGGGCGTCGGGCAGACCGCCGGTGGTGAGCAGGCGCAGGTTCTTCTTGGCCGCAAAGACCGCCTTGGCTTCGTCGGTCGCGTCGGGGGCGATGACAACCTCGGTGAAGATTTCGGCGATCCTGGCCGCCGTGTCAGCGTCGAGCGTCTGGTTCAGCGCGACGATCCCGCCGAAGGCCGAGGTGCGGTCGCAGTCGAACGCTTTCTGGTAGGCCTCAATCAGGGTCGCGCCGCGCGCCACGCCGCAGGGATTCGCGTGCTTGATGATCGCGACCGCCGGACCGTCCGCGGGGTCGAATTCCGCCACAAGCTCGAACGCCGCGTCGGTGTCGTTGATATTGTTGTAGCTCAGTTCCTTCCCCTGATGCTGACGAGCGGTCGACACGCCGGGACGGGTCGATCCGTCGGTATAGAACGCCGCATCCTGATGCGGGTTCTCTCCGTAGCGCAGGGTTTGGGCCAGTTCGCCCGCCACTACGCGGCGACGCGGGGCCTTTTCCCCGATCGCCTCGGCCATCCAGCCGGAGACGGCGGCGTCATAGGCCCCGGTGCGGGCATAGGCGATCTGGGCGTGGCGCTGCCGGAAAGCATAGGTCGTTGCACCGTCGTTGGCCTTCAGTTCGTCGAGAAGCGCACCGTAATCCTCGACATCGACGATGGTGGTGACGAAACCGTGGTTCTTGGCCGCCGCACGGATCATGGCCGGGCCGCCGATGTCGATGTTCTCGATCATCTCGTCGTAGCCTGCGCCACGGGCCAGCGCCGCCTCGAACGGGTAGAGGTTCACGACCAGCAGGTCGATGGCGCCGATGCCGTGCTCGTTCATCGCGGCGGTGTGGTCGTCGTTGTCACGAAGGGCCAGCAGCCCGCCGTGGACCATTGGGTGCAGCGTCTTGACCCGGCCGTCCATCATCTCGGGAAACCGGGTGACGTCAGCCACGTCCTTGACCGTCACCCCCGCATCGCGCAGCGCCTTGGCCGAACCACCGGTCGACAGGATCTCGACCCCGAGAGCTTCGAGCGCGGTGCCGAGGTCCACAAGCCCGGTCTTGTCGGAAACGGAAATCAGCGCGCGGCGCACGGAGGAAAGGTCGGTCATGTCATGTCCCTTGGATCAATCAGGCAGCTCGTCCGGCTCGTCCCTCACCAGATCGCGCACGCCGACGGGCGTATCCTGCGCCTTGGCCAGTGACCAGCGGATGCGCGTCGCATAATCCATTGCCGCCCCGGAGAGAACCACCTGTTTTGACGCACGCGGCTTAAGTCGGTTCTTTTCGAGGTAGACCGAGGCCTCGAGGCTCAGATCGGCGGCCCCGTCATAGCGGAACACCCAGATCTCGCCCGAGCGCAGGGCCATCGACACGGCGGTCCCGCCAAGGTCGATGGTCGCGTCCACGTCCGGGTGCAGATGGAAACGGATATTGAAGGGCACACCCCGTTCGCTTTCGCGTTCGAGCGCACGGCCGAAGGTGGTTTGCTCGGCCTCGGACACAGCGGCGAGGGTTTCCTCGCCCGCGATGGTGCGCCCGTCCACCGCAAGTTCGATCCGGCGGATGTAGGCGAGGCCGAAGCGGGGCTGGTAGCCGTCATGGCCTGCGACAACGCCGATCATGTCGGCATCCCCGATGCGACGGGCCTCGACCTCGTTCGGGACTTCGACCAGTTTCGCGCGGGGACCGTGCGGGGTGGGTTCCGTGTCGCCAAGGCGGGAGGAAGAGACGCCGGTGAGGCCCAGCACCGAATGCGACGGTGTGGCGCGGCCCGCCTTGCCCCAATCTTCACCGAAATGGAGCCCTGAGCCACAGGTGACGATGAGCGGGCGGCGGCCCGACGTGATCTCCATCGCCAGCGTCGAGGCGTGACCGTTCCACGAGGCCGAGCCGACGGGCGGCTGGTCCGTGTCGAGGATGATGGAGGTACGCCCTGAGGACAGGCGGGAAAAGCCCATCGCCAGCCCGTCGGTCGCCCCGCCACGCACGCCGGAAATGGCAAGCGCCTGATCCAGCCGGCCCTCGGCCCCGCGCCCGCCGCCGTGAAAGCGTGCGAGACCGCCATCGGAATGGCGCAGGGCGCGCAGGGTGGGTGCGATGCGCTCGATGGCGGCTTGATGGGCCGGTGCAGGCTCCCGGTCGCTCTCATACAGCGCGAGCGCGGCCCAGTTGAGCAACGTGAAGACTTCGAGCAGCTCTTCAGGGTTACGAGTCGGGATACCACCCGCCGCGTCGATCTGCCGGTCGCATTCGCGGGCAAGCGCCTGCACGGCCGGTTCGGTCAGATGCTCCATGCCGGTGAGCGACAGGCCCGCGTAGATCAACCCGGTAAGCGCCTCGAACCGGGGCAGACCGGGGGAAGTGCCCTGCCAACGCCGTGACAGGAAGATCGCCTGTTGGCCGAGCGAGCGGTGGAAGCGTTCGGAGGCCCCGGAATCCTGACCGTTCAGGATGAAGATCGCGTGGTTGATCCAGCGGATGAGGCGGCGGCCC
>CXWF01066533.1_pt1 | contig 31614 bp, 27 predicted proteins | sample 468421 | NCBI WGS metagenome assembly CXWF01 (sample SAMEA2620812, study PRJEB7988) | marine metagenome | biome: marine biome (ENVO:00000447); feature: surface water layer (ENVO:00002042); material: "saline water (ENVO:00002010), including plankton (ENVO:xxxxxxxx)" | depth 5 m
TAGACGAAGGCGCGATCAGGACGCGAGAAGCCGGAGACGCGGCTTCCATCGTGGCGGTAAAACCTGCCGTCAGGGCCGCGATCCTCGATTTTCAGCGAGATTTCGCCGCTTCCCCGCCCGGTGGCAAAAAAGGGGCCGTTCTGGATGGGCGGGACATCGGAACCGTCGTCTGCCCGGACGCGACGGTGAAGCTTTTCGTGACCGCAAGCCCCGAAATCCGGGCGCACAGGCGCTGGCTTGAACTCAACAAATCGGGGGTGGAGGTCAGCGAGGCACAAATTCTGGAAGATGTGCGCGAGAGGGACCGCCGGGACGCCGAACGAGCGGTGAGCCCCATGAGGCCCGCATCCGATGCACACTTGCTCGATACGTCCAATTTGAGTATAGAGGCGGCGTTCGACATGGCCGTCGCGATCATAGACAAAGCAATGAGTTAAGTGCGTTTTCGCCCGTCGGCGAGCGCGCTTTTTGGCATTGGCGAAAGATGATCGTGAACAGGTTGTGCGGACATATGTGCAACCCTTAACCGACACTGCCCAAATCCACATGCTCCCGGACAAACCACGATTTCGGGGGAAGACCGCCGGACCCAACCGTCGGCCGGAATAAAAGCACCGTCAGGAGACTTCTGCATTGGCTAACACAGATAGCGCGCTCAATCCGAGCCGCGAAGATTTTGCCGCCCTGCTTGAGCAATCCTTCATGGACAGCAACATGCAGGAAGGTTCCGTGATCAAGGGAACCGTTGTCGGCGTCGAAAACGATCTCGCCATCATCGATGTCGGCCTCAAGACCGAAGGCCGTGTGCCGCTCAAGGAATTCGGCGCACCGGGCAAGCCGGCTGAGCTCGGCGTGGGCGACACCGTCGAGGTTTATCTCGAGCGCATCGAGAACGCGATGGGCGAAGCCGTACTGAGCCGTGAAAAGGCGAAGCGCGAAGAAAGCTGGATCCGCCTCGAAGTCGCATTCGAAAAGCAGGAGCGTGTCGAAGGTCAGATCTTCGGCCGTGTGAAGGGCGGCTTCACCGTCGACCTCGACGGCGCCGTTGCGTTCCTTCCGGGCAGCCAGGTCGACATCCGCCCCGTGCGCGACGTCACCCCGCTCATGAACATTCCGCAGCCCTTCCAGATCCTGAAGATGGACAAGCGCCGCGGCAACATCGTCGTGTCGCGCCGTGCCGTGCTCGAAGAGACCCGCGCCGAACAGCGCCAGGAACTCGTCGAGAACCTCAAGGAAGGTCAGGTGCTCGAGGGCGTCGTCAAGAACATCACCGATTACGGCGCGTTCGTCGATCTCGGCGGTGTGGACGGCCTGCTCCACGTTACCGACATTGCATGGCGCCGCGTGAACCATCCGACCGAAGTTCTCTCGATCGGCCAGACCGTCAAGGTCCAGGTCATCAAGGTGAACCACGAGACGCAGCGTATCTCGCTCGGCATGAAGCAGCTCGAAGCCGATCCGTGGGAAGGCGTCGAAGCCAAATACCCGCTCAATGCGCGCTTCAAGGGCCGCGTGACGAACATCACCGACTACGGCGCATTCGTCGAACTTGAACCGGGCGTCGAAGGCCTCGTTCACGTCTCCGAAATGAGCTGGACGAAGAAGAACGTGCATCCGGGCAAGATCGTTTCCACTTCGCAGGAAGTGGAAGTGATGGTGCTGGAAGTCGATCCGGTAAAGCGCCGCATCTCGCTCGGCCTGAAGCACTGCATGGACAACCCCTGGACCACGTTCGCCGAGCGCTTCCCGCCCGGCACGATCGTCGAGGGCGAGATCAAGAACATCACCGAGTTCGGTCTGTTCATCGGTCTCGATGCGGATGTCGACGGCATGGTGCACATGTCGGATCTCGACTGGAACCGCTCCGGCGAAGAAGCCATGGCCGACTACACCAAAGGCCAGGTCGTCAAGGCGCAGGTGCTCGACGTCGACACCGACAAGGAGCGTATCTCGCTCGGCATCAAGCAGCTTGGCGGCGATCCGATGGAGTCGCTTGGCGACACCGTCCGCAAGGGCGCCGTCGTCACCTGCACGGTGACCGGTGTGAGCGATAACGGCCTCGAAGTGACGGTGGGCGAAGACAACATGCCCGCTTTCATCCGCCGTGCGGAACTCGCCCGCGACCGTGGCGATCAGCGTCCCGAACGCTTCGCTGTCGGCGACAAGCTCGATGCCCGCGTGACGCAGTTCGACCGCGCATCGCGCAAGATCCAGCTTTCCGTCAAGGCGCTGGAAATTGCGGAAGAAAAGGAAGCCGTGGCGCAGTACGGCTCGTCGGACTCCGGCGCGTCGCTCGGCGACATCCTTGGTGCGGCCCTCAACAAGGCCAGCACCGACGACAAGTGAGGCATTCCGGCGGGAGGGCTCAAACCTTCCCGCCGGACCTTTTCGAGGCCTCTCTTTCGTGCGTCGGGGACATATCGGGCGGCGTTAGGCGTTTACGCTCGCAGGTTCGCCCTCTAAGCTCCCGGCACCTGTTCGCACCATTCGGAGGAGAGTCTCTTGTCTCTCGATGCAGATACGTTAGCGGACAGGCGGCGCCTCAAACGCCGCCTGTTTTTTTGGCGGGCCGGCGCCATTGCCGCCGTCGCGGCCGCTGTCATCGTCCTGCTGGCCGAAGGCGGAGTTGTACTGCCCGGCGCGCAAATCGCTCGGGTCTCGATCACCGGCATCATCGTGGACGACCGGCCGCAACAGGAAATGCTGGAACAGCTCGCCGAAGACGACAATGTGAAGGCAGTCATTCTATCGATCGACAGCCCCGGCGGCACGACGACCGGCGCAGAGGCCCTTTTCACCTCCATCCGCAAGGTTTCGGAGAAGAAGCCCGTCGTGGCCGTTCTGGGAACGGTGGCCGCATCGGGCGGCTACATCGCCGCCCTCTCGGCCGATCACATCGTTGCCCGTGGCAACACGATCACGGGCTCCATCGGCGTCCTGTTCCAATGGACGCAGATAGAGGAGCTTCTCGACAATATCGGTGTCGAGATGAAGGAGATCAAATCGGCCCCGCTCAAGGCCGAGCCGAATCCTTTTCACAAGACGAGCCCCGAGGCCATCCGCGTCACGCAGGCGATGCTCGATACATCCTATGAGTGGTTCCTGCGCCTTGTCGCGGAACGGCGCAACATGGACGCGACGAAGGCGAAGGAACTCGGCGACGGGCGCGTCTATACCGGCTGGCAGGCGGTCGAGAACGGCCTCATCGACGAACTCGGCGGCGAGGAGCAGGCTATCGCCTGGCTCGCAAGCGAACACGGCATTCACGAAGAGTTGCCTGTCCGGGACTGGACGCCCGCCTATCCTGAACTCGGGATGGCCGGCTTTGCAGGCCGGGTGCTGGGCGAAGCCGCCGTCACGGCAATCGGCGGTCTGGGCGGAAAAACACAGCAGGCAAAACGACTTACACTTGACGGTCTTACGAGCGTTTGGCAACCTGACCTTTGATATGGGAAGAGCTTTAACCGCTTCCGGTGGCGTGCGAAGCTGAATGGAAAGAAGCCGGGGGACGGAAGAACATGATCAAATCGGAGCTCGTCGCCCGCCTCGCCCAAGGCAATCCGCATCTCTATCAGCGCGATGTCGAACGCATCGTCAGCACAATTTTCGATGAAATCAGCGCGGCGCTCGCACGGGGGGACCGGGTGGAGCTTCGCGGCTTCGGTGCCTTCTCCGTCAAAAACCGGCCCGCACGAACAGGACGCAATCCCCGCACCGGCGAGCCTGTGCATGTCGAGGAGAAGTCTGTACCCTTCTTCAAGACGGGCAAGGAATTGCGCGAACGGCTGAACAATGCCGATATCGCGGACGACAAGCTCATGAACGATGATGGCGACGACGACAGCGACGATTAAATCCGTCTCCGACGCCTTGCCATCTGCCCCTTTGTTCGCATTCCGAACCGGAAGTGCCGCCTCGTGAAACTCCTGCGCTGGATTATTCTTCCCCCGGTCGTGGTTATCGTCATGGCGCTCGCCGTCGCGAACCGGGCACCCGTGACCTTCAGCCTCGACCCCTTCGATCCTGTTTCCCCGGCGATAGGCCTTGAAGTACCGCTTTTCCTCGTGATTCTGGTTTCGGTACTGATCGGCATTCTGATCGGCGGTGCCGGGGCATGGGCACAGGCCCGCAGAAAGGCCGCAAAGGCCCGCATGTCCTCCCCGGCGGGAGAAAATCTGCCTGCCTTGCGCGACTGAGGCCCGAAAAGCCGAGCCCCGCGCATGGACGATCTGCTATAAGGCCCGAAACCCGGACAGCAGGTGCAAAATGAGCCTCGAAAACCCCGTTTTCTGCGCCCTCGACACAACCGATCTCGGCAGGGCGGAAACGCTTGCGCGGAGCCTCACGGGCAGCGTCGGCGGGGTAAAGATCGGCATGGAGTTTTTTAACGCACATGGACCTGCGGGCTATCGCGCGGTCGCCGCGACGGACTTGCCTATCTTTCTCGACCTGAAGCTTCACGACATTCCGAACACTGTCGCAGGCGGTATTCGCGCGGTGCTGCCGCTGCGGCCGGCCATCGTCAATGTCCACACGGCAGGAGGCGGCGCGATGATGCGGGCCGCCGCCGACGCGGCGAAGGAGGCCGGCGAAAGCCGTCCCCTTGTCATCGGTGTCACCATGCTGACGAGCCTCGATGCCAGCGATCTCAGGGACACGGGAGTCAGCGACAGCCCAAGCGACCATGTGCGCCGCCTTGCAGGCCTCGCCGCTTCCTCGGGGCTCGACGGCGTGGTTTGTTCCGCCCATGAGATCGAGGTGCTGAGACGCGATCTCGACAAGGACTTCAAGCTGATCGTACCCGGCATTCGGCCGGCCGGCAGCGACGTCGGAGACCAGAAGCGCATCATGACGCCTGTCGAAGCGCTGACACTCGGAGCGGACTTGCTCGTCATCGGGCGTCCCATCACCAGCGCGAACGATCCGCGCGCGGCGGCCGAGGAAATCGGCCGCTCGCTTGCGGCGTGAGCACGCAATGAGTATTCAGGTCAAAATTTGCGGGCTTTCGACGCCCGAAACAGTCGAAGCCGCAGTCGAGGCCGGTGCGGACTATCTGGGCTTTGTCTTCATTCCCAAAAGTTCCCGAAATATCTCAACCGAGCAGGCCCGCATACTGGCGCAAGGCGTGCCTTCATCCGTATTGAGGGTCGCGCTGACCGTCGATGCGGACGAGCGGACGCTCGATGAGATCGTGGAAACACTCAACCCCGATATTCTGCAGCTTCACGGCGCGGAAACGCCGGAACGGCTGATGGAACTGAAAGCGCGATACGGCCTTGCACTCATGAAGGCCATTGGAATCGCGGAGCCTGAAGACCCGCTCAAGGCTGCCGTTTACCGCGATTCCGCCGACTTGTTGCTGTTCGATGCCAAACCACCTAAATCTATGACAGGTGCATTGCCGGGCGGTAACGGCCTCGTCTTCGACTGGTCCTTGATCGCCGGACACAGGCCGGAAATACCCTGGATGCTTTCGGGCGGCCTGAACGCAGGAAACGTCGCTGAAGCGATCCGGATTACCGGGGCGCAGGCGGTCGATGTTTCATCCGGTGTCGAGGATGCGCCGGGCCGGAAAACACCGGAACTGATCGAAGCCTTTATCAGGGCGGCAAAGGCCGCCTGACGGGCGGACCTGAACGGGAAGAAAGTGGCAAGCGTGAGCCAGACGAAAGCAAATTCACTCCGCAGCGGCCCCGACGAACGCGGACGTTTCGGCATATTCGGTGGGCGCTTTGTCGCCGAGACGCTGATGCCACTCGTCCTCGATCTCGACCACGCCTACAAGGACGCGAAAGCCGACCCTGCCTTCCAGGCGGAAATCGACTACATGCAGCGCGACTATGTGGGCCGGGAAAGCCCGCTCTATTTTGCCGAACGTCTGACAGAGCATCTCGGCGGCGCGAAAATCTATTTCAAGCGTGACGAGCTCAACCACACCGGTAGCCACAAGATCAACAACTGCCTCGGTCAGATCCTGCTCGCAAAGCGCATGGGCAAGACGCGCATCATCGCGGAGACGGGCGCAGGCCAGCACGGCGTGGCGACTGCGACCGTGTGCGCCCGCTTCGGTCTTCCCTGTGTCGTCTATATGGGGACGACCGACATCGAACGGCAGAAGCCCAATGTCTTCCGCATGAAGCTTCTGGGCGCGGAAGTCGTACCGGTAACCTCGGGCACGGGTACGCTCAAGGACGCGATGAATGAAGCGTTGCGCGACTGGGTGACGAATGTCGACAGCACCTATTACCTGATCGGCACAGTTGCGGGACCGCATCCCTATCCCGCCATGGTGCGCGATTTCCAGTCCGTCATCGGCGAGGAGACGAAACGCCAGATGATGGAACGGGAAGGGCGACTGCCGGACAGTGTTGTCGCCTGCATCGGCGGCGGGTCGAACGCGATGGGACTTTTTCATCCCTTCCTTGATGACACCTCTGTGAAAATCTACGGCGTCGAAGCTGCGGGCAAGGGAATCGAGACAGGCAAACATTGCGCATCGCTCAAGGGCGGCGCACCGGGCGTGCTGCACGGTAACCGCACCTATCTGCTCCAGGACGAGGACGGACAGATCAAGGACGGCCACTCGATTTCGGCCGGCCTCGACTATCCGGGCATCGGACCGGAACATTCATGGCTGCACGAGACGGGCCGTGCCGAGTATGTCTCGGCGACGGACAAGGAAGCGCTTGAGGCATTCCAGCTCTGTTCGCGCCTTGAAGGCATTATTCCGGCGCTGGAGCCTGCGCATGCGCTAGCCTATGTGACGAAGATCGCACCAACGCTTCCCAAGGATCATCTGATGGTGATGAACATGTGCGGACGCGGCGACAAGGATGTCTTCGCTGTTGCCGACCATCTGGGGGTGACATTGTGACGACGAGGCTGGAGAAGCGTTTCGCGACGCTGAAACAAGAAGGCCGTGCCGCCTTTGTCACCTTCATCACGGCGGGCGATCCGGATTTCGACACGACACTCGGCATTCTGAATGGATTGCCGAAAGCAGGCGCCGACGTGATCGAACTCGGCATGCCCTTTACGGACCCGATGGCCGACGGACCTTCCATCCAGGCTTCATCGCAGCGCGCGCTCCGCAACGGTGCGAGCATGAAAAGAACGCTTGAGCTGGTACGCCGCTTTCGCGAAAACGACCCGGAAACGCCGATCGTTCTCATGGGATATTACAATCCGATCTATCACATGGGCGTCGAGACATTTCTGGGACGCGCCATCGAGGCGGGCGTCGATGGACTTATCGTCGTCGATTTGCCTCCGGAAGAAGACGATGAACTCTGTCTGCCTGCACTGAAAGCCGGTCTGAACTTTATCCGCCTTGCGACACCGACAACAGACGACAAGCGGCTGCCCGCCGTTCTCGCGAATACATCCGGTTTTGTCTATTACGTCTCGATTACCGGCATTACCGGCGCAGCGAGCCCGCAAGCGCAGGACGTCGCCTCGTCGGTGAAGCGGATCAAGGGACACACATCGCTGCCGGTGGCCGTCGGCTTCGGCATACGGACACCGGAACAGGCTGCGGAAATTGCCCGCGCAGCCGACGGAGCCGTGGTCGGCTCCGCCATCGTCGATGCGATCGCGCGCGAAGTCGGCGAAGACGGCAAGATCAAAGTAGGCGCCATCGCGCGCGTTCTCGAATTTGTAAGCAAGCTCGCCGATGGTGTTCACGCCGCGCGCGCAGCTGCCGCAGAATAAGGAATTCAGCCGATGAACTGGATCAACAATGTCGTCCGGCCGAAAATCCAGCGTGTCTTCAACAAGAAGCAGCAAACGCCGGATAATCTCTGGCACAAGTGCCCTTCCTGCGGAGAGATGATTTTTCATCGCGACCTCGAAGCGGCGATGCGCGTTTGCCCGAACTGCGACCATCATATGCGTCTGGGAACGGACGAACGTCTGGCTTCGCTCTTCGACAATGCGGAGTACCAGATCGTTCCGGTCGATGCCGTCGTGGTCGATCCCTTGAAGTTTCGCGACCAGAAAAAATATCCCGACCGCCTGAAGGAAGCGCGCTCGAAAACGGGCCGCAACGATTCCGTGACCGTGGCACATGGACCACTCGACGACGTCGAGACCGTGATCGCCATTGAGGATTTCACCTTCATGGGTGGCTCACTTGGTATCGCGGCGGGCGAAGCCATCATTCGCGGTGCGGAAACAGCGCTCGAGAAGAAGGCGCCCTATATTCTCTTTGCCGCCGCGGGCGGCGCTCGCATGCAGGAGGGCATTCTTTCTCTCATGCAGATGCCGCGCACAACCGTCGCGCTTCAGCTTTTGCGTGAGGCCGGGCTTCCTTTCATCGTGGTACTGACCGACCCGACAACCGGCGGCGTGCTCGCTTCCTATGCCATGCTGGGCGATATCCAGATTGCGGAGCCGAAGGCGCTTATCGGCTTTTCCGGCCGCCGCGTCATCGAGCAGACAATCCGCGAGAAACTGCCGGACGATTTCCAGTCGGCCGAGTTCCAGTTCGAACACGGCATGATCGACATGATCGTGCATCGTCACAAGATGAAGGAGACGCTTGCGCGTATCATCCGGCTGATGACACATCGTCCGCGCAGCCAGCGCCAGCAGACCGCAAACACTCCGGCGAAGACCGCAGCGCCAACTGCACCGTGAGTCAGGACATCGCCCCTTCAAGCGACGTCATTCTCGAACGACTGACGAAACTCCACCCGAAGCTGATCGACTTGTCGCTCGACAGGACATGGCGGCTGCTCGGCGCGCTCGGGAATCCCGAACGGGCACTGCCCCCCGTCTTCCACATCGCCGGCACGAACGGCAAGGGATCGGTTTCCGCCTATATGCGTACCGCGTTCGAGGCCGGTGGCTATGCCGTCCATAGCTACACCTCACCGCATCTCGTGCGCTTCCACGAACGTATCAGGCTTGCGGGCAAGCAGGGTAGCGCGCCCATAACGGAGGAGCATCTTTCAGCTCTTCTCGATGAATGCGAAAAGGCAAATGCGGATGCACCCATAACCTTTTTTGAGATTACGACAGCAGCAGCGCTCCTCGCCTTCTCGCGCGAGCCTGCCGACGCGCTCATTCTGGAAGTCGGCATGGGCGGACGGCTCGACACTACGAATGTCGTCGAAAAGCCCGCTGTCTGCATCATCACACCCATCGACCTCGACCATCAGGCATTTCTCGGGGACACAATCGAGCTCATAGCGAATGAAAAGGCCGGAATATTGAAGCGCGGTGTGCCTGCCGTGATCGGGCCGCAGACAGATGAGGCGAGAATCGCCATCGAAATGGCGGCGGAGAAAGCGGGCGCGTGCCTGTTTATTCATGGGCAGGATTTCTCCGCGCACGAAGAGGCGGGATCTCTCATCTATCAGGATGAAGACGGGCTTCTCGATCTTCCGTTGCCACGCCTGCCCGGCCGTCATCAGATCGACAATGCCGGCACTGCCATTTGCGCATTGCGAAAGGCGGGCATCTTGCCGCTTGAGCGCGATGCCATTGCACATGGCATGACGAGTATCGAATGGCCCGCGCGCCTGCAGCGTCTGACGAAAGGGCCTCTCCTCTCACGGCTTCCGCGGGGAGCCGAACTCTGGCTTGATGGCGGACACAATCCTGCAGCGGGGCGAGCGATATCGGAAACCATGGCCGATTTCGCGCAGCATGACCCGGAGGGCGAGGCGCGGCCCCTCATTCTCATATGCGGCATGCTCAATACAAAAGACGCGACGGGCTTCTTTGCGCCGTTTCGCGGGCTCACCTCGCATGTCGAGACGCTAGCCATTCCCGGTGCGCCGGCCAGCGTTTCCGCAGAGACACTGGCGAGCGCAGCGGCGCATGCCGGACTCGATGCTCATCCCGCAGCTTCGCTCGACGAAGCGCTTGAGCGTGCATCGCTCGCTGCCGGACGCGCCACGCCGCGCATTCTGATATGCGGCTCGCTCTATCTGGCAGGTCACATTCTCGCTGAAAACAGCTGAAACGAAAAAGGCCGGCCCTTCGTGACCAGCCTTTCAAAAAATATCAGTGGAAAAATCAGAGAGCGCTGTCGATCCACTCGACAATCTTTCCTTTGGGCAATGCACCGACTTTCGTCGCAGCGACCTGACCGTCCTTGAAGATCATCAGGGTCGGGATACCGCGCACACCGTATTTGGTCGGCACGTTCGGATTTTCGTCGATATTGATCTTCGCGATGGTGATCTTGCCATCGTAATCCTTCGCGATTTCCTCAAGCGCGGGGCCGATCTGCTTGCAGGGGCCGCACCACTCCGCCCAGAAGTCGACCAATACGGGCCCGCTGGCATCGATGACATCGGTCTCGAACGATGCGTCGGTCACTTTGTTAGTCGCCATTGTCTTTCGTCCTTTCTGGCCGTCTTCCCGGAAATCCGGTTGCGGCGCGCAGCTTAGCGCATAAACAGATACTGGTTCGGTTCGTTTGAATCTAGGAACGACACCACGCGAGGTCAAGGTCGCGCAATTGCCGCAGGTTTTGCCTGCTTCAACGCCATTTCCAACATTTCCGCAGGCAGGTCCATAAGGCTTGGTCCATCCGTCCAGAGGAGACCGCAGCGAATCACATGGTTTGGATAGATTTGAGCGAGCACGGCGCGATAGGCCGCCATCTGTACGAGATAGGCTTCGCTAACCTGATCGAGTGCTGTGGGGGGTGGGCGATTCGTCTTGTAGTCGACGATGATCACCTCGTCATCCGAGATACATAAACGGTCTATCTGGCCGCCTACGAGAAGTGTGCGTCCGCGGAACCCGATCGTGCCAGCAACCGGCACCTCGGCGCGGCTCGGCTTCGCGAAGACGGAGGCAAAGCGCGGATCGTCCAGCACGCGGAAAACGGCATTCTCGATTTCTTCCCTTTCTTCACCGGTGAGCCCGTGTGCAGGCAGCGCCAGGAAGCGCGCCGCCGCCGCGTGACGCGCGCTCTCTTCGAGATCGGGCAAGGTTTGCAGCAGGCGGTGGATGAGACTGCCACGGCGAAAACGATGCGCGCCATCCTCCGCAAGCGGCGAAAGGACAGCAGGCTCCGCGATGTCTTCAGGCGGCAGGCGGGATGGCGCGAGCGGGCGCGCAAGGGCCGGCTCTTCTGGCGCATCCTTCGACACCCAGACCGGCAGTGCCGGCGGGGCCACATCCGAAGAGACTTCTTCCGCCTCGACCTCGCGGCGCTGCTCGCCTTCGATCCGCCAAACCACCCGCCCGTCGGATGTTTTCACTTCCTTCGCATCCGGCAGCAGCGCCTTGCGGGCAAGCTCGTACCAGCATTCCTCGGGGGGCGGGTTCACACCACGATAGCCTGCAATGTAGAGCCGGTCGCGCGCGCGGGTCATCGCGACATAGAGAAGGCGCCTGTACTCCGCCGCCTGCAGATCGCGGCGGAACTGGCGCGCCGCTGCGGTCACGTCGTCTTCTTCCTTCTTGCGCACCGGCCAGAGCAGAAGCTCCGGTCCATCCTTTTCGAGCGGCGGCATGGCAATGAGGGCCGGGTCATGCGCCCCGCCCGGCGCGGCGCAGGTATCCGGCATGAAGACGATCTCGGCTTCCAGCCCCTTCGCGCCATGCACCGTCATCACGCGCACTTCGTCGCGCCCCTGATCCATGTCGCGCTTGATCTCGGCAGCACCGCGCTCCAGCCAGTGCAGGAAAGCCTCAAGCGAGGGCGGATGATTGCGCTCGAACTCGAGGGCGAGCGACAGGAACTCGTCGATGGGGTCCGCCGCATCGGGACCGAGCCGCGCCAGCAGGCGGCGGCGCCCCTCCTCCCCGGTCAGTACATGGGCGAAGAACTCGTAGGGCGGCTCGTAGTCGGCGCGGGCGAAAAGCCGCGTCAGCAAGGTTTCCGCTTCGACGTATCGCGGATCGCTCCCGGCCTTGTCGCGCAGGGCATTCCAGAGCGAGCCCTTGCGGCCGTACGCCAGATTAAACAGATCGTCCTCGTCGAGACCAACAAGCGGCCCCTTCAGAACCGTTGCCAGCGTCAGATCGTCTTCGGGCAGGAGAACGAACCGGCCCAGCGCCATGAGGTCCATCACCGCCATCTGCTCGGTGAGGATCATGCGGTCCGCACCGGCGACGGGCACACCACGCGCCTTCAGATGACGGACCATTTCGCCGACAAACGCGTTGCGGCGGCGGACGAGAATGAGAATATCGCCGGGCCTGATCTTGCGGCCCTTGGCGAGCAGTTTCTCTTCGTTCGCGAGCCATCCCTGAATGGTGTCCGCAATGCGCGCAGCAAGGCGAGACATAGGCGCTTCGCCCGTCATGTAGTCGAGCGGCGCATCCCAGGGGCTCGCTTCCTCGCCTTCTTCCGGCTCTTCCAGTTCCCACAACTCGACAAGGCCCGCATCGAGCTCGCGATGCGCAATATGAGGATCGAGATCGCCCGAAGCCGTGAGACCGTTTCGCGCCGCTTCGAGTTCGAAGACGCGGTCGACGGCACGGAGCACTTCCGGCACGGAGCGGAAAGAACGCGTGAGCGGCACATAATCCCAGAGGAGGTCAGCCGCCTTCACGCGCTTTTCAAAATAGCGTTTCATTTCATCGAAACGTGCAGGGTCCGCTCCCTGAAAGGAGAAGATCGACTGCTTCTCATCGCCGACTGCGAAGATGGTCCGCACAAGATCGCGCGACCCCTCTCCCGAGAGAAACTCATCCGCGATACGCGCCACGACATCCCATTGCTCCGGGCTCGTATCCTGAGCTTCATCGACGAGAATGTGGTCGATACCGCCATCGAGCTTGTAGAGCACCCAGGGCGCCATGCTGCTGGTGGTGAGCAATGCGCGGGTTTGCGCGATCAGATCGTCATAGTCGAGGAATGCACGGGCGCGCTTGGCTTCCTCGAAGGCGTCGAGAATTTCAATCGCAATCGTCATGATCGCTTCCGTCGCCTCCGCGACGCGGACCGCTCGCATACGCCCGACAAGCGCAACGATACGCGCCTGCTCTTCCTCCAGTGCGCGGGCAATAGCGGGATGTTGTTCCCCCAGCTTCTTCGTGATGAGGGATTTTCGCGGTGTCATTTCCTTGGTGAGAAAGACAGCGAGGTAGTCGTCCACGCGTTCGGTACGCCGCGCCTCATCGGCCAGAAATGCCGCCAGAAGATCCGCACGCCCGGCATCCGTCTTCGTACCGCCCGCGAGAACATCCGCCACGTTTCGCATCGCCGCATCGGGGAGGTTCGCGATTTCGGCGAGCAGGCCGTCCGCCGTCACGCCAGGTTCCACCGACAAGGCAGCACGTACCGCCCGACAGATGCCATCAAGACCGCCGAAGCGCGCCAGCATGCGCGCAAAGTTGCTGCGCTGGCCCGTGATCTCGCGAAGCAGCTTTCCGAAGGTGAGTTCGTCCACGCGGGCAACGATATGGGACAATGCGTGACCGAGCGGTGTATCGGGCGCGGCGCCCGCGCGCATAAGGACAGTATCGCGCACCTCGTCCATCAGTTCGCCGGCGCTGCGTTCGTCGAGAATTTCAAATTGCGGCGGCACACCCGCTTCAAGCGGAAAACGGCCGAGAAGCCGCTCGCAAAAAGCGTGGATGGTCTGAATCTTCAGCCCGCCCGGCGTTTCGATGGCGCGCGCAAAAAGTTTCCGCGCATTCTCCAGCATGGTCTTGTCGGGCGCGCGGCCTTCGATGCTTTCAAGTTCAACCGCAAGTTCCGCGTCGGGCATGGTCGCCCAGCCACCCAGCCGCTTGTAAAGACGGCCCGCCATTTCGGCTGCTGCCGCCTTGGTGAAGGTGAGGCAGAGAATGCGCTGCGGGTCCGTGCCCGCGAGCAGCAGGCGGGCAACGCGCGTCGTCAGCGCATGGGTCTTGCCCGAACCCGCATTGGCTGAAACCCAGACGGAAGTCTGCGGATGGGAAGCCCGGCGCTGCGCGTCGTCCGTGCCGCTCGCTTTTTTCGGCGCAGTGCTCATTCGACGTCATCTCCCGCCGAAGACCATTCCTTCACGCGAGCGAGATGATCGTAATCGCCATAACGGCCCCAGAACATCGGACGCGGCCGCGAAAGATAGGGCGTGCGTTCGTCTTCGTACTGGCGCAACAGATCAACCAGCCAGCCATAGGTATTTTCAGCCAGTTCACCGCCCGTATCCGGCACGACGCGCATTTCGCCCGCCGTTTCACCGCCCGTCAGGCGGAGATAGATCATGCGGCTGGTGCTTGCCCTGCTTATCGGCGCGCCGTCCTTCGACTTCTCGCGAAAACCGCCGCGCGAGGCGATGGCCGCTTCAAGCGGCAATTGCGGCGCAAGGCCGATCTCGACCTGCTTCGCGCTTGGCAACGTGCCGGTCTTGTAGTCCACGATGTCGATGGTGCCGTCATCACGCATGTCGATGCGGTCGGCCTTGCCGACAAGCGTTACGACGCGCGCGAGTTCGCCGATGGAGATTTCGCCCTTCGCTTCGGCATATGAGCGGCGGAGACCTTCGCGCTCCTCGCGTTCATGTTCGACGGTCCAGCGCGCAATGCGCTTGAAGCGCGGCCACCAGAAAGCCGCCACACCGGGACGGTCAATCGCATCCGCAAAGACTTCCTCGCCAATGGCGATCAGCTTTTCAAATGCGTTGTCCGGCATCGCTTCGGGATATTCGTCGACGAAGCGTTCCAGTGCTTCATGGATGATATTGCCGCGCTCGGCAGCCGCGATATCGGCATCCAGAGGATCGAGAACCGGAAGCCGCAGGATTCTGCGCGCATAAATCGAATAGGGGTCGCGGATGAGCGTTTCGATTTCCGTCACCGACAAGCGGTCCGGCCTTGCCTCAAGCGGCGGCGCGGGATGCGGACGCGAAAGCAACGGGTCAATCAGCGTTTCCGGCTTGTCCAGATCCTGCGCCCATCTCCACCAGCGCGAAACATCGTCCTTCTCCTCATAGCCGACACCGCTTCGAATACTTTCGAGGCGGAGCCACCAGCGCGAGGCGACGGCGGGTGCGCCTTCGACTTTCAGCGCGCGCGTGAGGATTGCTTCCGGCGCGGAGGCCCCTTCCGCAAAGTCATGTGCGGAAAGGCCGATGCGCCGCTCCGGCGGCTCCAGCCCCATCGCCGCGCGCATGGGGCGATTGAGCCAGGGGTCGATATTCGCCTCGGCAGGCCAGGTGCCCTCGTTGAGGCCACCAAGGATCATCCGGTCCGCATGCTGCAAGCGCGCTTCGAGCGGACCCCAGATGAAAAGGCGCGGATGCACACCCCAGCGCGGACGGAGAACGCGACCGGAAAGAAGTTCCTCGAAGAAATAGACATAGGCGCCGGGATCGATTTCGCCGAAGGAAGGCGCGGCTTCGACCAGTTCGCGAATGAACTCCGATGCCGCTTCGCCCGCCTCGCCTTTCCAGAGCCGGTCGGGGCCCTTCTCCTGCGCTGTTGCCGCGAGGCACTCTGCGGCCTCGGCATGAGCGAGAACGAGCGCGGCAACCTCTCCCCGCGCCTTCATCGCTTCTGCAAGCGGCGCCACGCAGCGTTCGATTTTTGCGATCAGTTTTTCAAGGCGGGCGATACGCGCTTCTCTTTTCTCGCCATCCTCGCCCTCACGCAACGCCTCGTTTCTCAACGCATTGCAGGCAGCATAAAGGCCTTCAATACCGGGCGCGGGGCGCGGCCCGCGAAGAAGAATTTTCTCGAAAGCCCGCAGTTCGGCGCGGAAGGAAGCCGGGTCGCCGCCCGCGGCGGCCAATGGGTGCTTCAGACATGCAAGAAGCGGCACGGGCGCGAAATCTTCGGCCACCATCTGCGCGACAAGACGGAGAAAGGCGGCGGGCGCCGTGTTCCCGAGCGGCTCACCGCCGGAATCGTTTACCTCCACGTTCCACCGGCGAAGCTCCATTGCCACACGGCGCGCGAGCTTCCGGTCGGGCGTGACGAGGGCGGCTGTCTTCTCCGGCGTTTCCAGCACATCGCGCATCAGAAGTGCGATAGCGCCCGCTTCATCCCTTTCGCTTGGCGTCTCGATGACCGACAGACCCTTGAACCCTTCCGCCGCGCAGTCTTTCAACCCGGCGAGACGGGAGAGCCATTTTTCTGTGGTTTCAGCAGGGCGCAAGGCCTCGGACAAAAGCCGCGCACGGGCGACGGCACCAGAAGATTTTTCCGAACCCGGCCAGGGCTCGACGTCTTCACGCGTGGCGCGCAAATGGCCGAGCAATTTCCTCATGCCATATTGCGGATGGGAGGCGGTGCCGGGATCGCCTATCGCATTCCAGCTCGCCTCGTCGAGATCGAGATCGAGGCCCGGCAGCACGACGGCGCCGAGCGGAAGATTGGCCACGACCTGAAGCAGCACGGCAGTTGCGGGGATCGACCCGGTGGAGCCCGCCGCAATGACGGGACCTGGAGGGGGAGCAACCTGCCACGCGGAGGCCTGAGCGCGCAGGAGACGGTTTCGCCGTTCCGCCTGTTCCATATAGCCGAGACGCGCAAGTTCTTCAGGCCAGCGTGCGGTGAGCACCTTGAGGAAGTCGAGGGTGATCTGCCAATGGTCCGCAAATTCCTGCGGCACCAGAGATGCGAGCTGCGCGAGGTCCGCGCCCTCCGTGAGCACCATATCCAGGAATCGCCCGAGATCGGCGGCGAGACCAAGTGCGCGAACTTCATCCTCACCGCCATCGGCGGCAATCATGCGCGCGAGGCGAAGCTGACGCTCAAGCGCGGGCATGGCGGGAGGAAGATCGAGCACGTCCGCACCAAAGCCCGCGGGGTCGAGCACGAGCTCTTCTTCATCGACATCGCCCAGCGCGCGGATTGCAGGGAGTACCATCGCTGCGCCATCGCCGGCACGCAGAAAGGCATCGCCCAATGCCCGAACCGCGCGACGGGTGGGCAGCAGGATGGTGAAATCGGCAAGCACGGGGGAAGCGGCGAAGCGGCCACCGAGCGAGGGATCGGAGACGAGCGTCTGCGCCAGCCGTTCAAGGAACGGCGCGCCGGGGGGCATGGTGAAAAGCGTCAGGGAATCGGCTTTCATGCGGCTCATGGTAGCGCGCCTCTCACCAGAAAGCCGTCACAAATCCCGCAGGAAGGCTTCTGCATCGGTCAGATCGTCCGGGGCGCCCACATGCATCCAGATGCCCATCATGCGCTGGCCGAAAAGTGTGCCTTTTTCGATGAGACGGTCCCAGACGAGATTGGTCGAGAAGGCCCCGTCCGGCCCGTCCGCGAAGAGGGCGGGCTTGATGACTTGCACGCCCGCGAAAACATGCGGCGCGGTGGAGGAGCCTTCGCGACGTGCGAGGACACCAAGCGGGTCCATGGTGAAATCGCCCCGGCCGACATAGCCGATGGTGCGGACGGTGTCGGCAATCATCAGGAGGGCGTCCATGCGCTCCGGGTCGAAGCTTTCGGCAAGCGTACGGAGATTGGAGCCGAAGCCCTCGACCCAGACGGAATCGGAATTGAAGGTGATGACGGGATCGTCGCCGAGAAGACCGAGCGCCTTTTTCGTGCCGCCGCCCGTATCGAGCAGGGCGTCGCGTTCGTCTGAAATGACGATGCGGAGACCGCCCTTCCGCTTTGCCAGATGCTCTTCCAGCATGTCCGCGAAGTGATGGACGTTCACGACTGCTTCCTCGATGCCCGCTTCTTCGAGACGGTCGAGAACATGGTCGATGAGCGGGCGCCCGGCGAAGGGGACGAGCGGTTTCGGCATGGTGTCCGTCAATGGACGCATGCGTGTCCCCTTGCCCGCCGCCATGACCATTGCGCGTTTTATCTTCATAACGTCAGGTCCGGTCCGGCAGATGCACATCGAGCCAGGCGCGCAGCGGCGCGAGGACGGGATGAGCGAGATTTCGATTGAGGTAGTCCATGGTGCGCGGCATATGCGCCATGTATTGCGGCTTGCCATCGCGCTTCAGGAGGCGCGGCCACAGACCGATGAGGCGCAGCGCACGCTCCGCACCGAGGACCGCATAGGAAGCGCGGAACTCTTCTTCGTCGAAGCCCGGAAGTTCGCCCTTCGCGCGCTCGACATAAAGCGCGAGCATGGCCTGTTCGCGCTCTACCGGTACGTCGCGGCGTGCATCCTGAAGGAAGGAGACAACATCATAGGCGCGGTTTCCGATCAGCGCGTCCTGATAATCGATGAGGCCGACACGCGCGGCACCGGAGCGCGCGCCCAGCCAGATCATGTTGGGCGAGTGATAGTCGCGCAGGAACAGGGTTTCGACGCCCGAATCGATGTGAGGACGCAGGCCCGTCCAGATTTCATGGTAGCTCTCGCGCATCGACGGCGTCGCGTCCGCGCCCCGTACCACCGGGAAATACCAGTCGAGAGGGACATCGAGCTCCGCGCGGAAGACACTTTCGTCGAAACGCGGCACCTCATGCACGGTGCCGTCGCCAACGGGAAGCGAAAGCGGCGCGGGCACGGATTGCAGACGCAGCAGCGTTTCGACGGCGGCGCGGTAAAGTTCGTCCAGCGCTTCGCCGGAGGGGCCCCTGCCCTCTTCGATCAGCGCGCCGTAAACATTGTCGCCGAGATCTTCGAGGAGCAGCAGGCCATGCGTGAGATCGCGCGCGAAAATTTCCGGCGCGGCAAGGCCGAGCGAGCGCAGATGTTCGCCCACGGCAACGAAGGGGCGCACGTCTTCGGCAAGATGCGCGATGCGGCTATAGGCGGCACGGGTTTCGGTGACGGGTGCGTCGGGCCCTGCAGGCCAGTCCATCAGCACGGCGGGACGGCCGTCGAGCGAGAGACGCTCGTAGCGGCGCGAGGAAGCATCGCCCGCAAGGGGGCGGCGCTCGGCCTTTTCCCAGCCCGCCTCTTTCAGAAAGGCACGGATCGTTTCTTCGCGCGGCGTCAAATCGTCAATCCTTCGAGGCGCGCGACCCAGCTGCCAGAGCCTTCAAGCCGCGCGTGACGGATGCCTTCTGGCATGAGAGAGAGGGAGATGTCGAGACGATCGCGCGAGAGGCGCTTCATCTCCTCTTCCGCGCGCTCCGGCCACTCGATGATGACGACGCCTTCATCCACCGCTTCGCCGAGGCCGAGTTCGCGAAGCTCGGAGGGCTCTTCCACGCGATAGAGATCGACATGCGTGATGAGAAGCGCAGGGCTCTCATAGGTCTGGACGAGGGTGAAGGTTGGCGATGGCACATCGTCGGAAAGACCGTGTGCGCCGAGATGCGACTGAACGAGCGCGCGGGCGAGCGCGGTCTTGCCGGCCCCGAGATCGCCGCGGAGAAGCAGGAGATCGCCTGCGGCCACGCGCGCGGCAAGGGCCGCCCCGAGGCGAAGGGTCGCCGCCTCGGAGGGAAGTTCGAAATCAAGGGTTGCCGCCGCCTTTTCGTCCATCAGGCTTTGTAGCGCGATGGCCTCCGGGGCGGCAAGCCCGAGAACGTCAGGCGATGCTGCGCCTCTGATCTTCCGTAACCGGATGAACGAGACGGAAGGAAACGGCAATCCGGTTCCAGACATTGATCATGCCGATGGCGACGGTGAGATTGACGAGTTCCTCCTCGGTGAAGGCCGCGCGCGCCATCTCGAAAACGTCGTCGGGAACGGCTGTTTCGCTCAACAATGTGACGGCTTCCGTCCATTCAAGCGCCGCGCATTCACGCGCCGAATAGAGCGGCGATTCACGCCAAGCGCTCAAAAGATAAAGCCGTGCTTCGCTTTCGCCCATCTCGCGGGCCTCGCGCGTATGCATTTCGAGACAGTAGGCGCAGCCATTTATCTGCGAAGCGCGGGTCTTCACAAGTTCCAGCAGGGAGGGTTCAAGACCGCATTTTTCGGTATAGGCCTGAAGCTCGATCAGCGGCTTGTAGGCGGCAGGCGCGGCCTTGTGGGGGACGAGGCGGGGGCTGTGATGCGTGCTCATGGGAGGTCTCCTTGGAGGACAGGGATGGTCGCTTTCAGAGACAAGACGGGAGACCCCGAGCGGCTGTGACAGGGCCGGCTTATCCCCTCCCCTGGGGATAAACGGGCCGCACCGTCATCAAAATGTCATAAAACCGTCACATAATGCGAAAACGTACGAAATTCGGGGACAAGTTGCCGCCGCCTCTACAAAAAAGTTGACGGAGGCGTCATTTTTTGGCGTCTTACGCTCGGATGGCTGCTGCTCTATAAATGGCGCGCGGCGATCCGCCGCGACAAGAGACGGAAGCAAATCCTTCGGAAAGCGGGTATAAATAGCCAATTGCGTAGTTTCCCTCCGTATATTTTCAGGAGAGACTGTGCGAGGGGCGCCCGAGGCGGAAAACCCGAAAGCGGGGACGCCTCCCAAGCGGGCTTTTGCCCGTTTCAGCCTCCCTGCTCCCGACCGGCGCGGAAACGGCCATGGGAGCGGGCAAGAGGAGGCGGGGCAAGGCGGGCGGAGGATAACCATCCGCATAAGGATGACTAGACGGCGAAGAACAGCCGGCAGGGGCGAGAGAGACAGATGGCGGACGACATTCTCATCATCGGCGCAGGCCAGGCGGCCGCACAGGCCGTGCAGAGTCTCAGGAGCGAAGGCTTCGAGGGAACGATCAGGATATTCGGCGACGAGCCCTATGCGCCCTATCAGCGCCCGCCGCTGAGCAAGAAATTTCTTGCTGGCGAAATCGGATATGACCGCGTGGAGCTGAAGGCGCAGGATTATTACGAGCAGGCCAATGTGGAAACCCATTGGAGCACGCGCGTGACGGAGATCGACCGGAAGGCAAAGCATGTGCTGACGGGCGACGGGCGCGAATTTGCCTATGGCAAACTCATTCTCGCGACCGGCAGCCGTGTGCGCGAACTCAACGTGCCGGGCTTCGAGCTGGAGGGCGTTCACTATCTGCGCAATATCGACGATGTGAAATCGATCCAGGCGCATTTCAGGGAAGGCGCGAAGATGGTCGTCGTGGGTGGCGGCTATATCGGCCTTGAAGTCGCCGCCGTGGCGGCGAAGCGCGGCATCGACGTAACCGTGCTCGAAACGGCAGACCGTGTGATGGCGCGCGTGGTGGACCCCATCGTCTCGCGCTTCTATGAGCGCGTGCACAAGGAAGAAGGCGTGAAGATCGAGACGGGCGTAACCGTGTCGGGCTTTGAGGGAACGGACAAGATCACTGCCGTCACCTCCGGCGAAGGCAAGAGCTATCCTTGCGACTTCGTGGTCGTGGGCATCGGCATCATTCCGAATACGGAGCTTGCGGCGGAAGCGGGGCTTGAAGTCGAGAACGGAATCGTGGTGGACGAGTTCTGCCGCACCTCCGACCCTGACATCTTCGCGGCGGGCGACTGCACCAGCCATCCGAACGCGATCTACGGCCACCGGCTTCGCCTCGAAAGCGTGCAGAACGCCATCGAGCAGGGAAAGACGGCGGCGGCAACGCTGACGGGCAAGGAAAAGCCTTACAATCAGGTGCCGTGGTTCTGGTCCGACCAATACGACATGAAGCTGCAGATCGTCGGCCTCTCGCAAGGCTATACGGAAGCGGTGGTACGCGGCGACCCGGCAACGGGCCGCAGCTTCGCGGTCTTCTATCTGAAGGACGGCGTCCTTGTCGCGGTCGATGCGGTCAACCGCGCACCGGAGTTTATGATGGCGAAAATGCTGACGCAGAAGAAAGCGACGCTCGACCCTGCGCGCATTCGCGACGAGAGTATCAATGTGAAGGAGATCGCGGGCTGAACCCGCGGCATACACAACGCAAAGCGCTGGGAGGCGCGTGAGTTCTATGGCTAAAGTCACCTATATCGAAGATAACGGCACCGAACATACGATCGACGTGGAGAATGGCACATCGCTGATGGAAGCGGCCGTGAAGCAGGGCATTCCCGGCATTGACGGCGATTGCGGCGGCGCCTGTGCGTGTGCCACCTGCATGGTCTATGTGCCGGAAGAGTGGCAGGGGAAGCTCGCCAAGGTCGAGACGATGGAAGAAAGCATGCTCGATTTCTGCGAACGCCGCGAAGACAGCTCCAGGCTGAGCTGCCAGATCGTCGCGAGCGACGAGATCGACGGCATCAGGATACAGATGCCGGAGAGCCAGCACTGAGCTGCCGCATCATCCAGACGAAATGCGAAACGGCGCCCCATGGGGCGCCGTTTTTGTTACAATTTCCGTTGCAAACGAAAGCCTGTAAGACCGGCGGCCCAAAGAGCGGAACACCGGATGACGATCATTTTCCGTCGCCATCAGGCGGCCTTCGCGACCGCGAAGTCCCTCCACGGCATCAGGTTCCATCCCAAGAGCCGTTTGGCTTTTTCGCCAGTGGCCTGTTTTGCCTTGCCGAGTTCGGGAGGAGGAGTTTGAGGGCGGGGACGCGGGGGGCTTTTCCCGGCCTGCAAATGAGCTAGTTTCTCATGTGATTGCGCCGGATTTTCAAAAAGGAGACCTCCATGACATTTTTCCGTCTGGCCCCGCTTGCCGTTACCGCAGCTGCGCTCTTCGCTGCGCCGGCCCTTGCCGATCATCATGCGCCGCTCGCGACCGCGACCTTCAAGACGCAGGAAAACCCGGAAGCGGGCACGGCAGACCTTTCGGAAGGACCGGAGGGCGTTGTCATCCGCGTGAATGTCGAAGGGCTGACGCCGGGCTGGCACGCGATCCATTTTCACGCCGTGGGCGACTGCTCGGACGCCGCCTACAAGAATTCGGGCTCTCATGTGCAGCATGAGGAGAAGGAGCCGCACGGGCTTTTGAACCCCGAAGGACCGGATGATGGCGACCTCGCGAATATTTATGCAGCGGAAGACGGGACGGTGAATGCCGAGCTCTATTCCGACCGCGTGACGCTCAAGGCCGAGGAAGCGGACGACCGCGCCTATCTGCTCGACGAGGACGGCTCGGCGCTCGTCATCCATGAGGGCCCTGACGACCATATGAGCCAGCCGATCGGCGGCGCGGGCGGGCGCGTGGCCTGCGCGGTGATCGAGGCAGCGGAGTAAGGCTCCACCCCGCGAGAGAGGCGGCTAGCGGTCGAGCTCCTTGTAGTGGCGGAAGATGCCGTTTTCGTTGAAGGGCTGGCGGCGCTCGCTCTTCATATAGGCGGCGATCTTCGGACGCTTTCCCACGCTTGAATGAAGCGACGTGACGAGGGGCCGGCTTCTCAGGAGCCGGCCCATTGTTTTCGGGAAGGCATATTTGAGGCCGTCGACCGTGTGGAAGAGCGAGAGGTCGGCATAGGTGAGCGACTTGCCGACGAGACGGGGCTTTTCCTTCGTCGCGCCGTTGGCGGCGAGGACGGCTTCGAACCAGTCGAGAAATTTCGGGATGCGGGCACCGCGGAATTCCTCCGCGCGGCGGGCGGCTTCCTTTTTCTGGTCTTCATAGTAGAGGCCGACGCTTATCGGGTGATGCACGTCATGTGCTTCGGCGGCGAAGTCGGCGATGGTGAGCTGTATCTGATGCGTCCAGAGCGCGGCGCTCTCCGACTTCGGCGCGAGGCGCAGGCGGGGTCCGAGATAAAGAAGGATGGCCGCGACCTGACCGATAACGACGCGGCCGTCGCGCAGGAAGGGCGGCGCGAAAGAGGGATGCCTGGTGCCCTCGCCTTCCATGAGCGCCATCATTTCGTCCATGCCGGTCTCGCGCTCGCGGGCGACATCGACATAAGGCGCGCCCGCCTCCTCCAGCGCGAGACGGACATATTCGCCCCGGCCCGGAATGCCCGGCCAGTAGAAGAGTTCATAAGGGCTGTTTTTCCGCGCTGCGGCCATGAGGCACCTCCTTTTTCACCTGTCCAGCCTCTCCCCGCCGGGTGCAAAGAGCAAGGCTTGCGGCGTCTCCAGATTGCGCGGCGGCAATATTATTCAATCTTTATACAGAGCATTATCATCCTAGCCCGCTTCGACCTTTGCCGGGCTGGCGGCTGACGGGGCGGCCGCTGCGGGCGGTGCGGCGCGAACCGGCAGATGGCAGGTCACGCGGGTGCCGACATCGGGCGCGCTTTCGAGCGTCACCCAGCCGCCATGGAGCTCCACGAAGGAGCGGACCAGCGAGAGACCGAGGCCCGCGCCCCGACGGCGATCCGAACCGCCATGCGCCTCGAAGCGATCGAAGACATTGCCCTGGAATTCCGGCTTGATGCCGACGCCCGTATCCTCGACATAAAGCTCGACCGAGCTTTCATGGCGGCGCGCGCCGATGACAATGTTGTCGCCAGGGCTCGTGAAAGCGAGCGAGTTCGACAGCAGGTTGATCATGATCTGCTTGATGCGCTTTTCATCGGCGCGAACGGTGCCGATATCCTTCGGGCATTCGACCTTCAACGTCACCTTGTTCTTCTGCGCGGGACGCTGCGCAAATTCCTCCGTCGCATAGACGACCTCGGAGAGTTCGACATCGGAGAGATCGAGCGTCATGGCGCCCGCCTCAATGACGGCAAGATCGAGAATGTCGTTCACGACATCGATCAGGTTTTCCGAAGATTCCAGAATGCCCTGCATATATTCGTGCTGACGCGGATTGAGCTCGCCGAACATTTCCGTTTCGAGAATTTCGCCGAAGCCGAGAATATTCGTGAGCGGCGTGCGGAGCTGATAGGAGACGTGGCTGATGAATTCGGACTTCAGGCGGTCCGCCGTTTCCAGCGCGTCGTTGCGGTCGCGCAGCGCCTGTTCCATGCGCGTCGAATCCGTCACGTCCACATAGGTCATCAAGGTTGCGCCATCGGGCAGCGGCACCATTGCGTAATCAATCACCGCACCGTCCGGCCTGTCGAGGCGGCCCGTCTGCTGCGTGCGTGTGCCCGACATGCCAGTGACGCCGTTGCGCAAGGTTTCCCATTCGCGGTCATCCGACATGAGCGGGCGGCAGAGCGTGATCAACTCGTTCACATGGGGCTCGTCTTCGAGCTTCTCGGCGTCGAGCGCCCAGATATTGAGGAAGGCGGGGTTGAAGAGTTTCAGGCGGCCATCGGAGCCGAACACAGCCACGCCTTCATAAAGGTGGTCGATGGTTTCGCGCTGCACGCGGGCCAGCGTGTTGTAGGAGCTTTCGAGATTCAGCCGCTCGGTGACGTTTTCGTAGAGATAGATGACGCCGCCAAAGGGATGTGCCTGCGCGAGAAGCTTGATGGTGCGCCCATCCGGCAAGTGCCAGTATTCCTCGATAGCTTCCGTCGAGGTGTAGATTTCCATGCGGCTCTGCTTCCACGCCTGGAAGTTTGCCTGTTCGGGCAGGCGGCGCCGCGCGCGAAGCTCGTCGAGAATTTCAGTGTCGGAGGGGCCGCCGTCGAGCCATTGCGGTTCGAGACCCCAGAGCGTTTCGTAGGCGCGGTTGCGGAAGGTGAGGCGCTTGTCGGGCCCGCAAATCGCGACCGCTGTCGTCACACGATCGAGCGTGGCGGCGTGGCTTTCGATATGACGGCGAAGCTTGGCTTCCGCCTCGTCGAGCGCGGACACATCGACCGCGATGCCGGCGACGCCATCCGAAAGGCGCTGCTCGATGATGTCGAGGGCGCGGCGCTCGCCGGCCATGATGGCGTGGCTGCGTTCGCGGGCGCGCGACCGGTCGAAGAGCATACGGCGGAGACGGGCAAGCGTTTCCTCACCGAGAAGTTCGATGCTGCGCGTCACCGCATCCTCGGGCGAGGCGGCATCGACGGCGCGCGCATAGGCGGCATTCACCCAGACGAGATTGCCCTGGTCGTCGCGGCGCCAGGCAGCGAAGGGTGCCTGCATGAGATGCTCCTCGAAGCGGCTACGGCTGAACTCGGCCTGACGCAGACGCTCCTTGAGGCGGGAAACCTCGGCACGCTCGCCGGTGACGTCGCGCAGCCAGAGGACGGCCAGCGCGCCAGCCGGACGGCCTTCGGCCTCGAAGGTGCGGCCATCCGCCGATTGCACGTGGAGCGAGAAGCGCGCACCGCGTGTGCGCAGGCGCTGCACCGCCGTGTTGAGGCGGCCCGCATTTTCAGGTTCGAGACGGGTCAGCAGATAGGCGAAATCGAGATCGCCGGAGGACGGATCCACCAGGGTGGCGGTCGAGCCGACGATACGGGGGCGGGCCTGAAAGGTGCCGGGCGCGGCGCGGAGCGATTCCGGCGTCCAGATAAAGACGGCATCGGGCTCGGCGGCGAGAATCGATTCCGCCGCATCGAGGCGGGCTTCCAGGGCGGAGAGGCTGGTCTCGCGCTCCAGCGCGATCTTCCGCGCGGCGCGAGAGACACGAAGCCCCGTGATAGCGGCGAGGATGCCCGCAAGGGCAAGGCCCGCGGCAATGGCAAAGGAGGTGGCGACGGCGGGCTCGGCAGCGGCTTCCTGCGGGAGACCGAGGACCGCGAGGGTTTCCATCAGGCCCTTGGGCGCGGCTTCCTCGGCGGCGGTCTGGGCAGCGGCGGCAAAGGGAAAAGCGACCGTGAGCAGCACCGGGACAAAACCCGCGCCGCGCCGCAAGACGCCCCGTTTCCGGCCTTCTGCCGACTTCAACACCCGCAACACCCCGTTCCGTCTTGCGCCCCGTCCGCCAGTGCGGAAGAGCGCAAATCACCAGCCCCGCGAGATACTACACCACGGGGGACTCGGAGGTGAAACAGGTGATGAAAAAAGGAGAGGCAAAGAAAAAGCCCGGCGTTTCCGCCGGGCTTCCGATTTTTTCATCCGTCCTGCGCGAGACGGAGAGAATGCGAACTCAGTAGCGGTAGGTTTCCGGCTTGAAGGGGCCGTTTTCGGGCACGCCGATATAGTCCGACTGCTTCTTGCTCAGCTTTTCGAGCTTCACGCCGATCTTGTCGAGATGGAGGCGGGCCACCTTCTCGTCGAGCGCTTTCGGCAGAACGTAGACCTTCTTCTCGTATTCGCCGGGCTTGGTCCAGAGTTCGATCTGGGCCAGCGTCTGGTTCGTGAAGGAGGCCGACATGACGAAGCTCGGATGGCCCGTGCCGCAACCGAGGTTCACGAGACGGCCTTCGGCGAGCATGATGATGCGCTTGCCGTCCTGGAACTCGACTTCATCGACCTGCGGCTTGATGTTGTGCCACTTGAGGTTGCGCAGACCGCCGATCTGGATCTCGCTGTCGAAGTGACCGATGTTGCAGACGATGGCGCGATGCTTCATGGCGCGCATGTGGTCGACGGTGATGACGTCCACATTGCCCGTCGTCGTGACGAAGATGTCGCCACGCGGGGCAGCTTCTTCCATGGTCGTGACTTCGTAGCCCTCCATCGCGGCCTGAAGCGCGCAGATGGGGTCGATCTCGGTGACGATGACGCGGCAGCCGGCCTGACGGAGCGAAGCGGCAGAGCCCTTGCCCACATCGCCGAAGCCCGCGACGACGCCGACCTTACCCGACATCATGACGTCGGTGGCGCGGCGGATACCATCCACCAGCGACTCGCGGCAGCCATAGAGGTTGTCGAACTTGGACTTCGTGACGCTGTCGTTCACGTTGATCGCAGGCCAGAGCAGCGTGCCCTTCTTCTGCATTTCATAGAGACGGTGGACGCCCGTGGTCGTCTCTTCCGTCACGCCGCGCACGCTCTTGGCGACGGCGCTGTAGAAGCCCGGCTTGTGCTTCAGGCGGCGCTTGATGGCCGCGAAAAGATATTCTTCTTCCTCGTTTTCCGGCTTGTCGAGGAAAGCAGTGTCGCCCTCTTCGGCGCGCTTGCCGAGATGGATGAGGAGGGTGGCGTCGCCGCCATCGTCGAGGATCATGTTGGGCGTGCCGCCATCCGACCATTCGAAGATGCGGTGGGTGTATTCCCAGTAGTCCTCAAGGCTTTCACCCTTGATCGCGAAGACGGGGATGCCACGGTCGGCGATGGCCGCCGCTGCGTGGTCCTGCGTCGAATAGATGTTGCACGAGGCCCAGCGGATGTCGGCGCCAAGCTCGGCCAGCGTCTCGATGAGGACCGCCGTCTGGATCGTCATGTGGAGCGAACCGGCAATGCGCGCGCCTTTCAGCGGCTTCGAGGGGCCGTATTCCTCGCGGGTCGCCATGAGGCCGGGCATTTCAGTCTCGGCGATGTCGAGTTCCTTGCGGCCCCACTCGGCGAGGCTGATATCCTTGATGGCGTAATCGTGGGTGTCGGCTTTTGCGGCTTGGCTCATATGGCTTTCGCGCTCCTCTTCGTGAATTTTGTGGGTTCGGCCACCCACAAAAAAGGGGCGGCGCGCCGGCGCGCAGCAAGGCGCTGCGCCAGCCGGCTGGCGTCGTGATGGGGGCCTTATAACAAGGCCCGACAGGGGGAGCAAGGCTGATATAAAGAAATGTTTATATGTTTTTGCGGCTTTTACAGGGCGATCTAGTCGCGCTCGCCAAAGCCATCCGCCACCAGGGCGGCGAGGGCTTCGAGGGCGGTTTCAGCCTCCGGGCCTTGCGTTTCGATGCGGATGCAGCAGCCGGGTGCCGCGGCCAGCATCATGAGGCCCATGATGGAGGTGCCGGGGACCGTCTGCCCGTCACGGGAGACGGAGATGCCAGCATCGAACTTCTCGGCGGTCTGGACGAATTTCGCGGAAGCCCGCGCATGCAGGCCCCTTGTGTTCACGATCTCGACTTCACGGACATGCGTTCGCGCATTGGCATCACCGGGGGCATCACCGGGGGCATCGCCGGGGGCATCGCCGGGGGCATCGCCGGGCCTTTCCTCGGTAGCGCCCACCTATCAGGCCCCGTCGCCGGCAAGCACACGGCTCGCGATGGAGATGTATTTACGGCCAGATTCCTGTGCCTGATCGACGGCATCGCTGAGGGTGGCCGTTTCGCGGACCGAGGCCAGCTTGATCAGCATGGGCAGGTTCACGCCCGCAATGACCTCGACTTTCGCCTTGTCCATGACGGAAATGGCGAGGTTGGAGGGCGTACCGCCGAACATGTCGGTCAGGAGAATGACGCCATCGCCACTATCGGCGGCAGCGACCGCCTTCAGAATGTCCTTGCGGCGCTGCTCCATGTCGTCGTCGGGGCCGATGCTGATCGACGCGACCTGAGCCTGCGGGCCAACGACATGCTCCATCGCCGCGACGAACTGCCCAGCCAACTGGCCATGCGTTACGAGTACCAAACCGATCATCAACAGCCCTCAATGCCGTATTTTGACGGAAGCGCGCCAACCCGGCACACGCTTCACCGCTTTCGCCCCCCGCGAAGGGGCGTATCGTGACCCCAATCGCGCGCATATGACAAGTGTTGCGATGCAACAATCGGCACTTCTGACGGGCAAACGCACAATATCGAGGCAGCAAGGTCAGGCGCGGGGGCCGAAACGGCCATCCTCAGCGGGAAAACCGCTGTCGGGGAGCGTTTCGAGAGCGAGGCGGAGCTTGGCCGAAGCGGTGCCGTCAAAGGCATGAAGCGCGAGGACGGGAAGGCGGCAGCCCAGTATCTCCTCGTAACGGGCCTCGGGGAGGCGCGGCACCTCCGCGCGAGGAACGAGATCGACGATGAGGGAGAGCGGCGCTTCGGAGGCGGCCGGCACGGCGAGGAGGCCGAGACCGCGAAGTTCCAGCAGGCCGGCAAGCGCGGCGGGCGCGCGCGCGATGATCCCCTGCCTTTCACCCTGCCCTTCAAGATGCAGCGCCACCTGATCGTCGGCGACGAGGCGCGTTTCGCCGCTCGGGTCTTCGCGGATGAGGCGAAAGGCGAGATCGGATTTGCCCGCGCCGGAGGGCCCGCGCAGCAAAACCGCGCGCGCGCCGCAGGAGACGCAGGTGCCATGCATGTAAAGGAGCCCGGCCATGACGTCCCCCCTCAGACCGCTTCGGGAAGTTCGACGGTGAAGCACGCACCCATGACCTTGCCATCCTTCATGCGGTTGTCCGCGCGGATGGTGCCGCCATGCGCCTCGATGATCTGGCGCGAAATGGCAAGGCCGAGGCCCGAATGCTCGCCGAAGCTGTCGGGCCGGTCGGTGTGGAAGCGGTCGAAGATGCGCTCGAAATTCTCAGGCTCGATGCCAGGGCCCTCGTCGTCGACCCGAATAACGATGCGACCCGGCGCGCGCGAGGCGGTGACATGCACGGTGCCGCCCTTCGGGCTGAAGGAGAGCGCATTGTCGATGAGATTGCGCATGACCTGGCCGAGCCTGTTGTCGAAGCCCTTGACCACCATGCCTTCGCGGCCGGGGGCGCCGGGATCGATGTCGAGTTTCACACGGGCGGAGCCGGCAACGCCGGTCTCGTTGAAAAGATCGCTGACGGTTTCCAGCAGTGTCGCGACATTCACATCCTCAAGCTCGCTGCGCGACAGTTCGGCATCAAGGCGCGAGGCATTGGAGATGTCGGAAATCAGACGATCGATGCGGCGCACATCGTCCTGGATGATTTCCATGAGGCGGTCCTTCTGCTTTTCGTCCTTTGCAAGGCGGAAGGTTTCGATGGCGCTGCGCAGCGAGGTGAGCGGGTTCTTGATTTCATGGGCGACATCGGCAGCGAAACTCTCGATCGCGTCGATGCGATTGTAGAGCGCATTCGTCATGTCGCGGATTGCGCCGGAGAGGTCGCCGATCTCATCGCGCCGCCCGGTGAAATCCGGGATCTGGGCGCGCGCATTCTTGCCGCGCCGCACGGCTTCGGCGGCCTGCGCAAGACGGCGCACGGGCTCTGCAATGGTGGCCGCGAGCAGAACAGAGAGAAGGATCGTTACGCCGAGCGCGACCAGAAAGACTTGCAGGATGGCAATGCGTTCGGCGCGGACGATGCGGTCAATATCGCCGCCGCGCGTCGAAAGCATGAGCACGCCAAGCACCGCACGATAGCGCTGGATCGGCACGGCGACGGAGACGATGAGCTCGCCCCGGTCGTTCACGCGCTCCTTGCTGGAGGCCATGCCCGAAAGGGCGGCGACCACTTCGTCGTACATGGTGCCGTTCTGGCTGCCCGCCTCGCGGAAGCGTTCGAGGTTGCGCCCCGGAAGCAGGCTGCGGCCCCATTGCAGGAAACGGTCGATGACGCTGCCCTCATCCGCATCTTCGGGCGGCGGCAATTCAAAGGCGACGATCTGGCCCGATGCGCTCAACTGGCGCGAGTCGAGAATGAGCCAGCCTTCCTTGCCATAGAGCCTTGCACGGGTGCGCGTCGGCAGGACAAGGCGGCGCAGGATCGGCGCGGCAGTTTCGGGATTGATCAGCACGTCTTCCTGGATCACGGCATCCGAGGAGTCGCCCGGGGGCGGCGCGAGGATATGCCCTGCGGCAAGCGGGTCGATGACGGTGGCGCCGGGGGCCGCGGTCGCGCCCTGACCGATGGCATTGGCAATGATTTCGGCCTGCACGAGCAGGCTCTGGCGGCGCGCGTCGATCAGGCCTTCGCGGAACTGATTGAGATAGAGGATACCGGAGAGCAGCACGAAGATCGCCGCGACGTTGAAGGCGACGATGCGGCGCGTAAGGCTGGAAAAGCGGCCCCGTGCGAGAAAGCTGCGGAAATTCGCAAGGAGACGGGAAAGAGAATCGGGCATGCGCCGGGCAAGACCCGGCGTGCCATCCGCTCCGCCCGAAGGCGCGGATGCATCGGACGCCCGGTCGCGGATTTCCTCCTCGGTGAGGCTCGCCATGCTTTTCCTACCGGCTCGCGCCAGGATCACTCCTCTGGGTCGGAGGCAGCGGCGCGGCTCAGGCGTCGCGATACCTGTAACCGACGCCGTAAAGCGTCTCGATTGCATCGAAACTGTTGTCGACTTCCTTGAACTTCTTGCGCAGCCGCTTGATGTGGCTGTCGATGGTCCGGTCGTCGACATAGACCTGA
>CXWF01033125.1_pt1 | contig 31595 bp, 29 predicted proteins | sample 468421 | NCBI WGS metagenome assembly CXWF01 (sample SAMEA2620812, study PRJEB7988) | marine metagenome | biome: marine biome (ENVO:00000447); feature: surface water layer (ENVO:00002042); material: "saline water (ENVO:00002010), including plankton (ENVO:xxxxxxxx)" | depth 5 m
GGTGGCGTTTCTCGTAAAACGCATTGCCCCCCGCCGAGGCGACATAATGCATGTTGTCGTAATTGGCGCGGTAGTAGAGCGCGTGGAAGAACCGCGCGTTGCCCGTATGCGGATGGCGCTCGCCGGACAGAACCGCCGCCGCCGCCTCGCTCACCCGCGCGACCGAGGCTTCTTCGGTCATCTTCTTGGACATGACGCCCGGCGCGAACTGGCCCCGCTGGCCCACGACGCCGCAGACGTTGTTCGGGAAATCGTCCGACGCCACCCGGTTCATCACCACGCTGCCCACCGCGACCATTCCGTCACGGCTCGACCGGTTCGACTCGAAATACATCGCCCGTGACATGCATTCATGGTCCTTGGTGGAGAACTGCGTGTCGTTGCGCTTGGCGCACCCGGCCACGGTCGCCACCACGACCACCAAAGCCACCGTCCCCGTCCACCGGATTCCTTGCATCGCGAAGCCTTCGTCACTGTCCCTTTGGCAGGAAGAATACCCCCGCGAAGCGCAGGAAATCAAGGTTTTGGCCGCAATGCCCCGCCTTGCCCGGACCGGCGGGCACGATCCCGCCTACCGCCGTTCGTCTTCGATCAACTGCCGGCGATAGCTCGACTGCTGCTCGATCATCCAGCCGGGATACTCCACCGGCAACCGCGTGACCTTGTCGAGCGCGGCAAGGTCCTCGCCGCTCAGGCGCACATCCACCGCGCCGAGGTTGTCGGTCAACTGGTCCTCCCGCTTGGCCCCGACCAGAACGCTCGTCACCACCGGCTGATGCAGAAGCCACGCAAGCGCCACCTGCGCCACGGTGCAATCCTTGGCATGCGCAATGCCGCGCATCACCTCGATCGCGTCATAGGCACGGTCCTTGTCGATGGGCGGAAAGTCGAACGCCGCGCGCCGCCCCTCGGGGGTCTTGCCGTCCCGGTCGAACTTGCCCGACAGGAACCCGCCCGCAAGCGGGCTCCAGACCATGAGCCCGATGTTCGCGTCGGTCAGCATCGGCACGATCTCGCGCTCGAGGTCGCGCCCCGCCAGCGTGTAATAGGCCTGCAACGACACGATGGGGGCCAGCCGCCGCGCCTCGGCCACGCCCACGGCCCGCGCGATCTGCCAGGCCGCCCAGTTCGACACGCCGATATAGCGGACATGCCCGTGCCGCACGAGCATATCCAGTGCCTCCAGCGTCTCCTCCACCGGGGTCGCCGGATCGATGCCGTGCAGCTGGTAAAGGTCGATATGATCCACCTGAAGCCGCTTCAGGCTCGCCTTCGCCTGGTCGAGGATATGGCCCCGCGACGCGCCGCGCGCGTTCGGCCCCTCGCCCATCTGACCATGCACCTTGGTCGCGAGCACGACTTCCTCGCGCGGCACGCCGAGGTTGCGGATCGCCTGCCCGAGGATCTCCTCCGACCGGCCGGAGGCATAGACATTGGCGGTGTCGAAAAAGTTCACCCCGGCCTCATGCGCGGTTTGGACCAGCGCATCAGCCTCTTCCTGCCCCAACTGGCCGATCTGGCCCCACATGTCGTTCCCGCCACCAAAGGTCATGGTGCCGAGGCAGAGTTCCGAGACGAACAGGCCGCTATGGCCGAGACGGCGATATCGCATGGAGGTATCCTTTCATGGATGGGTCGCCCCGACCTTGCACGCCCCGATCGCAGGATTGCAACGGCCCCCCGTGTTCTCCGCCAAAACCCGCCGGAGGATGCGCCGTCGCGACCGGCCTCACTCCCCCTCGTGCGTCAGCGCCCCCAGATGCGCCGGACCGACGAGGGAGGCGTATTTGCGCAGGGTCGGCGTTTCGGGAACCAGCCAGTCGGGCACCGGCGCGGGTTCGCGCGCGGCAAGCTCGCTCTCCGGCACGAGAACGTCGAGCACACGGGTGTCGGCGTCGATCCGGATCATGTCGCCGGTCCTGAGCCGCCCGATCGGCCCGCCTACCGCGGCCTCCGGCCCGACGTGGCCGATGCACAGCCCCCGCGTCGCGCCCGAGAATCGCCCGTCGGTGATGAGCGCCACCTGCTCGCCCATTCCCTGCCCGTAAAGAAGCGCGGTCACGCCCAGCATCTCGCGCATCCCCGGCCCGCCGCGCGGGCCTTCGTTGCGGATCACGATCACGTCCCCGGCGGCGTAGTCGCGCTTGCGCACGGCGGCCACGGCATCTTCCTCGCAGTCGAAGACCCGCGCCGGCCCTTCATGGACCCGGTGCTTCAGCCCCGCGACCTTGAGAACAGCCCCCTCGGGCGCGAGCGAGCCCTTGAGCACCACGACACCGGAGGTGGGCGTCACCGGGTTCCCCGCCGCACGGACAACTGCCCCATCGGCCGCCGGTCCGTCATCCGCGATCTCGCCAATCGTCCGGCCCTCGATATGCAGCGTGTCGCGGTGCAACACGCCTTCGGCGTCCAGCACCTTGAGGAGCGCAGGCGTGCTGCCCGCATGGTGCATGTCGCGCGCCCAGAAGGCCCCGCCGGGCTTCAGGTCCGCGACCAGCGGCACCGACTCCAGTATCCCCGCGATGTCGTCCAGCGTGAACCGCAGCCCGACCTCGTTCGCAATCGCCGGCAGGTGAAGCAGGGCATTGGTCGACCCCCCGGTCGCCCCCACGGCGACGACCGCGTTCTCGAGAGAGGCCCGCGTGATGAGGTCCGAGGGCTTCGGCCCGTCCGCCTCCAGCGCGCGGCGCAAAAGCCCCGCGGCCCGTTTCACAAGCACCAGCCGCTCGGAATAGACGGCCGGAAGATAGGCTGACCCGATGGGCGCCAGCCCCAGCACTTCCGCGACCAGCGCCATCGTGTTCGCCGTGAACTGCCCGGCGCAGGCGCCCACGGTCGGCACCCCGACCCGCTCCATCGCGGCAAGGTCATCCTCGCTGGTCGTGCCCTCATAGACCTGCCCGACGGCCTCATAGACATCGACCACGCCCACCTCGCGCCCCTTCCACGGCACCGGCAGCGCCGCCCCGCCGTAGAGAAAGACCGACGGCCGGTCGATCCGTGCCATCGCCATCATCATCCCCGGCAGCGTCTTGTCGCAGGTCGCGAAGGTCATCAGCCCGTCATAGGCATGGCCGCGCACCACGGCATCCACGCTGTCGGCGATGATCTCACGCGAGACGAGCGAGAAGCGCATCCCCCGGTGGTTCATCGACATGCTGTCGGCCACGGTGATCGTGCCGAAGGCGAAGGGCGTCATCCCCTCGCGCGTCACACCCAGCCGGGCCGCGTCGATCTGGGGGCCGAGCGACATGGTGCAGGGCGTCACCTCGCTCATCGTATGCGCGATCCCGATGAACGGGCTGTCCAGCGCCTCATCGTCATGGCCCATCGCGCGCAGAAAGGCGCGGTGCGGGGCGCGGTCGAGCCCTTCGGTGATGGTGCGCGAATGTCGCTTGCGGCTGTCGGTCATGTCATGCGCCTCCCTGCGTCTTTTGCGGGCAGTGTGGCGCAAACGCAGACGCGGTGCATCCCGATTGTGTGGTGCGTGGGTGGCGCGCGAACAGGACCACCTCGCCCGTCAGTTGCGCCTGACGTGGCCACCCGGCACCGACCCGTCCCATCCGCAAGAGCGCCGAGGGGGCAGCGCCCCTTCCGCTTCGGATCGCGCCCGCGCGAGCCGGAGCTTGCCAAGCGCGGGCGGCCCCGCCGCCCGCTCCGCCAGGTTACCCGGTGACCTTCTTCACGAATTCAGACTTCAGCCCCATCTGCCCGATCCCCGGCACCTTGCAGTCTATATCGTGATCGCCCGCGACCAGCCGGATGCCCTTGACCTTGGTGCCCACCTTGACGACGGCGGAGGAGCCCTTGACCTTCAGGTCCTTGATCACCGTCACCGTGTCCCCGTCGGCGAGGATATTGCCCACGCTGTCACGCACCTCCGCCTCGGCCTCCGCCGTCCACTCATGCCCGCATTCCGGGCAGACGAACAGCGCGTCCATCTCATAGGTGAAGGTCGAAGCACAATCGGGGCACGGCGGCAGGGTATCGGTCATGCCCAGCGCCTAGCCCGCCCGACCGCAAAGCGCCAGCCCGAACAGCCGGGGAGCGGCGCGGTGACGCGGGCGGAGGCCCGACAACCGCCCGCCGCAAAGGTTAACGGCCCCTTGTGCAGACGTGCGTATGTACAGATGTCATACGCTTTGTGCACGCCCTGTGCCTGCCCCCAAAGGCGGCCCCGGCGGCGGTGGTTAACGCACCGACCCCACGTTCCGCTTGCACTCGGACGCCCGCACCCTACCCTCGCAAAAAACGCGCAGGGAGGGACGCATGGGCACGCCGCATATATCCGAGATCAAGACCATCAAGCCGGAGTGGATCGACTACAACGGCCATCTCAATATGGCGTTCTACAACGTGCTGTTCGACAATGCGGCGGATGATTTCTATCCCGAGATCGGCTTTGGCCCTGACTATGTAACCGACCGGAATCACACGACTTATACGGCCGAATTCCACATCTGCTACCTGCGCGAGCTGCATCTGGACGCGCGTGTCCGGGTGCATAGCTGGCTCCTCGATTTCGACGAGAAACGCTTTCACACCTATCAGGAGATCCACCACGAAGACGGCTGGATCGCCGCGACGGGCGAGGCGCTGGGTCTGCATATCGACATGAGCGGGCCGAAAGTGGCGCCGATGCCGCCCGATGTCTACGAACGCCTTGAAAAGTTTCACGAAAAGCACGGCGCCGACCCCTGGCCCGACCGCGCCGGACGGGCCATCGGGATCAAGCGAAAATAGCCTGCACAAACCACGCTTGGACAATCCCGTTTCGATCATGCTAGGCACACACGGCGCAACGGAGAACCGCGATGCAAAGGTATGAATACAACGTCGTCCCCGCCCCGAAAAAGGGCAAGCGGGCCAAGGGTGTGAAGGGCGTCGAGGGCCGTTTTGCCCATGCGCTGTCCGAGTGCATGAACGAGATGGCCGCCGACGGCTGGGAATACCTGCGCACCGACACGCTGCCCTCCGAGGAACGCTCGGGCCTCACGGGCCGGTCGACCGTGTTTCAGAACATGCTGGTGTTTCGCCGCGAGGTGGCGCCGGATGTCGTGGGGATCGGCCGCAGCGTCGATGAGATCGCCGCCGATTCCGCCCCCCGCCTGCCCTCCGCCACCGAGGCTAACACCGTCGCCGCCTCTGGCACGATGGCCGACGCGGTCGAGAATGACGTGCTGGCCGAGGAGGCCGACGACGAGGACGCCAAGGACGCCGCGCCCGAAGAAAAGAAGACCGAGCCGACGGTATCGGTCGTCAAATAATCAGGCTGAGATGTCGAGCGCGAGCGCGTGGATCTTGCCCATGAGCTCCGCCCCAAGCGCCGCGTGAACGGCCCGGTGACGGGCGATCCGGCTTTGCCCCTCGAACGCGTCCGCCACGATGCGCACGCGGAAATGGCTCTCACCCGACCCGTCGTCGCCCGCATGGCCAGAATGCAGGTCGCTCTCGTTCACGACCTCCAGTTCACGCGGGGCGAATGCCGCCTCCAGCGCCGTCCTGATCTCGTCTTCGCGGGCCATGTGTTGTCCTTTCTCCCCTGTCGGGGCGGTCACAAAAGTTTTTCGGCGGTGCGCCGCCTTTTTTCGGACGGTCCCTTCTCACGCGCCCAAAATGCTCTAAACTCCCTCGTCCGAGTCTAAAAGAGTGTGTTCATGGACAAGAGCAGCGATCCTTTCGGGTTCGACATGTCGGTCTCCGCGGCGAAGAAGAAGCGCACGCGGGGAAAACGAGGCATGTCGGGCGCCTTCGAAACCTCCACCCGGGTCTGCGAACATCCGGGATGTCAGGAGTCCGGGCAATACCGCGCGCCGCGCAGTCCGGATCACCTCGACGAATACCTCTGGTTCTGCAAGGACCATGTGCGCGAGTACAATCTCAAGTGGAACTTCTTCAACGGCGCGACCGAGGAAGAGATGGACGCGCAGGAAGCCAAGGACCGGGTGTGGGAGCGTGATACGCAGTCCTTCCGCTCGGCCGCCGAACAGCGCGCATGGTCGCGTCTGGGTGTCGACGATCCGCATCAGGTGCTGGGCGCGAACGCGACGCAGAATCCCGGCAAACAGGCTTCCGGCACCCGCCGCCTGCCCCCGACGGAGCGACGCGCCATCGAGATTCTCGACGCGCGGGACAACTGGTCCAAGGCCGAGGTGCGCAAGGCCTACAAGGCGCTCATCAAGGTGTTGCACCCGGACATGAACGGCGGCGACCGCTCGCAGGAAGAGCAGTTGCAGGAGGTCGTCTGGGCCTGGGACCAGATCAAGGACAGCCGGAACTTCAAGTGACTGGGCGCCGTCTCCTCGTCACCGGGGCGACGGGCAACGTGGGGCGCGAGGTGCTCGCCGCCCTCGCAGGCTCTGGACACGAGGTGGTCGCGGGTCTGCGCGACCCGGCCCGGTGGGACGGGGATTGCCCGGCGGTGACCGTGGACCTTGCCACCGGGGCCGGGCCGGACGGCCCGTTCGACGCCATGTTCCTCATGCGCCCGCCGCAACTGGCAGATCCCGCGCCGTTCCGCGCCTTTCTCAACCGCTACGACCGCGCGACCCGGATCGTGTTCCTGTCGGTCGCCGGGGCGGAGCGGAAGTCCTACCTGCCCCATGCCAAGATCGAGGCCGTCATAAGCGAGATGGGCTTTGCGCATTGCCTCGTGCGGCCGGGCTATTTCATGGAGAACCTGACGACGACGCTGGCCGGGGAACTGTCGCGGTCGGGCAAGATCGTCCTTCCCGCCGGGTCGCTCGGTTTCGACTGGGTGTCTGCGCGCGACGTGGGGGCGGCGGCGGCATGGGCGATGACGGCGCAGACGGCGCCCGAGGCTGTGCGGGTCACCACCGGGACGGGCGTGGGCTTTGCCGAAGCGTTGGAGATCGTGAACCGGGCCGCCGGGACCACGTTCCGGTACGATCCCAAATCGGTCCTCGGCTTCGTGCGCCATGCGCGGCGGAACGGGGAGGCATGGCCTTTCATCGCCGTGATGCTCATGCTCCACACGCTCCCGCGGCTGACGCGCGAAACGATGCAGGCCGGCGACGTGGGCGAGGTGCTCGGTCGCGCGCCGGAAACCCTGCCGGAGTGGGCCGCGCGCAATGCCGACGGCCTGCGGGCGTTGCAGGCGGATCAGCGGCGCGGGGCGTGAGCGCCCGTGACGGCGCCTATACCACGCCTTCCGTTTCGATTTTCACCGTCTCGCCGCAGTGCTTGCAGTGTACCGCGTCCGCGTCGTGCAGCATCAAGCCACAGGTCGGGCATTCGTGCTGCACCTTGGGCGGGCGAAAGAGCGCGGTGGCCAGCCGCAGGAACAGCGTAATGCCGACGATCATCACCAGCACCGCAAGCATCCGCCCCCATGTGCCTTCGAGCGTGATGTCGCCGAACCCCGTGGTGGTGAGCGTGGTCACGGTAAAATAGAGCGCGTCGGCGTAGTTGGAGATCTGCGGGTTCTGGCCGTATTGGGTGGCATAGATCAGGCCCGTCATCACGAAGAGAAAGACGACGAGGTTGGCCGTGGCCAGAAGCACCTGCTCATTCTGCCGGAAGAAAGCGAAGTCCTGCCGGAGCCGGGCGGCAAGCTGGTAGGTGTGCAGGAGCCTCAGCGTGCGCAGGATCCGCAGGAAGCCGAAGCCCTCGCCCGCGATGGGGGCGAGGAAGCTGACCATCGCGACGAGATCGGCCCAGGTCGAAAGCTTCATGAAGTGGCGGGTCTTGGATGCGGCGACGGTGGCATGGGCGATGAAGTCGGCGAGGATGATGACGCCGATCACGAGGTCGATGATCTCGATCGCCCGGCCATGTTCGAAGAAGGAGGTCGCGATGACGAACAGGATCGTCGCGATGTCGAAGCCGAGCAGGGTGTAGCGGAACCGGTGCGCCCGGTCCGTCTCGCCCTCGTACAATTCGCGCAGGAATGCCCGCATGGCCCGCCTCTCTTTCCGGGACACAAAAACAGCGCCCTGCCGGGAGGGCAAGGCGCTGATGATACTCGTTACAAACTGGGTGCGGCGGACCGGGGGACGGGACAGACATATCGGCCCGCCGCTGGGACCGCGCCAAACTGGGTCGGCACGGCCCGTTTCTTGACCGGCGTTATGCCGGCGCGAAAGTCAGGCTGACGCCATTGATGCAATGCCGTTTGCCGGTGGGCTCGGGGCCGTCATCGAAGATGTGACCTAGGTGAGAGCCGCAGCGGGAACAGTGACACTCGGTGCGAACGGAGAGGAGTTTCCGGTCGTCCTTGGTGCCGATGGCCCCGGACTTGGCCTGGTAAAAGCTCGGCCAGCCTGTGCCGCTGTCGTACTTCGTCTCGGACGCGTAGAGCGGCTGGTCGCACCCCTTGCAGAGAAACGTGCCGGTGCGGTTCTCGTCGTTGAGCGGCGAGGTATAGGGACGTTCGGTCCCCTCTTCGCGCATGACGGAATACTCCAGCTCGGTGAGCATGGCGCGCCATTCTTCCTCGGAGCGCGTCACCTCGTAGGTTACGCCCGCCTTGCCGGCGAGGGCCGGCGTGGCCAGGGCGGCCAGGGCAGTTGTCAGGAATGAGCGGCGTTTCATGTCGGTCTCCTTGGGTTGCGTGCGTTTCTGGGAGGCGGGCAGGAGGCGCGACTGCTGCCACGCGCCCCCTGCCCTCTGCTCGATGCCCCCGGGATTACATCGCGGGCAACAGAACCTCGTCGATCACATGGATCACGCCGTTCGACTGGTCGACATCGGCGATGGTCACTTCCGCGACACGGCCGCGCTCGTCTTCGAGCATGATCATGTCACCGTCGTAGGTGGCTTGCAGGATGCAGCCGCCGACGGTTTCGACCGGGTGGGTGCCGCCATCGTCATCGACCATGCCCTTGATCGCCATGGACATCGCGTCGGCCGCGACGACGTGGCAGGTCAGCACCTTGGTCAGTGCGGCCTTGTTTTCCGGCTCGAGAAGCGTCTCGACCGTGCCCGCCTGAAGGTTGGCGAAGGCGGCGTTCGTCGGCGCGAAGACCGTGAACGGGCCGGGGCCGGACAGCGTCTCGACGAGGCCGGCAGCCTGCACGGCGGCGACGAGCGTGGTGTGGTCGGCCGAATTCACGGCGTTCTCGACGATGTTCTTGTCGGCGAACATGGCGGCGCCCCCGACCATCGGGTTGTCCTGCGCGGCGGCGGCCCCTGTCGAAAGCGCGAGGGCGGCGGCGGCGGTGAAGAGTTTGTTGCGAAGCATTGTAGTCTCCCTGTGTGTGTAGCCCCGTCCTTGTGGCCGGGATCACTGGAAGCCACGGGCGGTGTGCGGCTCTAGTTTCAGCGGGGCTGAAGAATTTCAGGCGCCTCGACAAAAAGTTCTTAATTTCAGCTACTTATAGCCGATAAATCTTCGCATTTTTTTCGGGCGCCGAGCTGCCGGAGCCCGGCGAGGCCGGTGGCGGGGCCGGTCTGGTCAGTCGATATCGCCGAAATGGCGCAGGGCCGCTTCGGCCACCGGGCCGCCCCACTCCTGCACGAAATGCCCGGCCTCTTCGATGATCATCGGGGCCGGGCAGCCATTGATGGTGTCACGCAGTGCCTGCATCACCGGAACGCCGAGGACCGGATCCTGCGCGCCGATGGCCATGAAGCTCTCGCCCGCCCAGTCGCTCTTCCAGAACGCCCGGGCGCGTTTCGCGGTTTCGATTCCATCCATGTCCGGCGCGACCATGACGAGTTGCGGGAACCGGCGCACCCCGGCCTTGTAGCGCTGGTCCGGGAACGGGGCCTCGTAGGCGTTCGCTTCGGCCTCGCTCAGATGCGGGCAGGAGCGCTTCATCAGGGCGGCGCAATCCAGGTCCGGGCGGCTGGCGACGTAATCCTTCCACGCCTGAAACCCATCGCCGAGGCTTTCACCCACCGGAATCCCGGTGTTCATCACGATGAGGCGCGAAAAGCGGTCGGGGTCGTCCACTGGCAGGGTCAGGCCAAGGATGCCGCCCCAGTCCTGCACGACAAGCGTGACGTTGCGCAGGTCGAGCCGCGCGATGAGGGCACGCATCATGTCGCGATGGAAGTGGAAGGTATAGATGTCGTCCGACACCGGCTTGTCAGAGCGTCCAAAGCCCAGCCAGTCCGGGACGACGACCCGGGCACCTGTCCCTGCGAACACGGGGATCATGTGGCGGTAGAGGTAGGCCCAGGTCGGCTCCCCTGGCAGGCAGAGGAAGGTGCGGGGGGCGTCGGCGGGGCCCTCGTCCAGATAGTGGACCCGCAGGCCTTCGTACCCCGGCAGGTCGTCGACGTAGTTCGGGGCGAAATCGTAGCCGGGGAGGTTTTCGAACCGGTCTTCCGGTGTCCTCAAGGCTTCCATGGCTATCCCCCTTCCCTCATGGCTGTTGGGCCATACTGGTCGCAGACACCTGTGGTGGCAATCTTCGCGTGGGAAGTCAGAGGGTTTCGACGGGCCCCGTCGCAATCACCGGGCCGGTCGGCGCGCCCGTGGGGGAGCCGCCCGGAGGTTCGACGGAAATCGCGAGCGTCGCACCGGCGAGTTGCCGCGCGATGTCGGGATCCACGGCAAGGCGCGCCGGTTCATCATCGGGCAGGAGGCCCATGGAAACCGGCTGATTGTCCCCCGCGATGATCCAGAGCTCCCGCACGGTGCCCTCTTCCGGGGCGTCGGTTTCAGGCCGCACGAACAGTTCGTTGGTCTCGCCGTCATAGCCTGCGGCGAATATCAGCGTGCCTTCCGCGCTTGCGAGGTCGATGTGATAGACCGGGTCAGCCGGCGGCCGGACAAGATCGCCGGGCAGCGGCACGAAGAGCAACATGACGGCAAGGGCACCGGCCAGAAGGCCCGGAATACCGGCGAGAAGCCAGCGCGGGCCGGTCGCACCGCCAAAGAGATCGCGCTCGAGGTGACGCCAGACGCGGGACGGCGGCGGCACGGCCTCCACCTCGTCCGTGAGCTGGGCGAAGTCCTCCTGCCACGCAAGAACGAGCGCAGCCAGACCCGGTTCGCGCGAAATCCGAGCGCGGAACGCCGCGGCGTCCTCCATCGACATCAGGCCAAGCACGTATTCCCCGGCTTGGGCACGGTCGTCATCTGGCAGCTCGGTCTCGCTCATGGTTCGAGACATTCCCTCAGTTTGATCAGGCTGCGGCGCAGCCAGGTTCGCATCGTGTTCAATGGCACGTCGAAGTGCCGGGCGAGATCCGCATAGGAATCACCCTCGAGATAGGCGCGGCGCACAGCCGTCGCCCGGTCTGGTTCGAGCGTGCTGAAACACTCCTCGACCCTCTTCGCCTCGGACGCGGCGACGGCCCGGGCTTCGGGCCCAGGTGCGGCGTCGGGCATTTCGGCAATCTTGTCGTCGCCTTCCGTCGTCTTGCGGACGCGGAGCCGATCGATCGCGTGGTTGCGCGCAATCGTGATGAGCCATGTCATCGGACTCGCACCGCCGGAGGCATAACGCTTGGATCCTTTCCAGATCTTCACGTAGGCTTCCTGAAGCGCATCTTCGGCTTCGCCCCTGTCCTTCAAGACACGGAGCGTCACGCCAAAAAGTTTCGCCGATGTGTGATCATATAGATTCTTGAACGCAGATCGGTCCCCAAGGGCGCAGCGGGCGATCCAGTTGTCGATCTCGTCTCTCGTAGCCATGGCACCTCGTGAACCTTCCGCCACTGTAGGGATTATCCTGCGTCACGCAACGGATGCCACGTCTTGCCCCCCCTTTTCCTCGCCCGCCATTGCTTTATGGTGCCGCGTCAGACGAAATGACGGCGCAAGGGACACCGCATGGCTGACGGAACGAGTGATATCAACGCCAAACCGACCGAAGATGTTTCGGTGCGCGAGGTGTTCGGCATCGATACGGACATGCAGATCAAGGGGTTCGCCGAGGCGACCGACCGTGTGCCGGATCTGGATTCCACTTACAAGTTCGATCCCGACACGACCATGGCGATCCTCGCAGGCTTCGCCCACAACCGCCGGGTCATGATTCAGGGCTACCACGGCACCGGCAAATCGACGCATATCGAGCAGGTCGCCGCGCGGCTCAACTGGCCGACCGTGCGTGTGAACCTCGACAGTCACATCAGCCGCATCGACCTGATCGGCAAGGATGCGATCAAGCTGCGCGACGGCAAGCAGGTGACCGAGTTCCACGAGGGCATCCTGCCCTGGGCGCTGCGCAACCCGGTCGCCATCGTGTTCGACGAATATGACGCGGGCCGTGCGGATGTGATGTTCGTCATCCAGCGCGTGCTGGAGCATGACGGCAAGCTCACGCTGCTCGACCAGAACGAGATTCTCACGCCCAACAAGTTCTTCCGCCTGTTCGCGACGTCGAACACGGTGGGTCTGGGCGATACGACCGGCCTGTATCACGGCACGCAGCAGATCAACCAGGCGCAGATGGACCGCTGGAGCCTTGTGGCGACGCTGAACTACCTGCGCCACGATGCCGAGGCCGCGATCGTTCTGGCGAAAGCGCCGCATTACAACACCGAGAAGGGCCGCAAGCAGATCAACCAGATGGTCACCGTTGCCGACCTGACGCGGACCGCCTTCATGAACGGCGACCTGTCCACGGTCATGTCGCCGCGGACCGTCATCAACTGGGCCCAGAACGCCGAGATCTTCCGCGATGTCGGCTATGCCTTCCGGCTGACCTTCCTCAACAAATGCGACGAGCTGGAGCGCCAGACGGTCGCCGAGTTCTATCAGCGTTGCTTCGACGAGGAGCTACCGGAGAGCGCTGCGAATGTCGCCCTCGGCTGACCAGGACACCACGTCCGGGGGTGGCGACACCCCCGACGCGGAACGGGCGGAGGACACGCCGCAGGATCTGTCGGTCATGCGGCTCAACCTCGGCGGCGCGGGCATGTTCGGCTCGGTCAACACGGCCGTCGGCTTTGCGCATCTGGCCGAACAGGACGGACGGAAACTCGTCGCCACCTGGCCCGACAGCGTCTATCGCGACAAGATGTTCGGCAAGACCGACCCTTGGGCCTATTACTTCCAGCCCTTGTTCGACGGTGTGCATTGGGTCAAAGGCATGGCCAATGCCCGCCTGCACTACCCGGATACGGTTCTGACCGAGGATCATCCGATCTGCCCGCGCTACCGTCACGGCCTGCGCGACGCGCTCGCCCTGCCGAAGGACCGGCATCTGGGGGGCGAGTTGCTCAAGAAATTCGTGCGGCCGAAGCTCATCACCCGCGCTTTCTTCAACGACTTCGCGCAAGCGTTCTTCAACGGCCCCGTGATCGGCCTGCACCTGCGTGGTCCCGGGCGGCTCGACGGCGGGGCCGCGCGTCTGCGCCAGCTGATCGACCCCGCGAACCCGGTGCCTTACGAGCATTACTTCTACGCCGTCGACAAGGCGCTCCGTGGGAAACCGAAGGCAAAGGTCTTCTGCTGCTCGGATTCGCTCGAGGTGATCCGCAAATGCCGCGAGCAATGGGGGGACCGGGTGCTCGTCTATCCCGCGTCACGCTCGGAGTTCGGCGAGATGCACGACAGCCACGAGAAGAACGCGGGCAAGGTGTTCTCGCCCTACAAGCTCGGGATCGACATCATCGCCGAGGCGCACCTGCTGGCCAAGTGCAGCCATTTCGTGCACGGCAATTCCAACGTGGCGAACTATGTTCTGTGCCGGGCGCCGAACCTCGAGAACACCTATGTCTACGAGCGTGTCGACCGGCAGTACCGCACCGAAGTGGACGCGTTGCAGGCGGCGGGCGTGATCTCCTGACCGGCACCTTCGGAAGCCTTCACGCATCCCGGCTGAAATAACACTCTGACATTTAAGCGTTTCGCTCGGGCCAGCCCCGTCGCGATCGCTTGTCTGATTACCAATCCGGCAACCATTTCCTGGGAAAATGCGTTGGAGGTGAGACGGCGGGTCGCGCGTCGCGGCCCGAAAGTTTCCAAACTGCGCACTTGATTGGCGCAAAACTTGCTGGAAAGCTCAATTCATGAGCAGGTTGAAAACAATCATTCAGGCGACAGGCCTTGCCCTCATGCTCCCTTCGGCCTCATGGGCCGTATCCACCGACCTTGTCGGCCAGTTCGCGACCTGCACAGGTCGGCTCTCGGCCCAGATGGAATTCCAGTGGCTCCTTGGCGACGACACCGCCGAACGGACCGAGGCCGAGCGCGCGACGATGATCGCGCTGCTTGAAACGGTGACGCCACCGGATCGTCGGCGCGATGCACTGGCCCGTCGGATCGAGGCGAAACATGCCCAGACCCGCCTCCTCACCCGTGCGACGTTCAACGACAACGCGGCGGATGCGGACTGGGCCGCGGACCGGGCGGCGCTGGAGATCGGGAGCTGCCGGGCACTGATCCTGTCTTAGGGTCGCAAGGCAGACGAAAACCCGCCACGACGGGCGGGTTTTCGCGGTTGCTTTACGGTTCGGCTCAGGCGGCTTTGGCCTGATCTTCCCGGCGCGCCTGCATCGTCGCGCGCGCCCACCAGGCGAGATCGTCGAACATCGCGTCAGCGGAGGGGGCGAGGATTTCGTCCACTTCGGACATGGGGCCATCGGCGCCCATCGGGTGCACCTTCATCAACTCGCCGCCGGCAAGGTGAACGGCGTGACGGATCGGAGCCATCTGAAGCTCTACACCGATGCCGCGCAGGTGCTCAACGGCGCGGGCCGCGCCGACACCGCCGTAGCCCATCGCCGCCATCGGCTTGTGAACCCACTCGACATAAGCCTGATCGAGCGCGTTCTTCAGAGCGCCGGTGATCGAGTGGTTGTATTCGGCGACGAGGAAGATGTAGCCGTCGAACTCGGCCACTTTACGCTGCCACTTGATGACGTTCGGGTCCTGCGAGGGCGCCCACATGTTCGAGGCGACCTCGTTGAACAGCGGCAAGTCGAAGTCGCGCAGATCGACGAGCTCGACATCCATGTCGGTGCGGGCTTGCGCTTTCTCAAGCAGCCAGGCGGCGGGTTTGTCTGCGAAGCGGGTCTCGCGGGTTGACCCGATGATAAGAGCGATGCGGGGTTTGGTCATTGGGGTATCTCCTGATGCGTCTGTGCTGACCTAGACTTGAGCGCACAAAGCCCCGGCTTCAACAGGGGCTTCGGTGCGAAATTGCGCAGAGTCTGTGCAGTCGCGGCATGGTGCCGATGCCGCCGCGTCTGCGCTTGCCCCCGCCCCGGCCCGATGATTTAACTCCCCCATGGCAAAGAGCCCCGACAATCCGGCCGACCCGTTCAAGAAGGCGTTGGCAGAAGCGACGAAGGTCATGGCGGACGACCGCGACCTTCAGGTGAGCTATTCCGTGGACCCCTCCGGCACTTCGGGCGATACGATGCGCCTGCCGCAGGTGACGCGGCGCATGAGCCGCGAGGAGGTTCTGCTGGCACGCGGCACCGCCGATGCGCTCGCCATGCGGCACAAGTTCCATGATACCGGCACCCATTCCCGATACGCGCCGACCGGCGACATGGCCCGCGCGATCTATGAAGCGATGGAGACGGCGCGGTGCGAGGCGATGGGGGCACGGGTCATGCCCGGCACGGCCTCCAACATCGACCACAAGATCGCCGAGGACGCGGTCAAGCGCGGCTTCCCCGGCATCACGCAGCAGACCGATGCGCCTCTGCCGGACGCCGCCGGGTATTTCGTGCGGCAAATGGCGACGGGCCGCGACCTCCCCCTCGGCGCGAACGAGGTGATGAACCTCTGGCGCGACTTCATCGAGGGACAGGCCGGCGACACGTTCGAAAGCCTTCAGGACAAGCTGTCGGACCAGTCGAGCTTCGCCAAGTTCGCGCGACAGGTGATCGACGATCTGGGCTACGGCGACCAGCTGGGCGACGATCCCGACGACAACATGGACGACGACCAGCAGGACGAGGCCGAGGAGGACGACGAGGACCAGCAGGACCAGGAGGGCGAGGAGAACGCCGACGAGTCGGAGGACGACAGCGGCGCCACGCCCGAGCAGGAGCAGGATCAGCAGCAGGACGATACCGAGGCGCAGGTCTCGATGGACGAGCTTGCCGACGAGGAGATGGGCGATGAGGCCGAGATGCCCGAGGCCGACGCGCCGATGGAGCCGCCGCCCCCGCCCCCGGCCTCGGAGGCTGACCCGAACTACAAGGTCTATAAAGGCGACCATGACGAGGAAATCCGGGCCGAAGACCTCGCCGAAACCGCCGAGCTGGAACGCCTGCGCGCCTACCTCGACCAACAGCTCGAACCGCTCAAGGGCGCGGTCGGGCGGCTTGCGAACAAGCTGCAACGGCGGTTGCAGGCGCAGCAGAACCGGTCGTGGGAGTTCGACAAGGAAGAGGGCGTGCTCGACGCAGGCCGGCTTGCACGCGTGGTTGCGAACCCGACGACACCCCTGTCGTTCAAGGTCGAGAAAGACATGGAGTTCCGCGACACGGTCGTGACGCTCCTCCTCGACAATTCAGGCTCCATGCGCGGCCGCCCGATCTCCATCGCCGCGATTTGTGCCGACGTGCTTGCCCGGACGCTGGAGCGCTGCGATGTGAAGGTCGAGATCCTCGGCTTCACCACTCGCGCGTGGAAGGGCGGTCAGGCCCGCGAACAATGGCTGGCCGACGGACGCCCGCAAGCGCCCGGGCGGCTCAACGATCTGCGCCACATCATCTACAAGTCCGCCGACGCGCCGATGCGGCGCACGCGTGCGAACCTTGGCCTGATGATGAAAGAGGGGCTGCTTAAGGAAAACATCGACGGCGAGGCGCTTGAATGGGCGCATCGACGGCTGATGGGGCGGCATGAAGCGCGCAAGATCCTCATGGTGATCTCGGACGGGGCGCCGGTCGACGATTCCACGCTTTCGGTGAACCCGGCGAACTACCTCGAGAAACACCTGCGCGACGTGATCGCGATGGTGGAGCGCAAGAAGATCGTGGAACTTCTGGCCATCGGGATCGGGCATGACGTGACCCGCTATTACGACCGGGCGGTGACGATCACAGATGTCGAACAGCTCGCGGGCGCGATGACCGAGCAACTTGCGGCCCTGTTCGACAGTGACCCAAGGGCGCGGGCGCGGATCATGGGGATGCGGAAAGCTTCGTAATGTTTCAGACGTTCGAGACCACGGCGGACCCGACACAGGGCGCAGAGCGGCTGACCCGCCTGCGGGGCGAAATGCGCGCGGAAGGGCTCGACGGGTTCTTCGTGCCGCGCGCCGACGCCTATCAGGGCGAGTATGTCGCCGAGTGCGATGCGCGGCTTGCCTGGCTCACCGGCTTCACCGGCTCGGCCGGGTTCTGCATCGCGCTCGCAGATGAGGCGGGCGTGTTCGTCGATGGCCGCTACCGGGCGCAGGTGCGCGGTCAGGTCGATCTGGACGCCTATACGCCCGTCGACTGGCCCGAGATCAAGCCGGGGCCGTGGCTGGCGGAGCGGCTTTCGTCCGGGGCCAAGGTGGGGTTCGATCCGTGGCTGCACACCGCCGGGGAAATCGCGACGATCGAGACGGCGCTCAAACGCAGCGGGATCGAGATGGTTGCCTGCGACAACCTCGTGGACCGGATCTGGTCCGACCGCCCCGCCCCGCCCGCCGAACCCGTGGTGGATCATCCCGTCGATCTCGCCGGGCAGACGACAGCGGCCAAGCTGGACGCGCTGGTCGAACGCCTGCGTGACGCAGGCCAGAGCGCGGCGATCCTTACGGCACCGGATTCGATCTGCTGGCTTCTCAACATTCGCGGGAACGACATCCCCCGCGTGCCGGTGATGCAGGGCGTCGCCATCGTTACCGATGCGGGCAAATGCCTTGTCTTTGCGACACCGCGCGACTTTTCCGCCGTCGCGCCGGGTGGCGACACCATCGCCTTCGCGGATGTCGCCGACTTTGCCGAGGCGTTGAGCGAACTCACCGGCCCGGTCCGAGTGGACAAGGCGACCGCGCCCATTGCCGTTTCGCGTATTCTCGAAGACGAAGGCATCGAGGTAGAGTGGGGCCAAGACCCCTGCGCCCTGCCCAAGGCGCGCAAGAACGAGGCCGAAGTGGCAGGGTCGCGCGCGGCCCACCTGCGCGATGCGGCGGCCCTTGTCGAGTTTCTGACGTGGTATGACGCGACGGTGACGCAGGGCGGAATCACCGAAATCGACCTCGTGACCGAACTTGAGAGCCAGCGCCGGGCGACGAATGCGCTGCGCGACATCTCGTTCGAGACCATCGCCGGCTCCGGCCCGAACGGCGCAATCATGCACTATCGTGTAACCCGCGAGACGAACCGGACGCTCGTCGACGGCGACCTCGTGGTGCTGGACAGCGGCGGGCAGTATGCCGACGGCACCACCGATATCACCCGCACCCTGCCCGTGGGCGACGCGGGGGATGAGGAGCGTGCGGCCTTTACCCGCGTGCTCAAGGGCATGATCGCCATTTCCCGGGCGCGTTTCCCGACCGGCGTGGCCGGCGCGCATCTCGACGCGCTCGCGCGCTATCCGCTCTGGCTTGCGCATCAGGATTTCAACCACGGCACCGGTCATGGGGTCGGTTCCTACCTGTCCGTCCACGAGGGCCCTCAACGCCTGTCGCGCCTGTCGGACGTGCCGCTGGAGCCGGGGATGATCCTGTCGAACGAGCCGGGCTATTACCGCGACGGCGCGTTCGGTATCCGGATCGAGAACCTGATCGTCGTGACCGAAGCCGTGCGACCGGCCACCGGCGACGACCGCGCCTTCCTTGCCTTCGAAACGCTGACCTTCGTGCCGATCGACCGACGCCTGATCCTGACCGACATGCTGGACCCGGGCGAGCGCGACTGGCTCAATTCCTATCACCGCAGTTGCCTTGAAAAGCTCTCGGGCCGCGTCTCGGCCCCCGCCCATCTGTGGCTGACGCGCGCCTGTGCGCCACTTTGACACAGAACAGTCACGAAAAACCTGCTAGCATCCGTTCCGCAGGGACAGAGGAGACCGGCATGGCCGACCATATCAAGATACGAAAAGCCCGGGGCAAATGGGTTGTGCGTGCCGGCGGCGCTGTTCTGGGCGAAACCAGCAACGCGCTCGAACTCAGCGAAGGCGATTACCCGCCGGTGATCTACTTCCCGCGCGCGGACCTCGCCATGTCGTTCCTCGAGGCGACCGAGACGACGAGCCACTGCCCGTGGAAGGGCGATGCCACTTATTTCTCGATCCCGACAAAATCCACGGTGATCAAGGACGCCGCGTGGTCCTATGAAAACCCGATCGACGAGGTCTCGGCGATCAAGGACCACATCGCCTTCTACCCGGACCGCGTCACGGTCGAGGAACTCTGACCTTCTCTGGGCGAGCCCGCCCGGCGGTCAGGAATGTTCCTCGCGGGCGGTGTCGGCGAGCTTGCGGTTGAACGCCTTGAGCGCATCGACATGGTGCAGCGCGCCCCACAGCTCCGGCCCCTCCCCCTCGCCCGCGATTGTCACCACGGGGATGAAGGGCGTGGCGTTCTGGTCGAAGATCGGCATGGCGGCCTCGAGCGTCGCGTTCGCGTCGATATAGACGCCTTCCTCGATGAGGTCCCAACACGCCTCCTCCGAGGCCGCGCGCGGGTCCTCCTTCTTGCGCATCACCGAGGCGACGCGCAGCGTGGCCAGAACCCAGGCCTGCGGCCCGGCGGCGAGCTTGATGCCGCGCCGGGAGAGTTGGGTGAGGAAGAAGGACAGGTTCACCAGCCGCGACGACACGGCGGTCGAGATCGAGACGCTGACCATCACGGCCAGCCCCGTCTGCCAGTCGCCGGTCAGTTCGAACACGATCATCGTGGTGGAGACCGGCGCGCCCAGCACCGCAGCCGCCACCGCGCCCATGCCCGCGAGTGCATAGAGCGTCTCGCTGCCCGAGACGTCGGGAAACACGGCGGTGGCGATGAGGCCGAAGGCCAGCCCCGTGAGGGCGCCGACCATGAGCGCGGGCGAGAACACGCCGCCGCCCATTCGGCCCCCCATCGTGACGGCCACCGCGATGACCTTGAGGATCGCGAAAACGATGGCCTCGTGCAGGATCAGCTCACCGGTGAGCGCGCGCGAGGTCGTCTCGTAGCCGACACCGATGATGTGCGGAAAGCCGATGGCGAGCGTGCCGAGGATCAGCCCCGCGAAAGCCGGGCGCAGCACGCGTGGCACGGTAAGCTTCGACTGGAGCCAGTTGCCGAAATCGTCGGCGAGGAAGATCGCACGCATGAGCGCGACCGCCACGACGCCTGCGATAAGCCCGAGAAGGAGGAAGGCCGGAAGCTCGACGTTGAAGGCGAGGCCGCCTTTCTGTGGCAGGACGAACTCCGTCACCCCGCCGAATTCAAGCCGGTTGATGACCGTCCCCGCGACGGAGGCAATGGCGATGGGGGCGAAGGCGTGGACGGCGAAATGGCGCAGCACGACTTCGAGCGCGAAAAGCGCCCCGGCAATCGGCGCGTTGAAACTGGCCGATACCGCAGCGGCCACCGCGCAGCCCAACAGGTCGCGCGCGTCGACGCCCGAGGCCTCGATCCGGTTGGACACCCAGGTTGCCATGACGGCGGCGAGATGGACGACCGGCCCCTCCCGCCCCGAAGACCCGCCGACGGACAGTGTGATGAAGGAGGCGAGGGCCGAGCCGAGGCCGGCCCGTTTCTCGACCCGCCCCTCCCACATGGCCGCGCCCTCGATCACGTCGGCGACTGAGCGCACACGGCCGTCGTTCGTCGTCCAGTTCAGGATGATGCCGACTACCAGCCCGCCGCCCACGGGCAGCATCAGGATCAAGAACCACGGCAGGGTTTCGGCGAAGCTGTGCAGATGCGCCACATCGTCGGTGCCGTAGAGCAACGCCTGTAACGCTTCGATCCCCTTGCGAAAGAACAGCGCCGCGAAACCGGCGGCGATCCCGATGAGGAGCGCGATGACCCAGAACTGGACCTGACCCGGCCCTTTCTCGCGGATCAGGTCGAGAGACTGCTGACGATAGGCATTGGCGGCGGACAATTGCCGCTGGATCGCCCGTTTCAGCCCTCTCGCCATGTTCGCGATGCTCCCGGCCTTTTTTTCACCAAATCGCTTCTGTAGATTGGCGCGGATCACACGGGGGGAAAAACCAGAATGGCCCTTGACGCCGCATTGTCCGAGCTTTCGACCGTTCTAGGGGATCGGTTGAGCCGCTCCAAGTCCGATCTGGACGCGCATGGCGCCTCCGAGACCTATTTTCCATCCGCCCCGCCCGATGCCGTCGCCTATCCGGAAAGCACGGCCGAGGTGTCGCGCATCCTGTCGGTCTGCAACGCGCACGGCGTGCCGGTCATCGCCTACGGTGCCGGGACATCGCTCGAGGGGCATACGAGCGCGGTCCGCGGGGGGGTCACGCTGGACTTCTCGCGCATGGATCGTCTGATGACCGTGCATCAGGGCGATATGGACGCAGTGGTGCAGCCCGGCATCACCCGTGAGGCGCTGAACCGGGAATTGCGGGCGACGGGTCTGTTCTTTTCGGTCGATCCGGGCGCGAATGCCAGCGTGGGTGGCATGGCGGCCACACGGGCCTCGGGCACGACGACCGTGCGCTATGGCACGATGCGCGACAACGTGCTTGGGCTGGAGGTCGTGCTGGCCGATGGCCGGGTGATCCGGACCGGCACGCGGGCACGCAAATCGTCGTCAGGCTATGATCTCACCGGTCTGTTCATCGGGTCCGAGGGCACGCTGGGCGTCATCACGGAGGCGACGCTGAGGCTCCACGGCCAGCCCGAGGCGGTGTCATCCGGGATATGCGCGTTTCAGTCCATGTCCGAGGCCGTCGAGGCTGTGGTCGCCGTGATCCAGATGGGCCTGCCGATGGCGCGGATCGAATTCCTTGACGCCGAGGCCGTGCGCGCGGTGAACGCCCATTCCGGCACCAACGTGCCCGAGACGCCCCACCTGTTCGTGGAGTTTCACGGCTCCGAGGCGGGTGTGGCCGAGGACGCCGCACGGTTCGGCGAGATCGTGGCGGATTTCGGTGCCTCGGGGGTCGAGGTGGCTACGAAGCCCGAGGACCGCACGGCGCTCTGGACCATGCGCCACCACGTCTACTGGGCCTGTCTCGGCCTGAAACCCGGCGCGACGGCGGTGGTCACGGATGTGTGCGTTCCTATCTCGAACCTCGCGCAGGCGGTCGAGGAAACGCAGGCCGACATTGCCGCCTCGATCATCGACGGGCCGATACTGGGCCATGTGGGCGACGGGAACTTCCACGCGATCCTCCTCGTTGACCCGAGCCAGCCCGCTGAGCTCGACGCGGCTAAGGCGCTGGCCGCCCGGATGAACGAGCGCGCGCTCGCTCTGGGCGGGACGGTGACCGGGGAACACGGCATCGGGATCGGCAAACGCGCATACATGGAGGCGCAGCACGGCGACGCATGGGACGTGATGACCGACATCAAGAGGACACTGGACCCGAACGGGATCCTGAACCCCGGCAAGCTGATCCGGCCCTGACGGGGCGTATCCGCAGGCTCTGGGACGGCACACTTCATTGGGCGCGCATCAAGTTGCCGCCGGGGGCCCGGCTGGTCGCGGGGCTCTTGCTGATGGTCATGGGCGTCTTCGGGTTCCTGCCGGTTCTGGGCTTCTGGATGATCCCGCTGGGCGTGGCAGTCGCGGCGCTGGACGTCGTTCCGGTATGGCGCGGGATCGCTGGAAGGCTGGAGCGCTTTCAGTTTCGCGATGTTTTTGGTGCCAAACGGCGCAAGGACCGCCATTGAGTTGCACTTTTCGAACCTAACGACCCCTCAGGGCAGGAGCGCTCGTGCCGCTGCGCGCGCTTCATCCGTGATGACGTCGCCTGAAATCATGCGCGCAATCTCGTCCACCCGGTCACCCGGTTCCAACGGCGTGACACGGGACAGAGTAATGTCGTTCTCCACCGCCTTGGACACCCGCCAGTGGTGTGCCCCGCGTGCGGCCACCTGCGGCGAGTGGGTGACGACGAGCACCTGACCGCCTTCGTCCGCAAGCCGTTGCAACCGCTTGCCCACCGCGTCCGCCGTGGCTCCGCCCACGCCCCTGTCGATCTCGTCGAAGATCATCGTCAGCCCTTCGGCTTCGCGGGTCAGGCAAACCTTGAGGGCCAGCAGGAACCGGCTGAGCTCGCCTCCCGACGCGATCTTGTTGAGCGGACCGGAAGGCGCGCCGGGGTTTGTCGCGACCGTGAACGTGACGGCGTCCTGCCCTTCGGGGCCGGGGTCGGCAGAAGCAATCTCGGTCGTGAAGATCGCGCGTTCCATCTTGAGCGGCGCGAGTTCGTCAGCCATGGCCGTGTCGAGCCGCCCGGCAGCCTCGGCCCGCGCGGCGCTGAGGGTGCGCGCTTCGGCCTCGTAGGCCTCACGCGCCGCCTGCTCGGCCTTGCGCAGATCGGCGATGTCCCCCTCGCCCTTGTCGAGCGCGGCAAGCTTGTCGCGCAGATCCGCCGCGAAGCTCCCGAGGTCGTCGGGGGCGACACCGTGCTTGCGGGCGAGCGCACGGATGGCAAAGAGGCGCTCCTCCACGCGGTCCAGTTCGGCGGGGTCGAAGGCGAGCGCCTCCATCGCGACCTCGACACCCTGCGTGGCCTCGCCCAGTTCCACGAGTGCGCGGTTCAGCGCCTCGATCGCCGGGTCGAGCGCATCGCCTGCCTTGTCGGCCACCCCTTCGAGCCAGCGCAGCGCGTCACCCATGCGTCCCTCGGCCCCTTCGCCGGGCCCAAGGGCCTGAGCGGCGCGGTCGACGTCCTCGCCGATTCGCTGACCGGCCTGCATCTGGCGGCGTCGGGTGTCCAGCTCGGCATCCTCGCCGGGTTGCGGGTCCAGCGCTTCGAGTTCGCCGGCCGCGTGGCGCAGGAAATCCTCTTCTTCGCGGGCGGCGGCCAGCCGGGCCTCGGCCTCGGCCAGCGCCTTGCCGGCCTGCGACAAGCCGCGCCATGCCGCACGGGTCTGTGCCACCGGCCCCTCGAGCCCCGCGAACTGGTCGAGAAGCGCGCGGTGGGAGCGCGGGTTCAGAAGGCCCCGGTCGTCCTGCTGGCCGTGGAGCTCCACGAGCGTATCCGACAGCGCACGCAAAACGTCACCCGAGGCGCGCCGGTCGTTGATCCAGGCGCTCTTGGTTCCGCCGCGCCGGTTGACCCGCCTGAGGATCAGCTCGTCGCCCGCCGGAATCCCGGCCTGCTCAAGCACGCGCTGTGCCGGGTGGTCGTCCGCAAGCGCGAATACCGCCGTCACCTCGCCCTCCTCGGCGCCCTGACGCACGAGGTCGGCGCGTCCTCGCCAGCCCAGCACGAAGCCGAGCGAATCGAGCAGGATGGATTTGCCCGCCCCGGTCTCACCGGTGAGCACGTTCAGACCGGGCCGGAAGCCAAGCTCCAGCCGGTCGATGATAAGCATGTCCCGGATGTCGAGGCTGACCAGCATGGCGGTGGTCTAGAGCCACTCCCCCTTGATCATCTGACGATAGATCGCGGCGAGCCAGTTGTTCCCGCTGGCCTTGGGCTGAAGCCCGTTCCTCGCGAGGAGCGCGTAGCTGTCCTCATACCACTGGGTCGACTGGAAGTTGTGGCCCAGAATCGCGCCGGCGGTCTGCGCCTCTTCCGTGAGGCCCAGCGACAGGTAGCTCTCCACAAGCCTGTGCAGCGCCTCGGGCGTCTGCGTCGTCGTCTGGAACTGCTCCACCACGACGCGGAAGCGGTTCGTGGCGGCGGCATAATGCTTACGCTTGAGGTAGTAGCGCCCGATCTCCATTTCCTTCGCCGCGAGGTGGTCGTAGGCGAGGTCGAATTTGAGGATCGCGGAGCGCGCGTATTCGGTATCGGGATACAGCTCGATCACGTCACGAAGGGCCTGAAGCGCTTGGAAGGTCAGGCCCTGATCGCGACCGACATCCTCGATCTGGTCGTAGTAGCTGAGCGCCAAGAGGTAGGTCGCGTATCCCGCGTCCTCGTCCCCCGGGTAGAAATCGACGAACCGCTGCGCGGCGGCGCGGGCCAGTTCGTATTCGCCATCCTTGTGATGGGCAAAGGCCTGCATGATGAGCGCGCGTTTGGCGAGCTGGGTGTAGGGATAGACCCGTTCGACTTCGCCGTACCACTTGGCTGCGTCGTCGTAATCACCGTTCTCGGCGTCGTACTCGGCGCGGGCAAAGATTTCCTCGGCCGTGTATTCCTCGATCGGCTTGGTTTCCCGGTCGTCGCCGAACACGTTGCCAAAGAACCCGCCAAGACCACCGCCGGAACACCCGGCGAGCATGGCCACGAGCGCCAGCGTTGCAGCACCCTTCAGGACTCTGGTCCCCGTTTTGCCCTGTCGATGTGCGTGCATATCCCCCGACTACCCCATCGCAAGTGATTCAGCGGGCTTGCCTGTGCCCAGTCTGCGTTGGCACTTGTCCTAGCACATAAATTTTCCGGGCAAAATGGTTTGGCGGCGAAAAACACCCGATGTGGTCAAAGTTATCCACAAGGCGTCCAGATATTGTGGAACGGCATACCCGAGACCTTAACTATCCCGCCCAAGCACCGGACATCACAACAAAAAAGACCGACCCGAAGGCCGGCCCTTTTGCGAGGTAACTCTGTTGTCAGTTGGCCTGGCGGCGCAGGAAAGCGGGGATTTCAACCCGTTCCTGATCCGGGTCGGTCTCCTGTGTCGGCTCTTGAGCCGGGCGCGGCTGCGGCTCGTGCCGCTGCTCGGCCTGTGCCTCGGCGCCCTGCCCGGTCATCCGGTTGATGAGCGAGTTGATGCCGAAGCGCGGACGTTCGGCCCCGCCACCCTGCGCGTCCCGCGGCTGGGCGGCCGGCTGGCCTTCGCCCGAGCGCGAGCGGCTGACGGCGGCTTCGAGCCGGGCGAGCGTTTCAGGCGAAGGCTGGCCGGGCTGCGGCGACTTGGGCGCCACGAACTGGGCCACGCCCTGCTCGGCGCGCGGGGCCGGCTGCGGTGCGGGTTGCTGCGCCGGCTCATAGCGCGGCTGGGCCTGAAAGACCGGGGCCGGCACGTCGTCGCCCGCCTCTTCGACCGGGAAGATGTTCTCGGCCTGCTCCTCGGCCGCAGCGGCGGTCGGGTCGATTTCCTCATCGAAGAACGAGGTCTGCGGCTCGGCCCGCTGCGGTTCGGACGCGGCGTAGCGCGAGGAATAATCCTCGGCCTCGGCCTCCGCAGCCTGCGTGTTCGAGAAGGTCGGCGCATCGTGGCCGAAGGAATGTTCGACATCCGACGGATTGGCGAGCGGCTCGGCCAGCGAGCGGCGCGGAACCGGCACGTCGAGGTGGGATTCGGTGGCGTCGATGCCGGTTGCGACCACGGAGACGCGCATCCCGCCCTCCATGTTCGTGTCCAGCGTGGAGCCGACGATGATGTTCGCGTCCGGATCGACTTCTTCGCGGATGCGGTTGGCCGCCTCGTCGAGTTCGAAGAGCGTGAGGTCGTAACCGCCTGTGATGTTGATGAGAACGCCACGGGCACCCTTGAGGCTGATCTCGTCGAGAAGCGGGTTCGCTATGGCCTTTTCGGCCGCCTGGATCGCGCGATCTTCGCCATCGGCCTCGCCCGTGCCCATCATCGCCTTGCCCATCTCGTCCATGACCGAGCGGACATCCGCGAAGTCGAGGTTGATGAGGCCCGGCTGGACCATGAGGTCCGAGATGCCCTTGACGCCCTGATAGAGCACGTCGTCGGCCATCGAGAAGGCTTCGGTGAAGGTCGTTTTTTCGTTCGCGAGGCGGAAGAGATTCTGGTTCGGGATGATGATCAGCGTATCGACCATCTTCTGAAGCGATTCGACGCCTTCCTCAGCCTGGCGCATCCGCTTGGCGCCTTCGAACTGGAAGGGTTTGGTCACGACGCCGACGGTCAGAACGCCGAGCTCCCGCGCGGCCTGCGCGATGATCGGCGCGGCGCCGGTGCCGGTGCCGCCGCCCATACCGGCAGTGATGAAGCACATGTGCGCGCCAGCCAGGTGATCGACGATCTGTTCGATGCTCTCTTCAGCCGCGGCGGCCCCCACGGTCGCGCGCGCACCTGCGCCCAGACCCTCGGTCACCTTCACGCCCATCTGGATGCGGGCCTGCGATTTCGACTGCGCAAGTGCCTGCGCATCGGTATTCGCGACCACGAACTCGACGCCCTCGAGCGCCTTGTCGATCATGTTGTTGACCGCATTGCCGCCAGCGCCACCGACGCCAAACACGGTGATGCGGGGTTTGAGGTCATCCTGACCCGGCATGGTGAGGTTCAATGTCATGATCTTTCCGCCTGTCCTTTTCGACTTGTCGTCTCTGACGTGTCCGTAAGTGACCTGTCCTTGTTGTGCCAGTTTTTGCTGGCCTTGTCCCGATCTTTGCCGGTTATCTGCCTATTTCCCATCAGCCTAACCGCTACGCGACGCTAGGTCACGCAAAAAACACGAAAAAGCCCCTAAATCCGGTGGATTACCGGGCTTTAGCGGCGAGATTTTGCGGAATTGTGGATATCTGGTGTCTACCAGTTATCCTTGAACCATTTCACGGCCCACCGCAGGCTGCGCGATGGATAGGATTCGGCTGGTATGTCGAAATCCCACCATTCGTCCTGCGGCGATGCTGCGAACAGGCAAAGTCCCACCGCCGAGGCGAATGCAGCACCTGTGGCGGCCTGTGGCAAGCCCTGAACGCGCAAGGGGCGTCCGATGCGCACTTGTTGGCCGAGAATCCGGGGCGCGAGGGTATCGAGACCCGGAATCTGGCTTGCGCCGCCGGTCAGAACGATCTGCTGACTCGGCAAATGGTCGAATCCCGCGGCGTCGAGGCGCGCGCGGACCTCTTCGAGGATCTCTTCGACACGCGGTTTCATGATGCCGATAAGCTCGGACCGGCTGACCGTGCGCCGGTCGTGCTCCCAGTCGCCGGTGTCGCCGCCGATCTCGATCATTTCGCGGTCGTCCATGCCGGTGGCGAAGACGCCGCCGTAGAAGGTCTTGATCCGTTCGGCCGTGGCCATGGGGATCTGGAGCCCCTTGGAGATGTCCGATGTGACGTGATCGCCGCCAAGGCGCACGGAGTCGCCGTAGATCATGTGTTTCTTCATGAAGATCGAGACGCCGGTCGCGCCGCCCCCCATGTCGATGCAGGCCGCACCCAGTTCCTGCTCGTCCTCGACGAGCGACGCGAGGGCCGCCGTATAGCTGGAGGAGGCGAGGCCCGCGAGCTCGAGGTCGCAGCGCTTGATGCAATACGCCACGTTGCGCACCGTCGCGGCGTCGATCGTGAGCAGATGCATGTCCACGGCAAGCCGTTTGCCCACCTGCCCGCGCGGGTCGGACAGACCGGAGCGGTGGTCGAGCGCGAAGTTGACCGGCTGGGCGTGCAGCACCTCCCGCCCCTCACCGAAGTCCGGCACGTCGCAGGAGGCCATGACGCGCGCGATGTCATCCTCGATCACGGAGGTTCCGGCCACCTCGACGTCGCCCGCGACGCCGTAGCTGCGGGGATTGGCACCGGAGAAGGTCGCGATGACATGGTCAACGCGGATATTCGCCATCTTCTGGGCCGCTTGGATCGCGGTGCGGATCGCGCGTTCCGTCTCCTGCATCGCGTCGATCTCGCCGAAGCGCACGCCGCGCGAGCGGGTCGTTGCCGCACCGATGACACGGAAACCCGACTGACCAGCGAGCGAGCCGACCCCGTCGTTGGCCGCCGTCCGTTCGGGCCCGTCGAAGCGCAGGACGAGGCAACCGATCTTGGAGGTGCCGATGTCCAGAACCGCGATCACGCCGCGCTGCATGGCGGCCTTTCGCATGGCGCGCATGGCACGCTGTTGTTCGTAGAGCTCGGTCATCTTGGTACTCCGTTGTCGAGGCTCCGGATGCGGCGCAGTTCGTCGACCGCGGGGTCGGTCATGCGAAGCGTCGGGCGGGCGGGGTTGCGCATATCGATATGGGTGAGGTCGCGGGCGAGGAGATCCTGCGCTTCATCGAGCGCGAGCACCTGCTCAAGCGCCGCGACCGGGGCGATTTCGGGAAGAAGAATACGCTGGTCGCGGTCGAGCACGATGTCCCAGCGCCGCGACCCGACGCGGACCAGCCCGCGCAAACGGTGCGCGACGGGCCCGGCGGCGTCGAACAATGCCTCGGCCTCGGCCACTGCGTCGCGGGCGCCCTGCCCGACGATCAGCGGCAGGTCCGGGCGCGAGGCCCGGTCCATGAGCGAGGCCACGCGGTGCCCGGTGGCGTCGAGCAGTTCGATCCCGCTGGCATGGCGCCACAGCATGACCGGCTCACGCTCGGCGACGGCCACCTCAAGCACGCCGCCGGGGCGGACCCGGAGCGCCACGTCCTCGATCACGTCGAACGCGGCGATGGTGCGTTGCAGCCCGTCGAGGTCGAGGTCGAAGGAGGAGATCGGAAATTCGCTTCCCACGATTTCTCGGATCGCCTTTTCCACCACCGGCGACGCGCCTTCGACGGCCATGAGCTTTACGGTAAACTCGGGCCGGGTTTCGACGGAGCGGCGGATCTCGCTCACCTTTTCGGCGATGGCGAAGCGGTTGGTGGGGTTGGAGACGTACCAGCCCGCAAGAGCGACCACGAGAAACACCGGCAGGCCGATGCGCAACATGGCGCGGTAAAAAGGAGTGAGCCACATGCGGTGGACCCGGTAGGCCCAGCGCGACGGTGCCGGATCGCGGCGCACGGGCCTTGGCGTGACGCCGGGACGTTCCGCACTTACCGATTGCACGAGGCATCCTCCACCATCCAGCGGCACAACGGGCCAAAATCGATGCCCGCTTTCGCCGCCTGTTCGGGCGTGAGCGAGGTGGGCGTCATGCCGGGCTGCGTGTTCTGTTCGAGCAGGATCAGCCCGTCGAGCCCCTTGTCTTCATCCCAGCGGAAATCCGAACGCGACACGCCGCGGCACCCGAGCGCATCATGGGCGCGGCGGGCGATGTCGAGGCAGGTCGCAGTGATCTGGTCGGGCAGGTTCGCTGGCACTTCGTGGCGCGAACCGCCCTCGGCATATTTGGCATGGTAGTCGTACCAGCCGTCCGAGATGATCTCGGTCACGCCCAGCGCCCGGTCGCCCATGACGGTGACGGTCAGTTCGCGGCCCGGAACGTATTTCTCGACCATCAGCGTGTCGGGCAGATCCTCGGCCAGACGGGGCGGCGTGTTCGCGCCTTCGGCCACGATGTAGACGCCTACGGACGAGCCCTCGTTATAGGGCTTCACGACGTAGGGCGGTTCCATGACATGGTGCCCTTCGATCTCGGCCTTCCAGGCGAGGCGGCTCTCGGCGACTGGCAGTCCGGCCGCGCGGAACACCTCTTTCGAGCGTTCCTTGTCCATCGCGAGCGCCGAGGCCAGCACGCCGGAATGGGTATAGGGGAGCTTCATCCATTCAAGGATGCCCTGCACACAGCCATCCTCGCCCCAGCGACCGTGGAGCGCGTTGAACACGATGTCCGGTGAAATCTCTTGCAGGCGCGCGCAGAGGTCGGGTCCGGCATCGACCTCGACCACCTCATAGCCTTCTGCCCGCAATGCCGCAGCGCATTCACGCCCTGTACTCAGCGACACCTCCCGCTCTGCGGAAGGACCACCTTTCAAAACTGCGACTATCGGGGAATGCCTGCTCGCATCGCCCACTGTCTGCCTCTCGCGACGGCCTTATGGTGGCCGTTCAGCTTGTCGTTATTGTGCCGCGGGTTCGCCCACGCGCATGATTTCCCATTCTAGCGTCAGGCCGCTGGTTTCGTAAACCTTTTTCCGGACCTCCTCTCCCAAAGATTCAAGGTCCTGCGCCGTGGCCGTGCCGGTGTTGGTGAGGAAATTCGAGTGTTTCTCGTTCATCTGCGCGCCACCGATCATCGCGCCACGCATTCCTGCGTCGTCGATCACCTTCCATGCCTTGAGGTCATGGGTGTCGTCTGCGCGGCCCGTCGAAGAGAAGCCCGCCGGGTTCCGAAATGTCGATCCGGCGGTGCGGTCTTTCGTCGGTTGGGTCGCGTCGCGCTTGGCAAGCTGGTCTGCCATCATCGCCTCCAGCGCCTCGGGGTCGCCCGCCGGGCCCTCGAGTGTGGCGGATGTGAGGACCGTGCCTTCGGGCAGGTCCGACTGGCGGTAGCGAAAGTTGAGGTCGTCGGCGGTGAGCGTCACCACCTCCCCGCCCCGCGTCACCGCGCGGGCGGACCGGAAAACATCGGCAGTGTAGCGGCCATAGCAGCCCGCGTTCATGCGAAGTGCGCCGCCGATGGCACCGGGGATTGTGCGCAGGAAAGTGAGGTCCACGCCCGCCGCCGCCGCCTTGCGCGCGACATGGGCGTCGAGCGCGGAGGTGCCGACAGTCACGGTGGTGCCGTCGATCTCGATCCCGTTGAAGCCGCGTCCGAGCCGGATCACCACGCCCCGGATGCCGCCGTCGCGCACGATGAGGTTGGAGCCGACGCCCATCGGAAAGACCGGAACGTCGGGGTCGAGCGCGCGCAGGAAGTCGGCAAGGTCCTTTTCGTCGGCCGGCTGAAACAGCCAGTCCGCCGGTCCGCCCACCCGCATCCAGGTCAGCGAGGACAGGTCGCGGTTTTCGGTGAGGGTACCTCGGACGGGGGGGAGCTTGATGGTCATGGGGCACGGAGGTAGCGTGGACCGGGTGCGGTGGCAAGATTTCGAATGGCGCTTGCGCGCCATCCGACCCGCGCGGG
>CXWF01000572.1_pt1 | contig 31219 bp, 32 predicted proteins | sample 468421 | NCBI WGS metagenome assembly CXWF01 (sample SAMEA2620812, study PRJEB7988) | marine metagenome | biome: marine biome (ENVO:00000447); feature: surface water layer (ENVO:00002042); material: "saline water (ENVO:00002010), including plankton (ENVO:xxxxxxxx)" | depth 5 m
GCTGGCTTGATCCGTTCGACCAGCGCGTTGCCGGCGTCAATGTCCACGCCCGCGTCGGCATAGGTGATCCCGTTCTTGTCACTGGTCATGGCAGCCCCCCGTCTGAATGCCACCGCGCGTAGCGCAGGCGGGCGGGAAAGGCAACGGCGCATAGGGCCGTTGCCCGGTGCGGTCACGGCGAAATCTGCGCCGTCTCGACCGCGTCGATCAGGGCGGGGATGTCATGGGTGAGCGACCCGGCATCGCAGTCCTTCGACGCGATCATGTCGTTGCCGCTGTAGACGTTCAGCCCGCCCGCGACCTCCTCGCCCGCGTCTCGGTCGCCGGAATACCAGACCTCATAGGCATGGACGCCATCATCGGCGAAGAACTTGACGGTTTCCCAGATGGTTCCGCCCATGCCGTTCCACGGCTCGTAGTGAACACTCGCCATGTCCACTTCGAGCGTCAGCTCCGGCGCGGCCCCCGGCGTGAAATAGCCATAGCTCGCACGCGCCCCGTCCGCCTCGATCATGTCGCAGACCTCGACGGCCTTGGCGCCGCCGTCAAGAGTGCAGGCGAACCGGACGCCCTCGTCCAGAACACAGAACTCACCGGCCATCGCGGCCGGGGCCAGAACACCGCCCGCGAATGCGAGCGCCAGTTTTCTTTTCATCTCAATCCCTTCGGTTACCCGCCCCGGCAGAACACGCCGGAGCCAAAGCCGCGAGGTTTAGTCGATTCCCGCCGGACCGCCAGCCCGAACGGCGCCGCGCCCGCTTGACGACCCGGCCTGCCCCGACTAGTCAAATCGCCACGGTGGGCCTGTAGCTCAATTGGTTAGAGCAGAGCGCTCATAACGCTTTGGTTGCGGGTTCAAGTCCTGCCGGGCCTACCATTTCCCTCCGTTGACCATGCCTGAGCGCGCTCGCTGTTCCCGCTCAAAAGGTGCCCCAGCCGGGTTGCCAATCCGGCGGCAAGCAGGTTTCGTGGCGCGATGGACCTGCCCGATGACATGCCCGCACATGGCGAGATGGTAACACTGGAGCCCGGCATCCGGCGGATCATTGCGCGCAATCCGTCGCCCATGACCTATTGGGGGACGAATACCTTCGTGCTGGGCGAAGGCGCGGTCACAGTTGTCGATCCCGGTCCGGACCTGCCCGACCACATGACCGCGTTGCTGGCCGGACTCGCGCCGGGGGAAACGGTTGCGCAGATTTTCGTCACCCATTCCCACCTCGACCACTCCCCCCTCGCCCGCAGACTGTCTGCCAAGACCGGGGCGCCGGTGTTTGCCTTCGGCGATGCCACGGCGGGCCGGTCGCAGGTCATGTCCGATCTGGTCGCGCAAGGTATGCCCGCGGGCGGCGAAGGGGTGGACCGGGCGTTCGAACCGGACGTGGTGCTCGCGGATGGTGACGAGGTCGACATTGGCGGCGGGCGCAAGGTGGAGGCGATTTGGACCCCGGGACACTATTCCAATCACCTGAGCTTCGCGATCGGCGACGCGGTGCTCGTGGGAGATCACGTCATGGCGTGGGCATCGTCGCTCGTGTCGCCACCGGACGGCGACCTGACGGCATTCATGGGCTCCTGCGAGAAACTTCTGGCCCGCGACGACCGTATCCATTATCCGGCCCACGGCCCCGCGATCGAGGACCCAAAGGCGCGCCTTGCGTGGCTCATGGACCACCGGAAAGGACGCGAGCGCGCGATCCTTGAGGCATTGGCGGAAGGCCCGGCCACCGTCCCGACACTCACCCGCACGATCTACACGGATACGCCGGACACGCTGATCCCGGCCGCCGAACGCAACGTCTTCGCCCATCTCATAGACCTCGCTACACGCGGCGCGGTCACCGCCAGCCCAAAGCTCGCACCAGACGCCCGTTTCGCCCGCGCCTGAGACGGAATTTTTGTGACGATTCCCTCTGGACGGGGCAAATTCCCGTTGCTATACGCGCCTCCGTGTTCCGGCGTAGCTCAGCGGTAGAGCAGTTGACTGTTAATCAATTGGTCGTAGGTTCGATCCCTACCGCCGGAGCCAAAAATCCCTTCGCATCAAAGGCTTGCTTTTTTCAGCTGCCGAAGCTGACAGCTTCGGGGGGATGTCTTGCCATTTTTTGCCGACCCTGATGACAGACCGACCGGAACGGGCGCACGAGCAAATTCCGCTCCGGCCATTCTCATCGGACAGCGTCGCACACATATTCCACGCATGGCACCGAATGATTCTCCGACACCAGAACGGCGGGCGGCTTTGCAGGCGTTCGTGCGGGCGACCTATGGGTTCGCGGGGACCAGGCGTCTCCACAGGGCGGCACTCGGACGCGATCTGGTGCGCGCGCCCTTGAACGTGTTCCTTGCGGTGCCGGCGCTTCTCGCGCGTTTCGCGGCGCTCGGAGCGCGGCTGGCGGGCAAACGACAGGCAGCAGAGTGGCTGGCGGCGCGGCGGTTCGGGTTGCGCACGGACGTTTCGCGGGCCATCGAGGCGCGGCTTCGGACGTTCCTTGCGGACCAGAACGTCATCGGCTCCGCAACCGGGACGGATGCGGCGACCGATGCGGCCATAGAGGACTACCTCGCGGTGCGCACGGCTGTCGCAGAGATTACAACGACAGCGCTGTTGCTCATCACCGGCGTCCTGCTGCTCGGCGCTGCGACGCCGGGACTCTTCTCGCTCATCGGACCGGTGGCGGATGCCGGGGCGCGCGGTGCGGCCATCGACCGGTTCTTGCTCGGCCCCTGGCTCGGGTCCGTTTATTACGACATCTTTCCCGTCGCCCTGCCCGGCTGGCGGTTGGCGCTGACCGTCGGGGGGCTGGCCGTCGTGATCTCGGTGGTCACCACATTCGCCGGGATGCTGGCGGACCCGCTCCAGGTGGCGACCGGCACGCATCGGCGGCGGCTCGCGCGCCTGATCCGACGGATCGAAGCGCGTGACACGACCCCCGGTGTCGCGGGTGAGCAGCTGGCGGCACGGATGGGTGATCTTGGTGACCTCGCGCTCAATCTGTGGCGGCTGATCCGGGGGTGAGACCACCTCACGAGGGCGTATCTTTTATTCCCTCTCAAAAGGGTGCAGGTTGACCGCATGACAGGTGCTGCCCACCCGATCATCGCTGACAGTGAGCTTGACTCCTACATCGCCTGCCCGTCCTGCGATGCGCTCTTGCGCGACCGCGATGTGGGCGCGGGCGATATCGCCTCCTGTCCGCGCTGCCATTCGGTGATCGAGGCACCGCGGCCACTCGCCATGACCCGGATCATCATGCTGGCTTTCGCCGCCCTGATCCTTCTGTTCGGCGCGCTGTTCTTTCCGTTTCTCGAGCTCGAGGCGGCGGGCATGGTACGCCGGGCCACGCTGTTCGACACGGTGGCGGTCTATTCCAGCGGGCTGAACGCACCGCTGTCCTACGGCATGGCCGCGCTGATCATCGTGATCCCGTTGGTGCGTTTTGCGTCGCTGCTCTACGTCCTCGGGCCGATGGCTCTTGGCTGGTATCCGCTGCGCTTCGCCGCGCCGGTGTTCCGCTATGCCGAGACGTTGCGGCCCTGGGCGATGGTCGAGGTGTTCCTCGTCGGTGTTGCGGTGGCGCTGGTGAAGGTTGCGGGACTGGCCCATGTTTCGCTGGGCCCCGCCTTCTGGGCCTTTTCGGCACTCGTCGTGGTGACCGTCTTCAAAGACAATTTCATGAGCAGGGTAACGGTTTGGAAGACGCTGGACACGCGACGCAGATCCTGACCGCCCATGCGGCAGGTCTGGCCGGCTGCACCAGTTGCGGCAAGGTGCATCCGGGTGGTGCGGCCCGGTGCCTGCGCTGTGGAACGCCGCTGTCCCCGCCGGACGGGCGCAGCCTGCAAAAAGTGTGGGCGTGGCTGATCGCGGGATTGATCGTCTACATCCCCGCCAACGTGTTCCCCATGCTCCAGACGACGAACCTCGGGCGCACGACGGACAACACCATCGTGGGCGGGGTCGTGGACCTGGCCGAACATGGTGACTACGGCGTCGCGGTCATCGTCTTCGTTGCATCGGTGGTCATCCCGCTCGGCAAGTTCGCAGCCATCGCCTATCTCGCCCTGTCCATTTCGCGCACGGTTCGGCTCAATGCCGATCGCCGCCATGTCCTGTTCGTGATCGTCGAGTTCATCGGGCGCTGGTCGATGATCGACGTCTTCGTAGTCGCGATCCTGTCCTCACTGGTCACACTCGACTTCACGGCGACGGTGAAGCCGGGGATCGCGGCGGTGAGTTTCGCCTTATCGGTTGCATTCACCATGGTTTCGGCATTGAGTTTCGATCCGCGGCTTATCTGGGACGTAGAGTATCCTCCGCGCGCGAAAGGCAGCGAAACATGAGCGACTCCCGCCCCGGCGACATGGAGATCGAACGACGCAAGCCGTCGTTCTGGCGCAATCTGTCGCTGGCCTGGCTGATTCCCATCGCCGCCCTTCTGGTGACGCTGTTCGTGGCCTGGCAAACCTGGCTCGACCGGGGTCAGACCATTGAAATCTCGTTCGAAAATGCCGGCGGGATCGTCGCCGGCGAAACCACGCTGCGCTACCGGGACGTGATCGTGGGCAACGTGGAAAGCGTCGCCTTCGTCCCCGATCTCAGCTCGGTGGTGGTGACCGCGCGTCTGGACAGGACGATTGCCGATTCCCTTCCGGAAGATGCCCAGTTCTGGGTCGTGCGCCCAGAGGTCTCGACCAGTGGCGTCTCAGGTCTGACCACGGTGCTGTCGGGCGTCTATCTCGAAGCCGATTTCGAGCCTTCGCCGGGCGCGGCCTTCGACCGGTTCACGGGGCGCGAGGATGCGCCGTTGGTGGAGCCGGGCGCGGTCGGCACGCGCATCACGCTTCGGGCCATCGACGCGGGCCAGCTTTCGGTGGGTGCCCCGATCTTTCACAAGGGGATCGAAGTGGGCAAGATCGAGCGGCCTGAGCTGCTGTTCACCCGCGACGGCGTGGTCTTCGACGCATTCATCCGCGAACCTTACGACGAGCTGCTGACATCGGCGACGCGCTTCTGGCTCACCTCCGGGCTGTCGCTCAGCCTCGGCACTGGCGGGCTCGACGTTTCGGTCGGCTCGCTGGCCAACGTGGTGCGAGGGGGGCTGACCTTCGATACGGTTTTCTCCGGCGGCGAACCGATCATGGAAGGACAGGTCTTCGAGCTTTACGAGAACGAGGATTCCGCGCGCAGCAGTGCCTTCGAGGACCCGTTCGAGAACACCGTCGAGATGTCGGTGGAGTTCGAGGAATCCGTGAGCGGCCTGGCACAGGGGTCGGCCGTCACGCTTCGGGGCGTCCGGATCGGCACCGTCGCCGCCATCAACGCCCGCGTGCGCGAAACCGACGAGCGGCGCGAGGTGCGGCTGCGCGCCACGCTGTCCATCGATCCCGGCCGGATCGGCCTGCCGGCCGACGTGGGCGAAGAGGGTGTCATCGACTTCTTCTCGGAAGCGGTGCGCAACGGCCTGCGGGCGCGGCTCGGGCTGCAATCCATGTTCAGCCAGTCGCTGGTGGTCGAGCTGGTCAATCTGCCCGATCCCGAACCCGCCGCACTCGTCACCCTGCCCGACACGCCGCCGTTGATCCCATCGGTCGAGTCCGAGCTGCCAGACATCGGCGCGACGGCTGAAGGTCTTCTCACTCGAATCGACAACCTGCCGGTCGAGGAGTTGCTGGACCAGACCATTTCGACCCTCGCCACCATCGAATCCTTCGTGGCTGATGACGCCCTGCGCGACGCGCCGGGGGAATTCGTGGCACTTCTTGCGGACGCGCGCGGCGTGGTCGGGAGCGACGAGGTTCAGGCGCTTCCGGGCGAGATCAGCGGGGTCGTCACCGACCTGAGGGCCGTCACGGAAACGCTCCGGCAGGCTGAAACGGTCGCGAACCTCGTCGAGGCGCTCAACAGTGTGCAGACCGCCGCGCAGTCGGTCACCGATTTCGCGGGCGACATCAGCGGGGCGGCGGGCGAGTTCACCGATCTCATCACGCGCCTCAACGCACTCACGGAAAAGGCCAACCAGCTTGAGATCGAGGAATTCCTCGCCTCGGCGCGCGAATTGCTCGACTCCGCCGATGCACTCATCGACACGGAAGAGGCGCGCGCCATTCCTCAGAGCGTGACCGCGGCACTGGACGAAGCGCGTGGGGCGCTCGAAGAGCTGCGCGAAGGCGGCGCGGTGGAGAATGTGAATGCGGCCACGGCGTCTGCCCAGGAAGCCGCCGACGCAATTCGCGACGCGGTAGAGACACTCCCCGACCTGTCCGTCCGCCTGCAACGGCTGGTACGCGAGGCGGAACGGGTCGTGGCGAGCTATGGCAGCGAGTCGACCTTCAGCCGCGAGACGCTCAATTCGCTGCGCGAGGTTCAGGCCGCCGCCGAAGCGCTCTCGAAACTCGCCCGCGCCATCGAGCGCAATCCCAATTCCCTCTTGTTCGGACGGTAATCCATGTTTCGTATCGCTGCCCCCCTCGCCCTCATCCTGCTCGCCGCCTGCGGGAACGATGGGCCGCGCTACCTGATCGACACCGGACCGACCCGGCCGGACGCGGTGCAACGGGTCAGCGTGGCGACGCTGGAGATCATGGACGTCTCACTCCCGGCCTATGCCGAGGATTCCGAGATCATGCTGGAAAACGACAACGGTGCGCTGGTGGCCGTCGACAACGCGCTCTGGGCAGACGACCCGCAGCGCGCGGTCACGCAGCTTCTCACGGACGAGATCGCGCGCACCTCCACCGCGACCACCGCGTCCGAGCCCTGGCCGCTCGAAAACCCGCCGCAGGCTGCCGTGCATGTGCGCGTGTCCGAAATGGTCGCCCGTGAAAACGGGACGCTGGACCTGCGCGGCCAATACGCCATCTCGTCCTACGGCTATGTCATCCGCGAGCGCATCGAGCGGTTCGACATCTCGGTCCCCCTGCCCGACACATCGCCTGCCGCCATCGCCAATGCCTCCGGCCTCGCGCTGCGCCAACTGGCGGCCGACGTGGTGCAGACGCTGTCACGCTGATCGCCGCCTTGCATCCCGACTGTCCGCCCCCGTAGTGTTGGCGGGCTTTGGGAGGAGGTTACAATGGACGGCACGATGCCCCGCTTCGACATCAACGAGATCGACGCAGCTTTCATCGCCGATCCCTACCCCACGCTCGCGCGGCTGCGGCGGGAAAGCCCGGTGCATCAAAACGCCGACGGATCGGTGTTTCTGACGCGCTTCGCGGATGTCCAGAAGGTGTATCAGAGCCGCGACATGCTGTCGGACAAGACCGAGGAGTTCGGGCGCAAGTTCGGGGAATGTCCCCTGCGCACCCATCACACGACCTCGCTCGTCTTCAACGACCCGCCGAAGCATACCGTCGTGCGCAAGCTGTTGGCCGGTGCTTTCACCCCCCGCAAGTTGGCAGAGTTCGAGCCCCTGATCGACCGGATCGTGGACCGGCTGCTCGACCGGGTGGATGAAATGGGCCGGTTCGACATGATCGACGACTTCGCCAAGGTCCTGCCGACCGAGATCATCTCGTTCATGCTGGGCGTCCCGGAAGAGATCCGGCCGCAGTTGCGCAGCTACTCCCTCGCCATACTCGGCGCGCTCGATCCCGTGGTGCCGCAGGATCGGCTGGACGCTGGCAATCGGGCCGTGACGGAGTTTTCCGAAGTACTGGACGACCTCATAACGCATCGCCGCGCCAACCCGGATGGGGCTGCTGAAGGCGAGGTTCTCGAGGCGCTGATTTTCGGCGAGGCAGACGGGACGCGGCTTACGCAAGAGGAACTCATCCAGAACTGCATTTTCCTGCTGAACGCGGGGCACGAGACGACCACCTCGCTTGTGGGCAATGCCGTCGGCACGCTTCTGGACAACCCCGGTGAACACCGGCGCCTGATCGCGGACCCCGGCCTCATCACGACGGCGGTCGAGGAATTCCTGCGGGTCGAGAGCCCGCTTCAGATCGGCAACCGACGGGCGGGCGACGACATCGAACTGGAAGACAGGGTGCTGCCCAAAGGCACCTATATCCACACCTCCATCGCAGCCGCGAACCGCGACCCGGCGCAGTTTGCCGATCCGGATCGGGTCGACCTCGGACGCAGACCGAACCGTCAGATCGCCTTTATCACTGGCATCCACGTCTGCCTCGGCGCGACGCTTGCGCGGATCGAGGGACGTATCGCCATTGGCAAGCTCGTCGAACGGTTCCCCGAGCTTGCACCCGACGGCACGGCGCAACGTCTGCCGCTCGCCCGGTTCCGGGGCTTCACCCGACTTCCGGTGCGCGTGAGATAGGCGCGAAATCGCTGTTTTCGAGGGGTTTTTGACGCCGCACTTCCGAAATCCGCGGAATCGCGGCAAGACCGATCTGGGACAGCCGGAGACAACCATGCAACAGTTCACGCGCCGCACCGCCCTCGTGCTCGGACTTGGCGCGCTTGCGGGCTGTGGCGACTTCCGGGTCGGGACCATGTCGCGCCCGCGGGACGGCTACAACCCGCCGCTTTTTCCCAACGAAACACCAGAACTGCGTGCGCTCATCAACAAGTGGGCCGACCACTACGAGATCCCACGCGAACTGGTGCACCGTCAGGCGATCCGCGAGTCGACACACAATCCGGCGGCGCGCAACGGCCCCTATTGGGGCCTCCTGCAAATCCTGCCGCAGACCGCGCGCACCATGGGCCATCGCGGCCCGGCGTCCGAACTGCTCAACCCGGATGTGAACCTGAAATACGCGGGCAAGTACCTGCGCGGGGCTTACATGGTTGCAGATGGCGATATCGACCGGGCGATGTCGTGGTACGCGCGCGGCTATTATTACGAAGCCAAACGCCTGGGTCTTTTGAAAGAGACCGGCCTGCGCACCTGACGCGCCTTCAGAGCAGCCCCATCAGCCGCACCTTCTCACCCGGATCGTCCGGGCGGGCGAGCGACTGCGCCAGATCGGCGAGCGAGGCGATGTTATGGCCCGCGCGGAACGTATCCACATGGGGCAGCATCGCGCGGATGCCGGCAGCCTTGGGCGCGAAACCCTCCCACCGCAGGAGAGGGTTGAGCCAGATGACGCGCCGGGCCGACAGGTGCAGCCGCTCCATCTCGCGCGCTAAACGCGCGGGGTCGTCACGGTCCAGCCCGTCGGTGATGATCAGCACGACCGCCCCCTGCCCCATGACCCGGCGCGACCAGTCGCGATTGAAGGCGTGAAGCGACTCGCCAATGCGCGTGCCTCCCTCCCAGTCCTGCGCCTCGGCACCGGCGGCGGCCAGCGCCGCGTCCACGTCCCGGGTCGAGAGGTGACGAGTGATATTCGTAAGGCGCGTCCCGAAGGTGAACCCGTGAACCTTCGCCCATCCGGCGCCCTTCTGGTTCGCGACGGAATGGAGGAAATGCAAGACCATCCGACTATACGACGACATCGAACCGGAAATATCGCAAAGCACGACAAGGTTTGGCCAGCGCAGCCGCCGCTCCTTGGTCGCGAGGTCGCGGATCTCGCCTCCTTGCCGCATCGCGTCACGCATCGTGCGCCGCCAGTCCGGCATCCGCCCGTGGAGCGCGGCCTTCGTCCGGCGCGATTGCAGCGGCTTCACCGGGAGCGTGAGGCGCGCGAGGATGCGTTTCGCCTCGGCCACCTCGGCATTCGACATCTGCTCGAAATCCAGCGTACGCAGGCGCTCTTCGCGCGACATTGTAAGGGTGGCGTCGACTTCGATTTCGGTCTCTTCCGGATCGTCGTTCTGCCCTTCGGGCATGTCCGGCTCGATCCCGTCGAGCAAAGCCTCCGCCGCGCGTTTCTCGGCAGGTTTGGCGCGGCGTTCGTCCTGCACGCCGCGCACGGCGGGCATCATCAGCGACATCATGTGTTCGAGGAACCGTGGATCACGCCAATAGAGGCGGAACACTTGATCGAACACCCGTCGCTCTTCGGGGCGAGAGACGAAGACGGCGTGGAGCGTCCAGTAGAAGTCAGTCTTGGAGGTGAACCCGGCAGCGGCGACCGCCCGCGTGGCATCCAGCACCTTGCCGGGCCCAGCCTTGAGCCCGGCATTGCGCAGCGCACGCGCGAAATGGGTCAGGTTGGCCGTGAGGCGCGGGTTCTCCGGCAGGTCGAGGTCGGGAAGCGCGACCATGTCAGGTTTCGAATGACGCTTGCGCGCCATCCGACCCACGCGGGGGCGCTGCCCCCGCACCCCCGGGATATTTCGGGACCGGAAAGACCATCACGCAAGCTCGAGGGACTTGCGGGAGTCTTCGAGAATGCGGGTCGCTTCGGAGCCCGCGAGGCGCTGGATGTCGTCCTGGTATTTCAGGATCGCGCCCAGTGTGTCCGCGATGACTTCGGGGGAGAGGTCGATGACATCGAGCGCGAGCAGGCATTTGGCCCAGTCGATCGTCTCGGCCACCCCCGGTTTCTTGAACAAGTCTTCGGTGCGCAGGTGCTGCACGAAGGCGATGATTTCGCGCGAGAGCGTCTCGGAAGCTTCGGGGGCGCGGGCCGCGAGGATTTCCATTTCGCGATCAAAAGACGGATAATCGACCCAGTGGTAGAGGCAACGACGCTTGAGCGCGTCATGCACCTCGCGCGTGCGGTTGGAGGTGAGAATAACGATGGGCGGCTCCGGCGCGCGGATCGTGCCGAGTTCCGGGATCGTCACCTGGAAATCGCTGAGCGCCTCCAGCAGGAAGGCCTCGAAAGGTTCGTCGGTGCGGTCGAGTTCGTCGATGAGGAGGACGGGCGCACCGCCGGGCTGGGGCGACATCGCCTCAAGCAGCGGGCGGCGGATCAGGTAACGGTCAGAGAAGAGCTCGTCCGTCAACGCCTCCCGGTCGGTGCCTTCGGTCACCTCGGCGGTGCGGATCGCCACCATCTGCGCCGGGAAGTTCCATTCGTAGACCGCCGAAGAGGCGTCGAGCCCTTCGTAGCATTGCAGCCGGATCAGGCGGCGACCCAGCCCGGTCGAGAGCGCCTTGGCGAGTTCCGTCTTGCCCACGCCTGCCTCGCCTTCGAGAAACAGGGGACGTCCCAGTTTCAGGGCGAGAAAGGTCACGGTGGCGAGGGCGCGGCCCACGACGTAATCCTCGCCCGTGAGCATCGCCTCGACGCCGTCGATATCGGCTGGAATGTCGGTCATTCATGGTCCTCCCTCGCCCGCATGGGACATGTCCGGCACGGCAGGGTCAAGTGTGTCGGCACGCACGAAACTGTCAGGTTGCGCGCGGACAGCCCTGTCACCGCGATGGCACAGCAGAAACCGGACCCCTTGGGAAAAAGTTGACGATTTTCCCGCATTTTGCGCATAGTATGGCAATAATCACGTGAGACCGGGCCGACCCGGCGACAGACGAGCAGGCGGACAGATGATGACCCTTCCCGATCCCAGGACGGAGGCGCGTTGATGCGTATCACCGCCGTCACCTGCGTGAAGAACGAAGGGCCCTTTCTGATCGAGTGGATTGCCTTCAACCGCGTGATCGGCGTCACGGACTTCCTGTTCTACTCCAACGATTGCGACGACGGGACGGACACGATGCTGGATGCGCTCGCGTCCGAGGGGCTCGTGACCCACCTGCCCAACCCCGCCGAGGGGCGCAACTACCAGATGGAAGCGCTGAAACACGCCACGCGCCAGCCGGCGATGGCCGGGGCCGACTGGGTCTGGGTCGCGGATGTGGACGAGTTCCTAAACATTCATGTGGGTGACGGGACGATCCCGGAATTGATCGCGGCCTGTGGTAACCCGCATGCGATCTCGCTCACGTTCCAGTTCATGGCGAACGGAGGGGTCGAGACCTTCGAGGACCGGCCGGTGATCGAGCAATTCACCTACTCCCACAATCCGGACATCTGGTGCGATGAGCTGGCCCAGGAGGTCAAGACCCTGACGCGGAACGATTTTCCGGTGCAATACTTTGGCGCGCATCGCCCGTTCATGAAGGGCGGGATCAAGAAGGCCGGTCGGCCCGGTTGGACGGACGGATCGGGGCGCGACGTGCCGTGGAAATTCCGCACCGCCGCGAACAAGAACCGCAAACGCAAGTTCCCGGCCAAAGGCGCGCGGGAGTTTGCGACGCTCAACCACTATGCCCTGCGGTCGCTCGACAGTTACCTCGTCAAGAACGACCGGGGCGATGTGAACCGCGAGAACCGGGAATTTGACGACAGCTATTGGCGTGAACGCAACGACCCGTCGTGGGAGGATCGCTCGATCCTGCGTTGCCTGCCCCGACTGAAAGAGGAAATGGCGGCGCTCATGGCGCTCCCCGGTGTGGCCGACTTGCATGCTGCTGCTTGCGCCGCGCACCGGGCCAAGCGTGATGCGCTCCTGTCGCGTCCCGGCTATCAGGATCTGCGCGCGCGGCTGCTTGCCACGCCGCACGAAAGCCCGGCCGAGATCGCCTTGATGGAGCTGATCGCGTGAGCGTGCCGAAGATCATCAATCTGGGCCTGCCGAAGTCGGGCACCACAACGCTCGCCACCGCCTTCAACGCCGCCGGATTGCGCGTGGCCGACTGGATGGCGCGGGATGCGAAGGGCAACAAGGTCGGCTTCGTCGGGCGGCTGATGTACAAAGGGTATTTCGAAAGCGGCGACCCGCTGGCGGACATGGCGGACTTCGATGCCTATACCGAGATTTCGGTGGTCCGACGCGGCCGCAATTTCTGGCCGCAGACGGATTGGGCCATCATCGCGGCCATCCGCGCACACCATCCCGGGGCGCGGTTCCTGCTGTCACGGCGCGACCCTGAAAGCCATGCGGACAGCATCCGGCGCTGGTCGAACCTCGGCAAGACGCGCCTGCCGGACAACCACGTTCCGGGCCTGCCGCAATTTCACGGCCAGAACCCCGGTGAGATCGAACGCTGGATCGAAGCGCACATCAATTTCTGCCGGCATGTCTTTGACGGGGCTGAAGATTTCCTGGAATTCGATATCGCCGACGCACATGCGCCCGAGAAAATTTCGGCCTTTACGGGTGTTGATCTTCCGTGGTGGGGCAAGGCGAACGAGAACGAGAACCGCCCGGCGGAAGATAGCGACGGGGGCGAGACCGCCCCTGCGAGCCGGAGCGCCAAGGCATGAAGATCCTGCTTCATATCGGCCTGCCCAATTGCGGCGCCGAGCGCCTCCAATCCGTGTTCAACGACAAGCGCGGGGCGCTGGCGAAGGAGGGCGTGCTCTATTGTGGGATGGGGCGGCTCAACCATACCAAGCTTTACATGGCCGTGACCGACCCGGGCCATGTCGATCAACTGCGCTATGCCCGCGGGTTCGGATCACCCAAGGCGCAGGAAACACTGGCCCGTCGGCTGGCCGAGGATATGGCGTCGGAGGTGGGCCGCGCCCGGCCGGACGTCTTCGTCCTGTCCGCCCTGCAACTGTCCACCCTGCCCAATGCCGGTGAATTGCGACGCCTCAAAGCCATGCTGGCACCGCTTTCGACCGACATCAACGTGGTGATGCATGTCGACGAACAGGCCCGGATGCTGGTGCGTCACTATGAGGCTTCAATTCTTGACGGACGCCGTGCGGACCTCGGCCAGGAACTCGCCCTGGTCGGGACGGACAACTGGCGCAGCGCGGCACTTGCCGACTGGAACCGCATCGCCCCGGCTCTGAATGAATTTCCTGAGGTTCAGGGCGTGCCTCATTGGTTGGACCTCGCTGGGACGCTGGGGCATTGGGAGGGTGTCTTCGGCACCGGAAACGTGCATCTACGGCCCTATGACGCGGCACTCTTCGATTCCGAGGACGCGACGGGAGAGATCGTTGACATGCTCGGCGCAGACCCCGGCATCGGCCGCGCGACGCCGGCGGAACCGGCCGCCCGCCCGTCTGCGGAAACGCTGGCACGGGGCCGCGCGCTCAATCAGGTGTTCGAAAAACTCATGCGCAAGGGGCGCATCATTCCCCGCCAGCTCCAGTCGCGCTTCATGTCCGAGGTCGAGATCGCTGGCGAACCGATCCGGCCCGGCGCGCTCTCTGTTCTCTCAGATCACTTTGCGGACGGGAACGCAGCGCTCGTCGAGCGATTCCCGCAGCTCGAAGCGGCCCTGCGCCCCGACAGCCCGGAAGCACCCTGGCAGGAGGCCGAGACGACCCACGGCTTCCGCGCAACGCAATACGCCGCCGCCGCCCTGCCCCGGATCGACATGGCGACCGCTGAGGTGCGCCGACGTCAGCAGGAGGCGCAAAAGGCCCGCATGAGTGGCGAGGAACCGTCGAAGTCCGGCGGCCTGACCCCCGTGGCCGAAAAGCTGCTGTCCGAGCGCGCCAAGGAGAACTTCCATCACCTCCGGTCAGGCCGTTTCGCCCCACACAACCGGCTGGGCCGCGTGAACGAGGAGGAAATCGCAGCCGCCTTTACCGAAGTCGCCCCGCGCGATCTGCCCGAGGGCCGCTCCGGCAACGTGATCGTCGGCTGCATGAAGAACGAAGCACCCTATATCCTCGAATGGGTCGCCTATCACCGCATGATCGGCGTGGATAACTTCCTGATCTATACGAACGACTGCACCGACGGGACCGCCGAGATCCTCGACCGGTTGCAGGAGATGGGCGTGCTTCAGCACCGCGACAATACCGAATGGAAAGGCAACTCACCGCAACAGCACGCCTTGAACAAGGCGTTGAAGGAGCCCGTCATCCAGAACGCCGACTGGGTCATCCATATCGACGTTGACGAGTTCATGAACGTCCGATGCGGCAACGGTCGGCTCGAAGATTTCTTCGAGCGTGTGCCGGACGCCACCAACGTCGCGATGACGTGGCGGCTTTTCGGCCATAACGGCGTCACCAAGCTGTCGCGAGACCTCGTGATCGACCAGTTCGACGACGCCGCCCCGAAATACTGCCCCAAGCCGCACACCGCGTGGGGCTTCAAGACGATGACCAAGAACATCGGGGCTTACGAAAAGCTGTCGTGCCACCGACCCAACAAGCTCGACGAAGGTCGGCGCGAGCAGGTCCAGTGGGTGAACGGCTCGGGTCAGGTCATGACCGACAAGTACAAGGACAACGGCTGGCGCTCGGACCTCAAGACGATCGGTTACGACCTGCTGCAACTTAACCACTACGCCCTGCGCTCGGCCGAAAGCTTCCTCATCAAACGCCAGCGCGGCCGCGCACTTCACGTCGACCGCTCCATCGGCATCAACTACTGGGTGCGCATGGACTGGGGCGGAAACCGCGACGTGACGATCAAGCGCAACATCCCCCGCGTGCGCGCCGAGATGGAGCGGCTGCTGGCCGATCCGGTGCTCGCCCGGCTACAGGACGCAGGCTTCGACTGGCACCGCGCCAAGGCCGACGAACTGCATGAGACGCCCGAATTTCAGGAGCTTTACGCGCAGGCGCTGGAAACGAAACTGACCGAGATGGAGCGGGTGGCCTTCGCGCTCGCCCTCGACATGGAAAGCTGAGACGCCGGGAGAGCGTCGACGACAAGAACGGGGGACAACGCAGGCTGACAAGGAGCAGTGAACATGGCGCTTGCACAGGACCGGACATTTGAAATGAAAGTGAAAACCTCTATCCCCGCCCCGCCCGATGATCCGGACGGCGAAGCGGTCATCCGGTGCCGGGGGCTCAAGTTCCCCGACCGGCCCGAGGTGCTCACACCTCGCTTGCGGCGGGCGATCCGGCGAAACAGTTACGAGCGGACCGAAGCCGACGCCGTTCGCGCGAATGTGCTCCCAGAAGACGTCGTGTTGGAGCTTGGCGGCGGTATCGGCTTCATGTCTTCGGTCATGGCCCGCAACTGCCGCGCGTCGCACGTCCATGTTTATGAGCCGAACCCGGATGCCGTCGCCTACATGCGCGATGTTCACGCTGTCAACGACATCGACAACGTGACCGTCACCAACGCCATCGTGGGCCCGAAAAAGGGCAAGGCGGCCTTCTACCAGCGGGAGAACCTCCTCACCTCCTCGCTCGACCCCGAACCCGCGAAACTCGACGCACCGGTGATCGCCGAACACGAGATCGAGGTGATGAACATCAACACGGTCTGGAAGGACCTCAAGCCGACGGCTCTGGTCTGCGACATCGAGGGCGCCGAGGCGGACCTTTTCGAGAAGGCAACGCTTTCGGGCATCCGGCTCGCGGTGATCGAGGTTCATCCCCAGTGGATCGGCGAAACCGGCGTGAGGGCCGTGTTCGGCGCAATGCACCGCAATGGGCTGACCTACTTTCCCAAGTGGTCGAAGGCCAAGGTCCTGGTGTTCAAGAAGGACTGGTGATGCGCGCAACCGCCGTCCTGACGGTCCGAAACGAGGGGGCGTTCCTCGTCGAGTGGGTGGCGCACCATCTGGGCATCGGATTCACCGATCTTGTCGTGCTCTCCAACGATTGCGACGACGGGACGGACGCCATGCTCGATCGGCTGGCGGAGATCGCGCCGGTCCACCACTTGCGCAACGACGGTCCGCATGAGGGCGGCATACAGTTCGCGGGGCTGAAACTGGCCGACCGGCATCCGGCCGTGCGCGCGGCAGACTGGCTTCTCGCGCTGGACGTGGACGAATTCGTCAACATCCACACGGGCGACCATACGCTGCCTGCCCTGCTGGATGCTTTGCCAGACGCAGACGCAATCACGCTCACCTGGCGGCTCTTCGGCAATGGCGGCGTGGTCCGGTTCGAAGATCTGCCGATCACGGCGCAATTCACCCGGGCGGCGCCCGAGATCATGTACTGGCCGTGGCGCGCGAGCATGTTCAAGACGCTTTACCGCAATGACGGCGCCTACGGCGAACTCGGCGTCCATCGCCCCCGCGCACCGTCCGAGGCCGCCAACGGCAGCCGGTGGTTCGACGGTGAGGGTCGCGACCTCGGCCCGCGCTTTCGCAAGGGTCCGATCTTTTCGCCCTATGGCCGCCCGAACTACGGTCTTGCCCAGCTGAACCATTACCCGCTGGGCGCTATGGAAAGCTACATCCTCAAACGCGCACGCGGGCGGGCGGTGCACGAGGGCGACGCGCTTGGTCTCGACTACTGGACCGAGCGCAACTGGATCGCCGAAGAGGACACGTCGATCCGCCAGTGTGACGCCCTGCGCGACCCGTGGTTCGAGCGGCTGATGGCCGACGCACAGCTTGCCGAGCTGCATACCGAAGCCGTCCTGTGGCGCCGCCAGCGGTTCGACGCGCTCATGCTCGAAGAGCCGAACCGCGCGCTCATGGGCCGCCTGATGATGAGCCCGCCCGCCCGACCACTTGCGCTCGAGGCTGCGAAACTGCTCATCGGCTACGGCCAACGCGCCGCGAAGCAGGACACCTCCGCTCTTTGATTTACGTTCCGTGCTTCCAAAGCACTTCGGGGGAAGGATGAGTTTGCTCCACGAACCCACCCGCGGGGGCAGACACTTCCCTTCCCGCAACCGACACCCTAACCGTCGCCCCGACTTGGCCTTGCGCGCCGAAGGCGCGCCCGCCGCGACTTGCGAAGCAAGGCGCAAAACCTCTGGCGAAGCGCGCCGCAAACGGCTAATCCCCCGCCATGACCGAAAGCCTGACGATCCGCCGCCCCGACGACTGGCACCTCCACCTGCGCGACGGCGCGATGATGGAAACGGTGCTCCCTGAAACCGCCCGCCATTTCGGCCGCGCGATCATCATGCCCAACCTCGTGCCCCCGGTCGTCACCGCCGCAGATGCGGCCGCCTATCGCGACCGGATCATGGCCGCCTTGCCTGAGGGCCAGGCCTTCGAGCCGCTCATGACGCTCTACATGACCGAGACCACCGACCCGCAGGACGTGCGCCGTGCGGCGGAAAGCGGCCTCGTGAAGGCTGTGAAACTCTACCCGGCGGGCGCCACGACCAACTCCGCCTCCGGTGTGCGCGACTTCGACAAGGTGCGCGGCGTGCTCGAAATGATGGCCGAGATCGGGCTGCCCATGTGCGTCCACGGTGAAGTCACGACACCGGACGTCGACATCTTCGACCGGGAAGCGGTGTTCATCGAAACGGTGCTCGACCCGCTTCGTCGCAACACGCCGGGCCTGCGCGTCGTGATGGAACACGTCACTACCGCCGACGGTGTGAATTACGTTAAATCTCAAGAGGATATGGGCGGCACCATCACCACTCACCACCTGATTATCAATCGCAACCACATCCTTGTGGGCGGGATCAAGCCGCACTACTACTGTCTGCCGGTCGCCAAGCGCGAGGTTCACCGCCTCGCTCTGGTCGAGGCCGCGACTTCGGGCGACGCGCATTTCTTTCTCGGCACCGACAGCGCCCCCCATCCGGACCACCTCAAGGAACATGCCTGCGGATGCGCCGGTGTTTTTTCGGCGACAAACACGATGTCCTGCCTCGCCGAGGTATTCGAGGCCGAAGACGCGCTTGACCGGCTGGAGGCCTTCGCCTCGCTGAACGGCCCCACCTTCTACCGTCTGCCGGTATCCGACGAGACAATCACGCTCACAAAGGGCGCCCCAGTTGACTATCCGGCCAAGCTCGAAGGCGGCGCCGGACCCGTCACCGTCTTCGACCCCGGCTTTCCGCTGCACTGGCGCGTGGACGCCTGAGCGCGCAACAGGAGACCCAGATGATCCCCACTTCCTTCCCCGACAAGGCCGAGATCGCCCGGCTCTCTGCCCGGATGCTTCTCGAAATCGGCGCGGTGAACTTCCGCCCCGAAGACCCGTTCATCCTCGCCTCCGGCCTGCCCAGCCCGACCTATATCGACTGTCGCAAGCTGATTTCTTACCCCCGCATCCGGTCAACGCTGATGGATTTCATGGCCGTGACGGTGATGCGCGAGGCGGGCTTCGAGGCATTCGACAATATCGCCGGCGGCGAGACCGCGGGCATCCCCTTCGCCGCTCTCGTGGCTGAACGCCTCGCGCTACCGATGACCTATGTGCGCAAGAAGCCCAAGGGCTACGGACGCAACGCCCGGATCGAGGGCGCGATGAGCGAGGGCGAGCGGGTGTTGCTGGTCGAAGACCTGACCACCGACGGCGGCTCCAAGCTGTCCTTCGTCGACGCGATCCGCGAAACCGGCGCGACTTGTGGCCATACGGCGGTGATCTTCTACTATGGCATCTTCCCCGAGACCGAGAAAACGCTCGGCGATCACGGCGTGAAACTGCACCATCTTTGTACCTGGTGGGACGTTCTGGCTGAGGCCCGCGATCAGGGCATCTTCACTGACGCCGCACTTGCCGAGGTCGAGGCCTTCCTGAACGAACCGCGCGCGTGGCAGGACAAGCACAAGGGCTGAAAATCGCATAGTGCCGCGGCCCGGTCACGACCTGTGGACGACTCACCTGCACGACCTTCGACGGCTCGCCCCCTGTCAAGATGTAGATATTCGCACGCGATGTGCTACACTCGATAGCGTGTGCATCGGGGCCGTCGGGCCTGCCCACAGGGTTATCCACGATCTTATTGGACTGGCGCGGCCCCACCGCAAAGGTCTATGCCCGCCCAACGTCTTTGGGGGATGTAATGAACGACATAACGCCATTCCGGCCGGGCCAGACGCCGGAAAACACAAGCGATATGGCCGATGCCATGCCGCACAATATCGAGGCCGAGCAGCAGCTTCTGGGCGCGATCCTGACCAACAACGAGGTCTATGACCGCGTCGCGAACATCGTGCGCCCCGACCATTTCTACGAGCCCGTCCACCGGCGAATCTATGACATCGCCGAGCAGCGCATCTCCAAGAACGCGCTCGCCTCGCCCGTGACGATCAAGGCGTTCATGGAGGAGGACGAGGGGCTCAAGGAGCTTGGCGGTCCCTCCTATCTTGCGCGCCTTGCCGGTGCCGCGATCTCGTCCTTCGCGGCGCGCGACTATGCGCAACTCATCTATGAGATGCACCAGCGGCGCGAGCTGATCCAGCTTGGCGCCGACATCTCGGCCCGCGCCACGCGGTTCGAGAGGGACAACGAGCCGTCCGAGCAGATCGTTGCTGCGGAGCAGTCGCTCTACAAGCTGGCCGAGACAGGACAAGCGACGACCGGATTCGTGAGCTTTCTCAATGCCGTGACCGACGCCGTTCAGGTTGCCAACGCGGCCTATCAGCGTGACGGGGGCCTCGCCGGGGTCTCCACCGGACTCAACGACATGGACAAGAAGCTGGGCGGTCTGCACCGCTCCGACCTCCTGATCCTCGCGGGTCGTCCGTCGATGGGTAAGACCTCGCTCGCGACCAACATCGCCTTCAACGTCGCCAAGGCCTACAAGCGCGGCAAGCTCCCCGATGGGTCGGAAGGCGCGATCAACGGCGGGGTCGTGGGCTTCTTCTCGCTCGAAATGTCGGCCGAACAGCTTGCCGCCCGTATTCTGTCCGAGGCCGCCGAGGTGCCGTCCGAACAGATCCGGCGTGGTGACATGACCGAAGGCGAGTTCCGGCGGTTCGTCGACGCGGCGAAGGCGCTCGAGTCCTGTCCGCTCTACATCGACGACACGCCCGCCCTTCCCATCGCCCAGCTCGCCGCCCGTGCCCGGCGGCTCAAGCGCGAACACGGGCTCGACGTGCTGATCGTGGACTACCTTCAGCTCGTGCGCGGCACCGCAGAGAACCGGGTGAACGAGATCGCGGAAATCTCGATGGGCCTCAAGGCCATCGCCAAGGAACTCGATATTCCGGTGGTTGCGCTCTCCCAGCTCTCGCGCCAGGTGGAAAGCCGGGACGACAAGCGCCCGCAGCTCTCGGACCTGCGCGAATCCGGCTCGATCGAGCAGGACGCGGACGTGGTCATGTTCGTGTTCCGCGAGGAATACTATGCTGAGCGCGAGAAACCCTCCGACGACCGGCTGGACGAAATGGCGGCCTGGCAGGAACGGATGGAACGGTTGCACGGCAAGGCCGAGGTCATCATCGGCAAGCAGCGTCACGGACCGATCGGCACTGTCGAGCTGAGCTTCGAGGGTCGCTTCACGCGCTTTGGCAACCTCGTTCAGCCTTGGCAGCAGGGCGGCGGCGGGCCTGACGGCTACTGAGGCCATGTTGCCGGTCGCCCTCGGGGCGCTCATCGTCGTCCTTCTGGTCGGCGCACTTGTCCTGCGGGTGCGCCGTTCGCGTCGTCCCGCGGTCCTCGTCGACGGCTCCAACGTCATGTATTGGCACGGCGAAACCCCCGATATCCGAACGGTACGGCGGGTGGTCAGGCGGCTGGAGAAGGACGGCTTTCGCCCGGGCGTGATGTTCGACGCGAACGCGGGGTATCTGCTGTTCGGTAAGTATACGCACGATCCGGGCTTCGCCAGGCACCTGAACCTGCCCGAAGACCGGATCATGGTGGTTCCCAAGGGCTCACAGGCAGATGGCCATCTTCTGGCTGCTGCCGCCGATATGGGCGCGCGGATCGTCACGAACGACCGCTTTCGCGACTGGGCTGACCGCTATCCCTTCGTCACCGAAAAAGGCCGCCTGATGCGTGGCGGCTTTCAAAGCAATCGCCTTCACCTCGACAACTGAGCCCCCTTTGGTCGACGGCGGGTCAAGGAGGGCGCAGGCCCCGCGTCCAGACGCGGCTTGTCCTTCATGCGTCGCTCCTCGCCAGACCACCGAACCGGCGTTTTGCCAACCGCCCCACGACGACCGCCGACGTTGCCACCGATCTCGAACGGACTGAGCGATCAGACCATGACCCATTAAGAAAGGCGCGCGAGCGGTGCTCACGCGCCTTTCGGTCTTGTCACGATGCCGCCGGGATCAGCCGCGGGCGTTGCCCACCAGTTTCCAGGCCGCCGGCAAGATAAGCGCGGCGAGAACCAGCTTCAGCGCATCGCCAATCAGGAACGGGGTCAGGCCCCATTCGAGGATCGGCGCATCGAGACCGTAGAGGTTCACGAGCCAGGCCAGACCCGGCACATAAATGATGACGTTGCCGATCAGCATGGCAGCCGCCATCCACATGACCGAACGGTCCCAGCCACGGCGCGCCAGATAGCCGAGCGCCGCGACTGCCACGACGTAGCCGAACAGGTAGCCGCCGGTGCCGCCCAGCATGTAGGCGATGCCCGAGGCCTCCGCGCCGGAGCCTGCGAACACGTTCAGACCAAGCGCACCCAGAACCATGTATGATACGATGGTAACGAGGCCGAGACGCGCACCATAGGCTGCGCCGAGGCCGAGCACCGCGAACGTGCCCATCGTGATCGGAACCGGCCACATCGGCACGCGGATCTTGGCGGCCACGGCGAGGATCGCGACCCCCACGATCACCAGAGCTACCTGCTTCACGCGCAGGGCGGTGCCGGACTGCGGGCCGAAGACCTCGCTCAGAACCTTGTCATTCGTCAGTGTCGCCATGTGGGTCGTCCCCCTGAATACCAGTGTCGTTTTGATGTGTTGTGCCGCACCTGTTCCTCTTAGGCAAGTCTCAGTAGCGCCACCATTGCAAGGGTCCCGAGATTTCACGCGGCAAAACGGCTGCCAGCGATCACGGTGCGATCCGCATGTAATCGCTGACCATCGTATAGTCCTTGCGCGGCCCCGTTACGGTCCAGACCGCGCGCCAGTCGGGCCAGAGCGTAAAATCGTAGGCCACGCGGTAGTCGTCGGGGTCGCACCAATGATCCGCGACCGGCGCCTGATCCGTGCCGATCCGGTGAAAGAACCGCCCGTCTTCGAAATGGACCTCGATCCCGGTCTCACCCTGCCGCCAGAGGTAGGTGCGGGAGGCCGCGAAGGGCGTGCCGCCCTCGAAGGTCAGTTCGCCGGCTTCCCGACAGATCAGCCCTTCCCCGTCCGGCGCAAAGGTCACGACACCTTCGAAGCGGCCCATGCGCCCCTCGTGCCGGTCCTCGATCTGGCGCGCGACGCGCCAGCGGCCCTCGAAGTCGTAGAGTGCTGCCATGCTCACCTTGCCCTTGTCAGGGCACGAGTCTATGACGCGCGCGACCCGCCCACAAACCGAAAGGCCGCCCCATGATCCCGCGTTATGCCCGCAAAGAGATGACCGACATCTGGGAGCCGGCCACCAAGTTCCGCATCTGGTACGAGATCGAGGCACATGCCTGCGACGCCATGGCCAAGCTGGGCGTCATCCCACAGGAGAACGCGGATGCGGTGTGGAAGGCCAAGGACGTCGAATTCGACGTGGCCCGGATCGACGAGATCGAGGCGGTGACCAAGCATGACGTGATCGCGTTCCTCACCCACCTCGCTGAACATGTCGGGTCCGACGAGGCGCGTTTCGTCCACCAAGGCATGACATCGTCCGACGTGCTGGATACCTGCCTCAACGTGCAACTCGTGCGCGCCGCCGACATCCTGATCGCGGATGTGGAAAAGGTGCTCGCCGCGCTCAAGAAGCGCGCGATGGAGCACAAGATGACCGTCCGCGTGGGCCGCAGCCACGGCATCCACGCCGAGCCGACCACGATGGGCCTGACCTTCGCGCGCTTCTTTGCTGAGTTCGACCGGAACCTGTCGCGCCTGAAAGCGGCGCGAGAAGAGGTGGCAACCGGCGCGATCTCCGGCGCGGTCGGCACCTTCGCCAACATCGACCCGGCGGTCGAGGAACACGTCTGCGAACAGCTGGGCCTCAGCCCCGAGCCGATCTCGACCCAAGTCATCCCGCGCGACCGTCACGCGATGTTCTTCGCGACCCTAGGTGTCATCGCCTCGTCCATCGAAAACGTCGCGATCGAGATTCGCCACATGCAGCGCACCGAGGTGCTGGAGGGCGCGGAATTCTTCTCGATGGGCCAGAAAGGCTCGTCGGCCATGCCGCACAAGAAAAACCCGGTCCTGACAGAGAATCTCACCGGCCTCGCCCGGCTCGTTCGTATGACCGTGATCCCGGCGATGGAGAACGTGGCGCTCTGGCATGAGCGCGACATTTCGCATTCGTCGGTCGAGCGGGGCATCGGCCCGGACGCGACCGTGACGCTCGACTTCGCGCTCAATCGTCTGGCCGGCGTGGTGGACAAGATGATCATCTACCCAGAGAACATGCTTGAAAACATGAACAAATTCCCGGGCTTGGTCATGTCGCAGCGCGTGCTTCTGGCCCTCACCCAAGCTGGTGTGAGCCGCGAGGACGCCTATTCCATGGTGCAGCGCAACGCGCTGAAGGTCTGGGAAGAGCGGCTCGATTTCCAAGAGCTCTTGCTTGCCGATGCGGAGGTCATGGCCGCACTTGGCGAGGATGGCATCCGCGAGAAGTTCGACATGGAATACCACACCAAACACGTCGACACGATCTTCAGGCGGGTGTTCGGAGAATGATCGCGCCCGTGTGAACGCGGACGATAAGGATTCGTGCTAGCCTTCTGTCAGCCAACAGGAGATCAACCATGAAAGCCAAGACATTCCTTGCCGCCGCCTGCATGACGCTTCTGCCGATGGGCGCTTTCGCCATGTGCTCGGGACACGCGGAAACTGCGTCGTCCTGCATGGACGGCTATACTTGGGACGCTGAAACCAGCGCCTGCGTCGAAGTCGTCTCGGGCTGAGGCCGTGACGGTGCGTACCGCCGTCGTGGCGGCTGTTCTCGTTTGGCTCCCGTTCAGTGCGATCGCGCAGGAATCCGCGGCCTGTGAAGAGGCGCACGCGAACTGCCAGGACGGGACCATCTATGACGCCGAAACCAAGACTTGCGTGGTCGTGTCGAGCTGATCCCACGACCTTCCCATCCGATTGACCCGGCGGCGATCCTGCCGCGCGGGCATGTTTTCCAATGACCTGGAGTGTTACAATGCGCCCTGCCCTGTATCTCGCGGCCCTCGCCTTCCCGACCCTGGCTTTCGCCGTGGGCTCCGACGACAATGCGACCCCAACGACCACCGAGACAACAACCGAGTGCAGCGACGGCATGGTCTGGGACGCGGACGCACAACAATGCGTGGCGCCCAAGGAAAGCTCGCTCACCGACGACGCGCTGTATCAGGCTGCGCGCGAGCTGGCCTATGCCGGTCGGTACGGTGAGACGCTGAACGTGCTTGCGGCCATGTCCGACCAAGGCGACGACCGGGTGCTGACCTACCGCGGCTTCGTCCATCGCAATCTGGGCGACCTGGCACTCGGGGAGCGGTACTATCGTGACGCCATCGCTGCCAACCCGGACAACCTCCTCGCGCGATCCTACATGGGCCAGGGCTATGTGGAGGAAGGCCGGATCGACGAGGCTTACGCCCAACTTATGGAGATCCGCGCGCGTGGTGGAACGGGCGGCTGGCCGGCCGAGGCGCTGGAAACGACGATCCGCAGCGGCGTCACCACGAACTACTGAGCCTGCGCGTCCCAACCGATCCTTAACGAATGGCACGTTACTCTGATCCCGTCACAGGGGACGGAGTGAGACGTGTCGACGGAAATGGCCATGGCCGACGTGGGAATGCCGGCCCTACCCGCGAAACAACTGACCAAGCGTCAGAAGGCCGCCGTGATCGTGCGGCTTCTTCTCGCTGAAGGCGTGCCGCTCAAGCTCGCGGACCTGCCGGAAACGCTCCAGACCGAACTTGCGCACCAGATGTCCACCATGCGCTTCATCGACCGGGTCACGCTGAAATCCGTCGTCGATGAATTCGTTGAGGAAATCGAGAGCGTCGGCCTGTCCTTTCCGGGCGGGTTGGAGGGCGCGCTGACCGTGCTGGACGGGACCATCAGCGCTTCGACCGTCGCGCGTATCCGCAAGGCGAAGGGGTTCAATTTCACCGGCGACCCGTGGGAAACGATCGCGGGGCTGGACACCTCACGCCTCCTCTCGGTGCTGGAGGAGGAAAGTGTCGAGGTTGCGGCCGTCCTTCTGTCCAAACTCAAGGTCTCGGTCGCGGCCGACCTTCTGGGCAAGCTACCGGGGCCACGCGCACGCAAACTGGCCTATGCGATCTCGCTGACCGGGTCGGTGGAGCCTGCCGTCGTGGACCGGATCGGACGGGCCATCGCCGAACAACTCGACGCGCAGCCCGCCCGAGCCTTTGCCGAGGCGCCGGTGGAGCGGGTGGGCGCGATCCTCAACTTTTCGCCCGCTGCCACACGCGACGACGTGCTCGAAGGGCTGGACGAAGAGGACAAGGCTTTCGCCGAAGAGGTGCGCAAGGCCATCTTCACGTTCGCCAACATTCCCGAACGGCTCGACGCACGCGACGTGCCAAAGGTCACCCGCGACGTGGACCCGGCGGTGCTCGTCACCGCGCTCGCGGGCGCCACCGGCCCGCTGGAAAAAACGGCTGAGTTCATTCTGGGCGCCATGTCCAAGCGCATGGCGGACCAATTGCGCGAAGAAATGGGCAACCTCGGCAAGGTCAAACCGAAAGACGCGGAAGAGGCGATGAGCGCAATCGTCTCGGCCATTCGCGAGCTCGAGGCGGCGGGTGAAGTCCTGCTCCTGGCGGGTGAGGACGAGTAGCCCAGCGACCGCCCTTTGCATCCGCAATTGACATGATGCGCGTTGCTTCTATTGTGAAATTAGACCGACCGGTCTATTCAAGCACAAGGAGCGACTCCGATGCATGTGTCCAAGAACGATGTCGATATCAGGATGAGTATTCCCGGCGCAGTGATCCGCCAGCGCCAGAACTTCGGAAATGCGACGGGGCTGGGCCGGATCAGTGGCGAGTATTTCTCGCTCTCGGCAGGTGTCGACACGACGCCGCTCTTCAAGGGCCTCGAGGGCAACCTGTGCCAGGCGCCGCATTGGGGCTATGTCCTAAAGGGCAAGTTGATAACCACCGACTCCTACGGTGTTACGGAAACCGTGCAGGCAGAGGATTTGTTCTATTGGCCGCCGGGCCACAACGTACTTGTTGAGGAAGACGCCGAAATCATCATGTTCAGCCCGCAGCACGAACATGGTCAGGTCATCGACCACATGATAGACATGACCAAGACCTGATACGGCGGCATCCCGCCTCCGCGAGGCCAGCGAAAAAGCGTCATGCCCCCCGACACGACCCAAGCGACCAACCATGTCCCGCGCAAGCGGGACACGAGGCAACGCCTTATCGAAACCGGCATGCCCCTATTGCTGCGTCACGGCTACAACGATCTTGGTCTCCAGATGCTCTTGCGTGAGACCCGCGTGCCGAAGGGCTCGTTCTATCACCACTTCCGCGACAAAGAGGACTTCGCGCTCGCGGTGATCGACGCCTACATGGACGGTGTGCACCAGGGCATGGCCGCGAGCCTCGGAGACCACACTCTGCCTCCATTGGTACGCATACGAACTTTCTTCGAAATGACGGCGGAATCTTACCGTGACGAGGGCTACATGGGCTGTCTGCTGGGCGGGCTCGGACAGGAGCTTTCGGGCATTAGCGACGTGTTCCGCGACCGAATCTCGGTCTGTTTCGGAGAGATCGCGGGCGGCATGGCCGGCTGTCTGGCCGAAGCGCGCGCCAGGGGAGACATCGCCGCGGACTCGGACGTGGACGAAATGGCCGCGCGTCTCGTCGATTGCTGGGAGGGGGCTGCACTGCGCAGCAGACTGACGCGCGACCCCGCGGCGCTCATGTCAATGCTGGATTTCTACTTCGCCGCAATCACCGGCAAACCGGTGCAGCGGGAGGCCTGACGCGCAACTTTGCGCCGTTGCCAATCCCAGACCGCGCCCATAGGGTCGCGCGGTGGCGACCGTACCCTCCCCTCTGCAAGCCCCAGGCAAAGGCATCCTGCTCTACATGACCGGGATCTTCTGCATGGCCACGATGGACCTTCTGGCCAAGACGCTGTCACAGGAGGTGCATGTGGCGCAGGCGGTGTGGGCGCGATACGCGGGACAGACTGTGATCGTGCTGCTCTGGGTGCTGCCCTCGCTGGGTCGCGTCGTGCGCACGAATTACCCTTGGCTCCAGTTCGTGCGGTCCATGTCGCTGCTCCTTGGCACAAGCATGTTCTTCCTGTCGCTCACCTTTCTCGGCCTCGCCGAAGCCACGGCGATCATGGATGTGAACCCGGTATTCATCACGCTCGGCGCCGCGCTGTTTCTGGGGGAGCGGTTCGGACCGCGCCGGGCGTTCGGTGTGCTGGCAGCCCTCGTGGGCGCGCTCATCATCATTCGGCCGGGGACGGCCGTGTTCTCGCCGGCGGCGTTCCTGCCGCTCATCGCCGCGACGGGCTATGCCACGTTCATCCTGCTCACGCGCCGTGTGGGCCGGGACGAGGATCCGCGCACTTCACTGCTGTATGCAGCGCTTCTGGGCGCAGTCGTGACGAGTATCGTGGTCCCGTTCTACTGGGTGCCGCCCAGCCCCGCCGCAATCGCCATGATGTGCGCCATCGGGGGGCTCGGCGCGCTTGGCCAGCTTTTCCTGATTCAGGCCGTGCGCTTCGCCGAAGCCTCGGCCATCGCGCCGTTTTCGTACGTCGGCCTGCTTATCGCAGCCTTCTGGGGGGCGTTGGTGTTCGGGGAGTTCCCGGATCTGGCAACGTGGATCGGCGGCGCGATCATCGTGGCCTCAGGCATCTACATCTGGCACCGCGAACGAGTCGCGCCCTAGCCGAGCCCTCAGGCCCGAACGATCAGCGAAAAGTCCGCCTCGGGGCCATCCGTCTTGCGGTTGAACAGCCGATCGAGGGATTCCTGCGACGACGCCCGCCGTGTTCGGTTGTTACGAGGGTCGTATTCGGTTTCCACCCTGTGTGTCATCCGCGCGGCGGCCGGGCGCTCGGCAATCTGACTGCGCCAGCGCGCAAGGTTCGGGAAGTCATCGGGCACGAAGTCGTGTCGCTCGAGATAAAGCGTCCAAGGCCAGGTCGCGATGTCGGCGATGGAATAGACATCGCCCGCGATCCATTCCCGGCTCGCAAGCCGGTCGTCGAGGTGACGATAGACGGTTTCCGACTGGTTACGGTAGCGCGCCGCGGAATAGGGTTCCGTGCCGTGCTCCACCACGAGGTGGTAATGGTTGTACTGCCCGAGCATCGGCCCCACCAGCGCGGTCTGGACCATGAGCCAGCGCATCACATCGCGCCGGGCAGCACCTGCTTCAGGCAGGAAGGCGGGTCCATATGTTTCGGCCAGATAGATCAGGATCGCGTTGGATTCGAACAAGGGCTCTTCGGCCGCCGGATCGGTCAGGACCGGCACCTTGGCAATCGGATTCATCTCAAGGAATGCAGGCTCGAACTGTTCGCCGCTGAAGACCGCCACATGTTTCATGGCGTAGTCGAGCCCGAGCTCTTCGAGCAGCAGCGCCACCTTGCGGACATTCGGGCTTCCAGTGCCATAGAGAATACGATCGTCAGGTCCAGTCATGTCTGGGTCCTCCCCTCAAAACCTACAAATCCGCCGTCAGAGTGCCGGAGGACGAGGGGAAAGTCATATGATGCGGTCTGAAAAACGAGCAATACCGTGCATTGCGTCGCGCAATGAACCAAGCCGGCAAGCCCGTGAACGGGTCGCGCCCTAGTCGATGCGGTAGGCCGCCAGAACGTGCCCCGGCCCCGGCTCCTGAAGGATCAGCGCGACGGGACCGTCGCCTGCGATCTCGGTGTCGATTTCCAGCGTGTCCTTGCCGTCCCATTCCGCGATGCGCTCCCACCCCGTCACGATATTGGTGTAGGAGATCGTTTCGCCCGCGTTCTCACCGTGCTTGATCGAGACGGTTTCCTCGGGCTTGAAGCGGACGATGTCTACGTTGATCGCGGCAGGCAACGCCATGCCACCTTTGGGCAAGCAGGTGATGCGCAGGACGCCGTCGACGATCTCGGCCTCGACCACAACATCGGAAAGCCCCGCCTCGTGCGCTTTCATGTAGTCGGCGACGCGCATCGGTTTGTAGCCGACGACGTGATCCGTTCCACCGACGACCATCTGCGGCGTGTAGATCGTGGACGCGCCGGCGACATGGGCATAGGCCTTCTGCCGTGCCGTATGCTCGGGCCGGGCGAACTTGTCCTTCCAGCCGATATAGTCCCAGTAATCCACATGGAGCGCGAGTGGCAGCACGTCGTCGCGGTCGGACAGCTCGGCCAGAAGAGCATCTGCGGGCGGACAGGAGTTGCACCCCTGCGACGTGAAAAGCTCGATCAGAACGAGGGGCTTTTCTTCCGCCAGCGCCACGCCGCCCGCAAGCGTCGCGGCCGACACGAGCCCTGCTCCGATCCAAGATTTCATAAGTCGGTCTCCGTCCATCCGTATCGAAGGTCTTAGACGACCCCCCCTTCACCCGCCAATCAAGGTTTTGAGAGGGTCGCACAGCCGTGGCCGTGAGGCCATAGCCGGGGGCTTTGCAGAAATGTGTGCAATAGTATACAAATGTGACTGCTCCACCCTTGCACCGGACTGCGATCCGTTGCAAACCGAGCGCAACCGACCCATTCGTCCAGCAAAGGAGCCAGACATGCCCATCGTCGTCGGCAAGGATACCTCCAACACCCGCAAGACGCTTTCTTCCGGTAGCGCCTCCATCGCGTATTACTCGATCCCGGCCGCGGAAGAGGCCGGTCTCGGCACCTTCTCCAAACTCCCCGCCTCGCTGAAGGTGGTGCTGGAGAACATGCTGCGCTTCGAAGACGGCGGTCACACAGTGTCGGTCGACGATATCAAGGCGTTCTCCGAATGGGCCGACAAGGGCGGTAAGAACCCCCGCGAAATCGCCTATCGCCCGGCCCGCGTGCTGATGCAGGACTTCACCGGCGTTCCCGCCGTGGTCGACCTCGCCGCCATGCGTGACGGCATCAAGGCGCTGGGTGGCGATGCCAAGAAGATCAACCCGCTCGTTCCCGTCGACCTCGTCATCGACCACTCGGTCATGATCGACGAGTTCGGCAACCCGCGCGCGTTCCAGATGAACGTGGACCGCGAGTACGAGCGCAACATGGAACGCTACCAGTTCCTCAAGTGGGGCCAGACCGCGTTCGAGAACTTCCGCGTGGTCCCGCCGGGAACCGGCATCTGCCACCAGGTGAACCTGGAATACCTTGCCCAGACCGTCTGGACCGACACCGATCAGGACGGGACCGAAGTGGCCTATCCCGATACGCTCGTCGGCACCGACTCCCACACCACCATGGTCAACGGCGCTGCGGTGCTTGGCTGGGGCGTCGGCGGGATCGAGGCCGAAGCCGCGATGCTCGGCCAGCCGATCTCGATGCTGATCCCCGAAGTCGTGGGTTTCAAGCTCACCGGCAAGATGATGGAAGGGACGACCGGCACTGACCTCGTGCTCAAGGTCGTCGAGATGCTGCGCGAACACGGCGTGGTCGGCAAATTCGTCGAATTCTACGGCGAGGGCCTCGACAACCTGCCGCTGGCACAGCGCGCGACCATCGCCAACATGGCCCCGGAATACGGCGCCACCTGCGGCTTC
>CXWF01051752.1_pt1 | contig 30970 bp, 23 predicted proteins | sample 468421 | NCBI WGS metagenome assembly CXWF01 (sample SAMEA2620812, study PRJEB7988) | marine metagenome | biome: marine biome (ENVO:00000447); feature: surface water layer (ENVO:00002042); material: "saline water (ENVO:00002010), including plankton (ENVO:xxxxxxxx)" | depth 5 m
ATGTCCAGCGCGGCGAGGCTGTCGGGCTTCTGGGGCCGAACGGCGCGGGCAAGACCACCGTCTTCTACATGATTACCGGGCTTATCGCGCCGGACTACGGCACGATCCTGCTCGACGGGCACGATGTGACCGATTTCCCGATGTACCGGCGCGCGCGCCGGGGTATCGGCTATCTGCCGCAGGAAGCCTCGATCTTCCGGGGCATGACGGTCGAACAGAACCTTCGCGCGGTGCTTGAAGTCGTCGAATCGGACCGCGACCGCCGCGAGGCCGAACTCGACGATCTCCTTGCCGAATTCTCGATTACCCATCTTCGCCGTACGCCCGCCATCGCCTTGTCGGGCGGCGAGCGACGCCGCGTGGAGATCGCGCGCGCGCTCGCAACGCAGCCCTCCTTCATGTTGCTCGACGAGCCCTTCGCCGGCATCGATCCGATTGCGATCGGCGACATCCGCGATCTCGTCGCCCATCTGAAGGATCGCGGCATCGGCGTGCTGATCACAGACCATAATGTACGCGAGACGCTCGAACTCATCGACCATGCCGTCATCATCCATGACGGCACGGTTCTGATGGAAGGCGGTCCCGCCGACATCGTCGGCAACGAGGATGTACGGCGGCTTTATCTCGGCGAACGGTTCAGCCTGTAGTGGAAAGGGGCTGACAGGGGCATGGCACTAGCACCGAGACTCGAGCTTCGCCAGGGACAATCCCTGGTCATGACGCCTCAGCTCCAGCAGGCGATCAAACTGCTACAGCTGTCGAATCTCGAACTTGCCGACTATGTCGAGCAGGAGCTTGAGCGTAATCCGCTGCTCGAAGCGGGCACCGCCGAGCCCGTCGAGCGCAACACCGAACGCGATGCCCATGAAGGCGAGCGCGAACAGGTGATCTCGTCGGAAACCTCACTCACGCTCAGCGAAGACGGTCCCCCTCCGGGCCGCGAGGGCGAGCTCGATACGGATTACGACAACATCTATGCCGACGAGAGCCGTTCCGATGCGCAGAACGATGCAGCAGCAGCGGCGGCAACGCCCGGACAGACATCGTCGGACTGGCAGAACGTCAAGGGCGGCAGCAGCGGTGGCGGCAGCGGCGACGGCGATTTCAGTTTCGAGGCAACGCTGGCGAGCGAAACGACGCTGGCGGAGCATCTCACCGAACAAATGCACACGGCGCTGAAGACGCCGGGCGACCGGCTGATTGGCTCCTATCTGATCGATCAGGTGAACGAGGCGGGCTACATGACCGCCGATGTCGCAGAGGTCGCCGAACGTATCGGCACCGACGTGGAGGATGTCGAAGCGGTGCTGCAAGTCTTGCAGTCCTTCGAGCCGACCGGCATCTGCGCGCGCAATCTGAAGGAATGCCTCGCGCTGCAACTTGCCGAACGCGACCGGCTCGACCCCACGATGCAGCTTTTCCTCGAACATCTCGAACTTTTCGCGCGGCGCGACTTCGACCAGCTCATGAAGATCACCGGCGCCGACCGCGAAGACATTGCAAGCATGGTTGAGGATATTCGTGGCTGCAATCCCAAGCCCGGTCTCGCCTTCGGCACCGAGCCGGTTGTGCCTGTCGTGCCGGACGTTTTCGTGCGTTCGCGCGCGGATGGAAGCTGGGCTGTCGAGATCAATTCTGAAACGCTACCGCGCGTTCTCGTCAATCAGCAATACTACACGGAAGTCACGAAGCTTTCGGGCGACCAGAACGCCAAGGCCTATATTTCCGAGTGCCTCAACAATGCGAACTGGCTTGTGAAAAGTCTCGACCAGCGCGCCCGCACCATCCTGAAAGTTGCCTCGGAGATCGTGCGCCAGCAGGACGCCTTTCTCGTCCACGGCATCCAGCATCTGAAGCCGCTCAATCTCAAGACCATCGCCGAAGCGATCTCGATGCACGAATCGACCGTGTCACGCGTCACCGCGAATAAATATGTCGCGACGCCGCGCGGCATATTCGAAATGAAGTATTTCTTCACCTCCTCCATCGCCTCCTCGTCAGGCGGTGCGGCGCATTCGGCCGAAGCCGTCCGCCACCGCATCAAGGAACTGATCGACGCGGAGCGCCCCAACGCCGTTCTTTCCGACGACAACATCGTCGACATCCTGAAGGGCCAGGGCGTGGACATCGCCCGGCGCACCGTCGCCAAGTATCGGGAAGCACTCAACATTCCCTCTTCGGTGCAGCGCAGGCGCGAAAAAAAGGCCTATGCCTGAGTCTTCCCAGACTCCCTTTCGAGCCCCCGCTCTCGCCTCCTATCTCCTTGATAAAAAAGACTTTTAATGGTTTGCCTTGGCCGTGGTTGACACCCATGATGGGGCCAACTAGTTTCCACGCGCTCAAACGCCCCCGGGGCTTCATACCCGGTGGTGAGGCGGTGGGTTGAGCCGCTGAGGCGGCATGTACAATGGCAAATTCGAGCGCCCGGCACTGTCGGGCGGAATTGGAAATGCGGCCGCCTGCAAAAGGCGGTAGTCAGGCCGAACAGTTCGGCAACCGTCTGTTGTAGCGTAGTGGGCCCAGGAAGGTCTTTCATGCAGGTTCAGGTAAGCGGCCATCATCTCGACGTGGGAGATGCTCTCCGCACACATGCGACCGAACGGCTCGAAGCCGCGGTCACGAAGTATTTCGACCGTCCGGTGGACGGACAGGTCACCTTCTCCAAGCAGGGCCATGAGTTCCGCGCCGATTGCTCGGCGCATCTCAGCTCGGGCCTGCGGGTCAATGCGCAAGGTTCCGCGAACGAGGTCTATGCCTCCTTCGAAGCCGCGCTGGAGCGCCTGGAAAAGAGGCTGCGCCGCTACAAGCGCCGGCTGAAGAATCACAACAATAGCAACAAGGCCGAACTGCCGGCCGAGGCCTATCCCTCCTATGTCATCGAAGCCGGTGACGAGCAGGAGGAGATCGCCGAAGACGCACAGCCTGTCATCATCGCCGAAGGCACCACCGCGATCCCCGTTCTCAGTGTCGGGGATGCCGTGATGCAGATGGATCTTAGCGATGCGCCCTTCGTTATGTTCCGTAGTGGCGCCAATGGCGGGCTCAATATCGTCTATCGCCGCACCGACGGAAATATCGGCTGGATCGATACGGGCCATGATGCTCAAAAGGCTTGAAACACTGAAGGCGAAACCCCGGGCCGGCGGAAGCCGCGCGATGCCGGGAAAGCCACAGAGAGAGACGCGGGAACACCCCGTGCGTCTGGCGGCTTCGCAGAACAGGATTCGGATTATGGAGCTTGAAGATCTGGTGCAACCGGAGGGCGTCGTCGCTCACCTGAAAGTCACCAGCAAAAAGCAGGCGCTGCAGGAGCTTTCCGAGCGCGCCGCCAAGATCACCGGGCTTTCCGAGCGGGCGATCTTCGAGACGCTTCTCGAACGTGAGCGCCTCGGATCGACGGGTGTCGGCCAGGGCATTGCCATCCCGCATGGCAAGCTGCCGGAGATCAACCGTCTCTACGGCCTTTTCGCGCGGCTTGCCACGCCGATCGATTTCGAATCCGTGGACGACCAGCCGGTTGATCTCATCTTTCTCCTGCTTGCGCCGGAGACGGCGGGGGCGGACCATCTGAAGGCGCTGGCCCGTATTTCGCGGCTCCTGCGCAATTCCTCGGTGGTCGAAAAGCTCCGCGCCTCGGAAGATGCTTCCGCCCTTTTCGCGATCCTGACCGAGCCTGCCGCCACCAACGCGGCGTGAGCCTGTCTCGCTGAAAACAAAAAGCCCCGCGCTTTCCGCGCGGGGCTTTGTTGTTTCTTTTCACTCGCCGTTCACTCGTTCGGGCTCAGTGCACGCTTACCGGCTCCAGATCGTATTGGCGCGCGCCCGCAAAGGCGGCGTCACGATTATCGAGCACGGCCATGCGCTGCCCGTTCGCGGCGTGGACCGCATAGAGGCGCGTATCGGCTGGTACGTCGAGTTCGGAGCCGAGCTCGCCTGCCAGGTCGCTGGCAACCACCTCACGCACATAGACGATGTTTGGCGTACCGATCTGCGCGAACATTTCCGGCGTCAGCTTGCGGAAATCGCTCACGCCCCAGCCGGTCGTTTCCTCGTCTGCGACGTCGAAATCAGATTCGTTCTGCATCTTGGTTCTCCTTTCCGGCCCTTCCTTGTTATACGAAGCAAAGAGCCTGATCCGTCGGACGGATAATCAGACCGCGCCGCGCGCAACGCGCGCTTGAGGCGATGGCGCGGACTCCTCGTCCTTGTTCTCGCCCGTAATGTCGATCTTGCGCACCGTGCGCACCGCTTCCGGTTTTTCGAGATCGATCATCAGAAGACCTTTCTCGAGCCGTGCCGCTTTCACCTCGATGCCGTCGGCCAGCACAAAAGAGCGCTGGAACTGACGAGCGGCGATGCCGCGGTGAAGATAGGTGCGGTCTTCATCCTCGAGCTGACGGCCGCGAACGACGAGCTGGTTGTCCTCGACGGTGACCGAAAGCTCGTCACGGGAGAAACCGGCAACCGCCAGCGTGATCCGCAGGGCCTCGCCCTTCTCGGAGGTGAGTTGTTCGACGTTGTACGGCGGATAGCCATCCGAGGCCTTGGCCACTCTGTCGAGCAACCGTTCCAGCCCGTCGAAGCCCAGCAAGAAAGGGCTGTTGAACTGCATCACGCGGGTCATGTCCCAAAGTCCCGTTATCCGAGCGACTTTGCATTTTGCGGCCCGCTAAGCGGCACCGCTTCCCCGTATATGTGGGGAGTGCGGGCTGGCAATGCAAGACAAGTGCGAGACAGTTGCAAGACGTTTGCAACACGCGCATTTCTGCGCCTTTTTCCTATATTTCCCGGCCATTATTTGCGGAAAACCATGCTGACGGGCTTGAAATGGAGAGCTTACCGGGCGAAGTGACAAGGGGAGTCGTAACTCAAGAATAAAAGGTAGATGTCATGCTCGAACTTCCACCCCTTCCCTACGAACAGGACGCCCTGGAGCCGCATATTTCGGCGAAAACACTGTCGTTCCACTACGGCAAGCATCACAAGGGCTATGTCGACAAGGCGAATTCGATGATCGAGGGCACGGACCTCGAAAAGCTCGGCCTCATCGAACTCATCCGCAAGGCGGCGGCGGACGGCTCCAAAAAGGGCCTCTTCAACAATGCCGCGCAGATCTGGAACCACGACTTCTACTGGCATTCCATGGCGCCCAAGGGCGGCGGCGAGCCGAAGGGCGCGCTGGCAAAGAAGATCGCCGAGGATTTCGGCTCCTTCGACGACTTCAAGAAGGCTTTCAAGGACGCGGGCGCCGGGCAGTTCGGTTCGGGTTATGCCTGGCTCGTGATCGGCGCCGACGGCAAGCTCAAGGTCTATGGCACGGCGAATGCCGAGACACCGATCGCCGACACGAAGGACGTGCCGCTCATGACGACCGATGTCTGGGAGCATACCTATTATCTCGACTACCAGAACCGGCGTCCGGACTATCTCGACGTCTTTCTCGACAAGCTTGTGAACTGGGAATTCGCCGAAGCGAATTTCGAAAAGGCCGGTCGCCAGACCGCCTGAGTGTCTGACCGCGCATTTCGCGCATCCTTTCCAGCGTCCCGGGCGGCAGAGCGGTAATTTTTCCGCCGCCGTCCGGCGTGCTCCTCCCCTCACGAATCCCCAATGTTTCCGCCCCTTCCGGCGACATAAATGTCACTCGGGAAATACCCCTATTTTTTCTGTGGGATAATAGCAGTTGCAGGCTCCGGTTGCTCATGCTATTGCGAGTCATTCTCATAGATACAAGGCAGGGGATGCGGACGGTATTCACATGGACATGACCGCCACAGACAGGACGATCCGCGTGTCGAAGGAAGGCAACACGCCCGCCCTCGACAGCACGGACCTGTTCAGCGGCGCACGCGAAATCGTCATCCGCCACGGGGCCGAGCTCTACCGGCTCAGGCTCACCAACAGCAACAAACTGATCCTGATCAAGTGAGGAAAACCGGCCGCAAGCCGGCATGCACATAACCCGAAGGCAACCGAGCCAGCCAGACCCGCCACCGAGCGGGGGCCAGCCAGCCAGGAATGCTTCATCCACGCATCACTGGGACTGGCAATGAAAAAACATACGGGGCAACGCTCCTTCCACGCACTCCTTCTCGCGACGGCATCCGTCTTCGCTCTTTCCACGGCCTCTGCGCAGGAAACTACCAGCGAAGAGGCACAGGCCGAGCAGACGGCGCCCCAAGAAACCCCCAGGGCGACGCAGCTCGACGCCGTCACCTCGACCGCCACGCGCAACCCGACCGCGATCAAGGACGTCGCGGGCACCGTCTCCGTCATCACGGCGCAAGAGCTCGAGCGCCGCAACGCCAATTCGATGGAAGACATCGTGCGCTACGAGCCCGGCGTCTCGGTGGGCGACTCGTCCTCGCGCGCCGGTTCGGGCAACTTCGTCATTCGCGGCATCGGCGGCAACCGTGTGCTGGTTCTCGTCGACGGCCTGCCGACGCCCGATTCGCCGATCACCTCGACGGCAGCCGGCAGCTACACGCGCGACTATGTCGATATCGACAGCATGAAGCGCGTCGAAATCATCCGCGGTCCTTCCTCCGCGCTTTACGGCTCGGATGGTATCGGCGGCACCGTCGCCTATGTGACGAAAGATCCGGCCGACTATCTCGCAGGTACGGACAAGGACTGGTATGCGAGCATCAAGGGCGGATATGACAGCGCCGATGAGAGCTTCATGGAATCGCTCACCGGCGTGAAGCGCGCGGGCAATGTCGAAATGCTCGGCATCTACACGCGCCGCGACGGCCATGAAGTCGAGCCGAACTCCAGCGCCCTCTACAACCCGCAGGACTATTCATCGAATTCCTTTCTCGGCAAGCTCGTCTTCAACGGGCTCTGGGGCAATTCGCTGAAGTTCACGGCGCAGTTCGACGAAAACGAATCCGACATCAATATGCTCACCGATGTGGGGGGCGGCGTTCCTTCCACTTCGCCCGTCTTCCTCTTCGCGACCGTGGATAGCTCCCGGGCGAAAGACGAGACGCAGCGCGCGCTCGTGAGCGCCGACTACTCGCACAACACGCCCTTCATCCTTGCCGACAGTCTCAATGCGAAGCTCTTCTACACACGGGTCGACCGCACGGAGCAGACGACGCAGATACTGAGCGACCCGGCCTTCGACTATTACCGCGTCTCCAACATGGAGTTCGAGCAGGAGATTTTCGGCGCCGACCTGCAGTTCAACCTCGCGCGCGACTGGGCGGGCGTGGCTCACGACTTCACCTATGGCGGCACAGTCGACTACACGGAGACTTCGCGTCCGCGTCATCGCTCGGAAACGAACCTCACGACGACCGTCACTTCGTCCTACTTCCCCTTCAACGATGAAACCTTCCCGAACAAGAATTTCCCGGACACGAAGACGATCAAGGCCGGCATCTATGTTCAGGACAGCATCGAGATGGGGCGCTTCGGCATTATCCCGGCGCTGCGTTTCGACTATTTCAAGCTGCACCCGGAAATAGACCAGCTCTTCCTCAACTCGACGGCGGGCGCGGTTCCCGTTCACGATCAGGAAGAGACGGAAGTGTCGCCCAAGCTCGGCCTCACCTTCGACGTGACGGACGAGTACACGCTGTTTGCACAATATGCGCACGGCTTCCGCGCACCGCCCTACGACAATGCGAACTTCGCTTTCTCCAATCCGGGCTATGGCTATGAAGTCCTGCCGAACCCGAACCTGAAGCCGGAAACCTCGGATGGCTACGAAGCCGGTGTCCGCGGCGCGTTCCCGGACGGCTCCAGCTTCTCGCTCTCGGCCTTCTACAATGAGTACGAGGATTTCATCGAGACACAGATGGTCGGCTTCTCCGGCGGCCTGATGCAGTTCCAGTATCAGAACCTGTCCGAAGTCACGATCTATGGTGCGGAAGCCAAGGGCGAATACCGCTTCCTGCCGGAATGGGCTCTCCGTGGCAGCATCGCCTATGCACGCGGCGAGGACGACCAGACAGGCGCACCGATCGATTCCGTCGACCCGGTGAAGACCGTCGCCGGCATCGCCTATGAAGGCGAGGTCTGGGGTTCGCAGCTCATCGCAACCCATGCCTGGCGTCACGACCGCGTCTCGACGCCCGGCAACTTCCAGGCGCCGTCCTATACGGTGGTGGACTTCACGGCCTATTACGACATGTCGGAACGCTTCACCGTCAATGCGGGCGTCTTCAACATCTTCGACGAGGAATATTACAACTCGCAGGATGTGATCGGGCTGGCCGCAGGCAGCTCCATTGCCGGCCGTTACGCCCAGCCGGGCCGCAACTTCGGCGTCAACGCCACGTTCCGGTTCTGATGGAAACGTAGGCCATGAGCATGACCGCCACCGCTAACGGACAGATGACCAGCATGAGCGACGGTTCCTCCGCTCTTGCCTGGAACCATCGCGCGCTCCGCAAGCCGGTGGCGGTCTCTCTTCTTCTTCACGCCACCGTCTTCGCGAGCCTCTTTGCGTGGTGGCAATCCGACGGCGCCTCCGCGCCGCGCGGTCTCCCCGACGGCATGTCCGTCACCTTCATCGAACTTTCCGATCCCGCTCCCGCCGCGCCGCAAGTTCCGCAGGAAATTCAGGCCGCGCCGGTCGAGCCCCTGATCGCAGCCGAGCCCGGACCCGAACCTGCCGTCAAGCCGGTTGCCGAACATGTGCCGGAGCCCGTCGCTCCGGTTAAGCCGGAAGTCGTGCTTGAAGCAAAGCCCGAGCCGCGCCCCGAGATTCGCAAGCCCGAGCCCGCAAAGGCCGTCGCGCAGCAGCCCCCGCAGCCGCAGCAGGTCGCCGCCGTCACCCCTGCCTCGCTTCACACCGGCACGGGCCAAAAACCCGGAGAGGGCGCGCCAAAAGGCCTTGAGAAAACCGAAGGTCAGCAGACGGATTATATCATCGTCCTCAATCCGCGCTATCGCATGAAGCCGCAGCCTCCGCATTACCCGGATCGCGCCCGCTCACTCGATCAGCAGGGCGTGGTCAAGGTCCGCATCAAGCTCGATCACCGGGGCGATCCGATGGATGTCGCCATCCTTGCAAGCTCCGGTTATGCGCTGCTCGATCACGCCGCCCTCAAGGCCGCGCGCAAGTGGCGCTTCGAGCCTGAAATCCGCAACGGCCGTCCGGTCGTTGCCTTTGTTGAAATGCCGGTGGAGTTCGTTCTTACCGACGCCCGATAACAGGTCCGGTTACCGCCTGGGCAGATGAAAGGAAGCATCATGTCTGTCAACTCGCCTCTCTCCCCTCTCCTGGAACGCCGAGCAGCCATCCTCGCAGAGGAACCGAAACTGCGCGCGCGCAATCTCGCTGAAAGGCTCGGTATTACCGAAGCCGAACTTGTCGCCCTCGGCAGCGCCGAAGCGGAGATCACGCAGCTCCGCCCGGAATGGCAGCAGATCATCGCCAGTGTCGGCGCACTTGGCCGCGTCATGGCGCTGACGCGAAACGAATCCGCCGTACATGAACGCAAGGGCGTCTACGGCGAACTCGAGGGTGGCGGACATGTCGGCCTCATCGTCGGCGACGATATCGACCTGCGCATCTTCTTCTCGCACTGGAAGTTCGGCTTCGCTCAGGTCGAACGCATGGAAGATGGGAACCTGCGCCGCAGCCTCCAGTTCTTCGATGGGCATGGCATGGCGATCCACAAGATCTATCAGACCGAGCAGACGGACATCGCCGCCTTCGACGCGCTGATAGAGCGCTTCGCAACAGAGGCAAGCCCCGTGGAGGTCAAGGCACGGCCCGAGAGAAGAAAGGCGCGGCCCGACAGCGACATCGATGTCGCGGGTTTCCGTGCGGCGTGGGATACGATGAAGGATACGCATGAGTTCCACGGCCTTCTCAACAAGTTCAAGGTCGAGCGTATTCAGGGGCTCCGGCTCGCAGGCGAAGGCCGTGCGGTCCGTGTGCCCGCCAGCGCGCTCCGCGCGGCCTGTGAAGCGGCGAATTCGCGCGACGTGCCGATCATGGTCTTTGTCGGCAATCACGGCATGATCCAGATCCATACCGGCCCGGTCGAGAACCTGAAGCCGATGGCCCCCTGGTTCAACGTGCTCGACGAGAAGTTCAACCTGCATCTGCGCGAAGACCACATCGACAGCGCCTGGGTGGTCTGGAAACCGACGGAGGACGGTACCGTCACCTCGCTCGAAATTTTCGACAAGGACGGTGCCCTGATCGCCACGCTTTTCGGCAAGCGCCGGCCGGGCATACCCGAAGACGAAGCCTGGCGCGAGATCGTCAACGGTTTGCCCGAAAAGGAAGCGGCATAAGACGCCACTCGCCTTTCCTCTGCGAGAGCGAAGAAGACTGGACGCATGATGAAAAATACAGATGTCATCCCGGCACTCGTTGCCGGGACCCAATCCACGTTTCCGCAAAGCGAAAGGCCAATAGGTCCCGGGAATAAATCCCGGGATGACACCCTTGTGTGGAACTGGTGCAAAACCTCTTTCCGCCGGTCTGCGATAGCTTTGAGCGCGCTTTTCCTTCTCACCTCCCCCGCTCATGCCGAAGATGCCCGCATCGTCAGTGTCGGCGGCTCGACCACGGAAATCGTCTATGCGCTCGGTGCGGAGAGCGAACTGGTCGGCGTCGACTCGACCAGCCTCTACCCGAAGGCAGCGAGCGAATTTCCCGATGTCGGCTATGTCCGCCAGCTTTCGGCGGAGGGACTCCTCTCGCTTCGGCCAACGCTCATTCTTGCGGGCGCGGAGGCAGGCCCCGAAGCCGCGCTGACCCAGACGGAGGCGGCAGGTGTCAGGATCGTGAAGCTCGACGAGGGTTACACGCCCGGCGAGGTCGCAGAACATATCGAAACGGTTGGCGCCGCGCTTGGCCGCGAGGAAAAAGCCGCCGAGGTCGCGGACATCTTTCTCGCCGACGTGAAGGCGGTTCTCGCCGAGGTCGCGAAGGTCAAAACGCATCCGCGCGTTCTCTTCATGCTTCAGGCGGGGCGCGGGCCCATGCTCGTCTCCGGCAAGCACACGGCGGCGAGCGCCATGATCGAACTTGCAGGCGGCGTTAATGCCGTCAGCGAGTTCAGCGGCTACAAGCCCTTCTCGCCGGAAGCCGCCACGCTCGCTGCGCCCGATGTCATTCTCATGACGAACGAGACGGTCGAGGCACTTGGCGGAGCGGACGCCGTTTTCTCGCAGGCAGCCCTTGCGCCGACACCCGCCGCGCAAAACGGAAACCTCGTTTCGATGGATGCGCTTTATCTCGCAGGCTTCGGGCCGCGGCTCGCCCATGCGATCCATGACCTCGCGGAGAAGCTCCATCCCGAACACGAGTTCACGGCTCTTCCGGCACGCCCCTGGACGGAAGCCGAATGAGCGAGATCGCCGAAAGACAAGGTCATGTCTCTCGCGCGCTGAGACGGCCGGCAATCCTCGCCGGCCTCTCTGTGCTTCTTGGCGCGACCTTCCTTTTCTCCCTCGCCACGGGTGCCGTGCCCATCGGCGGCGGCGATGTGCTGCGCTCCCTTTTCGGCCTTGATGTCGATGGACAGACAGCCGCCGTCATCCAGATGATCCGCCTGCCGCGCGCGCTTCTCGCCCTTGTCGTCGGCGCGGCGCTTGCTGGCTCCGGCGCCGCATTCCAGGGCCTTTTCCGCAACCCGCTGGCCGATCCGAGCCTCATCGGCGTTTCCAGCGGTGCGGCCTTCGGTGCCGTCGTCGTCATCGTTTTCGGCGGGCTCATCGCCACGGCGGTTCCCTTTCTCGCCTCGCCCTTCCTTCTTCCCTTCTTCGCCTTTGCCGGCGGCATCGGCGCGACCTTCGCCATTCAGGGGCTTGCACAGTCGCGCGGCCAGGCGGCGACCGCGACGCTTCTCCTCGCAGGCATCGCCATCAATGCGCTCACATGGGCGCTGACCGGCTTCACCATCTACATGGCGAACGATGCCCAGATCCGCGACTTCACCTTCTGGAGCATGGGCAGTCTCGCGTCCGGCGGCTGGAAGGCGTTCTGGCTCAGCGCCGTGCCCGTCACCCTCGCGCTCGGGATCATCCTCTCGCGCGCGCGTGCGCTCGATGCCATGCTGCTGGGTGAACGCGAGGCATTGCATCTCGGCATCCCCGTTCATCGCCTCAAGCACATTGTCATGATCGCCGCCGCGCTCGCGGTCAGCTCGTCCGTCGCAGTGAGCGGCGTCATCGGCTTTGTCGGCATCGTGGTGCCGCATGTCGTGCGGATGCTGGCCGGTCCCGATCACCGCATCGTGCTGCCGGGCTCCATTCTCGCGGGCGCTGCGCTTCTTCTTGCCGCCGACAGTTTCGCACGTATCGTTGTCGCACCCGCCGAGCTTCCCATCGGCCTCGTCACGGCGGCCATCGGCAGCCCCTTCTTCCTCTGGCTTCTCACGCACCGCAAGAGGTCGCTGTGATCGAGGCGCGCAACATATCGGTCCTTGTCGGCCGCAAGCATCTTCTCGACGGCATTGATGCAGCCATCGTACCGGGCCGCGTCACCGCGCTGATCGGTCCCAATGGCGCGGGCAAGTCGACGCTCATTTCCGTGCTTGCGGGGGAGCGCCGTCCCGACGGTGGCGATGTCATGCTCGAAGGCACGCCGCTTGCCGCGCATGGGGGAGAGGCCCTCGCGCGGCGGCGCGCCGTGCTGCTTCAGGATTCCGGGCTCGACTTCGCCTTCACCTGCGAAGAGGTCGTCGAGCTTGGCCGCCTCCCCTTTTCGGGTACGCCCCAACAGCATGAAGATGATGACGCCATCGCCGCCGCCTGCCGTCTTGCGGGGATCGACGCCTTCCGTCATCGCTCCTACCAGACGCTGTCGGGCGGCGAAAAGCAGCGTGTGCAGTTCGCGCGCGCCATTGCCCAGGTCTGGCGTCCGGCGGGAAAATCCGGTCCGCCACGCTACCTCCTTCTCGACGAGCCCACTTCCGCCCTCGATCTTCGTCATCAGCGCATGGTGCTCGATATTGCGCGCCGCCTTGCTGAAGAAGGTGTCGGCGTCCTTGCCGCGATTCACGACCTCAACCTCGCCATCGCTTATGCGGACGATGTGGTTCTGCTGCGCGGCGGCCGTCTGCTCGCCGCCGGTCCGGTCGGCGAGGTCATGACGAGCGAGGGGCTCGGGGCCTGTTTCGAGGTCGAGGTGGAAATCCTCACCCGCGAGAACGGGTCGCGCGCGGTGCTGGTCTAGTTATCCCCGCTTCACATCGCTTCCGGGGTCAGGTAATCCCCGAAGCGGGCATAAGAAAGCCGGGCAGGAAATCATCCGTACCCGGCTCTTTTTCGTATTGTGACGTTCCGATGACGTTTGTGTGACAGTCGGACCGTTTCGGGGCCTGTTTATCCCCGCTTACTGCCAGCCTGCGCGGTCGAAAATGCGCACCGCCTCGGCCTGGTTTTCGCCCAGCGCACTCGCATTGATCGCATCTTCCTTGAAGGGGCCTGTGCCCTTCACCGGGGATGTCTTCATCGCACCCGGCACCGCCGTATATTCGTGGTTCAGCTGGGTGAAGGCGTTCTGCGCCCAGTCCCCGGTCAGGAACTCTATGAATTTAATGGCGTTTTCGCGATTGGGTGCGTATTTCATCACGCCCGCGCCGGAGATGTTTACATGCGTGCCGCGGTCATTCTGGTTCGGAAAGATGAGGCCCACCTTTTCCGCGACCGCCACATCGGCGGCATCATCCGAGCCGAGCATGCGGCCGATATAATAGGTGTTCACCACGGAAATCCGGCATTCGCCCGCCGCCACCGCCTTGATGTTCGACGTGTCGTTGCCCTGGGGTTGCTGCGCGAGGTTCGCCATCACGCCTTTCGCCCAGTTTTCTGCGGCTTCCTGGCCTTCATGCTCGATCAAAGAGGCCAGCAGCGAAATGTTGTAGATGTTCGACGAGGAGCGCATGCAGATCTCGCCCTTATGCACGGGGTCGGCAAGGTCGTCATAGGTTTCGAGCTTCTCCGGGCGGCCCATCTCCTTGTTGTAGATGATGATCCGCGCGCGCTTCGAAAGGCCAAACCAGAGCCCCTCAGGGTGGCGCAAATGCGCGGGAATCCGCGATTCCAGCACCTCGGAGCGCACCGGCGAGAAAAGCCCCTTTTCCTCCGCGCGCCACAGCCGGCCCGCATCGACCGTCACCAGAATATCCGCAGGGCTCTGCTTTCCTTCGCGTTCGAGCCGCGCGATCAGCTCGTCGCTGCCGCCCTCGATCAGATTTACGCTTATGCCCGTTTGCTCGGTAAAGCGGTCATAGAGTTCAAGGTCCGTGTCGTAGTGACGGGCGGAGTAGATATTGACCTCCTGCGTCTCGGCCTTCGCGCCGACGGCGACAGCAAGACCAGAGGCAAGGATGAGAACGGCGGTAAGCAGACGAAACATGGGCTGTCCGTAATTTTGATAACGACTTGCAATTGCAGATGGGAGCTTACCCCGAGGAACAGGCCCGGCGCAAGCAGGCCGAGAGGACGAAAGGTCGCGTCAGGCCGCAAAAACGAAGGTTCCGCACGGATCGAAACGCACGGAAACGGCCTCGCCAATGGCAAAGCCAGCAAGCTCATCGACGCGGGCGCGAAGCGGTTCGAGGTTCGGGAAACTCTCGCTCGACAGGAGGACCAGCCAGTCCCGCCCGAGAAACCGGATATCGCCAATACGGAAGGCGTCGTTGGCGCCATCCGCAAGTTCCAGGGTCACGGCTTCGGGCCGCACGATCACCTCGGCCGCCATGCCCTGGCTGAAATTTTCAGCCGGCAAGGAGCCATAGGCCATCACCGCCGCGCCGTCGTCGATCACGGCGGGAAAACGCTGCGCCTCACCGAAAAGCGAGGCCACCAAAGCACTTGCAGGATTTGCATAGAGTTCGTCGGGCGCTGCGCACTGGGCAATCCGCCCACCTTCCATGACGGCAATCCGGTCGGCGATTTCCATCGCCTCGTCGGGATCGTGCGTCACCACCAGCGTCACGACACCGGCGGCTTTGAGCGCCCGGCGGGCTTCCTCTCTCAATTCGCGGCGGCGCGTGACGTCGACGCTCGCAAAGGGTTCATCAAGCAACATGGCCGCAGGTGAGGGCGCGAGGGCGCGCGCCAAGGCGACCCGCTGCTGCTGTCCGCCCGACAATGTATGGGGATAACGGCTCTCGAAGCCTGCAAGTCCGACGGCCTTCAAGCGGCTCGCGACTATGTTCTGAATTTCGCCTTTCGGCCTTCCGGCGAGGCCAAAGGCTATGTTTTCCGCGACGTTCAGATGCGGGAACAACGCATGGTCCTGAAACACCATGCCAAAGGAACGCTTTTCGGGCGGCACGTCGCGGCCCGGTGCGGCAAGCCGCACATCGCCAAGGTCAATGCTTCCCTCCTGCAGCGCTTCCAGCCCTGCTGCGAGCCTGAGCAAAGTCGTCTTGCCGCTTCCCGACGGCCCCAGCAGACAAAGGATCTCGCCCGGGCGCGCTTCCAGCGATACGCCGGACAGCACCCGATGGCCGCCATAGCTGTGGCCGACATTCCGGAAGGCCAAGGACATTAAAACACCTCTCGCGACGGGATGTATCTGCCGTATATCGTGCGAATGCGTAGCAAAATTACTTTGCCGCCCGTCGCGGTATTTGTCACAACAAGCCCATGTCAGTCACGGAAAAAGATCGCCACCCCGGGGGCGCGGGTTTCAGGGAACGGGTGAAGCTGCGGCTCGGTTCGGGCTGGACGCTCACCGCGCTTGGTATCGCACTGATCGTGCTCGCCCCCTCTCTCACGGTGCTCTGGAGCCTCACGGCACCGGCAAGCGAGAACTGGGCCCATCTGCGCTCGACCGTTCTTCCAGGCTATATCTTCAACACGTTGCAGCTCATGGCGCTCGTCGCGGCGATGACCGCCTTCGTCGGTGTTGGTACCGCATGGCTCACCGTTTCCACGCAGTTTCCCGGCCGTCGCTTCTTCAATTGGGCGCTCGTCCTGCCGCTTGCGACACCCGCCTATATCGTCGCCTATGTCTACACGGACCTTCTTTCCTTCGCCGGGCCTGTGCAAAGCGCGCTCAGAGGTATCACCGGCTGGCATGTCGGGGATTATTATTTTCCGCCGGTGCGCTCGCTACCCGGTGCGGCAGTGATGCTGAGCCTCGTTCTCTACCCTTATGTCTATCTTCTTGCGCGAACCGCCTTTGAGCGGCAGTCCGCTGCCCTTTTCGATGCGGCGCGCATTCTCGGCGCAAAGCCGTGGCGGGCCTTTCTGCGCATCGCCCTGCCCTGCGCGCGCCCGGCAATTGCGGGCGGTCTTGCTCTCGTTTTGATGGAAACGATCTCGGACTTCGGTGTCGTCGACTATTTCGCTGTGCCCACGCTCACAGCCGGGATCTTTCGCACATGGTTCAATCTGGGCGATGCCCTTTCCGCCGCGCAAATCGCTGCCTGGCTGTTCATTTTTGCCATTGCGCTTGTCTTCATCGAGATTGCGAGCCGGCGGGGCCGTGTGGCCAATCCGCTATCGCGCGACATGGCCCCCGCGCCTCGCAAACTCGGGCGGCTGGCGGGTACCGCCATCGCTATTGCCTGCGCGCTGCCCATCATTCTCGGCTTCATCGTCCCCGTGGCGGTTCTCCTGCGCTACGCCATCATCGAAGGCGATCCGATGCTCGGCCGCAACTTCCTCGACTTCGCCTGGAACAGCCTGCTCGTGGCCGCCCTTGCCGCCGTCCTTGCGACCACATTGGCTCTTTTGCTTGCCTATGGCGAGAGATTGCATCCGACGCGCTTCAATCGCGTGTCGATCCGTCTTGCGACACTCGGCTATGCGCTGCCCGGCGCGATGATCGCCATAGGCATTCTTACGCTCTCGACAGGGATCGATCATGCCTTTGCGGATGCCGTTGAAGGGCTCGGTTTTTCACCCGGACTTATCCTCACCGGATCGGTCGCAGGGCTGGTCTTCGCCTATGTGGCGCGCTTTTTGACTGCGGCCTATAACGCCACGCATAGCGGGCTCGGAAAAATCCATCCGACACTTGATGCTGCCGCACGAAGCCTTGGCGCCGCCCCGCGCCGCGTTCTTTCCGCCGTCCACGTGCCCCTCCTGCGCGGCGCCCTCGCAAGCGCAGCCCTCATCGTCTTTATCGACGTGATGAAGGAGCTGCCCGCCACGCTTCTCCTCCGTCCCTTCAATTTCGAGACGCTGGCGACACGTACCTATCGCCTCGCCTCCGACGAAAAACTGGGTGAAGCCAGCACTGCGGCGCTGATGATCGTGCTGCTCGGCCTCATCCCCGCGATCCTGCTCAGCCTGTCGATCTCGAGAAGCGGGACGCGGCCTGCCATCGTGCCGCCCTACACGGAAAAGTGAAGCTTTCCGGCGTCTGCTCGCATGGTTCAGGACTGAAAGCGGCGGACTCGGGAACAAGTTGAGGGTATTGTCCCCTCGTGTCGACACACCGTGTCATTGTGCCCTGTTTGAATCGCGTATTGCCGGAGAGCCCATGCGCCCTCTGATACCCCTCGCCCTTGCCGTCATGCTGCTTGCCGTGCCCGCGCAAGCAGAGGAAGAACCACAGAATGTCATTGTCACCTCGGTGAAAAGCGATGGCTTTGTCGACAGGGTGGAAGCGCTCGGCACGACCTTTGCCAATGAGAGCGTAACGATCACGGCGAATGTGTCGGACAAGATTGTCGAGATCCACTTCGAGGACGGGCAGGAAGTCGAGGAAGGGTATCTCCTCGTCGCCCTCCAGCGCGCGGAGCAGCGCGCCGCTCTCGCAGCCGCGGAAGCGGTTCTCAGTGAACGCAGGACGGCCTATCAGCGGGCGCGCGAGCTTGAAAGCCGCCAATATACGACAACAGCTCAACTCGAAGAGCGCCTTGCCGCGCTACGCGAAGCGGAAGCCAACCGCGATGCTGCCGCCGCGCGCCTTGCGGACCGTGAAATCCGGGCGCCCTTCGATGGCATTGTGGGCCTTCGCAATATCAGTGTCGGCACCCTCGTGACGCCCGGAAGCGTCATCACAACGCTTGATGACCTCGACCCTATCAAGCTCGACTTCACCGTTCCCGCCGCCTACCTCGCAACGATCCGGCCCGGCCTCGAAATCGTCGCCGCCACGACGGCGCTACCCGGCATTCAGTTCAAGGGTGAAATCCGGAGTGTCTCAAGCAAGGTCGATCCGGTGACGCGCTCCTTTACCGCCCGCGCGCTGATCGACAATCCCGACCATGCATTAAAGCCGGGCCTTCTGATGACGGTTCAGCTTCTGCGAAACCCGCGACAGGCGCTGGTCATCCCTGAAGAAGCCCTCATTCCGGTCGGCACACAGAATTTCGTCTTTGTCATTGAGGACGGGGTCACCGAGGGCGTGAAAAACCCCATTGCGCACCGCCGCGAAGTTCACACTGGTGCTCGACGTCTGGGTGAGGTCGAGATACTGAGCGGCCTCAGTGAAGGCGAACGCGTTGTCACACATGGCACCATGCAGCTTCGCGACGGACAGCCTGTGCACATCGTCGAAGAGCAAGGGGTCATCAAAACGCTGGGCGGGCTGAGCGACGAAACCACGACCGTGCGCTAACGAGGCAGGCATGAAGCTTTCGGATATCTCCGTTACAAGGCCGGTTTTTGCCGCCGTCATCAGCCTGTTGCTCGTCGCGTTCGGCCTTGTCGCCTTTGACCGCCTGCCGCTTCGTGAATATCCCGATATTGACCCGCCCATCGTCTCGATCACCACCGACTATCGCGGTGCGGCGGCGGCCGTCATCGAGACACGCATCACCGAACCCATCGAAGAACGTATCGCGGGAATCGAGGGCATCTCCTACATCGAGTCGTCCAGCGAAGATGGCCGCTCGCGCATCACCATCGAGTTCAACCCGGGACGAGACGTCGATGCGGCCGCGAACGACATACGCGACCGCGTATCGGGAATCGTGGACGACCTTCCCGCCGAGGCCGATCCGCCGGACATCCGCAAGGAAGACTCAAGCGACGACGTCATCATGTGGCTCAACCTCGTGAGCGACCGCATGAGCGTTCTGGATATGACGGATTATGCGGAACGCCATCTTGTCGACCGTTTTTCCACGCTTGACGGGGTGGCGCGGGTAAGGCTCAGCGGTGAGCGAAGCTATGCCATGCGGATATGGCTGGACCGGAATGCACTTGCAGCCCGACAGCTGACGGTCGGCGATGTCGAGCAGGCGCTGATAGCCGAGAATGTCGAACTTCCCGCGGGCAATATCGAATCCGCCCAGCGGCAATTTACGGCACGCGTCGAGCGGAGCTTCAAGACGCCAAAGGATTTCCGCGAACTTGTCCTCGCCCAGGGTAAAGACGGCTATCTGGTGAGGCTTGGCGATGTCGCGCGTGTCGAACGCATGGCCGCCGAGGACAGGACGTTCTTTCGCGGCAACAAAGTGAAGATGATCGGTGTCGGCATCATCAAGCAGTCGACGGCGAACACGATCACCGTGACGGACGGCGTCAAGGCCCAGGCGGCGCGCCTGGCGTCCTCACTGCCTGAAGGAATGGCGCTGAAGCAGAGCTACGACACCAGTGTGTTCATCGAGTCGGCAATCAGCGAAGTTTACAAGACGCTCGGCATCGCGATCTTCCTCGTCGTCCTGACGATCTTTGTCTTTCTCGGCAGTGCCCGGGCAACACTTGTGCCTGCGGTCACTGTCCCTGTGTCGGTCATAGCGACGTTCCTCGTCCTCTATATACTCGGCTTTTCCGTCAATCTGCTGACCTTGCTGGCGCTCGTTCTGGCCATCGGGCTCGTTGTCGATGACACGATCGTGGTGCTTGAGAACATCTATCGCCGCATGGAGGCCGGGGAGACGCCACTCGTCGCCGCATTCAACGGCGCACGGCAGGTCGGCTTCGCTGTCATTGCAACAACGATTGTGGTGATTTCGGTCTTCCTGCCGCTGGCTTTCATCGAAGGATCGGTTGGGCGGCTGTTTTCGGAGTTCGCTATCACCATGTCGGCGGCCGTCGCCTTTTCCAGCCTCGTCGCGCTGAGCCTTTCCCCCATGCTCTCCTCGAAGATTCTGAAGCCGACCTCCAACCACACGCGGTTCAATATCGCCGTGGATCGAGCGTTCGAGAACACACAGAATTGGTATGCCTCGTCGCTCGGAAAAGCACTCCACCGACCTGTATTTATGTTCAGCATACTCGGCATCGTTGCCGTTCTGGCCTATGGGCTCTTCACGATACTTCCCTCGGAATATGCACCACGGGAGGACCGGGGCGCTTTCTTCGTGATGGTGAACGCGCCGGAAGGGTCGTCCTACTCATATATCGAAGCCTATATGGACGAGATCGAAGACCGAATGATGCCGCTGGTCGAAAATGGGGAGATCAGCCGGCTACTCGTCCGCGCGCCGCGCTCGTTCGGCGGCGGTGCCACCTTCAATTCCGGCATTGCCATTGCCGTGTTGAACGACTGGAGCGAGCGCCGCTCGGCCTGGGAGATCATGGACGATGTGAAGGCTCGCACGGCCGATCTGCCCGGCGTTACCATCTCGCCTGTGATGCGCCGGGGTTTTGGCGGCGGCACATCAAAGCCGGTGCAATTCGTCATTGGCGGTGGAACCTATGAAGAGCTCCGCGAATGGCGCGATATTCTTCTCGCCGCCATCGCTGAAAACAATCCCGGACTTACCGGCGTCGACCACGACTACAAGGAAACCAAGCCGCAGCTTCGCGTCGAGATCGACCGGAACAATGCTGGCGACCTCGGCGTGACCGTAAACAATATCGGCCGGACGCTCGAAACCGTTTTCGGCTCTCGCCGGGTAACGACCTTCATTGAGGATGGCGAGGAGTACGACGTTATCCTCGAAGGCGAGCGCGCAGCCCAACGTACGCCGAGCGACATGAGCAATCTTTTCGTACGCTCCGAGCGGTCGGGTGAGCTCATTCCGCTCGCGAATCTCGTAACAGTGAGCGAAATGGCAGGCCCATCCAGCCTCAACCGTTATAATCGCGTACGCGCCATCACCATCGAGGCGGCCCTTGCGGATGGTTATACGCTTGGTGAAGCACTCGACTACCTCGAAGGACTTGCACGGGAGAAGCTGCCTGCCGGGGTCACGATCGACTATCGCGGTCAATCGCTCGACCTGGTCAAATCCGGCAGCGCGCTCGCCTTCATCTTCGTTCTGGGCCTCGTCGTGGTTTTCCTCGTGCTTGCCGCACAGTTCGAGAGCTTTATTCACCCGATCATCATCATCACAACGGTGCCGCTCGCCATCGCCGGCGGGCTTCTCGGCATCTGGCTCACGGGCGGAACGATCAATCTCTACACGCAGATCGGTCTCATCATGCTGATCGGTCTCGCGGCAAAGAATGGCATTCTCATTGTGGAGTTCGCGAACCAGCTGCGCGACGAGGGTCGCGGGTTTCACGACGCTTTGATCGAAGCTGCCGGTATTCGTCTCCGTCCGATCCTGATGACGGCCATTACGACGGCTGCAGGAGCCGTGCCGCTTATCCTCTCCTTTGGCGCCGGCGCGGAAACAAGGGCCGCCATTGGCGTCGTTATCTTCTCCGGTATCATCGCTACCACGGCCTTCACCCTTTTCGTGGTGCCGGTCACCTATCAATTGCTGGCCCGGGGCACAGGTTCACCCGGCGATACGAAACGCCGCCTGGAACAGGAGATGGCGTCGGGAGCAGGCGACCCGATACGCCCCCGGCCCGAAGGCGCGGAATAGGCGGAAATCGACCGGGCACGCCTTGACTTGCGTTCTCCGCGGCCAAGATGAATGGGCACGGATTGGCAGGAAATTTCTGAGCCGCGCCTATGGAGAAGCGGGTGCGAGCCGGTCGGGCGGCTGATAGACTGAAGAACAAAGCCGAGCAGACCCAGAATCCGGTAACAACAGACCTTGTCCAGTTCGCCCACGACTTTTGACGATGCCGCTGCCCTTGCGGATGCAATTATCTCACGGGTGGGCAAGAAGATCGTCATGGCTTTGCCGCTCGGTCTCGGCAAGCCGAACCATCTGGCAAATGCGCTGGTCCGCCGTGCCATCGACGACCCCTCGATTTCACTGCAAATTTTTACCGCGCTGACGCTTGAAGTGCCGCGCCCTTCAAGCGACCTCGAACGCCGTTTTCTGAGTCCGGTTCTGGAGCGGTTATTCAAGGGCTACCCTGACCTTGTTTACGCGAATGCGCTCCACGCCGGCGCGCTGCCGCCGAACATTGAGGTCAATGAGTTCTTCATGCAGGCCGGGCGTTGGCTCAACTCGCCGCGGCAGCAGCAGAACTATATTTCCGCCAACTACACCCATGCGCTGCGCTATATTCTCGAGAGGAATGTCAATGTCGTGGGCCAGCTGGTTGCGCCGTCGGATTCTCGTGACCAGTTTAGTCTGAGTTCAAATCCCGACATAACAATCGACCTGTTGAAAGCCCGGCGCGATGGGAAGGCCGATTTCATCTGTGCTGGCGAGACAAATCTGGCGCTTCCCTATATGGGCGGCGAGGCGGAAGTCGAGGCAGCCGAGTTCGACTTTCTTCTCGACAACGAAGCGCTTCAGTTTCCACTCTTTGCTCCGCCACGCGAACCCGTATCGCTGGCTGACTACGCTATCGGGGTTCATGTTGCGAGCCTCGTACCCGATGGCGGCACTCTCCAGATCGGCATAGGTTCGATCGGGGACGCCATTGGACGCGCGCTGGTATTGCGTCATCTGAACAACGAAATCTTTGCGGCAACCGCCTCTGCTCTGAATGTTCGAGGCGAGGAGCGAGTACCTTTCGAGGAAGGGCTCTATGGCGCCAGCGAAATGCTGGTCGAGTGTTTTATCGACCTCATTGAGGCGGGTGTTCTGAAACGCGAGGTCGACGGTGTGCTCGTGCATGGCGGCTTCTTTCTTGGTTCCAAATCGCTCTATCGGCGTCTGCGGGAGATGACGCCGGAGGAGCGCGCCCGCATCTCGATGGTGCCCGTTTCTTTCGTGAACGACCTGCATGGCGATGAAGAGCGCAAGCGGGCCGCCCGCAAGAAGGCACGCTTTGTCAACACAGCGATGATGGCGACACTGACAGGCGCCGTCATATCAGACGGGCTGGAGGACGGACGTGTGGTGAGCGGCGTGGGCGGTCAGTATAATTTCGTCGCGCAGGCCTTTGCACTCGAGGATGCGCGCTCGATCATCACTGTGCGCGCCACACGCAGCAAAAAAGGCAAGACGGTCTCGAACATCGTCTTTTCCTATGGCCACACCACTATCCCGCGGCATCTGCGCGACATTGTGGTGACTGAATACGGCATCGCAGATCTGCGGGGAAAGACAGATAGCGATGTGATTGCCGAAATGCTTTCCGTCGCGGATTCCCGTTTCCAGCCGGAGTTGCTTGAACAGGCGAAGAAGGCCGGCAAGATCGCAGCCCACTACGAAATCCCGGAAAGACAGCGCCACAATACGCCCGCACATCTGGAAGCAGCGCTCAGAGAGGCGCGGGAAGCGGGGCACTTGCCGCTCTTCCCCTTTGGCAGCGATTTTACCGAAACCGAAGTTGCCCTGATGCCTGCCCTCGCCCGGCTGAGCAATGCCTCTAGAAGCGATCTGGCAAAACTGATGCTTCGCGGCGGACCGGAAACCGCCAGCACCCGAAGAAGCCTCGAACGAATGGGTCTTTCAAACCCCAGCAGCCTGAAAGAGCGTTTCTACAGACGCCTGCTTCTGGGTGCACTGGCGTCTTGAGGCGGCACCTGAAGGAAATTTGCGCGAGAACACGAATACTCTTGATGGCGAGTCCTGCCAGTCCCAATTTTCTTTTGTGAAAGATTATGGAGTGTATTTGCACGGATTTGCTGCACGGCCAAAGCTGTGTGTGACTTCTGTGCCGCACTGCACAAAAATACGATTCTCCAAGGAAAATATCAGCCACCGATATTGGATGTTGACCTGCGCTTAACATATATAGCGCCGATATATCGGCCCTATATACCCGGCAGTCCACCGGCCAGGAACAGTCCTATGCAAGTCACGACCCTCTGCCTTGGCGCGCTCGTTTTCGGCGACGCCACCGGCTACGAAATAAACAAAATGTTCGAGGATGGGCCATTTAGCCATTTCCTTGATGCGAGCTATGGCTCGATCTATCCGGCGCTGATGCGGCTGGCGGAGGAAGGGCTCGTAACCTGCAAGGCGGAAGCGCAAGAACGCCGCCCGGACAAGAAAATCTATTCCCTGACCGGAAAAGGGCGGTTGAAGCTCCGCGATGCGTTACAGCAGCCCATTGCCGACGATAAATTTCGCTCCGAGTTCCTTTTTACCCTGCTCTTTGCGCATCTTCTTCCACGCAATCGCGTCCGCACCATGGTGGACCACCGGCTTGCGGCAATGAAACAAAAGCTCATCGAGCTTTCGCAGCCAGACGCGGAAGATACTCCCGGTATGGATTTCGCCCGGCAATATGGATACGCGATCTATTCCGCCTCCATCGACTTTCTCGAAAACAATCGGCATCTGATCGAAGATATCGCAACCGAAGAAGAAGCGCATGTTTGACCGGATAAAAGAACAAATTGAAAAAACAACGGGCGGACGTCTTCACCGCTCGCATTTCATAGCAATCGGCATTGCCATCGTGATCGCATTATGGTTCGCGACGGGTATTTTCAGCAGGAGCGAGAACACGGAATCGGAGCTTACTGCAGCTGAGCAGGATGCCGCAAACACCGAAGTAACGCGTGTTCGCGTGGCCGAATCCACCGCGACTGCGCGGCGCGGCTCCATCATTATTCGCGGACGCACCGAAGCCAAGCGCGCCGTAGAAGTTCGGGCGGAAACGCAAGGAACGGTGGCACGGCTTCCAGTCGAGAAAGGCGAACGCGTTTCCGAAGGTGACGTTCTCTGTGAACTCGCCCCCAATGCCCGCGGCGCGCAACTTGCTGAAGCGCAGGCGCTGGTGAAACAACGGCAGCTCGAATATGACGCCTCCCGGCAACTGGCGAAAAAAGGCTATCGCGCGCCCACCGTCGCTGCTGGATCCAAGGCCGCTTTTGACGCCGCTCGGGCACGTCTGAAGCAGATGCAGGTCGAAATGGAGCAAACAAAGATCAAAGCACCGTTCGATGGCGTCTTCGACAGTCGACCCGTTGAAGTTGGCGACTACATGCGCGTGGGCGATACCTGCGGGCTCGTGGTCGAGCTGAATCCTCTTCTGATCGTGGGCCAGGTCTCGGAAGACCGCGTTGCCTCACTTCAGATAGGCGAAGGGGGCAAGGCAAGGCTCGTCACCGGCGAAACGGCGGAAGGCACCATCCGGTTCGTGGCAAAAACAGCCGACCCCGCAACCCGCACTTTCCGGGTCGAACTCGAAGTCCCCAACGAGGACCTGTCTATGCGTTCGGGCGTGACTGCCGAAATTATCGTTCCCGGCGAGGAGATCATGGCGCATCGGATTCCAAGCGGCGTCATCACTCTTGATGATAATGGCGTAATCGGCATACGCGCGGTTAATGAGCAGCAGCAAGTCGAGTTCAAGCGCGTAATCCTCGTGGACGACACGCCGGACGGCCTTTGGGTCACCGGCCTGCCGGAGAAAGTCATGTTGATCACGGTCGGGCAGGATTACGTCAAGGAAGGCCAGAAAGTTGAGGCTGTGACCGGCAATCAGGTTGGAGCGTCGCTGTGAACTCCTTTATTGAGGCCGCTCTCGGACATTCGCGCACTGTCCTGACGTCAATGGTGTTGCTGGTCGCAGCTGGCATCGTTTCCTTCATTACGATCCCGAAGGAAGCCGACCCGGATATTCCGATTCCGATCTTCTATGTCTCGATCATTCATCAAGGCATCTCCCCGGAAGACGCCGAGCGTTTGCTCATTCGTCCGATGGAGACAGAACTTCGCTCGCTTGAAGGGCTCGAAGACATCACGGCGATCGCTTCCCAGGGTCATGCCGGTATCCTGCTCGAGTTCGACGTGAACTTCGACAAGGACACAGCGCTCCAGGATGTGCGCGAAAAGGTCGATCTTGCTCGCGCGAAACTGCCGAGTGATACGGAAGAACCCATCGTCCGGGAGTTCAACGCAGCCCTGTTCCCCGTTCTCATCGTAACATTATCCGGCGAGGTGCCAGAGCGAACACTTTACAATGCCGCTCGTCGACTTAAGGACGAGATCGAAGGCGTTCCGACGGTTCTCCAGGCTGAACTTGTAGGTCATCGCGATGAACTTCTGGAAGTCGTGATCGACCCGGCGAAGCTCGAATCCTACAATGTTTCGCAGAGAGAACTGATCAACGTCGTTCAACAGAATAACCGTCTGATTGCGGCCGGCAATATCGATACCGGTCAAGGCCGGTTCTCGGTCAAGGTGCCGGGGCTCTTCGAGGACCGCGAAGACGTTCTCAATCTCCCCGTGAAAGTCTCCGGGGAAGGTGTCGTCACGCTTTCCGATATCGCCGACATTCGCCGTACCTTCAAGGATGCGGACGGCTATGCCCGTTTCAACGGGCATCAGGCCATTGCCATCGAAATCACGAAGCGCCTCGGCACGAATATCGTCGACAACAACACTCAGGTCCGGCAGGTCGTGTCGGAATTCACAGAAGATTGGCCGGAAGCTATCCATGTGAATTTCACGCTCGATGCTTCCGAATGGATTTTCCGCTCTCTCGGTTCGCTTCAATCCTCCATCATGGCAGCGATTGTTCTTGTCATGATCGTCGTCGTTGCCGCACTCGGCCTGCGCTCCGCAATGCTGGTCGGCATTGCCATTCCGACCTCCTTCATGATCGCCTTCTTCTTCCTCGCTTCCGCCGGTTACACCATCAACATGATGGTGATGTTCGGTATGCTTCTCGCCGTCGGTATGCTGGTCGACGGCGCCATCGTTGTGGTGGAATATGCCGACCGGAAAATGTCGGAAGGTCTCGACAGACGCGAAGCCTACACACTCGCCTCCAAGCGTATGTTCTGGCCGGTTGCGTCATCGACCGCGACAACTCTTGCAGCTTTTCTGCCCATGCTGCTGTGGCCGGGCGTAAGCGGCAAGTTCATGAGCTATTTGCCAATTACGTTGATCGTGGTGCTTTCCGCTTCGCTTCTGACAGCTCTGATCTTCGTACCTGCAATGGGCACGATCTTTGGCAAGGCCGAAACTGAGAACAACGAAGTCTTGAAGCAGCTCGCCGGAGCCGAAACCGGCGACATCCGCTCGCTGTCCGGACTCACCGGCTCCTATGTGCGGGTCCTCGACCGGCTGATCCGCTATCCTGGGCGCGTGCTCGCGGTGACGGGAGGGGTACTTGTCACTACCATTGTTCTGTTCTCGGCGTTCAACAATGGCGTCGAGTTCTTCGTGAATACCGAACCGGAACGCGCCATCGTACTGGTCAGCGCGCGCGGCAATCTTTCCGCGCAGGACACACTGACACTTGCGCGTGACGTGGAGCAGATTGTGCTTGATACGGACGGAGTTGCCACCGTCTTTACCCGTACAGGCCCCGGCCTCGGCAGTGGTTCATCGGGCCGTAGTGACGTTCCAAAAGATCTCATTGCCCAGATGATGATCGAACTGAAGCCTTATGAGGAACGGCGGAAAGGTGCCGTTATTCTTGAGGACATTCGCCAGCAGACAAAATTGATCCCCGGTATCAAGGTTGAACTGCGCAAGCAGGAAAATGGACCGCCGACCGGCAAGGATATCCAGATCGAGCTGACCTCGGCCGACCACCAAAAGCTGCTCGAAACCACGTCGATCATTCGAGCGCATCTCGATAATGAGGTGGAGGGCCTTATTGACGTCGAGGACGGAAGACCCTTGCCCGGTGTCGAATGGGTCATGACCGTCGACCGCGAGATGGCCGGACGGTTTGGCGCAGATGTGACCTCCGTCGGCGCGGTCATCCAACTCGTCACCAACGGCATCATGATCGGCGATTACAGGCCAGACGATGCACAAGATGAAGTTGATATCCGGGTGCGTTTTCCAGACAACTACCGAGTGCTTGATCAGCTTGATCAGCTACGGGTGCAAACCTCATCCGGCCTCGTCCCGATCTCGAACTTCGTGCATCGGGAAGCACAACCGCAGGTGAGCACCATTGAGCGCATTAACGGCTTTCGCCGTATCATGATCAAGGCCAACACAGCGGTCGATCCGGTCACGGGTGACAAGATCAACATTGACGAAAAAGTCGGTGAGATTTCTGCCTGGATTTCTCAACAGAATTTCGATCCGGCCGTGAAAGTGAAATTTCGCGGTGCAAATGAAGAACAGGCAGAGTCGGCATCGTTCCTCAGCGGAGCGCTTATTGGTGCGCTGTTCCTCATGTTCATCATCCTGCTGACACAGTTCAACAGCTTCTATCATTCCGCCCTCACGCTTTCGACAGTCGTTCTTTCCACGATCGGTGTGCTGATCGGCATGATCGTGACGGGGCAGGCATTCTCCGTGATCATGACCGGCACCGGCGTCGTCGCGCTTGCGGGTATCGTCGTGAACAACTCGATCGTGCTGATCGACACCTACCAGCGACTACGGGAGGACTCGATGGATGCCGTGGAGGCAGTGCTGCGTACGGCAGGCCAGCGCCTGCGTCCCATCATGCTGACGACCATTACGACCATGCTCGGCCTGTTGCCGATGGCGCTTCAGATCAATCTCGATTTCATCTCGCGCGATATCGTAATCGGTGGTCCCGTATCGGTCTGGTGGGTTCAGCTTTCGACCGCGATCATTTTCGGACTTGGCTTCTCGACGCTGCTTACGCTTGTCCTTATACCGGTGCTACTCGCAGCCCCCTCCGTCATCAAGGCAAAGCGCAAGGCACCACGTGAAACATCGCAGGAGTGGAACGATAATTCAGAAAACAGCGCCCGGCGCGCTGCCGAGTAAGTTCACGCTTCGTCGATCACGGAATTGGAAAGAACGCCCACGCCTTCAATTTCGATCTCGATCATATCGCCATGCTTCATCCAGAGAGGCGGCGTACGCGCGAAACCCACGCCTGCAGGCGTCCCCATGACGAGGACGTCGCCGGGCTCCAGCGTCATGCATTGGCTGAGCAGCATGATCGTTTCGTCGACGGGAAAGATCATGTCCGCCGTGTTGGCGTTCTGCATGACTGTACCATTGAGACGGGACTGGATATTCAATCCGGTGGCTCCCGGCGGCAGTTCATCGGCGGAAACGAAAGCGGGTCCGAAGGGGCCCGTGCAATCGAAATTCTTGCCGATCGTCCATTGCGGCGTGCGTCGCTGGTAATCGCGTACAGACCCGTCATTGAAGCAGGAATATCCCGCAACGAATGAAAGCGCATCCGACGTCGATGTGTGGCGGGGGACGCGGCGGCCGATGATGGCAGCGAGTTCTGCTTCAAAATCAAGCTGTTGCGAGATGCGGGGCCGACGCATGGGCGCGCCGTGGCCGACAAGCGAGGTCGCGCTGCGCATGAAAAAATTCGGATAGTCAGGTTTCTCGCGGCCGCCTTCTGCAGCATGTGCAGCATAATTAAGACCGAGGCAGATGATCTTGCCGGGGCGCGGGACCGGCGGAAGAAAAGCTATTTGCGACAAAGGGATACGCGGTGCGGCTTCAAGAGCACTGCTGATGGCCTCGAAGCCCTGCTCGCCCGCCTGGAGGGTTGCCAGGAGAGAGGAAGGCGACCCGGAAAGTGCTGAAATATCAGCAACTTCGTCGCCAATAAGGGGGCCGAATTTTTCCCTGCCGTCATGTTCGAATGTTACGAGCCGCATCGCCTTAATCCCCTGCCTCTTTTTCATAGCGGAACGGGCGATCTAGGCGCGAAGCCGGGGACAAGTCAACGAGAAGGCGGGGATATCCGCGCCCGACCGTCATCGTAACGTCACGATAACGTCACAAATGACGAAGTTGTCCCCGGCAGACGGGACGAGGTCCTAACCCATGAAAAGCCTGTTGATCGCCAATCGTGGCGAGATTGCCGTGCGCATCGCACGCGCGGGTGCAGAACTCGGAGGACGGACGGTCGCCGTCTACTTGAAGAGCGCGATGCCTTCTACCGCAAGATGGTCGACCGCTATTACGAAAACGGGAAGGCGACCAACATGGCCTCCTTCCTCGAAATCGACGCGGTGATCGACCCGGCCGAGACACGCCACTGGATAATGCGGGGGCTGAAATCGCTGCCGCCCGCAGAGGCGCGCATAACGCGGCCCTTTATCGATACCTGGTGAACGGCGAGAGGGCGGAAACCCGGCGCTTCAGAGCGGTCATGGAGTTCTGCCCGGAAAACGTTCTAGGCTCCGGCTTCCTTCGCTACCTTTTCGAAGTCCGAGGCATCATGGCGTTCGGGCAACTGACTCGACTTCTCGCCCCAGACACGATTGACCATGCGGCCACGCTTCACGGCGGGCCGCTCGGAAACTTCATCCGCCCAGCGGTTCACATTCTTGTATTCGTGAACGCTGAGAAATTCGGCGGCCTCATAGAGAACGCCTTTCGCAAGTGCGCCATACCAGGGCCAGATCGCAATGTCGGCAATGGTGTATTCGTCACCCGCGATGTAATGGCTTTCACCGAGGCGGCGATCCAGCACGTCGAGCTGGCGCTTTACTTCCATTGCGAAACGGTCGATCGCATATTCGATCTTGAAGGGAGCATAGGCATAGAAGTGGCCGAAACCGCCGCCGAGATAAGGCGCGGAGCCCATCTGCCACATGAGCCAGGACCAGCACTCGGCGCGCTTCGTCAGTTCCTTCGGCTGAAAGGCCCCGCCGAATTTCTCCGAGAGATAGAGAAGGATCGCACCGCTTTCGAAAATACGGGTGGGCGGATTGGTGCTGTGGTCCATCAGGGCGGGGATCTTGGAATTGGGATTGACCGCGACAAAGCCCGAGCCGAACTGGTCGCCCTCGCCGATATTGATAAGCCAGGCGTCGTATTCCGCGTCCTTGTGGCCGAGCTCCAGAAGCTCTTCCAGCATTACCGTGACCTTGACGCCATTCGGCGTGGCCAGCGAATAAAGCTGAAAAGGATGTTTGCCGACCGACAGTTCCTTTTCATGGGTCGGACCGGCGATGGGGCGA
>CXWF01003470.1_pt1 | contig 30772 bp, 32 predicted proteins | sample 468421 | NCBI WGS metagenome assembly CXWF01 (sample SAMEA2620812, study PRJEB7988) | marine metagenome | biome: marine biome (ENVO:00000447); feature: surface water layer (ENVO:00002042); material: "saline water (ENVO:00002010), including plankton (ENVO:xxxxxxxx)" | depth 5 m
ATGCCGACAAGGCTGTTCGTCACGAAAGCGCCGGATATGCGCGCCAGTTGTGCGGGCGCGATTTCCTCTTCCCTTAATTCAATCCCGATCTCGGGTGCGAGTTCGAACAGGGCCGCGCGCGTGATGCCGGGCAGGATGCCGCAATTCGTGGAGGGGGTGACAAGTCTGTCGCCTTCCCAGAGAAAAATATTCGCGGCGCTCGTGCAGGCGATATTGCCGTTTGTATCGAGCAGCAGTGCGTCGTCCGCGCCCTTCTCCCGTGCTTCTTCCTTTGCAAGCAGGTTGTCGAGATAGGGAAGCGCCTTCAGCCGCGATGAAGGCGACCACGGATTGCGCCTCGGCGTTGCTGTTACCAGTGACATTCGCATTGGCGCTTCGCCTATTGCCGCGCAGGTGATGAGCACGGTGGGCTTCGGCGCTGCCGGCAATGCGAGACCGCGCGGCGCGGGCCCTCGCGTCACGGTCACGCGGAGCGAGGCGCGAGGCGCTTCGTCCAGCTCGTTTTCGTCCAGCAGGTCGGCACATGCCATCTCGATTTCGGCGAGAGAACAGGGGAGCGGCAGTCCGATTAAATCCGTGGCCGCTCCAAGTCGCAGCATGTGCTCGTCTGCGAACAAGATATGCCCATGCAGCGCCAGCATCGTTTCGAAAAGGCCGTCGCCGAGGAGAAAGCCCCGGTCGGCGGGATCGATGCGCACATCCCGTGCATCGGCCATTGCACCGTTCAGCCAGATTTTCATGCGCTTATCCTTTCCCCCTGCGGCTCGATTTTTGCGAGCCGGAAGAAGTTGGCGAGCAACGCATGACCGTGTTCGGTCAGCACGGATTCGGGGTGGAACTGCACCCCGAATATCGGCAATTCGTCATGCGCAAGCGCCATCAGCACATTGTCTTGTGTATGTGCGGTGGCACGAAGCGGTCCGCCCGCCGGAAGCTCCGCGACAAGCGAATGATAGCGTCCGGCGGTGAAAGGAGAAGGCAAGCCCGCGAAAATATCCTCGCCTTCGTGATAAATGCGCGAGGGCTTGCCATGCACAGGCTTTGCCGCGCGCAGAATACGCCCGCCGAAAGCCGCGGCCACCGCCTGGTGGCCGAGACAGACGCCGAGCAGTGGGATGCCGTGCGCCGCCGCCGCTTTCACGAGGGGGATGGAAATGCCCGCCTTGTCGGGCCCGCAGGGGCCGGGCGAGAGAATGACGGCCTGCGGCGTCAATGCCAGCGCTTCTTCGACCGAGATTTCGTCCGTGCGGATCGTGCGGCGTTCATGGCCGAGTTCGCCGACATAGCGGGCGAGATTGTGAACGAAGCTGTCGAAATTATCGATGACGAGGATCATGCGCGCTTCCCCGTCAGGTGTGGCTTTTCTTCGTGTCTTTTGCCCTCGGCGAGTGCGCGCCGCATGTCGCTTGCCTTGGCCAGTGTTTCCTCGTATTCCGCCGCGGGCTCGGAATCCGCCACTATGCCGCCGCCCGCCTGAAAGGTGACGCGCTGGTCTTTCACGGTCATCGTGCGGATCGCGATGGCGCTGTCCATGCTGCCATCGGCGCCGAGATAACCAATAGCGCCGCAATAGGGGCCGCGCGCGGTGGGTTCCAGTTCCGCAATGATTTCCATGGCGCGGCGCTTCGGTGCGCCCGTGATCGAACCACCCGGAAAGCAGGCGGCAAGAAGATCTGTCGAGGTTTTCCCCGCGCTCAGTTTTCCCCGGACCGTCGACACAAGATGGTGCACATTGGCGAAACTTTCGAGCTCGCAGAGCTTGTCCACCCTCACCGAGTTATCCTCGCAGACGCGCGAAATATCGTTGCGCAGCAGGTCCACGATCATCACGTTTTCCGCGCGGTCCTTTTCGGAGGCGAGAAGTTCGGCCGCGAGCCTCTCATCCTCGGCGCGTGTTACGCCGCGTTTCCTTGTGCCCTTGATCGGCTTGGTTTCGACCCGGCTTTCGCGGCAGAGGAGAAATCGCTCCGGCGATGAAGAAACGATCACGCCTTCTTCGAAATTGAAAAAGGACGAGAAGGGGGCGGGGCTTGCCTCGCGCAGGCGCAAATAGAGCCCGTAGGGCGTATCTTCCTTGCCGAGTTCCGCCTCGAAGCGTTGCGAGAGGTTTGCCTGGAAAATATCCCCAGCGTGAATGTAGTCGATGACCTGTGCAACCGCGCGCTCATAGCCTTCGCGCGTGAAGTTCGAGGCGATTTCTGGCAGCGCCGACGGGATGGAAGCCGCCGGCCTTGAGAGCGACGATATCCGCTTGCGCATGCTCTCCATGCGTGTTTCCGCGCGCTTCAGCCGCGCAGCAGGCTTGTTTTCGGGAAGCCCCGTCGAAACGATGAAGGCGCGACTTTGCACCATGTCGAAGGCGAGCACGAGGTCGTAAAACCCGAGCGCCATGTCCGGCAAATGCTGGTCGTTGATGGCAAAGGGACGTTCTTCCGGCGGCAAGTGCTCCAGCGTTCTCCCGAGGCCATAACCGAAGAACCCTGCCGCTCCGCCTGGAAAGGGCGGTGTGGTGCTGCCGGTTTCCACTGGTGCGAGAGCGGCGAGCGCCTCCTTCAGGAGCTCGAAGGGCTTTCCGTTTTCGCCATGCCGCCAGACAAGGCGCTGAAAGGGGTCGATCGCAATGAAACTCCAGCGTCCGTGCAATGCGGGATCGTGCTCCGGTCCGGCTGTGGCGCTATCGAGGAAAAGCGCGAAAGGGTCTGCCGCCAAGGCATGAAACAAATCATGCGGCGCGACCCATTCCAGCTCTTCGACGAGCGGTTTCATTACCCGAATACTCTCATTTGTCAGTGGCTTTTCTATTCCGCGGAGGGCCGCTCGACGTCGAACGCACCATCCTCCGGCGCGTCGTGGCGGCAGCTTCCGCAGCGTCGTGACTCGAGGCGCGTCAGCGGCCCGCGCGGCTTGCCGCCCATACCACTGGATGTGACCCTCGCATCCTGCACCTTGAGAAAATCCTCAATGAGCCCACTCACCAGCCCGGGCCTGGCAAAGGCGATGTTGTGCCCGGTACCAGAATAGGAGCGAAGCTGCGCCTGCGGCATGAGGCGCATGAGCTTTTCTGCATTTTCGTAAGGCACGGTTTCGTCCGCTTCGCCCCAGATGGCAAGAACGGGGATTTCCGACTTTCCAACTTTCGCAAAGGAGTTATCGGCGCCCGCGAGCGGATAATATCTCATTGTGGAAAGCAGCGCGTCGCCATAGCCGCGATAGTCGAGCTGGCGGCTAAACCCGGCCAGGAATGCGCCGGGGTTCGGTGCGCTTGCAGCTTCCTGCGAGGCGGCGCTGTAGAAGATGCGGGTGCCAAAGAGACGGACAATCCAGTCGCCGAGGAGCGGGCGTTTCAGCAATTCAGCGTCCTCGTTTGCCGCGACGCCGAGACCCGCAGGGGCGATCAGCGTTAGCGACCGAACGAATTCGGGGTGGCGCGCTGCAAAGATCGTCGCGATGGCGCCGCCCATGGAATAGCCGACAAGGTCGATGCGCCGGTCGATCCTCAGCGCTTCGATCAGTTCCGCGAGTTGTCTGTCGAAGAGATCGGCATTGTAGACCGCATCAGGCCGGTCGGAGAGGCCGCGCCCGAAATTGTCATAGGCGAGGACGCGATAGCCCGCGGCCGTCAGCGGTTTGAAATAGTCTTCCCAGACGATGGAGGGCGTGGAGAAACCATGAATCAGCACAATGACGGGACCGGCCGGCGGTCCTTCAAGCCGGTAGTGAGTGATGCCGGAAGACAGCGCCACGAAATCATGGGCGTTACCGTCGGCTTCGAGTTTGGTGCGGGCTTCGGCGTCCAGTGGCGCGCGAGCTCGTCCCGCTGCCCAGAAGCTCATGAACATGATGAGGAGAAGCGCCACCAGGAGAATTGCCACTCCCTTCACGATCGCCATAGTGCTTTCAGCCCTTTCTTGCGCTGTTCTCTCTGCCGCTGCGGAAGCGGGGCGCGGGCGCAGTCTAGTGGGTTGACCGGCGGTCTACAAATAGCCCGGCGGGGTTGCGACATGCCTGAATTACAGGCTTGATGCGGACAAACTCAGACGCTGCGTGCGGTTCTCAAGGGAGATGAATATGACTGACGCATTCAAGGATCAGGTACTGGCAGGAAAGGTGGCTTTCGTTGCCGGTGCGTCGAGCGGTATCAATCTCGGCATCGCGCAGCATTTCGCGCGGGCGGGCGCCAAGGTCGCGCTTATCAGCCGCAGCCACGAAAAAATCGTTGCCGCGGCGAAGACCATTACGGATGAAGGCCATGAGGCAATCGGCATGGCCGCCGATGTTCGTGATTTCAATTCGGTCGATCAGGCAATGGCCCAGGCGCGCGAAAAGCTCGGCAATCTGGATATCGTGATTTCGGGCGCCGCAGGCAATTTCGTCGCCCCCGCGCTCGGTATGTCGTCCAATGGTTTCAAGACGGTAGTCGATATCGATCTTATCGGCACCTTCAATGTGTTGCGCGCTTCCTTCCAGTATCTGAACAGGCCGGGTGCCTCGCTCATCTCGATCACCGCGCCGCAGGCGGTGAATCCGAGCGTTTTCCAGTCGCATGTCTGTGCGGCAAAAGCGGGCATAAACATGCTGACGAAGTGTCTTGCGATGGAATGGGGGCCGGCGGGCGTTCGGGTCAACGCCATATCCCCGGGCCCCATCGCGGATACCGAGGGTATGGCGCGCCTTGCACCGACACCTGAAATGGAAACGGCAATCAAATCCCGGATCGCTATGCGCGACTACGGCACCAAAACCGATATCGCCGACACCGCGCTTTTTCTTTCAACGGACAACGCAAAATATATCACCGGCACAATCGTCGATTGCGATGGCGGATCGAAGCTCGGTGATGCCGGTGCCGACGCGCTTGGCGAGTTTGCCTGAATGACATCGCATGATCGCGGTACGCCCCGCTCCCTGAAGCAGCTCGAATCGCTGGAGAGTATGGAGGGCATTGTGAAGGCCGAGCACAGTGTGCCGTCCTCGCATTCGCTTCTCCATCGGCTGCCGAAGGGTGCGCTCATACACGCCGTCTATCCCGGCGTTCTCGTGGCGGTCACCATAGCGCTCGCCTCTTCCTGGCTGTCGCAGCATTACGGCGCGCCCGTCATGCTGTTCGCCCTTCTCTTCGGCATGGCGTTCCATTTTCTTCATGAAGAAGGTCGTTGCGTTGCCGGGATCGAGTTTTCCTCGCGCACGATCCTGCGGATCGGTGTGGCGCTGCTGGGTGTCAGGATCACAGCGGGCGAGATCGCGAGTTTGGGAGTTGTCCCCGTCTTTATGGTCATCGCCGGTGTCGCGACAACAATCCTTGTCGGCATTCTGCTGTCGCGGCTTCTTGGTCTCAAACCGCTTTTCGGGGTCTTGTCGGGCGGCGCCGTTGCGATTTGCGGGGCTTCGGCAGCGCTTGCGATTGCCTCTGTTCTGCCGCAGCGGGAAGAAGGCGAGCGCGATACGATCCTTACCGTGGTTGCGATCACCGCGCTTTCGACGCTTGCCATGATCCTCTATCCGGTTTTCGTCGGTGCTATCGGTCTCGACGACACGCGGGCGGGGATATTTCTTGGCGGAACGATCCATGATGTGGCCCAGGTCGTTGGCGCCGGTTACATGGTTTCGGTGGAGGCGGGCGATGTCGCCACATATGTGAAGCTTCTGCGGGTGGCGATGCTGCTCCCGGTGGTCTTCTGCATTGCCTTCGTTGTCAGCCGCACAAGCGGGGGCAAGGCGGCGGGAGGTGCTCGTCTTGTGCCGATGTTTCTTGTCGGGTTCGCAACGCTCGTTGCCGTCAACAGTTTCGGCCTGCTTTCGCCCCCCGTGATCGACGCGGCGACAGATGTCTCGCGCTGGTGTCTTGTCACCGCCATTGCCGCGCTCGGCATGAAGACATCCTTTGGAGACCTTGCGTCAGCGGGCTGGCGACCGGTTGGCCTCATGCTTGCCGAAACCCTCTGGATTGCGGCGCTCGTGCTGATATCCGTCGGGCTCCTTATCTGAATGTTTCGCTCTCGCCTGCGCCGCCGTTGCCGCGCCGCTTGCTCTTCGTCTCATGAAGGAGGGGCTTCGGTGCACCTCATATGGCGATTTGCGCAAAATCGGTAGCTGGGTAAGCGGTAGGCTGGATAAACTCTTTCAGACGGAAGATCACCGCAAAGGCGTATGCAGTTTCCTCGAGAAGCGGGCGCCTGTTTTCAAGGGACGTTGAGAGAATTCATGGCGCTTTTTTTCGATCAGGAATGGTTCGATGCGAAGCTGAAGGAGACAGGCCGGACGCGCGATGAAGTTGCGTCCGCTCTTCGTCTTTCTCGCGCGCAGGTCGACGAGATATGGAAAGATCAGCGTGAACTTGCACATCATGAAGTGAGTGCGCTTGCGCAGCTTCTTGCCGCCTCGCCCGCGGAGATCGCAAACAAGGCAGGGGTTTCAACGCCCGTTCCCTCCTCGTCTCCCGCTCCGGGAATTGCCGGGGATAGTGCCGTGATGGCGAAACTCGACGAAATGAATGCCCGCCTCGAACGGATCGAGCGTGCGGTGGCCGACCTGCAATCGCTGATCCTCGCCACGCGAAGCAGTTGAGTATTCCGATGCGCGATTTTCATTTGCCTGGCCGTTCCACGGTCCATAGCGTTAACGGCATGCGTGCGACCTCGCAGCCGCTTGCCGCCGAAGCGGCGATCTCGGTCATGCGTACGGGTGGGAATGCGGTCGGCGCGGCCATCGGCTACTGATTTTCAGAAGAAGTCAGAGCTTGAGCCGGTGATGTTTATTGCGGCGCGTTTCCGCGAGGAGATCGGGAAGCATATCCGCGCTGATATAGGCGGAGGTGGCTTCGCGGCGCCTTTCTTCCTTGTGCTTGGGGGAGTGCGGCCATGCCCAGTGCTGATCGATATATTGCGCGAGGAAGGCGGCGACGGGACGGGTTGTCGTGAGAGCGGGCTTGCCAAGTGCAGCATGGGCAGGGGCCGGCGTCCGGGGAAGTGGTGCAGGATCGCTGCGCTTTGCGGGCGGCGCTTCTTCCGCCCGCCTCGGGGCAGGCAGGGCGCGACGTGTCCGCTCTATGCGCTCCACTCCCGTCATGTTTTTTCCATTTACCACTATTGCCGCCATTGCGGTCGAGTACCGCGCTGGAGAATGAACCTGTTCTTGCGGGCATCGCAAGAATCCTGCCGCGGATAGCTGCGTTTAAATGCAACGGGTTGTGCTGGAACGGAACAATCAGTGTGAATTAACCAGCATTTTTAAGCTTTTAGTCGCCTAGCTGCTTCTCGAAATTTTAACGGCTGCTGCCTGAGTATGACCGGAATGGATGCAGGAAGCGTCCTGATCGGGCGGTGTGCCCAGGTACGGCAGGAGCGGTGTTGTGGACTCGAAGACGCAGGAAGCGGGCAGAGTCGGCGTAGCGTATAGCGGCGAACTCATGAAGACGGACGATGATCTTCTGGAGAGTGCTGTGAATGCTGTAGGCGATGCTGCTTACAAATGGTCGATCAGCGAGGACATCTTGAGCTGGGGCGCGGGGGCCGCGCAACTTCTCGGCATCTCCGACATTTCCAGTATATCCACACATCGTGACTTTGCCGCGCGCATCGCAAGCGATGGCGTAAGCCGCTACGAACAGATTTGCCGCTCGCGCGAAAGCGACACGGGCGGCGGGGTGCCTTACGAGCTTGAATACCAGATACGAGACGATTTCGGTGGTATGCGCTGGGTCGAGGATCGCGGTCGCTGGTATGGTGGAAGCGACGGCACACCGGCGAGCGCCATTGGCGTGTTGCGTGCGATCGACGAGCGCCACAAGCGCGAGGAAGAGCTTGTGCGTCTGTCGACCTATGACGAACTGACAGGCTTGTTGAACCGGGTGCGCATGAAAGAAGCGCTGACGGATGCGCTGATCGCTGCCCAGCGCGGCCGCCAGAATTCTGCTTTCCTGCTCATTGCCGTCGATAACCTCGCTCTCATCAACGATGCCTTTGGTTTCGATGTGGCCGATGAAGTGATTGTCCATGTTGGTCAGCGGCTGAGCTCGCTTGCGCGGCGTGGTGATGCGCTTGGCCGCTATGCGGGTAACAAATTCGGCCTCATCCTGCGTAACTGCAATGAAGAACGGCTCGGGGGCATTTGCGAACGGCTGCTTGCCGAGGTGCGCGACAAGGTTGTGATGACGGCGCGCGGTCCCGTTTCTGTCACGGTTTCAGCGGGCTCGATTGCGCTTCCCGGTCATGCATCGAGTGTCGATCAGGCGCTTGCCCGCGCGGAGGAGGCGCTCGTTGCGGCGAAGCAGCGGCTTCGCGACAGCCATGTCGTCTATACCCCCTCGCGCGAACGCGAGAAGACGAGGTTGCGCAACATCAATGTCGCCGATGAACTTATCACCGCCCTTAATGACAAGCGTATCCGTATTGCCTATCAGCCGATTGTCGATGCAAAAACCGGCGAGACCGCTATCTATGAATGTCTCGTTCGCATGGTGCAGCCGGACGGCAATATACTGGCGGCCGGACATTTTGTGCCGGTGGCGGAAAAACTGGGGCTGATCGGGCTTCTCGACTATCGCGTGATGGAGCTTGCCATCCAGACGTTGCGTGAGCGGCCGGATATCCGGCTCTCGCTCAATGTATCCGGGCGCACGACGAGCGATCGTCTCTGGCGCGAAACGCTTGCAAGCTTCCTTGCCGCAGACAGCAACCTTGCGCGGCGTCTCGTCATCGAAATTACCGAAACGGTGGCGATCCAGGAGGTTTCGGAACTAACCGAATTTGTCGCGACCTTCCGTACTCTCGGTTGCCAGATCGCCATTGACGATTTCGGCGCGGGCTACACGTCGTTCCGCAACCTCAAGATGCTTGATGTGGACCTGGTGAAGATCGACGGATCATTCGTGATCGACCTTGCGACCAATCCGGACAATCAGTTCTTCGTCCGCACGCTTGTAAACCTTGCGCAGAACTTCAATCTGCCGACGGTCGCCGAATGGGTCAGCAATGCCGAAGAAGTCGAAATGCTGAAGTCGCTGGGCGTGGAATATTTGCAGGGCTTCTATCTTGGAGAGCCCGCCATGTCGCTGCCAGGTTCGGTGGCGAGTTTTTCGAGCCGCCGCACGGTCGCCTGAAGTTTACTTTTTCGACAGCGCCTCAAGCTGGGCCTGCATCTGCGAAAGCTGCTTCTTGAGTTCATCGAGCTCATTGTCGCGCTTTTCACTGCTTTCGGCTGCTTGCGTTTGATCGGAGCTCTGCGGATCCTTCGCTCCGCGTTCGCCCGTCCCGGTGCCCGGTCGCCCGAAGGGCGAGAACATGCGCATTGCATTATCGAAAATTTCAAGATTCTGGCGAATCTGGTCCTCGAATTGACCCAGCCGCTCGCGACCGCCCAGCGCGCTTGTCACGCGGTTACGCAGGTTTTCCTGCTCCTTCGAAAAGCTGTTCATGCTCATTTCGAGATAGGATGGGAGAAAGCCCTGCAGGCTGTCGCCATAGAAGCGGATCAGCTGTCTGAGGAAGTTGATCGGGAGCAGGTTCTGGCCCTTGCCCTCTTCCTCGAAAATGATCTGTGTCAGTACGGAGCGGGTGATATCGTCGCCCGTCTTCGCATCCCGGACCACGAACTCCTTGCTCTGCTTCACCATCTCGCAGAGATGGTCGAGCGTCACATAGCTCGATGTCGAAGTGTTGTAGAGCCGCCTGTTCGCGTATTTCTTGATAACGATGACATCATCGTCCGTGGATGAAGTCTTTTTTGCCACGGCTGTCCCAATCTCTCATTTTACAATGTTGTCGCATCGGGCCCGCTTTTTTCACAGGTGACGGCATTTTGCTTGCCGCAACGGTCCCTTGCCCCCTGTCATTTGGTATTGTGACGCGGTATTGTTGCGGTGCGCAAGTCCCGTATTGCGATGCACCGAAAACAGCATTACCGCGTCCTGACCATCTGCAGTCGGCGATCGCAGGTGCCGGGCGGGAGCCATATGATCTTTCGGCCTGTCGAGGCCGGTTTCAGGGAGCAAGCCATGAGCAAATCCGGTACCGAGGTGGTCATTGTCGGTGCGGCGCGTACGCCCGTCGGTTCATTTAACGGCGCGCTCTCAGGCCTGCCTGCGCATGAACTTGGCCGTATCGCCGTTTCTTCCGCCATCGAGCGGGCAGGAATCGCGAAGGATGCAGTTTCCGAAGTTATTCTCGGCCAGATTCTGCAGGCCGGACAGGGCCAGAACCCGGCTCGCCAAGCGTCCATCAATTCCGGGCTTCCCGTAGAAGTGCCCGCATGGGGCGTCAATCAGCTTTGCGGCTCGGGTCTTCGCGCTGTTGCGCTCGGCTATCAGGCCATCGTCAATGGCGACAGCGAGGTCGTGGTCGCGGGCGGTCAGGAAAGCATGAGCCAGGCGCCTCACGCGGCCTATCTTCGTGCTGGCCAGAAAATGGGCGATATGCAGTTCGTCGATACGATGATCCGCGACGGGCTCTGGGATGCCTTCAACGGCTATCACATGGGGCAGACCGCCGAGAATGTCGCCGCGCGCTGGCAGATCACACGCGAGGAACAGGATGCTTTTGCTGTTGCCTCGCAGAACAAGGCGGAGGCCGCGCAGAAGGCGGGCCGCTTCAAGGATGAAATCGTTCCCGTCACGATCAAGTCGCGCAAGGGTGAGACGGTGGTCGATAATGACGAATTCATCAAGCATGGCGTGACGCTCGAAGGTATTCAGGGTCTGAAGCCCGCCTTCCAGAAGGATGGCGGTACGGTGACCGCGGCAAATGCTTCCGGCATCAATGATGGCGCCGCCGCGGTCGTGCTGATGAGCGCAGAACGCGCCGAGAAGGAAGGCCGCAAGGTACTCGGCCGCATTGTCTCCTGGGCGCAGGCGGGCGTCGATCCGGCAGTTATGGGGACGGGGCCTATCCCCGCCTCGCGCGCGGCGCTCAAGAAGGCGGGCTGGACGGTCGACGATCTCGATCTCGTGGAAGCCAACGAGGCCTTTGCGGCGCAGGCGCTCGCAGTCAACAAGGATCTCGGCTGGAACCCGGAAATCGTTAATGTGAATGGCGGTGCGATTTCCATCGGCCACCCGATCGGCGCATCCGGTGCCCGCGTCTTTGTGACGCTTCTTCACGAAATGGAGAAGCGCGATGCGAAGAAGGGGCTCGCCACGCTCTGCATCGGTGGCGGCATGGGTATCGCGCTTTGTGTTGAACGCTGAGCTTTACAGCGGCTTGCAAAAACTTCCAGGACGAGGATAACCGATAATGACCAAAGTTGCGCTCGTGACGGGCGGTACACGCGGCATCGGCGCTGCGATTTCGGTCGCGCTGAAGAATGCGGGCTACAAGGTGGCCGCCAATTATGCCGGCAACGATGAAGCGGCGGCGGCTTTCTCGAAGGAGCATGGCGTCAATGTCTACAAGTGGAATGTGGGCGATTATGACGCTTGCGTGAAAGGCATTGCTTCGGTAGAGGCCGAGCTCGGTCCGGTCGACGTGCTGGTCAACAATGCCGGTATCACGCGGGACGGCATGCTGCACAAGATGACGCCCGCGCAGTGGCGTGAGGTCATGGCCGTCGATCTCGATTCCATGTTCAACATGTGCCAGCCGGTTATCAACGGCATGCGCGAGCGCGGCTTCGGGCGCATCGTCAATATCTCCTCAATCAACGGTCAGAAGGGCCAGATGGGGCAGACCAATTATTCCGCGGCGAAGGCGGGCGTCATCGGCTTCACCAAGGCGCTGGCGCAGGAAGTCGCAAGGAAGGGCGTCACGGTGAACTGCATCGCGCCGGGCTATGTCGATACCGACATGGTGGCGGCGGTACCGGAAAAGGTGCTGGAAGGCATCATCTCGACCATTCCGATTGGCCGTCTCGGCAAGGCCGAAGAAATTGCGCATTGCGTTGCCTTCCTTGCAGACGAAAAGGCGAGCTTTGTCACCGGTGCGACGATCACGGCGAATGGTGCGCAGTACATCGCGGGATAGATTTTCCCGCATATGACAAGAAAACGCCCCGGATATTTCCGGGGCGTTTTTTGTTGATATCAGCGCAAAAAGAGAATCGGGTAAACTGCTGTTGGAGTTGTTGTAGGGGATTCTCCAATGGACAAGTTTTCTTCCGACCAAGTAGTCGAGAACCTTCTGGCAATATGGCCCACTGCCGATTTTCCAGATGATTATGTTCTGCTCAACGACCTCGACTGCTTTCGTGGCTTAATGATGTCTGACCGAAGAAAACTTTTAAAAAAGGCCAAGAAAGAAACCCTGCAGAGAGTGATGCAAGAACGAGTTGATGAGATTGTTGAAGCTGTTGAGATGGAAGGCAGCAATCTTGTCGATGTTTTGATGGAAGCCTTCCCTTCGGATTTAGATAATTTCAGCGGACTGAGCGAAAGGGAGAAGGAGATTTGGCTTTCAAAAGCTAAAAAGGCCGCGGGAAGGGACTTTGATCGAAAGTCTGTCGTTTACTTCATTGGTGACGAAGAATTTGTGAAAATCGGGTACACGACAAGTTTGGAAGCGCGTTTTAAGGCGCTGAGGACCTCTTCGCCTAGACCGCTCAAGGTACACCACGTTTTATTTGGTGGTCGCGATGATGAGCGGGAGTTACACCAACGATTTTCTCACCTGCGAGTCGAGGGCGAATGGTTTTGTTTGTCCGGTGAACTTTTGAAGTTCATCAAACACCGCAGCAGTTCGTAGCTCTTACGTTTGAAGAAGATTAATCGACCTTCTCTTTTTCCGCTTCCTCTTGCATCCGGTCGTATTCGTCGTCGCGACCAGGGCGCGGCATGTCGGGATAGAGCCAGCTGTCGGGCGGGCCGATATCGATATGGGCATAAGGCGTCTTTGTCGGGTAGAAACCCGCGCCACCCTTGCCGAGCTTTTTTGCCACGCGGTAGACCTCTTCGGGGTCGAGGAAATCCTGCGTGATGTCCATCGCCATGCCGCGCATGTGGAAGCTGCCGGGATCGACGCCGTTGCCGCGATGGAAGAGCCAGTCGTTGGTTTCCGGCGAGCGATAGCCGGACATGGTGTAGATCGGATTCTTCGAACGTGTATTGGCGTCGATCTCCCAGAGCAGATCGAGAAGACCCGGATGCACGTCATGGACGCCGCCCGTGCGCAGGTCGCGCATGAACCACGAGGCGCGCTTCAACGCATCCTCTTCATAGCCCTTGTCCGTCCAATAGGTGACGGTGAGCTTTTCGCCTGAATTGAGGCTCTGGAGCCGGAGCGTCCGTTTGTGTGGCGCATCCGCGCGAACGATGGAAGGCGCCGCCAGAAGACCCGCTGCGCCAAGACCCAGCGCAAGCGCCTTGCGGCGTGTCGGCAGAAAAAGTCCCGATGTGGATTTCCCGGTCATGGCAAAAGGCTACTGGAGGGCGGTTTGGGGCTCAAGCGACGGTTTCAAGGCGGCGCCCAGGGTTGCTCCGGGACCGGAGGGAGCGCTGGCGCGGCGGACAGGACGTATGAGGGGATCGGGTACGGCAGTGGCAAGGCTGCGCGTGCCTTCTTCCGGCGCAAGCTGCGCAAAGCTGTAGCCGTCCGCCCGCAATGCCTCGATGAGGTCGGAAAGCATGTCGGCCGTGCGCGGTTTGGTGTCGTGGAGGATCAGGATGCCGCGCCCCACATAGGCAATGTTGCGCAGCGCCCGGATGCGGACCTGCGCGGAGCTGATGGATTTCCAGTCATCCGCGCCGAATTCGCAGGAGAAGGTTGCGATGTTGCGTTCGCCGAGCCAGCCGATCAGCGTCTTGCTGTCGTTTAGACCGGGAAAGCGGAAGAAGGGCGCAAGCCTTTCGCGGTTGGCGGCAGGCGCGCTTGCAAGCGCCGCTTCCACCGCGTTGAAACCGCGCCGGATCTGGCTTTGCGCGTTCGCAAGCGAGTAACGGCGAAGGTTGCTCGGGTGGGACCAGCTATGAGTGCCGATGGTGTGGCCGCGCGCCGCCACCGCGCGCACGATGTCCGGATGTCTTTCGGCGTAGATGCCGACCATGAAGAAGGTCGCCTTCACGCAATGCCGGTCGAGAATATCGAGGATAAGCGGCGTCGTGTCGGGGTTGGGGCCATCGTCAAAGGTGAGCGCGACCTGTTTGGGGCCGAGGCCCGCGGACCGTGGATATTGCATCCCGCCATAGGCCGGGCCGCCCCTTGTCGAAAGTGTGACCACGGGAGTCTCTTGCTCGCAGGCCGGATTTTGTGCGCGCGCGGGCAGGCTCGCGCAAAAAAGCGCGGCCAGCATACTCGCTGCGGCAAGAACGGATTTCACCTTGAGCCCCCCACGGACCGGCGACGGTATCTATCGGCACAGTCTAGCGGACCCGCCGTTTTCGGCCAGCGCAGAGGGGCAACAGGAGCGGCGAAAGAGAAACAGGGTTAAGCGAAGGGGCTCCATCCCGGTTCCGCCATCTCGAAGCTCGCGAATTCGAAGCCCGGGGCGACCGTGCAGCCCACCAGCGTCCACAGGCCGAGCGGTTCGGCCGCCTGCCAGGCATTCGCCGGGATCACGATTTGAGGGCGTTCGCCTGCGTCGAGGTTCTGACCGAGAAGCAGGGTTTCGGGCTTTTTCCCTTCCACATAGCGTGGCAGGGCGAGCGGCCCGCCTGCGTACCAGTGCCAGATTTCAGCAGCGTCGACGCGGTGCCAGTGGGATCGTTCGCCTTCCTTCAGCAGGTAATAGATGGCGGTCGAATGAGCACGTGTCCCGCCTGCCGGGTCGCGAAAGGTTTCGACAAAATGGCCACCTTCCGGGTGCGGTTCCATGCCGAGGAGTTCGATGATGGCGTCGGCATCCAGGCCGGCGAATGAAGGCATATCAGAAATTGTCCTTTCGCTTGCGGGTTTCAGCAAAAACATCGACATCGTTTGCCGCGTCGAGGCCGATCGTGCGGCGAAGGTCGGGGCTTGCCGCACGCAGGAAGGGGTTTGTCTTCTTTTCGAGGCCGATGGTGGTCGGCACTGTCCATTCGCCGCGGGCGCGCTTCTCATCAATCTCCCTGGCGCGGGCGACGAGGGCGGCATTGTCCGGCTCGACGGAAAGGGCAAAGCGTGCATTCGCCTGCGTGTATTCATGTGCGCAATAGACGACTGTGTCGTCGGGAAGCTCCATCAGCTTGCCGAGCGATGTCCACATCTGTTGCGGTGTGCCCTCGAAGATCCGTCCGCATCCCAGCGCGAAGAGCGTGTCGCCCACGAAGGCAATGTGTTCTTCGTCGAAGCTGTAGGCAATGTGACCGCTGGTGTGCCCCGGCACGTCGATCACGCGGGCGTGTGCCGCGCCCAATTCCACGATGTCGCCTTCGCCGACGGCGCGATCAATGCCGGGAATCTTGTCCTTCTCGCCTTTCGGGCCAATGACGATGCAGCCGGTCTTCTCCTTGAGCTCCGCATTGCCGCCCGCATGGTCGTAATGGTGATGCGTGTTGAGGATATGGGTGAGTTTCCAGCCCTTCTCCTCAAGAGCGGCAAGGATCGGCTTCACTTCCGGTGTGTCGATGGCCGCCGTCGCACCGGAAGAAGGCTCGTGGACCAGATAGCCGTAATTGTCGTTCAGGCAGGAAAATTGGTGAATTTCGAGCTTTGCCATCTCATCTCCTTCGGTGGGCGCTATCGGGATCGTTTGCCTCCCGTTAGTCTCGTCCGATATAGGCTTTGCCGCTTAGGGTAGAGGTCTTGGCCGCCCGCGTGAACCCGGTGCTTCAATGCCGGATTTGCTGGAGTTTATTCCGTGCAGATGGATGTGATCGACCTTCGCGATTTCTACGGCCGTCCGCTCGGGCGCGTCGCGCAACACCATATTGCCCGCCGTGTGGAGCAAATATGGCCCGATGTTCAGGGCCTGAACCTGCTCGGTCTCGGCTTTGCGACGCCCTATCTCGCCCCCTTTGTGGGCAAGGCGGAGCGCGCTTTCGGCCTCATGCCTGCGCGGCAGGGGGTCATGCAGTGGCCTGCGGACGGAAAGTGCCTCACCGGTCTTGTCGACGAGCGTGAATTGCCGCTGCCCGATGAAAGCATGGACCGCGTGCTGCTGGTCCACGGACTTGAGGCGAGCGAATCCAAGCGCGGGCTGTTGCGCCAGATATGGCGCGTTCTGGCGCCGGGCGGGAGGCTGCTCATTGTCGTGCCGAACCGTCGCGGTCTCTGGGCGCGGCGCGAGGCGACGCCTTTCGGTCATGGCCAGCCCTTCTCGCGCAGCCAGATTACGCAGCTCCTCCGCGAATCCATGTTTTCGCCGTCGGACTGGGAGGTGGCGCTTTTCGTTCCGCCTTTCGACTGGCGTCCGCTGCTTCGTTCGGCGTCCGCCTGGGAGCGTGCGGGCCATATGCTCTGGCCGCGTTTTTCCGGCGTCATCATGGTGGAGGCGACGAAGCAGATCTATGCCGCGACGCCGCTGCCGGCATCGCGCAAGATGAAGTCCAGGGTTCGGGCGATTGCGCCGCTGCCCGCGCCGGCCCCGGCGCGTGTCGTCCTGCCGGAAGACGAAGACTGACCTTCAGGTGTTCCGCGAAAGCAGGAACACGGCATCGTTCGCAAAAAGATTGGCGAAGATGCCCGGATTGGAAATGCGCCGGGCCTTGTTCCTGGTCACGATCAGCGCGTCCTCTATTTCAAGGCCGAGTTCATCGCAGAGCGAGGCGAAGTCGAGCACCGTGCAGAGGTGGATGTTCGGCGTGTCGTACCAGGAATAGCCGAGCGAGCGCGTTTCCGGCATACGGCCGGTGAAGAGGAGCTTCAGCCGCACGCGCCAATTGCCGAAATTCGGAAAAGACACGATGACATGGCGGCCGATGCGTTTCATTTCGCGCAGCACCGCCTTCGGATTGCGCGTTGCCTGGATCGTCTGGCTGAGGATCACATAGTCGAAGGCATCGTCGGGATAATTGGAGAGATCGGTGTCTGCGTCGCCCTGCACCACGGCAAGGCCGCGCGCCACGCTTGCGTTCACGCCTTCCTGGCTTAGTTCCACGCCGCGGCCGTCGATATCCTTCTGCGAGCGCAGCAGCGCGAGCAGGTCGCCATCGCCACAACCGACGTCGAGCACGCGGCTCTCCGGCGCGATCATCTGGGCGATGAGGTCGAGGTCTATGCGGCCCGTGTCGAGGCCATATCCGTTGCTCATCCGGCGAGGCCTCGCGTACGTGCGGCGCTGTCGATGAAGCCGCGCAGCGTCGTGAACATTTCCGGCTCGTCGAGCAGGAATGCGTCGTGGCCTTTGTCGGTCTTGATTTCGACGAAGCTTACATTTGCCGCCACTGCGTTCAGCGCATGCACGATCTGCCGGTTGTCGGAGGTCGGAAACAGCCAGTCGCTCGTGAAGGAGACGACGCAGAACCGCGACGTCGTGCCCCGGAAGGCATTCGCCAGCACACCGCCGAAATCATCGGCGAGATCGAAGTAATCCATCGCGCGCGTGATGTAGAGATAGGAGTTCGCGTCGAAACGGTCGACAAAGGTCGAACCCTGATGGCGCAGATAGCTTTCGATCTGGAAGTCGGCATCGAAGCCATAGGTGATGGCGTCCCGGTCCTGCAGGTTGCGGCCGAATTTCCGGTGGAGCGCGGGCTCCGACAGATAGGTGATGTGGGCGGCCATGCGCGCCACCGCGAGCCCCTTTGCCGGGTTCGTGCCGTGTGAGAGATAGGCGCCCTGTTTCCATTCGGGATCGGCCATGATCGCCTGACGGCCGACCTCATGAAAGGCGATGTTCTGCGCGGAATGGCGGGCAGCGGTCGCAATTGGGATCGCGGAAAAGACACGCTCGGGATAGGCCGCCGCCCATTGCAGCACCTGCATGCCGCCCATGGAGCCACCTATGACGCAGAAGAGATCGTGAATGCCGAGCCGGTCGAGCAGCATCGCCTGGGCGCGCACCATGTCGCCCACGGTGATGACGGGGAAACTCAGGCCGTAAGGGCGGCCGGTCGCAGGATCGATATCGCGCGGGCCCGTTGTCCCCATGCAGCCGCCAATCACGTTCTGGCAGATGACGAAAAAGCGGTTCGTGTCGATCGGGCGGCCCGGACCGACCATATGCGCCCACCAGCCGGGCTTGCCGCTCAGCGGATGGGTGCTCGCGGCATACTGATCACCGGTCAGAGCGTGGCAGATCAGCACCACGTTCGACTTGGCGGCATTCAGTGTGCCGTAGGTCTCATAGGTGATGGTGAACGGGCTGAGGTTCACGCCGGAATCGAGGGCGAGCGGCTCGTCGGGGCCAAAGGTCATGGATGCGCGGCGCACCCTGATCCCGCCTTCTTCGAACTCTGTGCTGCCGGAGCCTTTGGCGTCTGATGCGCCAGCGGCCTTATCGATGGTGTTCATAAGCGCTTTTGCGCCGCCTTTTTTGGGTCTGGACAGGTTGGTGGCGGTCTCCCGGACCCCCGCCAAACAGGGTGCATAGCTAGGGATGCACCCCCCAAAATGTCAATGTTTTCTTTGATTTTAGCGGGTGTCCCTCGTATGAATACCGCTCTCGCGGGCCGGGTTGGGGGCTTGCTCGCGTGCCGGAATCCCCCTGCCGAGTGACGCCGAATGACGACTGAGACCGCCACGCCCGAGAAGGCCCTCGCCGATGTCCGCAAGGAGATCGATGCGATCGACGATGCCATGCAGGACCTCCTGCAGAAGCGGACCGAGCTCGTGGTCGAGGTGGCCGAGGCCAAGGCGCGGGCGGCCAGCGCGGCGGGAAAGGGGAGCTTTGTCGCTTTCCGACCGGGCCGCGAGGCAGAGGTGATCCGCCGTCTTGCAGAGCGCCACAAGGGGGCGCTGCCGCTTCGGGTGCTGATCCGGCTCTGGCGCGAGATCATGGCCGCCATGACGCGGATTCAGGGGCCTTTCCGGGTGGATGTCTTTGGCCCTGAGGGTGATGCGCTCGGCTATTGGGATCTTGCCCGCAACTATTACGGCTCGACGACGCCGATGGAGCTTCACGGCCATGCGCGCGAGGTGCTCCGCCGCGTCGGGCATGACCGCTCCGCCATCGGCATTCTGCCGCAGCCGGGGGCGGCGGCTGATAGCGATTGGTGGGTTGGTCTTGCCACGGGCGGTACCAGTGGATTGCAGATCGTCGCGCGGCTTCCCTTCGCCGATGTTGCGGGAGAGAACGATGGTGCCCGGGCGCTTGTTCTTGCGCACAGCAATTTCGAGGGCACGGGTGACGACACCAGCCTCATTGCACTTTCCGTTGCTGAAAGCCTGAGTGACACGCGCGTCATGACGCTGGTGAAAGAGGCGGGGCTCGAAGGGAAGCGTATTGCGAGCGCGGGCACCGATAACGGGGCGGCCAAGCACATCTATCTCATTTCCGTTCCCTATCATCTGGCCGCCGATGATGAGCGGCTTTCGGCCCTTGCAGGCGGTGCCGTTATCGAGGCACGCCTTCTCGGCGGTTATGCCAACCCGCTTCAGCGCGACAGCGATGGCGAGTGAGAACATGGTGAAGCGTCCCGAGCCGCAGCGCGGCGTTCTCGAAATCGAGCCTTATGTCGGCGGCCGCGCCAGCGCCGCGCCGGGCACCCGTATTTTCAAGCTTTCGGCCAATGAAACACCGCTGGGGCCTTCGCCGCGCGCGAAGGAAGCCTTTGCGGCGGCGGCAGATAGTCTCCACCTCTACCCCGATGGTGGTGCGCTCGGCCTGCGTGAGGCGATTGCCGCGCGTTACGGTCTCAATGCTGACCGGATCGTCTGCGGCGCGGGGTCCGACGAGCTCCTGCATCTTCTGGCCCAGGCCTATCTCGGCGAGGGCGACGAGGCGATTACGACCGAGCATGGTTTTCTCGTCTATCCGATCGTGACCAAGGCGGCCGGTGCCACCTGCGTTACCGTGAAGGAGACGGCGCTCCACGCCGATGTGGATGCGATCCTCGATGCCGTCACGCCGAAGACGAAGATCGTCTTTCTTGCCAATCCGAACAATCCGACGGGGAGTTATCTTCCGGCAGACGAAGTGCGGCGTTTGCAGCAGGGTCTGCGTCCCGACATCCTGCTGATCCTCGACGCCGCCTATAGCGAATATGTGAGCCGCAACGACTACGAAGCGGGGATCGAGCTTGTCGCGACATCGGAAAACGTCGTAATGACGCGCACCTTCTCGAAGATTTACGGGCTTGCCGCGCTTCGCCTCGGCTGGATGTATGCGCCCGCACCTATCGTCGATGTGGTGAACCGCATTCGCGGGCCCTTCAACGTGTCCATTCCCGCCATCGAGGCCGGTATCGCGGCGATGGCCGATACGGATCATGTCGAGGCGGCGCGCCAGCACAACGACAGATGGCTCGGCTGGCTCAGCGAGGAAATCTCGAAGCTCGGCTACGAAACGGTGCCGAGCGTCGGCAATTTCTTTCTCATCCGGTTTCCGAAAGAGCAGGGCAAGACGGCGAAAGATGCCGATGCCTTCCTGATGAAGCGCGGGCTCATTCTTCGCCAGATGACGAGCTACGGGCTGCCCGATTGCCTGCGTCTCTCCGTCGGTTCGGAAGAGGCAAACCGCCTCGTCGTGAAGGCGCTCGCCGAATTCGCTGGCGTGAAGGCGGCTGTGTGATGGGCGCGGAAACGCATTTCGACCGTGTGGCGCTGATCGGCCTCGGGCTGATCGGTTCCTCGCTCGGTCACGCGATGAAACGTGGCGGGCTTGCCGGCCATGTCGCCGGCTATGCCCGTTCGGAGGCGACGCGCAAGCGCGCTCTCGAACTCGGCTTCATCGACAGCGTGCATGAGAGCGCGGCAGCAGCGGTGGAAGATGCCGACCTCATTGTGGTCTGCACACCTGTTGGCGCGCTCGGACAGGTGGCATCGGAGATCGAGCCTCATCTGAAGAAGGGGGCCATCCTCACCGATGTCGGCTCCGTGAAGCTCGCGGTCATTCGCGATATGAGCCCTTATGTGCCTGACGGCGTTCACTTCATACCCGGTCACCCGATCGCGGGCACGGAAGAATCCGGCCCGGATGCGGGCTTTGCCGAGCTTTTCGACGGGCGCTGGTGCATCCTTACGCCGGTGCCGGGCACGGATCAGGATGCGGTCGAAAAGCTCAGCGCCTTCTGGAGTGACTGCGGTTCCAGGGTCGATGTGATGGAGCCGAAGCATCACGACATGGTGCTCGCCATCGTCAGTCATCTTCCGCATATCATCGCTTACAACATCGTCGGGACGGCGAGCGACCTCGAAACGGTAACGCAGTCGGAAGTGATCAAATATTCTGCGTCCGGCTTTCGTGACTTCACACGCCTTGCAGCCTCCGACCCGACGATGTGGCGCGATGTCTGTCTCAACAACAAGGAGCCGATCCTCGAGATGCTGGCGCGCTTCTCGGAGGATCTGACGGCATTGCAACGCGCTATCCGCTGGGGTGATGGGGATCAGCTGTTCGAGCTATTCACGCGCACCCGCGCCATTCGCCGCTCAATTGTCGATGCGGGGCAGGATACGCCGGCGCCCAATTTCGGTCGGACGCCGAAACACGCCGCTAAGGATGCGGACGGCGAGGACGATCAGTAAAGCGGTTCAAGCTTCGCGATGACGAGGGGGCCGAGATAGAGCTTTCCCTCGCGCATGATGACGGGCATGCGTATCTCATTCGATTCCTTGCCTTGAAATTGTGAGACGAGGACAAGGCCCGCCAGCGCGATGCGCGCATCGCGTTCCTGCACGATCCCGTCCTTCACCAACGCGTCGAGCAACTCCTCGAAATCGGTGACGCGCGCGTCCAGGCGGCCCTCCGGACGGTGCCTTGCGTCAAGCGATAGTTCGCCGCTCGCATAGAGATCGAGCGGGCCCCATTTCACGGCAAGGTCGGAAATGGCAAGTGTGCCGCCTGCTGCCTGCCAGTCGCGCATCAGTTCCACGAGGCTGACATAGTTTCCCGGCGGCAGGCCGCGCAATCTGGTCTGTGCGAGGAAAAATTCCATTCGCGGGCCGAGTGCGGGGATTTTCGTCGTGCTTTCGACATTCACATCTTCCGCCTGAAGCGCGATGTCGTAGCTGCCCGGCTCCTCGATGCCCTCATGGCTTTCGGCGGGGCGCGCGTGAAGCTGGAGGCGTTTTGCCGTGAGTTCTTCGGTTGTGTCATTCGCGCCGAGACGATGCTTGCCCTTCAGCGCTTCTATGTCGATAGCGAGGCGGCCGAAGGGTCTGTCTTCCAGCAGGACATAGCTTGCTTGCGCAGACCCGGCCATGAAGCGCGCCTCGTTCGTCGCGCGCGCGGCTGTCCGTAAATCGCGATAGCTGAGGCGCTGCTCGCCCTCCAGGGTGAGGACCATGTGGCGCAGATTATAGGGCTGCAACGCGAAATGGGCGCCTTCGCCCTGCCATTCCCATTTCTCGGGTGTGGCGGGCGCCGCCGCCTTCGGCGCCGCGAACTGCGCCTTGATGCGAAAGGGATAGCCACCGACCGTGAAGCCGTCCCATGAGGTGACGACTTCCTTTTCGCTCCGCACGGCATAGGTTTCGACGGCCTTGCGCACTTCGCCGGCAATGGTGAACCAGTAGACGCTGTAGGCGGCTACGAATACGGCGAAGGCAAGCGAGGGGCCGATAATGCCCCAGCGTATGCCCGTGCGTTTTCTTTCCGTCGGCGCTTCGTTCATCGTTCAGATACCTGTGTCCCGCATTGCTCTGCCTGCGCGCATGCCTATAGTTGCCCGCGCAAGCGGAGTTGTCAGCATGCAGGATTTATGGGTTTTTGGATACGGCTCGCTGATGTGGCGGCCGGGATTCGAATATGAGGAGCGCCGCTCCGCGTTGCTGCGCGGATATCATCGCTCCTTTTGCGTCTACAGCCATGTTCATCGCGGTACGCCCGAAAAGCCGGGTCTGGTTTTCGGGCTCGACGCAGGCGGATCGTGCCGGGGTGTCGCTTTTCGCGTAGACGCGGCCCGGGCGGAAGATGTGAAGCGCTATCTGCAGGCGCGTGAGCAGGTCACGCTTGTCTACCGGGATGTCGTGAAGCCGGTCGAGCTTGTCGATGATGGTGTTCGCGTCGAGGCGCTCTGCTTCATCGTCGACCGTGCGCATGAGCAATATGCAGGGCGTATCGATTTCGACACCCAGGTTCGGCTTATTGCGGAGGGCGAGGGGCAGTCGGGCAGGAACCCCGATTATCTCGAAAGCACCGTCCGCCATCTCGATGAAGCGGGATTATCCGACAAGGGGCTTACGCATCTCTGGCGCGCCGTAGAGCAGCGTCTGCCTCGATAGCCGGCGTTCCCGTGAAGCGGGCTAGCGTCGCGAATGCGGATCTGATTTTCTTCTCGCGCGCGCCGGTCAGTTTCACGCCCGGCTCGAGCCAGAGCCCCTTCATCTCGAGCCGGTCTTCGGCGCGGTGCGCTTTCATGTCAGCGCGCCCGATGAAGCGGTCGCCTTCCATTATCGGCAAGACGTAATAGCCATATTGCCGCTTCTTCTCGGGCACGAAGACCTCGATGCGATAGTCGAAGCCGAAGAGGCGAAGCGCCCGCTTGCGGTCGCGGATGGCGGGGTCGAAGGGGGAGAGAAAGCGGATGCCCTGCGGTGCTTCGGCGGCCTGCGCCAATCGCGCCTCTATGTCGGCGGGCGCGAAGGCACGCTGCCTGCTGCCGTCCGTGCCTTCGACACTCACTTCGACGATCTCTCCGCGCTTCAATGCCTTTGCCGCCCATGCCTTTGCGTTGGCGATGGAAGCGAGTTTCCAGAACCCGGCAATTTCCTGCGGCGTAGCGATCCCCAGCCGGTCCAGCGCCTCGCGACAGGCCCAATCGGTTGATGCCGTTTCGCTCGGGCGCGCCTTGCGCAGCTCTTCCGGGATCACGCGCTCGGTAAGATCGTAGACCTTCTCGAATCCTTCACGCCGCGCGATGGCGACCTCGCCCGTCCGCCAGAGCATTTCGAGGGCCGTCTTGGAGGGGCCCCAGCCCCACCAGCCTCCTGCGCCCTTGTCCTCGAAGTCGCGCGCCATGAGCGGTCCTTCGCGCCGCAACCTGCGGCGAACCTTGCGCAGCAGCTTTTCGCCGTCCTCGCCGATGCGGTCCTGCCAGCGCGGGCTCGCCGCGATTCTCGCCTTTGCCGCACGAAAGCGGTGCCGCCAATGCGGATAAAACTCGATGGGGATCAGCGAGGCATCATGTGTCCAGTGCTCGAATAGCGCGGCATGATCGTGATGAAGCGCGCTCAATTGCTCGCGGCGATAGCCGGGTGCGCGGGAGAAAAGGATCATGTGATGCGCGCGCTCGACGGTGTTGATCGAGTCGAGCTGCACGAAGCCGAGCCGCCGGATAAGAGCGAGCGTCTCGTCGTCCCCGTGGCGTTCCGCAGGGGCGAGGCTCAGCGCATGATGGTCGAGGAAAAGCCGCCGCGCATCGCGATTCGGAATTTCGAGCAGTGTCATCGCATCAGTTGCGCGGTTCGTGGACGAATTCGAGCTTCAGCCCGTCGGGGTCCGCGAACATCACGGCGTAATAGCCTTTGCCATATTCCGGGTAGCTGGCGGGTGGGTCGAGAACCACGGCGTCGATCTCGATCAGCAGCTTGTGCAGCCGGTCGACATCTTCGCGGCTGTCCGCGATCCATGCCATGTGGTGAAGCCCCGGTGTGTAGCGGTCATGGCCGCGGCTTGCGTTCGGGCCACGCGCCTTGAAGATGCCGATGGTCGGCAGTCTGTCTTTCGAGGAGGCGTGTTCCCAATCGATGCCGTTCGCATCTTCCGACCAGCGGCGATAGCCCATGAAGCCAAGCACGGCGTCATAGAACGGTGCGGATGCCCAGGGGTCCGTCACCGTCAGGTCGATGTGATGGAGGAAGCCCCGCATATTCGCCCTCGTCTTCTTGCGTCAATTGTTGCCGGTGTCGAGGAAAGCCTCTTTTTCCTTTCCGAGCCAGAGAAATCCATCCATCGTGATCTGTGCGATGTCTTTCGCCGCTTGTCCATGTGCGGCGGAAACACCCGTCTGGCCAAGCTCGCCGAGCGCGTCCCATACCTTGCGTTCCGTCCGGGCAAAACTCTTCAGCAGGGTGCCCGCCTCGTCCCCCGATATCGCGGTCTGGGCGCGAAGCGCAATCTGTTTCAGCCATTCCATGTCCGCATCCGGCGAGCCGGGCAAGAGCTCGTCGCGCTTGAGCAGTTCGGTGATGCGCCGGGTGGCGCCCGCATAAGCGGTAGCGCGGTCTTTCGCGAAAGCCTTCCATTCATCGCCGGTTACGTCGATGGCGGCTTCGTAGTAGCGGCTGGCCGATTGGCAGGTGACACCGAGGGCGCGGAAGGCGCCTTCCTCCGGGGAGAGCATCAACTGGTTCATGTTGTCTCCTTTCGCGGGACAATCACTTTCAGGGCGCGACGGGCAACACGAAAGCGCACCGGCGTTTGTGTCAATTCCTCGCCATCGGCAAAGACATGACGTGGCGGCACGGTGGTGATCGCGATTTCCGTGCCTTCGTCGCAGAGCACTTCGGGCGCAAGGTCGGCGCGGCCGAAGCGGAGGAAGGGCAGCAGAGCTGCCATGCCGAACATGGAGCGCGGAACCGCCGCATAGAGGTGCAGCAATCCATCCGTTAGCGTGGCATCGGCATGGACCGTCATGCCGCCGCCATAGAAGCGGCCATTGCCGACGAGAAGCTGGATGCAGCGCATGTTCTCGCGCGCCTTCCCGCCCTCGAAGCTCGCCACGAAGGAGCGCGCCGTGCGGCCCGCCTCTATGGCGCTGACCGCATAGCTCAACACGCCGAGCCTGCCCTTGCGCTCTTTGGTTTGAAGGCGGCTGATCGTATTGGTCATGCCGATGCTTGCCGCGTTCAAAAAGGGCTTGCCGTTCGCATAGCCGACATCGACGGCGGTGATCTCGCCGCCGCTGACCAGGCCGGCCAGCTCCTCCGGCGTTTCAGGCATTTCAAGAGAACGGGCGAAGTCGTTCGCGGTTCCCGCCGGGAGCACCAGAAGCGGCAATTGCCGCGCGATCAGCGTCGGGAGAAGCGGGTTCAGTGTGCCGTCCCCGCCTGCCACGGCCACGGCATCCGCCTCCGTTTCCTCGATAAGCTGGACGCATTCCTCCGGGCTTTCCGGCTTTTCGTGGCGGACTTCCGTCTGCGTTTGCCGCAATGTTTCGAGAAAGGGCGCCGCCTCCCAATGCTTGCCGCCACCGCTATGCGGGTTCTCGATCAGCAGCAGCTCGCGCATGGAAACTCCCGGACATTGAATGAGGTGACGTTTGCAGCCTCAGTGATCTAGTTCGGGAAAGCGGGCGGGAAAGGTCTAATCAATGAGTTAACCGCACTTCGAATAGCCGCACGAGGTGCAGGTCTCGCAGCCTTCCTGCTTGATCATGCCGCGCTCGCCGCAGCGTGGGCAGCCCTTGAGCGAGGTGACCGCCGATGCGTCATGCGGCGGCGGGTCGCCCGCGACAGCGCGCAAGGCCTCCGTTACCGGCTTGCCGTCTTTCGCGGCGATGAAGCCCGTATCGATCATGTGCTGCTCGATCACCTCGCCGATGGCGGCGAGAAGGCTCGGCACATAGCGGCCTTTCATCCACGAGCCGCCGCGCGGATCGAACACTGCCTTCAGCTCTTCCACCACGAAAGTGACGTCGCCGCCGCGGCGGAAGACAGCGGAAATCATCCGTGTCAGCGCAACCGTCCAGGCGTAGTGCTCCATGTTCTTCGAGTTGATGAAAATCTCGAAGGGGCGGCGTCTTCCCTCCTGGGCAATGTCGTTGATCGTGATGTAGATCGCGTGATCCGATTCCGGCCATTGCAGCTTGTAGGTGAAGCCCGGCAACACGGTTTCGCGCTCCAGCGGCTTCGACATATAGACGACGCCGTCCCTTTCGTAGCGGTCGGGCGCGGGCGCATTGAGCGGCAGTGCGGGTTGTTCCGGCTCTTTCGCCTCTGCAGGCTTTGTCTCTGCGGGCGCTTCGTCCACGGAGAGAACGGACCCGCGCACCTCGCTCGGGCGATAGGTTGTGCAGCCCTTCAGGCCCTTTTCATAGGCATCCATGTAGATGCTCTTGAAATCGTCAAAGGAGATTTCGGCGGGCACGTTGATCGTCTTGGAGATCGAGCTGTCGATATGCTCCTGCACTGCGGCCTGCACCGCGATGTGTTCGGCGGGCGTCAGTTCCTGTGCGGTGACGAAATAATCCGGCAAGGCCGCTTCCGTACCGAAGGTCTCGCGGTAGCGGTCGAGGGCGTAGTCACGCACCTTCTCCTCGCGGCGCGTACCGTCCGGCATCAGAACTTTCCGCGTATAGGCATAGGCGAAGACGGGCTCGATGCCCGACGAGACATTGCCCGCGAAGAGCGAGATCGTGCCGGTCGGTGCGATGGAGGTCACGAGTGCATTGCGGATGCCATGTTCGGCGATGGCTTCACGCACATCCTTGTCGAGCGAGGACACTGTTTCGCCCGCCAGATAGGCGTCGGCAACGAAGAGCGGGAAGGGGCCCTTCTCCTTGGCGAGTTCGACGGAGGCGAGATAGGCCGCGCGCGACAGCGCCTTCATCCATTTGGAAATAAGCGCCAGCGATGCGTCCGAGCCATAGCGCGAGCGGCACATGATGAGCGCGTCCGCGAGCCCCGTCACGCCAAGGCCGATGCGCCGCTTCGCCTGTGCTTCGTGACGCTGCTCGGGAAGGGGAAAGCGCGAAATGTCGACAACATTGTCCATGGCGCGCACGGCGGCATAAACGAGATCGGAAAGCTCCGCCTCGTCGATATGCGCATCGCCCGTGAAGGGTTCCTTCACCAGCGCGGCGAGGTTCACCGATCCCAGAAGGCAGGCACCATAAGGCGGCAAGGGTTGCTCGCCGCAGGGGTTCGTCGCGTGGATTTCCTCGGCGTAATAGAGATTGTTCCGCCGGTTGATGCGATCGATGAAGATCACGCCCGGCTCCGCATAGGCATAGGTCGCCGCCATGATGCGGTCCCAGAGAGCGCGCGCCTTCAGCGTCTTGTAGACCTTGCCGCCAAAGACGAGATCCCAGTCGCCGTCGCGCTTCACCGCTTCCATGAAGGGATCGGTCGCCAGCACCGACAGGTTGAACATGGTGAGGCGGCCCGGCTCCTGCTTCGCCTCGATAAAGGCCTCGATATCCGGATGGTCGCAGCGCATCGTCGCCATCATGGCGCCGCGGCGCGAGCCCGCCGACATGATGGTGCGGCACATCGCGTCCCACACATCCATGAAGGACAGGGGGCCGGAGGCATCCGCGCCCACGCCCATCACCGGCGCGCCCTTGGGGCGCAGCGTCGAGAAGTCGTAGCCGATGCCGCCGCCCTGCTGCATCGTCAGGGCCGCTTCCTTCAGGTTCTCGAAAATGCCTTCCATCGTGTCGGGGATTTCGCCCATCACGAAGCAGTTGAAGAGCGTGACATCGCGGCCCGTGCCGGCACCGGCCAGAATCCGGCCTGCCGGGAGGAAGCGGAAGCCCTCCATCGCCTCGCGGAAACGCGCGGTCCAGTGCGCGCGCATATCGGGGGCTTCGGCCTCGGCCAGCGCCTTGGCCACGCGGTTGCGGGTATCGTCCACCGTCAGGTCGAGCGGCGTTCCGTCCTGCCCGTGCAGGCGGTATTTCATATCCCAGATTTGTTCTGCGATCGGTTTCATGGGTGCGAGCCTAGCACTTTCGGAGAGTAAAGAAGTTCCTGTTTTGTCTGTGAAGAGTTCCCGTTCCGGGCTCTCTTATATGGTTGTTTTTATTAAAAGATTCCAGTTATCCCCGCTTTTCACCGGGCGGGAGGCGGCATTGTCCACAGATCGGGGTCCACAGATCCGGGTCCACAGATCGGGGTCCACAGATCAGGGGGTGCCGCCAGCTTCCGCGATCAGCTTCGTCGTTGCCGTCTCCACGCGGGTCTCGAGCGTTGCCATGAAGCTCTTGCGGTCGAGGCCGGGCGGAATCGGTTCCAGAAACTCGATGACGATGGTGCCGGGCCGCCGGGCAAAGCCGCGCCGGCCCCAGAAAAGGCCGGAATTGACGGCGGCGGGCACGCATTCGACGCCGAGCTGGCGGTAAAGGGCGGCAACGCCGGGCTTGTAGTCGAGCTTGGTTCCCGGCGCGGAGCGTGTACCTTCGGGGAAGATCACGACAGGGCGGCCCTCGGCCACGGCGGCCTTGCCCTGTGCGACAAGGCGGCGGATCGCGGCGGCGGCCGCGCCCCGGTCGATGGCGATCATGCGGGCCTTCTGCGCATACCAGCCGTAAAACGGGATCCACAGCAGCTCGCGCTTCAGCACCATGGCCGGGTCTTTCAGGATCGCGGTCATGACGATGGTGTCCCACATCGACTGATGCTTGGAGGCGACGAGCACACCGCCTTGCGGCAACTGGCCCCGTACCTCGTATCGGGTGCCCGCCAGCACGCGCAGCAGCCAGAGCGTCATGTGCGACCAGAATTCCATCGCGCGCAGCGTATAGCGGCGCGGCAGCAGGAAGCAGGGTGTCGCCGCGACGACGACGATCACGGAAAGCGCATAGAAGACCAGGTTGAAGGCGGCGGAGCGGAGAAAGAGCACGGTGAGGTTTCCTTCAGGCCGGTCAGGCCGGCAGGGATGACTGACGGCCATAGGTCAGCGTCAGCAGATATTTCGTGTATTCGGAGATCAGCAGCCGGGTGGTGCCGGGATAGGCCCACCAGCCGTCAAGATGCAGCGTATCCTGAAAAACAGGGTAGGGCCTGATTTCGACGCCGGGCATGGCGCGGGCAAGTTCGAGCTTCGCGCGCGGCAGGTGATAGGTGCTGGTGACGAGAATGACAGAGCGGTAATTCTCGCGGTGGACCCATTCGGCTGTCTCGTCGGCATTGCCGATGGTGTTTTCCGCCATATGGCCGACATCGACGCAGCAATCGAACTTTGCGGCGCTGCCCGGCATGATTTCCTTCAGCGACTTCGAATCAACATCGGGGTGAACGCCGGTAATGAGGAGACGCTGGCCCTTGCCCTGTTCGAGCAGGCGGTAGGCGGCGGTGATGCGGTCGGGGCCGCCTGTCAGCGCAACGATGCCGTCCGCTTTTGCAATTTCCACGGGCGGGGTGCGCTCGAGTTCGGCAGTGAAGAGGAAGAAGCCGCCAATATAGGCGGCGAACGCAAGCGCCAGCAGACTCACGGCGATACGCGTGAGGCGCCACCCCGTTCTCTGCCGCAGCGTGCCGCTTGCCGCCATGCCCGTCTCCGTTCCGGGCGGAAATCAGCTCCGCCGCGCCTGATGCCTGCCCGCATCCTATCATGCCGGCCGGGCGCACATGATATGGCGCGAAAGCGGCAAGTAAAGCGCCTCGAAAAACCGCCGGAAAGTCTTCAGAGCATGCGCTCAAGGGTCTGAAAAACCGTTAAACGGGCGGCCAGAACGGCAACCAGCGCGGCAGCGAAGGGAATGAGGGCCAGCGCGGGGAGGTATTCCGGGCCGATGCCGGAGGCTGAAACCAGGTAGAGGTCGCCTGTCGCTCCTGCGAGCCCGAGCAGAAAAAAGGCTGCTGCCCCGAAGCCTGCACCGATCACCCCGCCGCGAAAGCCGAGATGAAGGAAGTGACGCTGGACTTCCGAGGCGATGAAGTTGTCCCGCGCGCCAATCAGATGCAGCACCTCCACCACGTCGCGGTTCGCGGAGAGGCCCGCCCGCGTGGCAAAGACGACAATGGCGACGGTCGTTGCCGCGACGAGGACCAGCACGGCATAGGCGAGCCATTCGGCGGAGCGCGCCGCGTTGACGATTTCGCTTTGCCATTGCCGGTGCGTGTCGAGCGAGGCGCCGGGTGCAGCCGCCGCAACCTCCATTGCAAGGGCGGAAAGGTCGGGCGGCGATGAACCCTCGATGCGGATGTCGATGAGGCGGGGTAGCGGCAGA
>CXWF01014864.1_pt1 | contig 30771 bp, 44 predicted proteins | sample 468421 | NCBI WGS metagenome assembly CXWF01 (sample SAMEA2620812, study PRJEB7988) | marine metagenome | biome: marine biome (ENVO:00000447); feature: surface water layer (ENVO:00002042); material: "saline water (ENVO:00002010), including plankton (ENVO:xxxxxxxx)" | depth 5 m
CGGCATGGTCGAGGGGGTGGTGAAGTGAACGACATGACGCCCTCGGACAGCCCCGCCACATACAACGTCGAGGCTGAACAGCAGCTTCTTGGGGCGATCCTGACAAACAACGACACCTTGCCCGTGGTCGATCTCATCATTGGGCCGGAAGACTTCTACGAGCCGACCCACGGCCGCCTATACGCAGCCATGCGCGAGAAGATCGGGCGCACCGAGCTCGTCAGCCCGATCACGATGAAGGCGATAATGGCGGAAGACCCTGGGCTGGCCGAACTGGGCGGGCCGGGATACCTCGCCCGCCTCGCTGGCGCGGCAATCTCCGGCTTTGCGGCAAAGGACTATGCCGAACTCATCCGCGAGACATCGGCCAAGCGCGACGCGCTGGAAGTTCTCAGAAGCGCCACGCGGGCGCTGCAAGGTGGCAAGGAGGCCGTGGGGGACGTTCTCGGTGGCCTTGAGGCCGCGCTGACGGGCATGGCGCCCTCACGCACGGGGGCGCAGCCCATGTCCTTCCTCGCTGCCACCACGGCGGCAATCATGCAGATCAACGACGTATATCAGGGCAACGCCCTGCCGTCTGTCCCGATGCCTTGGGGTCCGCTGGCCGACATCGTGCCATCCGTGCGGCCCGGAGATATGTGCGTCATCGGCGGCAGGCCCAGCATGGGCAAGAGCGCCGTGGCCCTCTCGATCGCAACTCACGCCGCGCGCATGGGGCATCCAGTCGTGTTCGCCTGTTTCGAGATGACGCCGGAAGACATGGCGATGCGCGCGCTCTCGGAAGCCTCCAGCCTCGCCAACAACGCCGTGGCCTATACGTCGATGGTGCGGGACTTGCGCGAGGATCAGTTTCGCACCGTGGTCGATCAGGCCAAGGAAATGCAGGTTCTCCCGATCCAGCTTCTCAGCGTGGACTTTGCCCGTCCCGGCTCGCTGATCTCTGGTGTTCGCAAGGCGCTGCGGACCATGAACATGAAGAACGGAAAGACGCCCTTGATCGTGGTCGACTACCTGCAACTGATGGACGCCGAGGGGCGGTCCAAGGTCGAGAAAATCACGGAAATCTCGCTCCAGGTGAAGCGGCTCGCGGTCAAGGAAAACGCCGGGGTTATCGCCCTGTCGCAGCTCTCCAGAAAATGCGAGGAGCGCGACGACAAGCGCCCCATGCTCTCCGACCTTCGCGAGTCCGGCCAGATCGAGCAGGACGCCGATACGGTCATCTTCTGCTATCGCGACGAATACTACGCCGAGCGCGAAAAGCCGCAGGGCCGCGACGACGCCAAGCTCGAGGAATGGGTGAAGCGGATCGACCGCGCCCACAACCGGATTGAACTGATCGTCGCGAAACAGCGCCGCGGGCCGATCGGCACCGCAGGGCTGAACTGCGCGCTGAAATTCAACAGAATATGGGAATGAGCAGATGAGCAATCAGGTCTCCGTGATCACCTATAGCCGGAAGCTCGGCAGCCCCACGCGAAAGGCGGTGATGGTCTACTTCGCGGAGCGCGCCAGCGACAACGGTGAGGGTATATGGGCCTCAAAATCTACGATGGCTGAAGCAATCGAATGCGGCCGTTCAACCGTGATCAGGATCATAAATGAATTTGTTTCCGAGGGCCTTCTGAAAGTCGTTGGAAGCCGTCCATGCAAGAATGGGTCGACCGTCGAATACGCGATCGATATCGACGCACTAAAGGCTCTCCCGCTTGTTCACGCGACCTCTGAAAAGCGCGAGACCCGTCCCGCAGTGACACCCGTCCCAGAGCGGGACCCGTCCCAGAGCGGGACGCCACCCGTCCCAGAGCGGGACCCGTACCCGTCCCAGAGCGGGACCCAAACCACCATAGGAACCACCAATGAACCGTCAGGAGCGCGCGCGATCCTCTGTGAGGTTCTCAGCGAAGAAACCGCCGACAGCTACATCGACCACCGGAAGGCCAAGAGGGCGAAACTAACAAACCGCGCGGCCGAGCTGATCGTGAAGAAGCTCAAGGGACACCAAGATCCAAACGGCGTAGTCGAGGAAAGCATCGCGAACGGCTGGACCGGTGTGTTCCCGGAAAAATCACGCGCTGGCCCTTCTCAGCAATCCTACGGCTACCGCCCATCGGTCGAGCAGGAATGGCAGGCCGGCGCTCGCATCCCGTCTCAGGAGATCGACGAGATGTTCGGGGAAGTCCTCCCGCCGCCCGGTGACACCGCCCGCCGCCACTGATCCCCCCGGCATCTAGGTAAGCGAAAGTAAGCACATGATCGGCATGACCTTCTGTTCTGGAATTGGCGCCCCCGAGGTCGCCCTACCCTGGGTCGATTGGCGGTTCGCGTCCGAGATCGAGCCATTCCCGCGCGCCGTTTTGCAACACCGGCACGGCTACAAGATGCCCGACGATCACAACCAGGGCGAGCCGCTGCTCTGGGGTGATATGACCGAGGTCGGGCCGGATCTCCTGCGCCGCCACGGCATCCCGCTGCCGGATCTGATCGTCGCCGGCACCCCTTGCCAGGCCTTTTCCGTCGCTGGGCTGCGCAAGGGCACGGAAGACCCGCGCGGCAACCTAACCCTCGCATTCGTGGAGATATGCCATGCAATCGTCGATGCTCGACCTGATGGAAAACTCGCCGTCCTCTGGGAAAACGTGCCCGGCGTCCTCTCGGACAAAGGCAATGCGTTCGGCGCTTTCCTGGGAGGACTTGTCGGCGCACTGGACGCCCTCCCACAACCTACCGGGGGAAGCTGGCCCGGTGAAGGTATGGTTGAGGGGCCAAGGGCACGGGCAGCTTGGGCCGTTCTCGACGCCCAATGGTTCGGAGTGGCGCAGCGGCGCCGTCGCGTGTTCGTTGTCGTCGATTTTGGAAACTGCGTCGATCCCGCGGCGGTATTACTTGAGCCAGACCGCCTGCGTGGGGATACTCCGCCGCGCAGAGAAACGGGGCAAGGCGTTGCCGGAGGCGCTGCGTGTGGCGCTGATCACGGTGGCGCTGACTGGAGCGAAGATCATCGAGGACGTGACGCAGGACCGGGGTGCCAGCGGGGTTCGCAAGGGGGCGTCGGCACTGAAAATTCACGATGCGCTGTAGGACTGACAGATATTGCTGGCACGCTTCGGGAAACCGACGGCGGTAGCGATGTAGATCACGCGATCTGCGGTCATTTAGTGCCAGAAGTATGCGGCACCCTGTCCGATGGGGCGCACAACGGCGGAGTTTTGAACGGTCAGGACGCCAGCGAGGACGGCACTGGGCGCGGAACGCCGGTTGTGGCTCATGAGGTCGCTGGAACGATGAAAGCCTGCAAAGACAGCGGCGGCTGGTCCAACAGTGCAGATCACGCGGCCGCTGTCTACATGGTTCCCGTGGCGTTCGCTCATCAGGCTGGCGGAAAACAGACGACACTGGGGTTTCAGGACGACGGCACTTGCCAGACCATCGGCGCCCATCAGACGCCGGCCATTGCCATCCAAGAGCGCGCGGTGAGCGAAAACCCGGATGTCGGGCCAGACGGCGCTGGGTTTCGTAATGACGACACCGCCTACACGCTGGAGGCGCGGCAGGTTCCGCAGGCAGTGGCGTTCGCTCAGAACCAGCGCGACGAGGTTCGCACGATGGAAGTCGCTGGCGCTCTGAGCGCCGAACCGGGGATGAAGCAACAGACGTATCTCGCCCACCCGTGGGCCGTTCGCCGTCTGACGCCGCGCGAATGCGAGAGATTGCAGGGATTCGAGGACGACTTCACGCTGATCCCCGGATGGGCCGCTCGCGCCAGCATGAAAGACCTTGAGGAAACTGCGCGATGGATATGGAGCGAGGACAATCAGTTGAACGGAATGACGTGGGAGGACGCTCTCGCACTCGCCCGGCATCCTGACGGCCCGCGCTACAAGGCGCTCGGCAACAGCATGGCGGTTCCGGTGATCGCGGATATCGGGGAGCGGATCAGGGCATCAATGCAGGGCATCGCAACATGAACACCATCCGCCATGTTTCACAGCGCACCGGTCACCGCGAAGGCGGCGCGGCATGGGTCGCGCCACACAAGGACTGTATCTCAATCCCGGTCAGCCACTTCGCGCTGTCCGACCAGCACGGCGGGGCGCTTTCCCGGCGTCCCGCCTCCATCAAGAGGGGCAGGGCATGACGACACCAATCAACTATCTCGGGTATGCGAAGACTGGCCACGAGTTCGCTGTATGCGAGGATCTCGAAGAACAGGGCATCAGCGCATGGGCGGGCCGCGTGATCCGTTGGAAGCGCGCAGGCAAGAAACGGCGCCCAGAGCCCCACGAGGAACCCGCGCTTCCGAATTACATCTTCATGGCTCTCGACGATCGGTCCTTTCACGCCGCACTCGGGACCCGGTTTCTTGCCAGCACTTTCGTTCTACTGGGGCCGGGTGACCGCCGCGATTTGTCCAAGTTCCAGAACATCGTCGAGCGGGAATACGAGAAGCAGGACCGCATCAGGCGCAATGCCGAGCTCCCGAAGGCCGAGTTCAGTCCAGGTCAGGAAATCGAAATCATCGGCGGCCCGTTCGCGGAAAAGATCGGCACGTTCCGCAGGATTGTCGAGCGATCGAACCAGCTTTTCCCAAAGCTTGAGGCCGAGATCGAGGGAATCAGGTTGCAACTCGATCCGCTTGATGTGAGGCGCTTCGGCTAAATGTTGCGGGTTTTGCCCAGATATGGCATGTTCGGCTCAGGCTCGCCATATAGGCGGGAGCGTCGCACCTGGACCTCTCCGGTCGGCGCAGCGGGTGACGCTGAAACAGCGCGTCGCCGTCTGCTACTGCATTGGGGCGGGAAGCCCTCTCACCACAACTGACGGGAAGTCACTATGGCGCTTACTGCAAAGCAGGAGCGCTTTGTTGCGGAATACCTCATCGACCTGAACGCCACTCAGGCGGCCATTCGGGCGGGATACAGCGAAAAGTCGGCCTATTCTCAAGGCCAGCGTCTGTTGAAAAATGCTGAAGCGCAGGCAGCAATCCAAGAGGCCAAGGCGAAGCGCCAGAAAAGAACGGAGATCACGCAGGATCGCGTGATTGAGGAGCTCGCCAAGCTGGGCTTCGCTGACATCCGAAAGGCCGTCCAGTGGGGGCGAAATCCGGGCGACACGGAAAGCGATAATGCTGATCCGAACGGCCTTGGGGTCTACCCGGTCAGTCTGGTTCCGTCCGACAAGGTTGATGACGACACGGCGGCGGCCATTACGGAGGTTTCGCTCACCCAAACAGGTGTCAAGATCAAGATGGCGGACAAGCGGGCGGCGCTCGATACGCTACTCAAGCACATGACCGGCATGGACGGCGACGACGACGCTCCGCAGATGACCATCAACATCAACTCCGACGCCCCGGTCAAAGATGTCCGCGTCACACGATCTGAGGGTTAGCGCCCCGCAGGGTATCTTTCTCTCCGACCTCAACACCAAGTTTCGCGGCTATGTTGGTGGCTTCGGGAGTGGAAAGACATTTGTGGGGTGCCTCGACCTCGGCCTGTTCGCCGGGGCAAACCCAAAGACGGTGCAAGGATACTTCGCCCCGACATACCGCGACATCAGGGATACGTTCTGGCCCACGATGGATGAGGCGGGAACGCTGCTCGGTTTCACGGTCAAGATCAAGAAGGCAGACAAGGAAGTCGACCTCTACAGGGGCCGCGCCTATTACGGCACGATCATCTGCCGGTCGATGGACGATCCTGGCAGTATCGTTGGTTTCAAGATCGCCCGCGCGCTGGTTGATGAGATCGACATCTTGCCGAAGGACAAGGCGACGGACGCTTGGCGCAAGATCATCGCCCGTATGCGCCTCGTTCTCCCCGGCGTGGTCAACGGGATCGGGGTGACGACAACGCCGGAGGGCTTCCGGTTTGTCTATGACACGTTCGCCCGTGATCCTCGGCCGGGTTACAGCATGGTGCAGGCCAGCACATACGAGAACGAGAGGTATCTCCCGCCTGACTACATCACCAGCCTGCGCGAGACCTATCCGCAGGAGTTGATCGACGCCTACCTGATGGGCGAATTCGTGAACCTCACGGCCGGAACGGTCTATCGGAACTACGACAGGGCGGCGAACCGGAGCACAGAGGCGATACAGGACCGCGAGCCGCTTCACATCGGGCAAGACTTCAACGTGGGCCAGATGGCAAGCGTTGTGCATGTCGAGCGCGAGAATGGATGGCACGCGGTCGATGAGCTCAAGGGGCTGACTGACACGCCACGGCTAATCGAGGTGCTGGGCGACAGATACCCCGGCCACAAGCTGACGATCTACCCTGACGCATCGGGTGGCTCGCGCAAGACGGTGAACGCCAGCACGTCAGACATAGAGCTTTTGCGAAAGGCCGGTCACGCAATTCGGGCGCCCAAGGCAAACCCGCCCGTCAAGGATCGCATCCTTGCTGTGAATACGGCGTTCTCCAAGCGCCGCTATTGGGTCAATGACGCCAAGTGCAAGACTTACGCCGAGGCGCTGGAACAGCAGGCGTATGACAAGAATGGCGATCCGGACAAGACCGCCGGCCTCGATCACCACCCGGATGCGGGCGGCTACTTCGTCCACCAGAAAATGCCGGTTGTGAAACCGACCATCACCTCTCGGGAGCTTCGCCTTTGACCGATACCGTTGCCAAGCGCGCCCCCGAGGCGGAACAGATGGTCACGCAGGCCGCGAAAGGCCGGGCGCTTCTGGGCGGCACGGACTCCATGCGCGCGGCGGGCGAGACCTACCTGCCGAAATTCGAAAGCGAAAGCGTCGAATCCTACAACGCGCGCCTGAACTCGTCCTGGCTGTTCAATGGGTTCCGCAAGACTGTGCGGGACATGTCGGGCCGGGTGTTCGACAAGCCGGTCGAGATTGCCGAGGGCGCCCCGGCGCAGATCGAGGGTTGGTGTGAGAATGTCGACCTTGAAGGCCGTGACCTGTCGGCATTTGCGCGGGACGTGTTCATTGCCGCCATGTCCGGCTCCGGCGTGTCCTATATCATGGTGGACGCGCCAGCGCGCGGCGAAGACACCACGCGCGATCAGGCGCAACGCGAAGGACTGCGGCCCTACTTCGTCCACCTGAAAAGCGAGGACATTCTCGGTTGGCGTACAAAGCTGGTCGGCAACGCTGTCAAGCTGGCGCAGATCCGCATCATGGAGACGGTGCGCGAACCGGACCCGGAAGATGAATTCGCGGAAAGCGTGGTTCAACAGGTTCGCGTGATCGACGCCCCTGACGATGGGTCGGTGCAAGTCCGGCTGTTTCGGAAGGCGGGCAAGACGAACCGATGGGAACAAGTCGAAGCCTACACCACGGACGCTGAAGAAATCACGGTTGTTCCGGTCTACCTGACCCGCACCGGGTTCATGACGGGAGAACCGCCGCTGGAGGATTTGGCGGACGTGAACGTGGCGCACTGGCAAAGCCAGTCGGATCAGCGCAACATCCTGCATTTCGCGCGCGTGCCGATCCTTCACGGGTCTGGGCGTGACGATGACGAGCCGCTGGTGATTTCCGCTGGCATGGCGACGACATCGCGCGATCCGCAGGCAAAACTCGAATGGGTGGAACACAACGGCCATGCGATCAAGGCAGGACGCGACGACCTCAAAGATCTCGAATTCCAGATGGAAACGCACGGTCTGCAACTTCTGGTGGCCCGCGCGCAATCAGCGACAGGTGAAGCACTGGACGCGGCGAAAGAAACGTCGCAACTAGCCATGATGGCCGATGCGCTCAAGGACGCGCTCGAGCAGGCGTTGATCTGGATGGGCGACTACGGCGGGACGCCCGCCGAGGGCTTGGCGGTCACTGTCAACAAGGACTTCGGCGTTTCGATGCTGACGCCGCAGGAAATGCAGGCGATGCTCATGGCCGTGAACACCGGAAACATGAGCCGCGAGACCTTCCTGCGCGAAATGGCGCGGCGCGGTGCGATCCGGGCTGACATCGACCCCGCCGAGGAGGCGGATCGAATCGAAGCCGAGGGAGGGGGCATGACCGATGGCCTCGGTGAATGAGGAGATTCTTGACGAGCTGACGCGGCACCAAGTCTACCTTCAGCGCCTTTCGGCCAACACGGTTCGCAAGGTCATCGCCGCCCTGAACCGGTCTGATGCCCGGCTTGTTGAGCGCCTTCTGCGTGACGACATCACCGCCATGTCGCGGACACGACAAGAGCAACTTCTGCGCGACCTGCGCCGCATCGTGGAAAGCGCCTACACCGACGCCACTGGCGCCCTGCGCATCGAATTGGACGCCCTGGGGAAATACGAGGCCGAATACCAACTGGATATGTTCCGTCGCGTCTTGCCGGTCCGTTTCGAGACGGTCACGCCAGCGGCAGAGCAAATCCTCGCCGCGGTCAGCGCCCGGCCGTTTCAAGGCAAGCTGCTGCGCGAGGTCTACAGCGAATTGGAGGCCAGCGCGTTCCGCAAAGTGCGCGACAACATCCGGGCCGGGATCATCGAAGGCCGCACCACGGACCAGATTGTGCGCGACTTGCGCGGAACACGGACGCAGGGATATCGCGACGGCATCCTATACCAGAACAGGCGATCGACGGAGGCCGTGGTTCGCACCGCAGTCAACCACACCGCCAATGTGGCGCGTGAATACACATACGAGCGCAATTCGGACCTTGTGAAGGGGGTTCGCTGGAACGCCACCCTCGACAGCCGCACGACGCTTGTTTGCGCGAGCCGGGACGGCAAGGTTTACGATCCGGGCAAGGGGCAACGCCCCCCGGCGCACTTCAACTGCCGATCCTCGACGAGCCCGGTGGTGAAATCGTGGCGGGAGCTTGGTTTAGACGCTGACGAACTGCCCGCATCGACACGGGCCAGCATGAACGGGCAAGTGCCGGCGGATCTGGATTATGACGGATGGCTCCGACGCCAGCCGCGCGCGTTTCAGGACGAGGTTCTGGGCGAGAAAAAAGCCGCCCTATTCCGCAAAGGCGTGAAAGTTGATAGGTTCGTCGACAGGAAGGGCCGGGAATTCACCCTGGACGAACTGAAGCGGCGGGAGCGTGAGGCTTGGGCGGAGACCACCTGAAGCTAGTGGACGACAAGCCCACGAAGCCGCGCAAGACCTACGCGGGCAAGCCGCTTGAGTGCCCGCACTGCCGAAACCGAGACCTTATCGAGACATTCCGGCCCGCCCTGAAGGGTGGCCGGGACGTGAAGGGCAAGCGCACAGGATGGGCTTGCCCTCTTTGCCAGCGAAAAGTCTGGCCTTAACCGCAGGCGGGACGCCTGCTAGACCTTAGCGGGAAGCTACACACCATGAAAATCGAACTGTCCGACCTCTCGGGGCTTCCCGAGGGGCTTCAATCCGTTGTCGAAACCGAAGGCGAAACTTCGACCCTCGACCTCACCAAGCTGATGCCGGCAGAAGACCTTACCGGCCTGAAATCCGCGCTTCAGAAGGAGCGCGAGAACGTCGCGACCTACTCCAAGCTCGGCAAGCCGGACGAAATCCAGCAGCGCATTGCCGATCTCGAGGAAAAGGCCAAGGGCACCGGCAAGGGCGCAGAGGAAGCGCAGGCCAAGCTCGACGCGATGGAACAGAAATACCAGGGCGAAATCAGCGCCCGCGACGAGCGCATCACGAAGATGATGCAGTCCAACGCGCAAGCCAGCCTCAAGGCGGAGCTCGCGAAGGTCGGCTTTATCTCGGAAGCCATCGACGACATCGCCGCGACTGCAATGGCGCGGCTCCAATTCAACGAGGACGGCACTCCGAAGGTGCTGACCTCTGACGGAAAACCGATGATCGGGAATGGCCCCGATCACGGTGCAACCTTGGCCGAACTCGCCAAGGAGCTTGCCGAAGCGAAACCATACGCGGTGCGCGACGGCGGCAAAGGGGGTGGCGGGAAGCCGCCCGGATCTGGTGGCGGGACGCCTCCGACCGGGGCGAAGCGCTCCGAAATGAACCATTCGCAGAAGGCCGCTTACATCCGTGAGAACGGCCAGAGTGAATACAACAAACTCCCTGAATAAGGAATACGACAATGGCGACGAGCCTTCCCTCTGATATGTCGTTCCAGGACCCGTTCATCCAGAGCGGATACTCGGACGTCATCGCACAAGCCGTGGACAAGTTTAACGCTGGCTCCAACGGCACCATCACCCTGAGGACCAACCGCAAGCCGGGCGACTATGACTACGCTGCGTTCTTCGCGAACGCCGGCGGCCTCGTGTCGCGCCAGGACCAGACCTCGACATCCGACGTGGCGGGCACCAAGCTTACGCAGTCGGACATGATCTCGGTCAAGGTCAACCGCAAGATCGGGCCGGTCGAGTGGGCGCGCTCCGCGTTTCTCAAGCCGGGCCTCGATCAGGACGCTATTCGCGTAGCGGCTGGCGAACAGGCCGCGCGGGACGTTCTGGCTGACATGCTGAACAACTCCATCCGCGCTGGCCGTGCCGCGCTCGACAACAACGCGGGCTCGACCTACACGATCGGGTCCGATGGCACCCTGACCACGGCCGGGCTCGTTTCCGGTCTGGCGCTCATGGGCGACCAGTCGCAGCGGGTTTCGGCATGGGTCATGCACTCCAAGCCGTTCTTCGACTTGGTGGGCCACCAGATCGACCCGGCCAACAACGGTGACATCACGGCGAATACCATCGTCGTCTCGGGAATGCCCGGCTCCCTCGGCCGCCCGATCATCGTGACGGACTCGGATTCGCTGATCGTCAATGCCGGCTCCGGCTCGGCGGCCACGACCGACTATTACACCCTCGGCCTCACGCCGGGCGGTCTGATGGTCGAGGATACCGAGGAAGAATACATCCTCCTGGATGAGGTCAGCGGCAAAGAGCAGATCCTCATGCGGATGCAGGGTGAATTCGGCTACAACCTCGGCCTCAAGGGCTTTCAGTGGGATGTGTCGAACGGCGGCAAGAACCCGACCGACTCCGCTGTCGGCACCGGTTCCAACTGGGACAAGGTCTACAACGACGACAAAGACCTCGCGGGCATCGTGATCCAGTCGCGCTAATGCGCATCGGAATCTATGGCCGGGAAAACCGGCCCTGCGTGGGGGCGCTCTATCAGGGCGCCCTCGCGAACGGATACCGCCCAGTCCGGCGCTCACTGAGCGACCACGCGACAGGGCAACTTGAGGATTTTGACGCCATCGTCGTCTATGGCCTTCGCGGCAAGGGCGATGCTCTGGTGAAAGAGTATGAGGTCGCAGGCGTTCCGGCATTGGTGCTGGACTTCGGCTTTCTGAAGCGCGTCAACCGCGAGGCAGACTTCGCGACCGGGCACTGGCAACTGAGCGTGGGCGGGCTGAATAAGGCGCCGCGCTTCGATGTCTCCGCCGACCGTTTTGACGCACTGGGCATCGAGTGCAAATCGCCGGGGAACGGAAGCGTCGTTGCCGTATTTGGTCAGGTGGTCGGGGATATGTCCCACGGATACGACCTGGAAAAGATGAGAGGCTGGGCGCGACGCACGGTTCGGGATCTCGGCGCGCATTGGCGCCCGCACCCGCTCGACCGCCTCACGGCTGACTATGGCCCGCGACTGGACGGCGAACTTGCTGACCTGTGGCCGAAACTGAAGCGGATCGAAACGCTGTGCAGCACGGCAGGGCTTGAGGCGCTGATTGCGGGGGTTCCTGCGGTCGCACACTTGCCGGAACGGGCCGTGTGGGGCGATTTGAGCGGCCCCGCGCACCCTGGACCCGAAAAGGTCAGAGACCTATGCCAGAGGGTCGCCTACGCGCAGTGGACATCAGATGAACTTGCAAGCGGCGAGGGGTTGGCCTTCGTGGTGGAAAACTTGGAGCGGTGGAATGCTGAACGGCGGTGAACGACAGGTTGCCCCGACCATCGCGGGCATTCGCCGGGACCATGTGGCCCGGTATGAATTCGCCGCCACGCAACTGCGGCCGCGCAGCCGGGTTCTCGATTTGGCCTGTGGCGTTGGTTACGGGTCAGCCATTCTTGCGGAAGCGCATCACAACGTGACCGGCATCGACCAGAGCGCCGCGGCAATCAATTACGCCATCCAGCATTATTGGCGGCCCGGCGCGCTGTTCATGACCCAGCGCGCCGAAGATCTCGACATGCAAGGTCGCTATGATGTGGCGGTTTCATTCGAGACGGTCGAACACATCGAATACCCACTGCCGGTTCTTCGAAAACTGCGCACGATGGCTGACAAACTGATCGTTAGCGTTCCGAATGAGGCAGAGTTTCCGCACACAACGAACCGATTTCACTTTCGCCATTACACGAAAGACGACCTTGACACGCTCCTGGCTGATGCGGGCTGGTCGGTTGAGGGCTGGTTCGGGCAAGCCGGGCCGCATTCTGACGTAACCCGCGGCGCTCGGGGCCGCACAATCATCGCAATTGCCAACCACGAGGTGAAGGAATGACACGACCGATCCACTATGAGCCGCACCCGGTTTCACCGGAGCGCAAGGCAGAGCTCCGCGCGAAAGGCGTGCAGATCATCGACGCGATCTACGCCCCGAAGGAAGGCGCTGCGCAGGTTGAGCACATCACCCGCGAGGACATCGACAAGATGCCGCGCAAGGAAGTGGTCGACCACCTTGAGGCGCATGGCGTCGAGGGTGCGACGGGCAAGGTCTCTGACCTGCGCAACTGGCTGAAGCAAATCATGTTCGTGGATCTCTGATATGAGCCTGACGGTCGAAACCGGGGCTGTCGTTCCCAGCGCCGACAGCTATGTCACCCTTGCCGTCTATCAGGCATACGGGGCGGCGCGAGGCTGGACGCTGGGTGATGCTGACGCCGACGATGAGGCCAACCTTGTGCGCGCGTATGACGCCATCAATCGGCTCTGGGTCTACCGCGGCGAACAGGTGAATGAGGATGTCCAGACCGGGGAATTTCCGCGCTACATCATCAAGAACCGCTTTGAGTATGTGGCCCCGGCTGATGAGGTGCCGCAGCGGGTCAAGGACGCGCAGTGCGAACTTGCCTACCTCATCCAAGGCGGTCTCAACCCGTTCGCGACCATCGAGGCGAACACGACCGGTGAAATGGTCAAGGTCGGCCCGATCACGGTGGATGAGACGACCACAGGCACGGGCAAGCCGCGTCTGGTGGCGGTCGAGGGGCTTCTGCGCCCATATCTTCTTGCAGGGGCGGGGCAAGTGGCCCTGACGCGCGGATGAATATTGTTCCGATCGATAAAGACGTTGACGCCGACACCGTAGACCTGATCGAGACTGTCCTCGCGATGGCAAAGCGCGGTGAGCTTCGTGATGTCGTCGTTGTGGGCGCGGTCAACGACGAAGATGGAACCGGGTTTTACAGAGCGGCGTCATTCAGTGACCGGTGGCGCATTCTGGGCGCGCTGGAGTATGCGAAAGAAGGAGTGCACCGCGGATGACCACCCTAGCCGCCAAGGTTACGGCAGCGTTCGACAAGATCGCCGCTGCGCGCCCGCAGGCCATCCAGACGGCGACGATCCGCAAGACGGCGGTTTCCGGCGGCGGCCCCTCGGATACCAGTGGTGGCACGGCGACGCCTACCGACTATTCCGTTCGCGTGGCGGTGTTCTCCATCCCGCTCCCCCGCGTGGGTTACACCTTGATCGACGGCACCAACATTCAAGCAACGGACTATCAGGTGGTGGTTGAGAGCTTCGCGGTAGAACTCGAGCCCGGTGACAAGATCATCGTCACCCAAGGGATGCTTCGGGTTGTGGACCCCGGCGCCATTGCCCCCGGCGGCACCGTTTTGGCCTATGACGCGGTGGCCCGTTGAATGGCTGGATGGAAGGGAACAAGCCCGGCCGCCTGGGCGGACAAGACAGACCGGAAAACGGACATGCTGGTGCAGAAAGTTGCGCTGGAAATGTTCTCCAAGGTCATCATGCGCAGCCCGGTCGACACGGGCCGGTTTCGCGGCAACTGGCAAGTCGGGATCGGGAATGTTCCGGCGGGAACGCTAGACCTGAACGATGGCAGCGGCACGGCAACCGTCAATCGCGCAACGGCCGAGGCGATGGGCGTCAAAGCCGGGGACACGATCTCGCTCGTCAATAATCTGCCCTATGGCCCACGTCTTGAGGATGGGTGGTCAGGTCAGGCCCCGGCGGGGATGGTGGGCCTCACGGTTCAAGAGTTTCAGGCCGTGGTGCGCAAGATCGGATTGGAGCTTGTCCAGATATGAGCATCGAAGGAAGCCTTTACGCCGCGCTGGCCGCCCAGGTCGAGACGATCACCGGTTATACCGTGATCTGGCCGCGCAAAGGCGGGGATCAACCTGCCGGAGATCACCTGCGCATTTCATTCGTGCCGAACGACAACCAGCTTGCGGACCTCGCGTCGCAGGCAATGGAGCGACAGGGCTTCCTCTACGTGACGCTGGTTGAGGATGGCGGGGAATACGAGGTCGTCAGCCGGGAAAAGGCGGGAGACATCGCTGAAACGTATTTCAAGACGGGCGCGCGCCTTACGTTCACGGGCGGCAACCTGAAAATCACAGGCCACACGGTCAGGCCGGGGCGGATGGAGGGGGGCCGTTGGGAAACCCCGATCCGCATTTCTTACTGGAGCATGTCATGACGGACGAACCCAAACAGAGCGAGCCGGTTGTTCTGCCGGAACCGGAGGTTGAAAAGCCCAAGGCGAAGGCGAAACCGGCCAAGCCGCGGCGCGTGACGCTGGTTCACCCCAAGATGCGTGGCGAAGCGCGCCCGCTGGACAAAGACATTGACGCCTGGCTTGCGAAGGGCTGGGCGCGGAAATCGGCGGGGAACGCCGACTAAACCCCAACGCTCGCGGGGTCAAAAGCGGGCTTCCCCCAAATCTGAAACAGACCACCCCGCGAGCGGGGTCTTTCATCATGGAGACAAGATATGTCTGACAACTTCATCGGGCGCACGATCTATGTCGCGGAAAGCGCCCCCGCGACGAACGACACGACGGGCTTTGAGGCCTTGACGTGGGTGCAGGTCAAGGGCGCGCAGGTTATGCCGCAGCTTGGCGTGACGCACTCCAACATCGACGTGGACGACCTCGGGACCGGCTTTTCGTCCGGCGTGAAGGGCATGGGCTCCGGGCGCGAAAGCACCTTGCAATTCCGCACCATCGCGAGCGACGCGGGGCAGGAAGACGTGCTCGGCCTCGCTGCCGACCAGGACGGCATCGGCGCGGTGAAGATCTGCAAGGGCACCGGAACCGACAGCGGCGATGGCCCGGCGGTGCAGACCGGCGACGTGGTGGAGTATGCCCACGGCTATTTCCACAGCGCCGAACCGAACACGCCGGACGGGTCGAGCCATGAGGGCTGGACCGTCACGTTCAAACAGAACGCGGCCACGATCACGGGCGTCGAGCCCAGCTAATTCCCGCCACCTCCTCCCGGCGGGGATACCGGGGCGGGCAGCGTTTTCGTGGTCGTTGCCCGCCTCACCACGAAACCACGGAAAACCACAGGTGAAACATGGAACTGACGAACCTCGAAACAAAATCGGGCGAGAACAAGGGCGCATTTCTGCATCTTTCGCACCCTGCCGGCGGCTTCAAGATGTGGACCGGCGAGGGCTCCGACAAGGACGGGCGACTGATCGACAAGGCGAAGGCCGAAAAGGTCGGCGTTCACGTTCTGGGCCTCGAAAGCGAACGAGTGCGGGAACGCGCCCGGCAACTGTCCAAGAAGAAGCTGGAGGGCGATGACGACGCCGAGGAAGCGGGGCTCGACTTCGTTTGCAGCCTCGTGACCGAATTCGTCGGGCTCACGCAGGACGGAAAGCCGCTGGTCGCGAACGAGGCCAACAAGCGCGCGTTTTTCGAGCAGTCCGACGCCCTGGTAAAGCAGGTCATGGACTTCGCGGGTGACAAGGCAAATTTTTGGCAGGGCGACTCCGCCGCCTGACCCTCTACGCGGAACAGATGGGGTTTCTACAGGCCCCAATCGACGTGAAGAAACAGGACGGCAGCGTGGAGCGCACCTTGCCGTCCCGACTTGAGCAATACCGCGAAGCGGGGCGCAAGGCGCCGCTTCCAGATCTGCCGGACGGGGCTGACTACCTCGTCAATGCGTTCTTCGCCCTGCGTCCGACACGGCCGCTCGCGATGGGCGGCATAAGGGCGGCTGACTGGCCCGAGATCGCGCCATTCATGCAGGCCACCAAGTCGATAAGCGACGCATGGGAGGCTGAAACGCTGCACAGCATGTGCTCGGCCTTCTGTGACGGGTTCCACGCCGGTCAAAACTCGTTCGGCATTTCACCGATGGAGCGGGGCTAGTCCGCAGTGAGCCCGCGCAAGATCTCGGCGCCGGTCAAAAGCGGGTCAGCCTCGCAGGCGGCACGGAAACGCATCAGCGTGGATGTGTCGCCATCCCAAAGCCCAGCGTTGGCGTAGTCGAACCCGAGAATGAACCCGGTGGTGATTGCGAAAGTCCCAACGTCTGACAGAGCGCCGCCAAAGCTAGGCAGGGTCGTTTCGTCGGAATCCAGGATTGCCAAGACATATCCGCACGGCCTCTCGGTGAAAATGCGGACCCCTTGGTGGTCTTCGTAACTCTCGGCCAGCGCGCCGCCGGCAATCATCGTCGCAAGCGCAGCCCCGAAAATCGCTCTCATTCAAATCTCCTTTCGTGAGGTGACGCCAATGGATATGGCCGTTCTGGGCTTGTCTGTCGATAGCTCCGGCGTTCGCCGCGCGACCACGGACCTTGACCGCTTCGGGCGCGAGGGGTTGGACGCAGAGCGCGCAGCAAATCGCGTCGAGCGGTCGTCAACCCGGATGGGCGCGGCATCTCGCACGGCGGCTGTCGGCATTGGCCGCATGGTTGGGATGCTGGGCAGTCTGGTTTCGATTGGCGCGGTGGTTCGGCAGGCCGATATCTACACGGGTTTGCAGAACTCGATTCAGGCGATGGGGAAATCCACCACGGAAGCCGCGGCGGCTATGGACGAGATTTTCCGGGTGTCGCAGGCCACCCGCGCGCCGATGCAAGCCACCGCGAAACTCTACACTCGCCTGAGCATGGCCGCAGGGGAACTTGGCGCCAGCGAGCGTGAGGTTCTGACATTCACCGAGACAGTGGGCAAGGCGCTGGCCGCGTCCGGCACGTCCGCCTCCGAAGCATCCGGCGCGCTTCTGCAATTGTCCCAGGCGATGGCCGGCGGCGTGGTGCGGGCCGAGGAATTCAACTCGATCCTTGAGGGCGCGTTCCCAATCGCGCAAGCGGCGGCGGACGGCATCGAGGCGGCGGCCGGGTCGGTCGGAAAGCTGCGCCAGCTTGTGGTCGAAGGCAAGATTTCCAGCGAGGAATTTTTCGCTGCGATCCTGTCGCAAGCCCCCCAAATCACCAAGGCGTTTGACGAAACATCGGTCACTGTCGGGCAGGCCACAACCATGCTCGGCAACTCGTTCACGAACCTGATCGGCAAGATGAACGGCGAAACCGGCATGACGGGTGCGCTGGCCGGGGTCGTGATGAAGCTTTCAAGCTTCGTGGACACGCTGGCCGAAATGGACAACCTACAGAACATCGCCCTCGGGGTTGGCGCTGTTGCTGCGGCCTTCGCTGCAATGGTGTTCCCGGTTGCGGCGGCTGCGGCGGCGCTGACGGTTGGCGCGATCTACATCGCCACGCACTGGCAAGATCTGGAGGCGCGCTTTCCCGGCATTATGGGCGGGATCACAGCAGCGATGGACGGGGCCAAGACCTACATCAGCGAGACGTGGGCCCCTGCGATGGAGGAAGCCGTAAACGGCGGCCTGTCGGGCATCGAGGCTTCGATTCAGGCCGTCAAGCTGGCCCTTGCAGGCGATTGGGCGGCGGCTTGGGAAAGCGCGAAGGCTGCGTTTCAGGGGTTCGTCGCCTTCGTGCAGAACATCAACCCGATGAACCGCATGGCGGACGGCATCCGGGCGGCCGCGGCGAACGTCGGGGCGTCGATCTCAAGCGTGTGGACCGGCACGATCATTCCTGCTGTCGAAGGCTGGGCCGAACGCATGGTCGCCAAGGGTCGCGATCTGGTGGACGGGATCAACGAAGGCGTCAGCGCGGCAGCGGCGTCCGTCACCGAGGCGTTCAATTCGATTCTGGCGACGATCCAAAGCACTGTCGCGGGGTGGTCGGGCGCACTTGTTCAGGCGGGCCGAGATCTGATCGACGGCTTTACGCGCGGCATCAGGGAAAAACTCGGCAGCGTTGGGGAGGCGGTCAGCGGCGCGGCGGCGTCAGCGGTCAACACGGTCAAGTCGCTTCTGAAAATCCAGTCGCCCTCTCGCGTGTTTCAACAGCTTGGCGAAGACACGATGGAGGGCTACGGGATCGGCATCGAGGCGATGGCCGACAACGTCGCGAACGAAGTCGCAGAGGCAATGGAAAAGGCGATTGCCGAAGCCGAAAATGCAGAGCGTGAACTGAAGGCCAGAGCGGACCGCATCATCGATTCCATCGGGAGCAATCTCCTGAAGGGCAACGGCGATCTGACCGATGTATGGGCAGACATCAAAGACGCGGGCGTCGATGCGTTCACCGACATTCTGAAAACCAGTTTCGCCCCCGGCGGCGATGGCATCAAAGGCGTGATGAACGGGCTCACCGGCGCGTTTCAGGGTGTGATGCAAGGACTGAGCACCGGCGGGATTGGCGGGATCATGTCAGCCGTGTCGAGCGCCCTTCCGATCATCGGTGCGGTCGTCGGCGTCATCAACTTGATCAAGGGGTTTTACACCAAAGAGACCATCGGCGCTGGCGTGACGGGCACGCTGGGCATGGATACCGCGGTTCGTGACTTCGAAACGACCCGGCACAAGATCCTGTGGGGCTTGATTTCGTGGACCACGGAGACCGAGAAGGTGAACTCGGAACTCACGGGCTTGATGCGCGACCGGACGCAGATGATCCGAGACAGCATCATCGACATCGCGGCCACGATTGGCGCTGGCGCGACGGACCTGTCTCGGGTCGCCTTGGACTTCAAGATCGATGCACGGGATATGAGCCAAGACGAGATCAAGTCGGCGCTTGAGGACCAGTTGACCGCATACGGCGACCTCGTTGCTCAACAGATCATCCAGAGCGAAGAATATTTGCGCGCCGGCGAAAGCTACTTGGATGCGCTCAAGCGCATGGCGGAGGCTCTGCCGACCGTCAACGCCGCCCTCGATACGATGGGTCAGCGCATGTTCGACATATCCATCGTTGGAGCTGACGCCGCTTCGGCGCTGGCCGAGTTGTTCGGTGGCGTCGAGAACTTTGCGCGCTCCGCAAACACGGTCTTTGAACGCTTCTACACCGAGAGCGAGCGCACGGCGCTGCTCACTGGCAAGCTGTCTCGCGACATCGCGGATCTTGGATTGGCAATGCCCGCGACCAGAGGCGAATTCATCCAGCTTCTAGAGAGCCAAGCCCTCATGACGGAAAAGGGTCGTGAGAACTACGCTGCGCTGATGCAGATGGCGGGCGCTTTCGACGCCATTCTGCCGAAGATCGTGGATTTCACGACGGAGGTTTCAAGCCTAATCAGCAGTGCGGAGGAAGGCGCCAACGCGGCGCGGCGCACGGCCAGCGAATTCGAGCGCCTGTTTGAAACCCTGTCGGATGGGGCCCGCGACCTGCGCCGGGACGCCATGCCGACACAGGCCCTTTTCGCGGATCAGCAGCGCGAATATCAGGCGCTCCTGCGCCGGGCTATGTCCGGTGACGCGGGCGCTATGGGCGAACTCACAGGATCGGCGTCTGCGCTTCAGTCGACCTTCGCTCAAATCGCGGGCAGCCGGGCTGAATTCCAAACGTTCTCTGCGCGCCTCGCTGCTCAGATTTCGGACGTAGCCGATCTGGCCGGCGATATTGGCGAGACGAAGAACATCGAGGCCGAGTCTCTGGATGCGCTGATCGAGGCGCTTCAAAAGGACGACGTGACGCACAAGCTGCTCAACGCCCAGATTTCGGCGCTGGATGGCATGAACGCCAGCATCGTCTCGCAGCTTATCGACCTGAAATCCGCGCTCACGCGACAGGACAACAGCGCGGCGCAGAACGCGGCGAATGCCACGGCAATGAAGATCGCGCAAATCTCATCTGAGGCGGTGCGCATCGTCCGGCAGCTTGAGCAGAACGACATTCCGAACGCAGTGCGCATGTCTGATAGCCGGATGGTCGTGTTCGGTCCGTCCTGGGCGGAAACCTCGGACGGCAAGAAGTTTGAGGCGAGCGCCTTCAACCCGTTCCGCGAGCACGAGCAAGCGATCGAAAAGGCACGCAACTACGTCGACAAGGCGAACGAAAGCCGCGCCTCGGCTCTGGCGAAAGAGCGATCCCTTGAAGGTCAACTGGACGCCCTGCGCTCGCAAGTCCGGTCGCTTGGCGCCACGCCGACCTTCGCGACAGGCGGGATGCACCGTGGCGGGCTACGCATCGTCGGGGAGCGCGGCCCGGAAATTGAGGCGACCGGCCCATCGCGCATTTTCAGCAACAGCGATACGCGCCGGATGCTCGATTTCTCCGGTCTTGAGCGCGAGATGCGCGAGGCCCGCCGTGAGATTGCCGCGCTTCGCGATGAACAGCGCCAGCTTGGCGTTCAGACCGTCCGCAACACCCGGAAAACCGCTCAGAACCTCGACAAGTGGGATGAGATCGGACTGCCGCAGGAGCAAGCTTAATGTTCATCGTGCCGCCTTACGCGCTGACCGACAGCGACCTTTCATCCTCGAACCTGACCGAAGACGATTACGACGAATATGACAGCGGCACCACCTACGCCGACGGCAACCGCGTGATCGTGGTCGCGGACCATCGGATTTACGAGAGCGTTCAGGGCTCCAACACCGGCAACGACCCGTCGACGGATGACGGCACATGGTGGGTGGACGTTGGCGCGACGAACCGCTGGAAGCCGTTTGATCAGACAATCAGCGATCAGGCGGAAGGCTCGGGGTCGATTACCTACTCCATCGACCTTTCCAGCTTCATCGACACCGTAACATTCTTCGGCCTAGCCGCGTCGCAGGTCACGGTCGAGGTCCTGGACGGTGGGGGCGGCACGGTCTTCGATGAAACTCAGACGGCCGCCGACGCATCGGAAATCATCGACTGGTATACGTTCTTCACAGCCGAAGTGGACCCGGAGCCGGAATTGATCTTTGACCAGATCACGGGGTTGTCCGGCTACACCCTGAATATCACCATCGGCGACGGAGCGGACCCTGCGCCCGCAGTCGGACAGATCGTATTCGGGCGAGCCTACCGACTCGGCCAGACGCTCGACGGCACGGAAATAGGGATCGAGGACTTTTCGGCCAAGTCTGAGGACCAATTCGGAAACCTGTCCGTGACTGAGCGCGGCTTCGCGGATCTGGTGAATTTCCAATTCAGCTTCCGAACCGACACCGCCCGTCGCGTGAAGCGCATCCTGTCGGAAAACCGGGCCACGCCCTGCGTCTACTTCGCGGACCCCGAAATCGTGGACTACGGCGCGACTGTTTACGGATTCTATGAAGACTTCCTCGTGCCGCTCAGCGCAGGCGGCACGTCCCTTGGCTCCCTTGATGTGAGAGGACTTGTGTAATGGCAATCAGCTTGACCGATCCGCCAACCCTGCCGGACTTGAGCGATCCGTCGACGTTCAATTCCCGCGCTTTGGCGCTGTTCCAGTGGCTTCGGGACAACCATATCCCCGAATTGGAGGCCATCGACAGCGACGATCTTGGCGGCGCTCTCCAGACCCAAGGCGACGTTCTGGACGACCTGAACACGCTTGGAGCGGCGACGGCTGCGGCGCAGTTTCTCGTCTCTACGGCAGCCGGGGCCTTCGCCTACCAAAGCGGCGGAGCAGCCCGTGACAGTCTCGGTGTCGGCCTCATGTCCGGCTTTCGTAACAAGATCATCAACGGCAACTTCGACGTTTGGCAGGAAGGCACCAGCTTTACGGCTGACGGCTATACCGCAGATCAGTGGAAACTGACGGAAGGCTCGGGCGCGGCCTGCACGGTGTCTCGGCAGGCCTTCACGCTTGGGCAGACGGACGTTCCCGGAAACCCGAAGTTCTTCGCACGGTGGGCAAGGGGAACGGCAGGCTCGGCGGCGTCTACCTTTGAGCAGCCTATGGAGGATGTTCGGACGCTCGCAGGGGAAACCACCACGGAAACGGTTTGGCTAAAGGCATCGGCGGCGACCGAGATCGACATTGATCTTGTGCAGAACTTCGGCACGGGCGGCTCGCCCTCATCTGAGGTGGAAACGTCTGTGGTTTCCGGGGCATCCCTGACAACATCGTGGCAGAAATTCACCTATAGCGTTTCGGTCCCGTCAATCTCGGGCAAGACCGTGGGCAGCGACAGCAATGACTACCTGTCGCTCAAGCTCACCCGCGCCCACGACGCGACGAACCCGACTGCGAGCGTGGATATTGCCCGAGTTTCCGCTGTCCAAGGTGACGCGACCGGCGAAACCGACCCGCACGAGCCGCGCCCCCATTGGCTGGAGGAACAATTTTGTAAAAGGTATTTCGAGAGGCTCGGACCGCTCGAATACCTGCCGGGCTTCTGGAACAGCGGGACACAATTGCTTGTAATTGCAAAAATGGCGGTCACGAAACGCGCCGACCCGAGCCTGTCCTACAACGGCACGCTTGGCGACTACACGACTCAGGCGCAGACAGCGACGATTACGGGCATCAGCCTGTCCGGGGGGGCCACGAATGAGAGGGTGGCCTTGGTAGACGTGACTTGCAGCGCGAGTTCAGCGGCGACAGCAGACGGCGGGGCGCTGTTTATTGGCGCAAGTGGCAGCATTGATCTGGATGCGAGGCTTTAATCATGGAAATTCACGGCTACACACAATCCGGCTCTATCGACGCCACCATCAACGGCAAGCGTATGTCGGTTCCTGACGCTCCCGGAAACCGCCATCGTCGCATGATCGCGGAATGGGAAGCCGAGGGAAACACGATCCCGCCGTTTGCCCTTTCGCTAAACGAAGCCAAGGCCGAAGCGCGGGCCACGATGCTCGCCGCGCTCAAGGAGGCCGAAGCGCCGTATCTCGCGGGATACTCCAATGGTGAACCGTATAGCTGGGATCGCAAGGCACGGGAGGCCGATGCTATCGCAGGCGGGGAGACCGACCCGGCGAAGTTCCCGGTCATCGCGGCAGAGGCGCAGGCCCTTGGCGTCACGCCTGCGGATGTGGCGGCGGTAGTGCAGACCAAGGCAACGCTATTCGCGGCGATTTCCGGCGCTCTGTCCGGCATCCGCCAAAAGTGGGGCGCGGCGATTGATGCGGCCACCGACCAAGACGACCTCGACGCAGCGGCGACAGCCTGTCAGGCTGCGCTCACGGCAGCATTGAGCACCTAACCCACACTCCCACAATCTGACCGACGCACCCGCGCCAGCGCGTTCGCTTCGTGCGTCCACATGAAAGGACCAGACATGAACCGAGCAGCTTTCTTCGACTGCCTGCGCAAGCGCGAAAGCGGCGTGTTCGGCACGTCCCTCTCGCAACGGCAGGTCACGGCGACGGACGCCATCCTCGACGCCGGGGCGCACCTGCCAATCGATCACCTCGCGCATGTGCTTGGCGAGGTCTACCATGAGACAGGCGGCGGCATGTATCCGGTCAAGGAAACGGTGTTCCGGTCGCACAAAGATCAGAACCCGTCCGACGCCACCGTAATTGCCCGCCTCGACGCGGCCTATCGCCGGGGACGCCTGCCTTGGGTTTCCGCGCCCTACTGGCGCGACGGCTGGTTCGGGCGCGGTGGCATCCAGCTCACGCACCGGGCCAACTACGCGAAACTCTCGCCATATGTCGGTGCGGACCTCGTGAAGAACCCCGACAAGGCGCTCGATCCGGCAATCTCGGCCAAGGTCGCGGTGGAAGGATGCTCGCGCGGTCTGTTCACCGGCAAGAAGTTGGCCGACTACGACGGCGACCCGTTCGACCATTTCGGCGCCCGCGCCATCGTGAACGGCGACAAGCGCGTGACCGGCCATGACGTGTCCGACTACGCCCTCGCCTTCACCAAGGCACTCAGGGCGGCGGGATACGCCGAAAAGCGGGCCGTCAGCGCACGAAAGACACCTTCCGGGGGCGAGGGTGCCGCAAACGGCCTCATGGATGTCCTGCGGCGAATTTTCGAGGCTCTGAAAGGGGGCAAGGCATGAGATACTTCAGACCCAAATCTCTGACGTGGTGGGCGGGCGTTGGCCTGATCGCGAGCGGCGTCCTGTTGGCGCTCTTTCCGGGGCAGGATCAGCTTGGCGTTCTGGGTGCGCTTCTGGGCCTCCTGACCGGCGGCGGTGAAGGCGCATCGCCCGCGTTCCTCATCTTCTCCGGCCTGGGCCTGATCGGCATTCGGGACAAGATGGAGCGCGACACGAAGGCAACGCCCGAAAGTGACCCGTGGGACGTGGAATGACCGGCTGGCTTCCGTTCTCGGTCACGCTCGCCTGCATCCTCGCCGTGTTCTGGATGCTCCATAGCACGGCCTACCCGCTGCCGCTGCATTTCGTCGGACTGACCATGCTGGGCGGGACGTGGGCCGTCCCGCTCGCGCTGATGGTGCTGGCGTGACCCGCCTCACACTCATTCTGGGCGCGCTGGTGGCCGCTCTGGTGGCCGCTGGCGTGATCTGGCGCCTGTCGGACCGCAACGCGGATCTGCGCGCCGAGAACAAGGCCCAGGCGGCAACCATCCGAAACCACGAGGAAGCCGCGCGCGTGCTGAACGACGTTCTGCGCAACGAGCGCCGGATACGCGAGGATCTGGAAACCGCGCTATCCGAAACTGAGAACCTGGAAGGGGCAGATGATGCGCTATCCGCTTATGGCCGCGCTGTTCTTGACCGCGTGCGCTGAGACGGCCGCCCGACAGCCGATCCCTGCGCCCCTTCTCGAGCCTGTCGAGGTGCGCTGCGCTGACGGCACGACTGAGCGCGCGTTGGGCGAGTGTGCGCTCCGCCTGCGCGCCGGACTTGAAACCGCAAACGGAAAGATTTCCGCGATCAAGGAGCTCGTGACGGATGATGACAGATGACGACATAGAGCGACTGGAGGCGAGGCTCGCGGATCTCGAAAGTCAGGTTCTGACCGAGGGCGAGAAAGAGACGCTGCGGTTTCTCATCAAGGTCGTGAAGGCCATACAGGCAACCGCTTGGCTCGGGACATGGGCAATCAAGATCGCGCCCGTCGTGGCCGCGATCTGGTTTTTCTGGGATCAGGGTATGCAATGGCTTACGTCGTGGGTGCGCTAATGAAGTCGTGGAACTGGATAGGCATCGCCTGCATCTTCGCGCTGGTGCTATCGATCGCGCCGGTCACGCGGCTGGTGATCGACCCGCAGGCGGTCGAGGTGGACGGGCTGAACGTCAGCGTGGCCCGGTCGTTTCCCACTGACGCGCTCGGACTGCCTCGCCCGCGCATCTCCTACATCGAGACGGTGACACCGCTGACGAAGGGTTGGAATGACGGGCATTTCTGCCAGCAGCGCGGAGGCCCGACGCGCTACACCAAGGCGGGCGAGGCTGGCCGGTGGCAGATCGCGTGGGCGGCGTCCTGCGTCAGCGACCCGGCGGGCTTCACATGGGAGGCCTGTTGGCACTGGCATGTGGGCGTGTTCAAGATGGGCGCCGTCTGTCTGAGCCGCACGTTTCTCAAGGCGGATCGGAAATGACCGCCATCCTCATCACCACGGTCTGCATCGCCTTCGGGCAAGAGGCGGAATGTCAGCGTGAGGTGCGGATCTACGACGACCCCAAAGAGTGCATCGTGATGAGGCGGCCGACGCGGGAATATCTGGAAGCCGTCAAGATACCGGGGGGGGGTCATCGTGTTCGTTGGGGCTGAGTGCAAATGGGGCCGGGGCGCCTGACCGATCGACAGTGAAGCGAAAGCCCCGCCGGTGAGGACCGTGCGGGGCTTTTTGTTGGCGGGGTTTTTAGGACTCGGCCATTGCCGCGTCGATTGCTTCGTCCAGATCCTCGCCATTGAGGACCATGTTTTGCGGGGTCAGACCGGCAAACACGCCGCCCTTATCGATCGTGTCGAGGTCACGCGCGCGCAGCCAGCGATAGCGTGCAGCGTCACGCTCGAGGTCTTGTTGGTGGCAGGCGGCGCATTGCCCGCCATCGCAGTCGTTGTGCATATCGGCCTCGGTCAGTTGGATTCTGCGAGTTCATCTGGTGTTTCGACGCCCCATTGCAGTTTGTAGAGGCGGCGATGATCTTCGCTTCCATGCTCTAACGTCTCGGCCTCCCATTTCGGGAAAACCATGCTGTCGTCGCCAGTGAAAATGTAGACCTCTCGGTGAACGTCATCGCTGCCTTCGTCTTGCCAGTGATGGGTAATGTCGCACTTCAGTGTGTTGAACACCGCGACGACCCACCCGCGTGGTGGTGCCCATGCGGTTTCAAACGTGAGGACTGTATCCTCTCCATCCTGCCGCAAACTGTCGTCGTTTAAGGCATATGCGTTCCACTTTGTGCCCCATGTGTCTGTCGCCGCACGGAGGTGCGTGCCAGGGAACGCCTTTTCGTGCAGGATAGACACGCTGCCCGGCCAGTAGTTCAGCGGCAGGGGGAGAAGTTTCTCAAAGTCGATCACGCGCTCGTTGCTCGATGCAATTGCGCGGGCCACCGGGTAAGCGACGCGATGCAAGCGAATTTCGTTTACAATGTGATTGGGCATGGTGCCTCCGGGGGCTAAGTTGATTGGTGCCAGTCGCAACTTATTAGGCGGCGACTGGACTTTCTAAACCGCGTCAGAGGCGGTTATGTTTCGCTGTATCAGTAGCGGTCTTTAACCGTGCAACCAGACCCGGCTTACCCGCGCATGCCTCTCCTCCTGCGGAGTTTGTTAGACTAAGTTTCTGGACTGTATGCCATCCCGCTTGCCTTGTCCAGAAATTTAGTCCAGATTGATCTGCGAAGATTTCCCAAAGTGGGTAAGAAAGTGGCGTCTGAATCCGAAAACCTGCCTACTCGCAAGATCGGTTACGCCCGCGTCTCGACGGCTGACCAGAACCCCGACATGCAGATCCAGGCCCTCAAGAATTACGGCGTGCCGGAGAACCTGATCTTCATCGACAAGGCCAGCGGCGGGACCATGAAACGTCCGCAATTCATCCGGGCGATGAAGTATGCGCAGCATGAAGGCACAGAGCTTGTCGTCTGGAAGCTCGACCGGCTCGGGCGCACCCTCGGCGGCATCCTCGACACGCTCGAATTGCTCACGGATCGCGGTGTCGATTTCGTCAGCTTGACCGAAAGCATCGACACGAAAGGCCCTATGGGCAAGGCGATGATCCGCCTCCTGGCCGTGTTCGCAGAATTGGAGCGCGACCTGATCCGCGAGCGGACCAAGGCCGGGATCGCGCGGGCGCGGGAGCGCGGCGAACGCGGCGGCCGGCCCCTCGCCATGACAGAGGAACGGATCGCCAAGGCGGCTGAAATGCTGGCCGAGGGTGAGCGCGGCAACACGGTCTGGCGCGCGATGCAGAAGATGGAAGGCCCCAAGATCAGCCGCGCCGCCTACTATGCGTGGCAGAAGGTCTGGGACGTTGAAAACCGCTCGCCCGACACGCACGGCGAGTGATCCAAACAGGAGTGGGCCATGTTCGGTGGCATCGAAATTATCGAAGTTGAGCCGGGAACGGTGATCGAGAACAACGGCGAAAAAATCGAGGTGACGGAAACCAATGCGGTTCGCAAGGGGTGGCGATGTTACATGACGCCCGATCAGGTGGCGGCTCTGAAAGCGCACCCCGATGTGAAATCCAAATAGGAGGAGATTGGCGATGGTCACGATCACAGTGCCCAAGTGGCTCGTATGGTTGGCAAGCGTAGTTCTGGCGCTTCACGGCATTGACGCCGCAACGCGGTTCTTGCTGGTCATCGTGCAGTAATTCGGGCGGTTCACTCAGATCTCAAAATCGTCTGTTGGTGGCACCTTTTCCGGGAACCATTCAGCATACCATTGATCTGCTTCGCGGCTTCGATGCTGAAACTGCTTCACGATATCAGAGTCGACTCCGATCGAAAGGTTCCGCCGCGGCTGGATCAAGAACTGTCCGGCTTTGCCGAATGCAACTACGAAGGTCTGCCCCATCGTGTCGCGAAAACGCGCGGCCAGCGTCACACGCCCGTTTCTGCCGATTGTTGATCGATCCGCCCAGTCGGGGATCGGTACAGGAAATTGATCGGCGTGCATCCTGTTGTGGATCGGCCGCTCGCTGGATATCGCTCGACGCTCGGCTCGTTCGGCAGCGGCGCGAGACGCGAAATTCTCTACGGTGATCGACGCCACTTCCTGCCACCAGTCCGATCCATTCTTGTGCTGCTTAGATCGGTCGATCGCACTCAAGGAAATTCCGACATAGAGCAAGTCGCCGTCTTTATCGAAATGTCTGTAGAGCTGGTTTAGAGCTCCCATTCCTTGCCTCCTTTTCGGTTTACACCTTCCCGGTAACCCATTGATTGTTCGTGGTGAACAAACCGGGTCCGTTTACACAAAAGTCTAATGAAAACAGCGGATGTCGTCGGACTGTAACTCCGCCGGGGAGACCCACGCCTGGTTCGATTCCAGGGTCGCCCACCACTTCCCCCCATTCTCAGGTTGGCCTCAAGCGCCGGACGCGTGTCAGAACCGCTGTGCTGCGGGCATCGACGGTGGGCGGAGGTAGTCGCGGGTCACGGCTGTTTGTCGGCGTGTGGGCACCCGTGTCGCGCGGGGTGGGCCGAGGTCGAACTTCAACCCGGCTGCGGGGGCGATAACGCCGCTGCCATTCGAGCGTGGCGGTGCATAGCGCACGCCGGCGAAGACGGTCATGTTCGTGCCCGGAATGTCATAGAGAACCCCACCTTTCAGAAGTGCGACCGCGCGAAACGGTCCGATCAGCGCGTTGGGATTCAGGAAACCCTGATAGCCATACATGAACCCGGCATCGAGACCGGCGTATGCGCCGAGGCCGCCGAGCGCCGCGGGCCTGTACTGTGCCTCGAAACTCACGCCCAGGGCGAAAGACTGCGCGCTGTAGCTGTTGACCATGGCGATGGCGAAATAACCGGTGGTCAGACGAAAGCTCGGGCTGATGTCATAGGCATTGTTGCAATTGACCGCGCGGGCGTTCAGCTCGTCATTGGTCGCAAGCCCGGTGGCTTTCTTGATGTGCCAGAACTTGCTGAAATACTCGACCGATGTGGTGTCGCAGGGCAGCCAGGATTGCGCACGGGCCGATGTCGGGGCAGCCATGAACACGGCGGCGAGTGCGATCAGCGTGGCGGTCATGATGGAGCGACGGGCGCGTCTCAAAGCGGGTCCTGTTGTCTACGACGGGCCGACGGTGTCGGTCGGCACCTGTATGCCAGATGCAACATTAACGAGGCGCCATCGACAGACAAGCGTTGCGTTGAGCGCGAGGCGCGAAAGCATTGGCGTGGCGCGACATTGTTCCGGCCCTCACGCCGCGACCCGGGGTTCGGCGGCGCTCGGCGCACATTGGCCTGCACACTCGGCAAGGTTTCTCCGACCCTCTTATCCGGGTTGGAACGCTGTGAGGGGGTGACGCATTTCCATGACAGAGCGGGCCATACTGGTCCGCGTCAGAATGAAAGGAGTTCACCATGACCTTTCTGAAGAAATCAGCAACTCTCGCAGCGCTGCTTGCCACCTCCGTGTCCGGCGCAGCGCTCGCCCAGGGTGCAAATGCCAATGTTGATGCCGGCGGCGGCGCAAGCGTAAGCACCGGTGACACCGGCGTTTCGACGGGCGCGAACGTATCCGGCGGCGTTTCGGCCAATGCCGACAACGGCAAGTCGGGCGGCCTTGGCAAGACCGACGCGCCGGGTCAGGACGTTGCAGCAGACGCGCAGAGCGACACCGGCACGGAGGCCGACACGGACACCGATATGGCGTCGAATGACGCGAGCGGTGATCTGACCTATGGCCGCATCGTGTCGTCGATGAACACCGGTAACTTTTCGAACTTCGATTGGTCGGAGGTCGATGAGCAGACCGAGGTCAGCGTGACCGGTGTGAGCGATGCCAATGGCGAAGCCGACGCGAATGCGCAGGCTCTCGATAATGCGCTCGCCAAGACCTCGGAAGACATGGAGCGCTTCCAGTCCGACGTCGAGGCGAACGAGCAGGTGAACGCCACGCTCGAAGATGAAGGCTATGAGAGCGGCGACGTGCTCATGGTCTATCTGACGCCGATGGGTGTGGTGGAAGTCGTGGTCGATGACCGCGGGTAACACTACCTGACCGCACGATTTCGGCCCTCGCCCTCGCGGCGGGGGCCGTTTCCGTTCAGGGTTTGAGGCGCTCTACCGTTGCGACTGCTCCGAACCCGGCGGCCTTTGCTCCTCCAATGACATAGATCGCGCCGTTGATCGCGGCAGCGGCCGTGCCGTGGCGCGGCGATGGCATGTCAGGCAGGGCGGTCCAAGCCCCTGAGACCGGGTCGAAGACCCAGCTTTCTGGAAACACCTTGGGGTCGGGCGAAAAGGCCTCACCCCCAAACGCGTAGAGCTGTCCGTTCAGGGCGGCGGCGGACAGGCCACCTTGGGCTGCGGGCATGTCCGGACCGGCCTCCCACATGTCACGGGCGGGGTCGTAGATTTCCAGTGTCGCAAGATTGCGGATGCGCGCTGTCTCGTTGGGCAGGAACCGCCGTCCGCCGACCACATAAATGCGCCCGTCGATGACTGCGCCAGCGGCACTGTTGCGCGGTGTGGGTGTGTCGGCGCCCTGCGTCCATCGGCCTGTGGCCGGGTCGAAGATGTCCACGCGGGCCGAGTCGCGGTGGCCCCCGAACCGGCGGGCATCG
>CXWF01063310.1_pt1 | contig 30755 bp, 34 predicted proteins | sample 468421 | NCBI WGS metagenome assembly CXWF01 (sample SAMEA2620812, study PRJEB7988) | marine metagenome | biome: marine biome (ENVO:00000447); feature: surface water layer (ENVO:00002042); material: "saline water (ENVO:00002010), including plankton (ENVO:xxxxxxxx)" | depth 5 m
TCGCGTGGTGGCCGCGGTCGGCATGCCGAAATCCGCCGCCTCGGTCTGTCGGCGCCAGCGCCGGACCGCGAGGCCGAGCGTGCCGGAGGCCTCGGCCGCGAGCTGGAGCCGGCGCGAGGCGGTCATGGAGAGGCGCGACACCTCGGCGACGACGGCGCCCAATCCGGGATGCCGTAGCCCTTCCTCGAAACAGGCGAGCAGGGCCTTCTCGTCGCCGCACTCGACATAGACGACGCGGCCAGGCGCGAGACCGGCCTGGGCGAGCGCCGGCGCGAACAGATCCATGCGCGTCACGCACCACAGCACCTTGCCGCCGCTGCGCGCCGCGACGCCGGCGGCGAACAGGGCGGCGGCCGCGCCGTCCACTGCGCCGTTGCCGCCTCCGGCGACCTCATGCAGCGCACCGCGCAGCAACCCTCCTTCCGGAAGAACCCGGTCGATCGCCGCCACGCCGAAGGGCAGGACCGCGCGCTGCTGCGCGGTCCTGCCCTCGAGCCGGGCGATGCGTGCCTGGAGCTCGGACACGACTGATCGGGGGGCGGACGTACTCATGTCCTTTGCAACGCTCTCTGCATCTGATATGTTCTATGTTTGTTCTTGTCGTCCTAGAGAGTCAATCAGACTCGTCTGAATCGTCCTGCGAGGGGTCGTCCGGAAGGAGAAGGAGGGGCAAGCGGCCTTCTACTGACCAAAGTTTGAATACAAATTCTGGACAGAGCGAGTTCCAGATTGCTACTGACCAAAGTTTAGATATAATCTTCGGACAGAACTGAGGGGCCAATGCCCGACCCGACGTCCGACACCCTCGACCGCATCCATGCCCGGATCGCCCAGGCGGCGCCGGCCGGGGTGTGGTCGCGCGCCGATTTCCTCGACATCGGGACGCCGAACGCCGTCGAGAAGGCGCTGCAGCGGCTGACTCTGCGCGGCGACATCCGCCGGCCCTATCGCGGCCTTTACGACAAGCCCGGCGTCAGCAAGCTGACCGGCAAGATGGTGTTTCCGCCTCGCGCCTCCTTCATCGACGCCATTGCCCGGCGCGACAAGCTGCGCGTCCTCATCGACGGCATGACCGCGGCGAACGATCTCGGCCTGACGACGGCCGTACCGGCGCGCTCGACGATCTATGCCGACACCTATCCCCGGACGATCGAGATCGAGGCGAGCGCCGGCGATGCGAAGGTGACGAAGCCGGTCATCTACAAGCTCGACTTCAAACGCGTCGCGGCGAAGACGGCGTTCTGGGCCGGGCGGCCAGCCATGCGCGTCGTCCAGGCGCTGACATGGTTTCGGGATGAGAAGGCGAGCCTCGACGCCGCCGTGAACGGCATCGTTCGGCATCTGTCGCGCGATCCGAACCGCGAGAAGGTCGCGGATGATCTGCGCGAGAACTTCCGCGCGGTCCCGGCATGGATGTATCCACTGATCGAGACGATCACGCGCCGGCTCGCCGAGGATCACAGCGAGAATGCGCCGGACATCGAACGCACGAAGGGCGATCATGCTGAAGACGTTCATTGAAGTCCTGCGATCGAGCGTCGACGACCGCCGTGCTCTCTTCGAGACGGTCGCCGCGCATCTCGAAACGCAGGCGCAGAACGTCGAGAAGGACCTCTATGTCTGCTGGGTGCTCGACTTCCTGTTCAACCGGCGCGGCGATGATCCGATCGGCCTGTATTTCAAAGGCGGCACGAGCCTCAGCAAGGCGTATGGACTGATCCGGCGTTTTTCCGAGGACATCGACATCGGCATCTACAAGGCCGATCTGCATGTCCCGCTCGAAGCCGACATCGCCGCCATGCCCTCGATCAACCAGCAGCAGCGCGCGCTGGCCCAGAAGGTCGACGAGGCGGCACGCCAATACATCTCCGGTCCGCTGAAGGAGCGGCTGGCGAACGAGATCGCCACAGTCGAGGAAGCGATCGAGCAGCCGGGACATTTCACGCTCGGCTTCGGCTTCGACAATTATCGCAACAGAGACGCGCTCGACATTCTGGTGATCGGATACAAGAGCGCCTTCGATTCCGCGCAGAACTATGTGCAGGCCGCGGTCCGCATCGAGGGCGGCGCGCGTCCCGATCCGGAGCCGGCCGAGCCGCGCGAGATCGTCCCCTACATCGCTGACGAAATGCCGGAAGGGATGGACCTCACCGTTCGCAACGTGACGACGGTCAAGCCGGAGCGGACCTTCTGGGAGAAGGTGCTGATCCTGCATGCGATGACGGAGATGACGGAGAAACGGCGTGAGGATGCCAATCCCGAACGGCCTGTGCCCGATCTCAATCGTTACTCACGTCACTACTACGACGTCCATCAGATCTGGACGCATGCGGACTATGGCGTCGCGACGGCGTCGTTGCGCGATCTGGCCGAAGCCTGCCGGCAGCACAAGCGCCTGATGTTTCGCGCGCCGGATCACCGATACGACCGCGCCGTGCCGGGGAGCTATCGACTCGTCCCGACGCCGGACATGCGTGCGGAGCTCGCGGCCGACTACGGGCGCATGACGGCGATGATCTTCGGCAGACCGCCGACCTTCGACGACGTGATCGCCAGCATCGAAGCGCTCGAGCAGCATCTCAACGCGGCAGAGGCCGGGGCTGGTGACACATGACGACCGCACCGGCGGAGTCGGGCAAAGACCCGGCCGGGCCGAAATGATAGGGTGGCCACATGGCTGAGATTTCGGAGAACGCACCTGCCAAACTGCCTGACCACGGCTCGGTCGAGGCCGTCCTGGCGCGTCTGCCGGCGGGCGTCGACGAGACCGCCTTGGCAAGCGCATTGGGCGAGGCGTTCCCTGGGTTCGCATTCTTGGCGACGAGCGTCGACGACCAGTATTGGCGGGACACGCGCTCGGTGCTGGCCGCGGATGGAACACGGATTGCCGAGTATCGACCTTGGATGAAGACCGAGCTCGCGAAGGATAATGGAGACATCGCGACCCTCTGGCGACGGTTGCAGGACACTGATCTCCAGATCTCGGAATGGCACGGAAACAGCGTCTATGCTTTCGCGCCGACAGGATCCGGTGTGGCTCACTATGTCCAGATTTCGCTCGGTCGCGAGACCGAATGGTGCGCAGGGCCGATCGTCAACCCATCACGCCGGCCGTGGGGTGAAGACGAACTGCTCGATCCGTCATGGATCACGCACGACGATATGTCGGACGACAAGGTGCTTGCGGGTCCGCTCTACCGATTGCTCGGCAGGCCGGGAAGCAACATCGTGCATATCCGTAGCTTTCTCGCGCGCTGCGCGCGTCTCGAGCGCGACAAGCGCGAGGCGCGACGGCCGGAGTTGGAGCGACGCGTCTGGGTTGGCTCCGATGGCACGCGGACGCCGTTTCTCGATTTGCAGCCCAACTACTTCGATTTTACGCCGCGTGAGGTGCGCTTCTTTCAGGATTGGGAGGAATCGAGCGCGCGAGCGAGCCGCGTGTACGAGCATTGGGCGCTCGACATCAGGGACTACGAGCACAAAGGTGAGCGTGAGGTCGCGTTCATCCCACGTCCGCTGCATCTGCCGGAAGAGCGCCTGGAGGTGGGCGATTCTTCCGTCCATATCCTCATGGATCGCATCGAGGCAATCGACCGGGAGATGGGCCTTCCGTTTGCCTGGTTTTTCCTGATGACCCACGGCAATAAAGTCTCTCCCGAGGTCGGCGATGCGATCGCGCAAGGCCTCCGCGAGGCGTGAGTGCGTCTTCGCGAGCACGACGCAAAGGTGCTGCTGCGCTGGGCCGACGAGCGCTATGGGTTCTGACTGGCATAGTGGTGTGGTGCCCGATCGCGGAAGCACAGCCTTGCGTGCCGTGTCGGAAGCGTCTGTTCGCCGCAGTACGAAGCGGTTGCCCGACCGAGGATATCTCGACCATCTATCTCGCCGCGGCGCTCCGCGACAATGGTGGCGGGCAGCTCATCGGATCCGAGTTGGAGCCCGCCAAGGTGGCGCGGGCGCGGGCGCATATCGACGCGGCTGGCCTCGGCGACCTGGTGGAAATTCGCGAGGGTGACGCGCTCGAGACGCTCAAGGATGTCGGCGGAGAGGTCGACCTTGCACTGATCGGCGGTGCCTGGTCGCTCTACCTGCCGGTGCTCAAGCTAATTGAGCCCCGGCTGCGGCCCGGCGCCGTGATCTTGGCCGAGAACGCATTTGCGGAGGACTATCTGGGATATGTCCGCAATCCCGCGAACGGCTACATCGCGCAGACGCTGCCGATCGACGAGGGCCGCGGCAACGAATTCGCCGTGAGAATCCTGTAATGCCGGCGTCAGGAGCGGATGGCAGCGCCGCGAAGGCGCCTGGCCGGCTCAGCAAGGCGCTTCTGGGCCTCTTCGTGAAGCGCGCGACCGTCGCGTCGATCGCCGATATCGGCGATCGCTTTCGGCTCGTCACGCTGGATGGAGCTCCCTGCGGGGCGTCGCATGGACCCCCGGGCACAAGGTCCAGATTGCGATGGGCTCGGCCTTCGTAAGTCGCACCTATACGCCGATGGATTGGAATGCGGCCGAGGGGCGCACCCGTATCCTCGGTTACATGCATGGCGAAGGGCCGGGAAGCGCATGGCTGCGCGGCCTCAGGGCAGGCCACGAATATCATCTCTTCGGACCGCGCAGCCCGCTCGATGCAGGGCGTGCGACGGCGGCGCTGGCTGTCTTCGGCGATGAAACCTCGATCGGGCTCGCCCATGCGCTGGCATCGACGGACCGGGCTGGCGCCGTGAGTTGCTGCTTCGAGATCGGCGACATCGAGAGCTGCGGCCAGGCCTTGGCACGACTTGGTCTCGAAGGGGCGACGCCGGTCACGAAGCGCGAGGATTACGGGCATGTCAATGATATGGGGGCAGCGCTTGGCGCGCCGATCGCTGCTGGAGCCTCGTTCGTGTTGACGGGCAAGGCCGGCACCATCCAGCGGCTTCGGCAAGATCTAAAGCGGCGGCGTGTGCCGGCAGCCCGTATCCTCACCAAGGCGTATTGGGCGCCCGGGAAACAAGGACTCGATTAAATCGGAACACAATGAGCGGCCACCGGATCGGGGCACAGCCGCAATTTCCAGTTGGCGAAGGGCAGAATGGTATCCATCGCTGCCCCGGCGCGGCACGCCGACATACGCAAAGCCTATCATGGTCCGCGCAAGGCTAGGTAGGGGACTCATTTGAGCCATTGCGTCGCAAGAGCGACGAGGGCGATGGCTGCGAGGAAGTTTACGGCGAGCCTGTCGTATCGTGTGGCGATGCGCTTCCAGTTTTTGAGCTTCCCGAACATGCGCTCGATGATGTTGCGGCGCCGGTATGCGGGGCGGTTGAGGGCATAGGCAGCGTTTCGGGTTGCGCGACCCGGTATGATGGCTTCGATCTGCCTGTCGCCGAGCCAGTTTCGCAGTCGATCGGCGTCATAGGCCTTGTCTGCAAGGAGACGTTTGGCCGGCGCGATGGCCTCCAGCAAGGGCATGGCCATGCTGATGTCGGCGATGTTGCCCGGTGTCAGCGCGATGGCGACGATCCTGCCGCAAGCATCGGCCAGACAATGGATTTTGGTCGTTCGGCCGCCCCGCGATACGCCGACCGCCTGCGTCCACTCCCCCCTTTTCCGCCGGAAGCTGACCGATGCGCCTTTACATGGGAGCTGTCGAGCATCAGTTCATCAGGGATCGCTCCCCCTGCGGCGACCTTGGCGAAAATCCGCTGCCAGACGCCGCGATGCGCCCAACGGGTGTAGCGATTGTAGATCGTCTTTGCCGGGCCGTATTCGGGCGGTACGTCGCGCCAGCGCGCCCCTGTCTTGAGGATGTGAAGGATGCCGCTGATCACACGCCGGTCGTCGACGCGCGGTCGACCCGGCTGGTTGTGAGGCAGATGGGGTTCAAGACGCGCCCACGCATCGTCCGATAGCCAGTAGAGATCAAGCATGGTGTCCTCCATGCCCCCGCGACCCATACCCGCAGAGAATCTCCCAATCTTGACAATTGTTTGGTTGGGTCCCCTACCTAGTCATCCAGCGGCTCAAGGACTTCGCCATGCCGCGTCCGCCGAATCGCGACGCAATCCGGGCACAGTCGCAGCGACGGAACGCCGGGCATCGTCTCGGCGCTATTGACCAGACGATAGTCGTCGCCGGGATCGCCGCACGAGGAGCAAACTTCCGAAGCTCCCTCCTTCGCGATCGACATCCGTGCGATAGCTCCCAACCGAGGCTCCAAGCGATCGATGATGGAGAACCAGAGTTCGGAATGCGGCACGATGCGCTCGAGCTCGTTGGAAGCATCCGACGGAAAGTGGCGACGCAGCCAGGCGAGCGCCGTCTCGCGGCGCATTTGATCGTTCAAGGCCAGCTGCTCGTAGAGCACAACCAACTGCCCGGTTGTCTCGCGGCCGGCCGCCCCATACGACGCCTGATATTGAACGAGATTCACCGCGTAGCGAAGCCCGCCAGTGTATGCCTCTCGCACAGTGCTCACACAGTATGATCGCAGGTCAATGATCGTGCTCTGATCCGTCCTTTTTTCCATGGCATCGAGGTCATAGTGCCAAGGATTGACCTCGAAATCGGTCTTCCAGAGTTCCAGATAGCCGGAGTCGCGATAGGCGCGCGCGATGTCGGCATCCCATTCCGGATGGGCCTGCACCAAGCGATCCAAGTCGGTGAAGTTCTCAATGGATGGATCGAGCCGGCGTGCGGCGGCAAGGACGGCATTCTGAGCATCATGCGTGTCGGCGATCGGATTTGGCCGATCACGCCAAGCCGCAATCTCCTCCTTCGAGACAGGTTCGACGATGTCGCTGACCGCAACGAGCAGCGGGCTGATCCGCACTTCTTCCGGGGTGCAATAGTCCGGATCCGGAGCGAGCTGCAGGCCAGCGCTCGCATACGCTCGCGCGACAAGGCGCGAGCAAAACATCTGACGGCTTCGGGGCTTCGATCCGGGAATAACCGATCGCGCCGCCTCAATCTTCGAATAGCGTGTACCAATCTCAAAGCGGGCGAAATCGAGAACGAGGTTGAGATGGATCCGGCTTAGCGGAGCCCGGAGACGGAACACAAGGAGCTCGGCGTCGTCCTCGTATAGTTCGCGCTGGATGTTGCGCGCCTGGACGCCGTAGTCGGTCGAGTCAATGACCGAGCCATGCTGGACGCAGATCATCGCGTGGGAAACGGAGCCTCTGGTCGACAAGCGCACGAACTTGCTGGTTTTGCCACCATCCGCAGTGAGCACGATGTCGCCTGGCTCGAGGCTCTCGACCTTAATTCGCTTCATACGAAAACCAGCTCCAACTCAAATCGTCGCCTAAAATCATCGCTGCTCCTACGGCTCCGCGAGCAGATTGCCCTCGTCCTCGCCGCCTTCTTCGCCGCCATCGTGCTCGCGGCCACCTATCGGAATTTCTCCCGCCAGCAGCTTCTCCTTGCTCAGCAGGCCGGCGTCCTCCAGCGCTTCCATATCCGGCAGGTCGCGCAGCGTGTCGAAACCGAAGTGAGAAAGGAATTCATTCGTCGTCACGTAGGTGTAGGGCGCTCCCGGTTGCGGGGACCGCGGTCCGGCAGCGATGAAGCCCAGGGCGCGCAGATGGCCGATCACGTCCCGACTGACTTCCTTGCCGAAGAACTGGCCGAGTTCGCCACGGGTGATCGGCTGAAAATACGCGATGCACATCAGGATCAGAGCGTCCGACTGCGACAGCGGCTTCGTCCCGGTCCCAAGGCCAGTGGCGGCACGGATCGCATTGGCGAAACCGCTCTTCGTGCGATGCTGCCAGCCGCCAGCGACGGCCACGAGCTCATAAGGGCGGCCGCGCAGCTCCTCGCGGATGTCATCGATGATCAGGTCGAGATTGCACTCGCGCCCGACAACGCGGGCCAACACCTCCCGGCCGACCGGCTCCGGCGAGGCGAAGATCACCGCCTCGACCCTGCCCATCCATTCGCGCCAGCGCAGCTCGGCCGGCAATTCCGCGAGCTCGATATCGAGTCCTTCCTCGCGCCGCGCCCGCTTTGCCATGGTCTACAGCCCGTAGAGCCGGAAGGCCGGCCGGCCGGAGAGCTCGCGCACCGCGCCCAGTGTCTCGAGGCGTTCGAACAGACGTCGGGCACCCCAGCGCGACAGGTGCGCGGTTTGCAGCGTGCCTGGAACGGCATCGTCGTCGAGCAACAGCCGGATCGCCTCCCCTGCTCCTTTCGCGCGCAACTTCGGCGCCACGGCCTCGAGTCGGGCCGCACGGTCAGCGACATCGCCGGCCAGCCGACAGGCCTCCACCGCTGCCTGTGCGAGCGCGACGCAGACCGCGCGCTGGAACCCTTCTCCTCCCGGGCGAATCCGGCCACGACTGCCCTCGCCCCGGAAGGCGCTGCTGCGCGCCTGCGCGATGAGGATCGGCACCGGCAGCGGCCAGCGCAGCCGCAGTGCCAGCACCTGGTCGGCGAGCCACCAGCCGAGCAGGTCGGCGTCGGCCCGCAGCGCCTGCACGTCGCCGGCGATCGCGGCGGCGGCGAAGGGCGCGGGAGCTCCAGTGCGGGCAAGATCGCCGACCCGATCCACCAGCGGCGCCAGCTCGTCGCTCCAGCGTAGGCCGAGCAGCGCTACGGTCGACCGCAGGGTCTCCAGATCAACTCCGGGCGAGCGGCCTGCGAGGCGCTTCCAGGCGGCGAGAATATTGCCGGCAGGGCCTGGATCGTCACCCGGCTGGCGCAGATGCCAGGCATCACGCAACGCGCCCTCGTCCTCAGCGCGGCCGACGACGGACACGGCCGCGGCGGCGCATTTCAAAGCGAGACGCTGGCGCCAGGCGCCGGCCCAAGCTGGATCGGAACGAACCAGATTGTCGAGCGAATTCAAAGCGGAACCGGCGAAGAAGGCCGCCTCCGCATCGCTCGTCACCGCCCCACGCGGCACCGCCCAGCCCGGCACGGTCGGTGGCGAACGGTCAGGCGCGCAGGGATGGACGACGGCCGGAATCATGGGCACAGCATAGCCGAGGCGTGCGCTTCATGCCACTATATTGACGCCAAAGCGCACGCCGTGTCATGAATCAAAAACGTCCGATAATGTTGCATTATCGGACATATTGACAGAGGGCGCCAAACAGGGTAGAAATGACCTGAAAGGTAGAATATTCGGAACCCTTCCCATGTCTCTGAACATCAAAAATCCGGCGACCGTCGCCCTTGCCGACGAGCTCGCCCGCCGCCAGGGCGTCACCAAGACTGCCGCCATTCACCAGGCCCTGAGCGAACGCCTGCACCGCATGGGCTATGGAGATACCGCTCAAGCACGTCTTCTCGGCGAGCTGCGTGCAATCCGCGAGCGGGTGGCGCGGTTACCTGAGCTCGACACCAGGAGTGACGAGGAGATCGTTGGCTTCGACGAGCACGGAATCCCAAACTGATGGTGATCGATACCTCTGCCATTGTTGCGATCCTGCGCAATGAGCCTGAAGCCGATGCGCTCGAGCGATTGATCGTCGGCGCCCCTGTTCGCCTCGTCCCCGCTACATGCGTGTTTGAGGCCCGAATGGTTCTGGTCAGCCGGCGCGGCGAGCACGCGCTCGCCGAGATCGACCTGTGGCTCACCAAAATTGGGGCCGACATCATTCCGGTCGACGCGGAGCTGGCGGACCTGGCAACGCAGGCCTGGCTTGCTTATGGTAAGGGGCGCCACCCGGCCGCACTGAATTTCGCCGATTGCTTTTCCTATGCCCTGTCGAAGCGCTCCAACGAGCGCCTACTCTTTATCGGCAACGATTTTTCCAAAACCGACATCCTTGCGGCCTAACCATCCCACCTCACGCGCCTCCAAGGTCCCTGAAAGCGCCCCTTTTCCGCACAGAAGGCCGTAGGCGAGCGTTTTGACGTTAGATGACCCTTGGGTCCATCTGAAACCCACCGGCCGCCTTCACGGTCCTCTGACGCGATCGATAAAACACGCCTGCAAAGGTTCGTTTGCTCAAATCTGTATTGATTGTACAAAGGCCCTATAATCGCCCCTGGAAGCACCATGGCCCGCCCCGCCTTCTCCCCTCCCCGGCCGGCTCGCCGCCTGATCGGCTATGCCCGGGTCTCGACCGACGAGCAGGCGACCGATGCCCAGGTCGACGAGCTGCGCGCGGCCGGCTGCCAGATCATCCACCAGGAGCACGGCTCCGGGGCCTCGCGGGCCCGGCCGGTGCTGGCCAAGCTGATGCGCGAGATCCGCGCCGGCGACGTCCTGGTGGTGGTGCGGCTCGACCGCCTCGCCCGCTCGGTCAGCCACCTACTCGTGGTGATCGAGGAGCTGGAGGAACGTCAGGCCCACTTCCGCTCGCTGCGCGACCCGATCGACACCTCGACGCCGCAGGGCATGTTCTCGCTGCAGGTGCTCGGGGCCGTCGCCCAGCTTGAGCGTGCTCTGATCGCCGAACGCACCAAGGCCGGCATGCGAGCGGCCAAGGCGCGGGGCAAGATCGCCGGCAATCCCGGCCTGCGCGAGCGTCGGCCGGAAGCCATCCGCGCCGCCTCGGCGGCACGTCAGCGTGTCTATGTGGGCGATCTGATCGCCTCGGCCTCGGTCTGGCTGCCGATCGTGCGGCGCCTGCGTCCGCAGCACAGCTGGGACGACGTGGTGCGGGTACTAAACAATCGCGGCCAGAGCTGGACCATCGAAAAGCTGCGGCGCGCCGTGCATCGACTCGTGCAGGAGAGGATGGCGGAGGCGGAGCTGCTTCGGCGCTCACCGCGGCGCCCGCCCGAGGATCGGCTGATGACGCTCGTCGCCGGCATCGCCATCGCCGACCCGGATCTCAGCTTGCGCGACATCGCCGCCCAGCTTGAGCGGATGCGCGAGCGGACGCCGCGTGGCGGGCGGCAATGGGCGGCCTCCTCGGTCAAGTCCCTGTTGGACCAAGCGCTCCGGCTGGGGCTCGTGGTGCCACAGCCGCGCGATGATGCCTGAGATTGTGCGGGGTCCGCTACGCAGCAACGAGGAAACGAAAATCGTTAGGCGCCGGCGCTCATGGCAACGCGGCCCGGTTTCATGTCGGTGGCAATAGGACCCGATCTGGTGAACTGAATCAGGAAGTTCATCTCTGACCCGACCGTGAGATTGAGCCAATCATCGGGAGACGCCTGGTCCTGCCGACCATAGATGTCCTTCGGGTAGGCTGATGATCTCACGAAGAGATAATTCAACTCCTGCTTTCTCACGATACCGCTATATCGGCCGAGGAGTTTCGAAATGGGAGAGTCCCGCCGGGGAATTGCCGACCTCCAATCGGCTGGCGCCCGTTTATCCACCTCGGCAAAAATCTCCGCAGCCTCGGCGGCCGATCCTATCAGGAACAGAAACTGTGCATGGAGGTGCCGGGAGTCGAAATTGTGATCACCCTTGCTGTAGCTGCGGGCCAGATGCCCCCCGATTAGATTGCGATTGTCTGGCCATCGGGATGATCTCCGCGACGGGCGCCGGAGGCCACTCCTCCAGCCATCAACCCGTCACGGAAAACCCGTCCGCACTCTTCCTCTCAGGGGGCGTTGCGGGGTCTCCCCGCTGAAGGGGGTGTGTCGGCAACGCAGTGCCGACCAGGGGGAAGGCCTTCCCCATTCAGTCAAGCTCCTTACCAGATATGTCGCACCGTCGTGGTAAACCCATGCTGATCGGGTCCCAAAAGGACCGAGCTCTTGCAGATTGCTGCGAGACAATGGAATGTCGGGAGTGCGGACAAAGCCGCTATTTTCTCAATTGCAGACAGGTTTGGGCTGCGAAGGCCTAAATCTCAATGTTCCCGGCCAAAAGCGATTTGGCACACTCATACTGCCAGTTCGTGCGCGTTCGCGTTTCATAGGCGTTAAGAATGAACCCCGGTGCATCCGGTGGTGTTGTGGAATTGTAGAATAAATGGCGGGGGCCCCTGAGGCCCTCTGTTAGAGTGCGTGCGAGCTGGACATACCCCCTGCTTACAAAGAACACCGCCGGCTCATCTGTGTCGGGCGGCAACATGCGCAAGTCATTGTACCGGTCTTTTTTTCGTCTCCGTTTGTAGGCATCCGCCTGTGCGCTGAAGGTGATGTCGTACTTTGGCGTCAGGAAATCTGAAGAGAGTAACCCCCATCCGGCTGAGAGAATGTAAAGCCGGTCTACTCCATACCGTTCAGCGAGAAGGGCGTAGGTCTCGTTCTCATAGAGTTGCCAAGCGGGCAGCAACCCGAGTGGATTGTTTCCCGGCGCATCATTGTAACTCAACAACTCGTCTCGCCACGAACGGCCAGAATCGGCCATATCGTCAGGACGGGCATAGACATGGGACACATCGGCAGGCGCACTTTCGGGATCGGCGACAAACAGAACTTTCCTGCCATCGCGCCGCTGAAGATGGCCCGCGTTCGGTTTCTTGGACGCAGCGCATTGGATGACAGCGATCATGCGACATTCTCCATGTCATCGATCATTGATTCCAGGGTGTCCAGGAACGCCGGATCGTATTGCTCATTTACATGGTTCTGATTCCACAGACCCGATGTCCTGACGAGATCCCTGTTGCACAACCTACCCAACCAATTGCCGGACGCCGGATCGAGCGGTTCTCTGGCGCAGTTACTCAGGAGTGCGATTGCGTTGCGCTCGATGTAGCCCCTGAGGCTGCCTGGACCGGGCTCGTCGTCGATCGCTAGCCAAAGGAACGGCATGGCGCCGATGACTTTGCTGACGGCTTGTTCTAGCAGGCTGCTGAAGAAGTCGGCCCTTGGCCCGGTTCGAGGAACATGATTCACCCTTCGCAGGCTTTGGCGAGGGTGATGATGCGCGGGATGGACGAGGCGAGCGGGTCGCTGTTCAGCTATGTCGACTTGGAAGCGCGCATCCCCGCGCGGCATCCGCTGCGCAAGATCCGGCAGGTGGTGAACGACGCGCTTGCGAGCCTGGATGCCGAGTTCGAGGCGCTTTACACCGATTTCGGCCGGCCCTCGATCGCGCCGGAACGGCTGATCCGCGCGAGCCTGATCCAGATCCTGTTCTCGGTCCGCTCCGAGCGGCAGCTTATGGAACAGATGCAATACAACCTCTTGTTCCGCTGGTTCGTCGGCCTCGGGATCGACGATCCGGTCTGGGTCCCGACCGTCTTCACCAAGAACCGCGACCGGCTGCTGACGACCGACATGTCGCGCAAGGTGATGGCGGCGATCCTGGCCCACCGCGAGGTCGCGCCGCTGTTGTCGGACGATCACTTCTCGGTCGATGGCACGCTGGTCAAGGCCTGGGCCTCGATGAAGAGTTTCCAGCCCAAAGCCATCGGCACTCCGCCCGACGACGATCCGGGCGACCCGCCCGGACCCGACGCGACTGCTGAAGACCTGACCGAAGCAACCGAAGCCGAGACCGACCCGATGCCCCGCCCCACCCGCCAAAGCCGCAATGCAGAAGTCGATTTCCGGGGCGAGAGGCGGTCCAACGCCACCCATGCCTCGACCACGGACCCCGATGCGCGGCTCTACAAGAAGTCCCCCGGCACCGGCGCCATGCTGTGCTTCATCGGCCACGCGCTGATGGAGAACCGCGCCGGTCTGATCGTGCAGGGCGACCTGACGCAGGCCGATGGTCATGCGGAACGGCGCGCGGCAATGGACATGATCCATCGCCATTCCCCCGGATCGACCCGGCAACTGACACTGGGCGCGGACAAGGGCTTCGACGCCGCCGAGTTCGTCGCCGATCTGCGCCAGGCCTGTGTCACGCCGCATGTCGCGCAGAAAACGCGATATTCAGCGATCGACGGCCGCACCACCCGACACGAGGGCTATGCCTTGTCGATCAGGAACCGCAAACGCATCGAGGAGGCCTTCGGCTGGGCCAAGACCGTCGGCGGCATGGCCCAGACCGTCTATCGCGGCCTCGAAAGGGTGCGCTCCCGCTTCATCCTGACCATGGCCGCCAACAATCTCGCCCGGCTACCTCGGCTGCTCGGAGCTTGACGACAGGGGGCGGCATCAGGCACCCACACTCATTGCCTCGACCAACCCGAAGCCGAACGCCGCCGACCACCCAGAAGGGAAACCGTTCCGCCTCGCCGACTTCTTCAGCAGCCTGCTAGGTCGTGAGGTGAGAGCTGGCGAAAATCGTATCCAGAAGTTCTCGGCGGGCGCTATTTCACAAGGCGAAGGTGTGGAGAGCTTGATGGTAGCGGATGCAATGCCCGCACATCTTCTTCACTCGAACGAAGCGCCTCGGCGAGGTCGGATAAACCATATCCAAGATCTTCGAGATGTAGTCGCACGATCTCCGGCAATACCGTCGGCATCTCAACCCTGAGGTCGAGTTCAGGCGGCTCGGCGCGGCGATAACCCATCGCGCTCATCTGCCGCCACAGGTACTGGCGCTGGTTCTCGGTAATGGCTCCAATTGCATTTGCCCGGTAGAGCAGTGCTGCCATGGACACGCGCCAAACCGGTTTCAGCGCAGCGAGTTGCTGTATCGAGAGACGTCGACCAGAGAGGTGGGGGCGAATATCGCGCGCGGGCATAAGCAGCGCTGACGCAAAATCGTTGGCCTCGTTCTCCATTTGCGGAGATGGGACCTGATGCATCACAACATGACCGAGTTCGTGTGCCAAACTGAACCGCTGGCGATCCGCAGGCATATTCCGGTTCAGGAAAATGCATGGCGGCATGTCTGGTATCTGAACGGTAAAACCATCAACCTTGAGGGCGGCAAAGTCACAATGGACGACGATGCATCCTGCTCGCTCCACCCACGCCACCAGATCGCGGATCGGTCCAGATGGTACGAGCCACGTTCGCCTTATTAGATCGGCAATTCGTTCCGGGTCGCCGCCGTATTCGTCAACATCGAGGCGGGGAAGCGAAAGCTCAGGTTCAAGTTCGGCAGCATCGAGTAGCCGGCGAATGTGCAAAATCCTGATGTTCAGTTCGGCTTCAAGACGCTCGATTGCTTTCTGTCCGACGCTCGCGCGTTTCCTGTATTGGACGCTCATCGGCAAACCGATAACCCTGTCGTTCTGAAAGAAGAAATCTATAGGGAAGCGCAGAGCTGCACTGACGTTGGTCAGCACATCATCGGTCGGACCGATCAGTCCGTTCTCGAGCTTTGATAGATTGGCCTGAGAAACCCCCGAGCGCTTGGACAGTTCGGTTTGACTCCATCCTCGCGCCTGCCGCGCTATTCGCAGCAGATCCTGATTGAATTCGGCTGACATCATTCTTGCCGCTTCTTGCGGTCGTCCGAAGCGCCCTTGAGTTTAACGATCTTCGCGGCGGGCCGCTCGGGTTGCGGCTCGGACATCGGCAACGGCACCACCGCTTCGCTCGCATCCAGCAGGCTGTATTCCCAGGCGACCGAATCACCATTGCGAGCAACGACGCATACGTCTTCGACCTGCGTTTCGAGCCTGTTCAGCTTGTAGACGACCTCGACACGCTGCACTTCCGGCAGACCGAAGAGGTCCTGTTCATGATCATGGAAAGCGAGCGCAAGCTGCGTAGCAACATTGGAGGTGCGGCCCGTCGCGTCGGCTTTCTTGAACCGAAACAGGACCTCGTTCCGAACGAGGAACTTCATCGTCTCATTGCCATCGATCACGTGGACAGCATCGTGGCCCATCAACGTGGTTTGAGCCCGGTCGATTATCTGTTCCCAGACGAAGTTGGCGCGACTGCGTTTGCATCGCCATATGCCAACGAAGCCGCTTGCCAGCCAATCGTCCCATGCGTGAAGGACGGCTGAGACGATGTGGTCGCGGATTTCGTCCAGTATAGGACGCACTGTGGTTTGGCTGGGAATTGACAAGCTCGAGCCTCGCTATTTTCGTTTAGAATACCGAGGGGATTTTACGAAATCAAGGTCAAATTATTCACGTGACCATTCAGGAGGGGCGACCAGGCAGTTCGGCCTAACTCGGAAACTGATGAGACAGGGCAAACGGAGGCACAATCATCTACCGCCCTCACCGAGCGAGGCCGCGATGTCGCTGATCGAGCGAAGCAGGACCAGGGGATCATCCCTGGACGGCTCGAAACCGCGCCGCCTCCAGAATTCGGCGGCTTCACCATCGACGGCGTTGACCATCAACGCCCGCCCGCCGATCAGCGACGCAGCCTGAACGCAGCGCTGGAGTGCGTGCTTCACAAGGCCGGTGCCAATGCCCAACCCTGCCCATGCTGTGTCGGTCGCGAGCTGGCCGAGCAACATGCACGGGACCGGATTCGGCGGCTGCCCCGTCCGGATCGAACGCGGCAGCACCGATGGTACAACGGCGGTCGGCGCAAGGCCGTAGAACCCGACCACGCGCCCAGCCTCATGCACGACGAGGACGGCGGTGAAGCCCTTCTGCTGATTGGAGAGGGCGCGTGATTTCAGCCAGTGGTCAAGCGTCGGCTTGCCACAGGAGAACTCGGACACATCGTGAGCGGCGGTAAGCGGTTCGGGACCCGACAATGGCAAGGGGTCACCGATTTGCTTGGTAACCGGGCTCCCACGGTGCGGGCCGCTTCAGGACTTCCACCATCTCCGGAACGGGAGCGGCCGGACGCGCCAGCACATCCATGAACTCGGCGAAGCCCTCCGGGCTCATCCGGATCAGCCCCTGCTCCATGACGACCTCCTCGGCCGCGCGCACAGCGGCGTCGCGCACGAAATCGGTGCGCGAGCGGCCGCGCAGGCTGGCGGCGCGATCGATCATGGCGACATCCGCCTCGGGCAGGCGCATCGAGATCGGGTATTCCTTGCGCTCAGTGGTCGTAGCCATGGCGATTCTCCTTGGTCGGCATATAGCGTCTTGTATCTCGAATTACAATACGATAACGTTGCGCCTACAGTCAATGACCTCATGAGGAGAGGCGACGAGGCCAATGATGACCGGGCCAGCGAGGGATTCCGACAGGTTATTTTGCTACGCCAAGGCACGCCCGGCTGCGCTAGGCCACGCCATGGCACGATTGCCCGCACCAATCGCCGCCGAATATTCGCCTTCAATTTCCGTTGCTTATGCTTCCCTCGGGGCGAATGCTGCAAGTTATGACCTTGCGAGCCACAGGAAACCCGGCAAAGATGACAGGAGGAGAGCGCGAAGCGCTGCTCGAATCCTTGCTGCTGGACGAGCCGGAGCTGACGTTTACGCCACGCGGCAATCCCGACCCACGCCTTCTGCGACTGGTCGGCATCCTGGCGAGGCAGGCGGCGCAGGAGTGCTATGCAGAGGAAATGAAGATGCCACGGCAAAGGAGGAAGCGCTCCTCCTGATGCGGATGGGAGCCAGGTTTTGAAAGTCGCGATCTACGCCCGCTATTCTTCCGACAATCAACGCGACGCTTCCATCGCCGACCAGTTCCGCATGTGCCGCCTCCATGCCGAAAAGCAGGGCTGGCATATCGTCGAGGAATATTCGGACCACGCAATCTCCGGCGCCTCGCTGATCCGGCCGGGCATTCAGGCGCTCATGGCCGATGCCATGGGTGGCCGCTTCGACCTGATCCTGGCCGAGGCGATGGACCGCCTCTCCCGCGACCAGGAAGACATCGCGGGCATCTTCAAGCGCATGTCCTATGCCGACGTGAAGATGTTCACCCTCTCGGAAGGCGAGGTGACGCATCTGCATGTCGGGCTCAAGGGCACGATGAATGCACTCTTCCTGAAGGATCTGGCCGACAAGACCCGCCGTGGGCAGCGCGGCCGCGTCGAGGCCGGCAAATCGGGTGGCGGCAATGCCTATGGCTACGATGTGGTCAAGAAGTTCGATGCGAACGGCGAGCCGATCCGCGGCGATCGCACCATCAACGAATTCCAGGCCGAAGTCGTGCGCCGCATCTTCCGCGACTATGCCGCCGGCAAATCGGCCAAGACCATCGCCTTCGCCCTGAACAAGGAAGGCATTCCCGCTCCGTCAGGCGGAGACTGGGGTTTCAGCACGATCAACGGCAACCCGAAGCGCGGCAACGGCATCCTCAACAACGAGATGTATGTCGGCAAGATTGTCTGGAACCGCCAGCGCTTCGTCAAGGATCCGGAGACCGGCAAGCGGCAGGCCCGCCCCAACCCGGAAGAGGAATGGGTCATCCAGGAAGTGCCGGAGCTGCGCATCCTCGATGACGATCTCTGGAACGCCGTGAAGGCGCGGCAGGAGGTGAACAAGATCGCCCGGAAGGAAAACGGCGAGGCCGATCTCTCCCGGATCAACACCCGCCGCCGTCCCAAATACCTCTTCTCGGGACTGACCAAATGTTCCTGCTGTGGCGGTGGGTATTCCGCGATCTCGGCGACGCTGATCGGATGTGCGACGGCCCGCAACAAGGGGACCTGCGACAACCGGGTCAACATCCGCCGCGACGAACTTGAATCGCGTGTGCTGAACGCACTGCGTACCAAACTCGTCGATCCGGAGCTCTTCGCCCATTTCTGCGAGGTCTTCACGCAGGAGATGAACCGGCTGCGCATGGAAGGTCGCGCTGAAATCGTCTCAGCAGAGGCCGAGGTCGAGAAGATCGACCGCGAGTTGGCCAAGCTGCTGACCGCGATCAAGTCCGGCGGGCCAATCGAAGCCATCGTCGAAGACATGAAGCGGCTTGAAGGCCGCAAGGCCGAACTGAAGAACTTCCTGGCCGAAGCGGATGAGCCGCCACCCCTGCTGCACCCGAGCATGGCACTGCAATACCGCAAGCGCGTCCAACAGCTCTACGACGCCCTGCAGGACGAAGACGAGGGGAAGCGCATCGAGGCCGCCGACACCCTGCGCTCGCTCGTGGATCAGATCGTGCTGACGCCAGTCGAGGGGAAGGTGGAGATCGACGTACAGGGCGATCTTGCTGGAATCCTTACGATTTCCACGCAAAGCAAAAACCCCGCAGCGGGTGCTACGGGGGCGCAAGTAAAGATGGTTGCGGGGGCAGGATTTGAACCTGCGACCTTCAGGTTATGAGACGGAAACAGGGCAATTACCCCTAACACGCCACAACACAAATCACAATAATAACAATAGGTTAGTGAATTTCGTTGGTTGGGGGATGTTGGCGTTTTAGGACATTTTTGAGGGCTTACTGTGCCAAATTTGTGCCAAATTTTTCTTGTGACAAACCCCATAAGATATTACCCTGAAAGGGATTTTTTGAAAATATAGAAAGTAGATGATGAAAATTGGCTAACATTCAGAAGAGGGAAGGCAAGAACGGGCCGACGTACCGTGTTCAGGTGCGCGTCCATGGATTTCCGCCACAAAACAAGACTTTCAGGCGGCTGAGCGACGCTAAAACTTGGGCCCAGCAGGTCGAGGCCGCAATCCACAGAGGTGAGTTCAAGAGCTCCCACCAGGAAGCCAAGCGGCACACTCTGAAGGATGTGGTTGATCGCTACCGCAGGGAGATTTTGCCGAACAAGGCCGCGTCCACCCAGCGTTCCGAAAGCACCTGCGTAAAGTATTGGGAAGCGGAACTGGGCGATTACGCCCTCTCCTACATTGATGTGAAGCTCATCAACGAGAAGCTACAGGCGCTCGCACAATCACGCGATGCCCGGATGTCGGAAGAGAACCGCCAGAAAGCGGCCAAGCCGATTTCAAAGAGAACGCTGAAACATTACCGGGACATACTGGAAATGCTGTTGAAGCATGCCGGACGTTGGGGCCTGATGGGCGCCAACCCTATGGAGGGCGTCGGGCGGGTCACTAAGGTTGATAATTCCCGTGTGCGCTACCTCGATGATGACGAGCGTGAGGCCCTTCTGAAAGCCTGCAAGGCCAGTGACAACAAACAGCTCTACCCTATTGTGGTGTTCGCCCTGTCCACCGGCTCACGACTGGGGGAAATCCTCAAGCTCCGACTCGCAGACCTCGATCTCAAGCGCGGCAGTGCCATTCTGCGAGACACCAAGAATGGTGAAACCCGCGTGGTTCCGGTAGTAGGCCACCTTGACGCCGTTTTGAAAGAGCACCTCCAGTGGCGTGAAAAATTCTGCGAGAAGATGGAAGAGCCAACGCAATGGCTTTTTCCGCGCCGCGACGGACGCGCGGCAATCGACATTCGCAAAGCGTGGGTGAATGCGCGTGATGAAGCGAAGATCGAAGACTTCCGCTTCCATGACCTGCGCCACTCGGCCGCCTCATACCTGGCGATGAATGGCGCGTCCCTTCTGGAGATTGCGGCAGTGCTAGGGCACAAGACGCTCCAAATGGTGAAGCGCTACTCGCATCTGTCCGAAGACCACACGCGCGACATCGTGACGAAGATGAACAAGAACATTTTCTAGGATAACTGGCGGGCAGCCGTTCTGCTCGGCTGAATTCACGCGGGAAACAAGCGTTTTCATTGCGAAAAGCCCAAAACAACCAATCACCCGCAATGACGCGCAAGAAAGTTCATTGATTTTTCCGGCGTGGCTCATATTTTCTAACCACGTATCTCCTCCTTTTCCCTCTCTCAGCTTTTTTCCGAATAAGAGGGATCATGAAAAATGGTCAACTACGAAGAACTGCGGACGGTGAAGCAACTGGCCGCCGAGGCGCCATTCGTCACGGAAGCTAAGCTGCGTTGGTGGATTTTCCACGCAGACACAAACGGCCTGAAGGCCGCCCTGATCAAGATTGGTGGGCGCGTCTACATAGACCGGGCGGAGTTCAACAAGTGGCTAGAGGCCCAACGCCTCGCCCCCAAGACCTCCGCCGCCTAGCGGCACAAAAGAGAGTTAGCCGAGAAAGCAGCCCCGCCTAACCGGCGGGGCTTTTCAATGTGAAATCATATTGAAAAGTGGACGTTTAGTGTCGGTTTTTCGATATGATCTTCCACCGTTCCGGATTTCGTATTGAAAAAAGGACGTTTGGTGTCCGTTTTTCAATATGATTCCATGACGCAACCACAATCACGCAACGTCAGCGGAAAACCTCTCTTCACAGATCAAATAACCTCACCCGCTTGGTCATAGCCGCAGCAAGGCCATCGACGATCTGTCCGGGGAATTTCTTCGGCATTTCCTTGGTGACGCTTTCCAACGCGCTTGGAAGTGCCTTGGCCAAATCCTCGAAAATACCTCGCACATGCTCTTCGGCAATTCCTGCGGCCTTACCGCTTTGAATGAAGTGCCGAGGATAAATCCGCTCAATGGGATAGTGCCGATTGTCACCAACCGGCATAGCAAGCCGGAACTCCCGTTGCCGTAACTTCTTCGCATCATAGTTCGGCTGTGCGGACATGATGTCGTAGAGAGGTGTCATGCGATAGCGACCACCTGGTGAGAGAAATACACTAAAGTTCTTCGCGTGTCCGTCCGTCGCGCCCATAAGCCAGAAGACAATCTGTGCTTTAAGGAAGGCCAATCGATCTCTGTCCGCATAGTCGCTTGCATTCAAAAGAGACAAACATTCCTGTATGCCGGGGCCGCCCTCGGCGGTGTATTTCAACGTAGGTGGAATAGATAACGCCTGACAGAAATCCTCCTGAGGCACGCGAAGTAGGCGACCGTCACGTGTCTTGATGCGGTCGAAGCGTTCAATGGCCAGCACTCGTACATCTTCAAAGTCCACGATTTGACTTTGCGCGGCCTCAAGTCCCAACGCGCGGCACAAGGCCAAACAGAAGTGTTCATTCTCAACACTGCGCGTCATATCGAGGCCGTTGGGCAGTTCTCCCAATTGCGGCTTGAGAATGTGCGTGGTGGGGGTGGCACCTTTCGGCAAGCACCAACCGTTATCCCATAACAGCGCCGTTTTCTCTTGAGCGCCGGCGATGGAAATGCGGAACTCTCGCTCCCCATCCGGCCTGATGCCAAGCGGAGCAAAGGCAAGGTTGCGAATTATCTCGGCAATGTCGGCATCGTTGAGCGGTGTGCAATCTGGAGGGCCCGGCTGCTGTAGCTCTTCTCCGTCAGGCACGAATTGCAAGGCTCCGACGCAATCTCGGCCGATTCTGTTCAGCAGGCTGAAAGCATCCGTGCCCTCGGCTCCAACTCTTTCGGCAACAGTGCGCCTAATCTGGTCGTTGTCAGGTAGCAGATTGTCGAAGAAGGCGAAGACCGGTGCGCCGGTATATCGCTCTTCCCGCAAGGGCAGCGAAAGAGATACCGGTAAGGCCCGACGCTCATCGGCCAACCATGTCGTGTCATAGGTAAAGGCAATGGCACCACTTGCGCCGCGCTCAAGAACGCCGACTCGCTGGCCGTTCAGCGCAACGGTAAGGCGGGCGCTTCGCCTCGTCCGCGCCATTAGAATAAGTCCTCAATGTCGCTATGAGAGCTCTTGGTGCGCGGCTGAATGACGACCTCAAGATCGAGCGCCCGCAGCATATCCATGAGGGTATTGAGCTTGGCGGTTTCGAGCCCGCCCTCCACTTGGGAGACAGTGCTTTGCCGCACCCCCGCTCGCTTGGCCAGGTCCGCCTGGGTCAGATTCTGCCCACGGCGATACCGCCGCAAGACTGCCCCGATCTGCTTGGGTGAACGCACCAACTCCGCCATAGCCATAATCCCCGTTATTTTGAGAATTATGCGCCACAGCAGATAATATGTCAATATACGCCGTAACAGATAAAATAACTTTATACCCTATGGCAGATAACCTTCCACGCTCCTCAACGAGTAGACGGCAATGAATGGGCCAAGACGCCAGAGATGATGGAGAAGTTTGGCTTCAAAAAGGCACCTAGTGGACGGCACCGCCCGTACGCCTCACTTTGAAGATTGCCGATTTTGTTTCTTCTAGGTGCACAAATTCATTCATCTTCAAAGTCGCTACGACCCGACGAGTAAACGTAACCGCATGCACTATCATCCATCAATGTACAGCAATTAAAATTCTGTCCCACAACCGCTTTCATTGAATCAGTCTTATTTTTCTGCGCTTCAGGTGCCGCCGCCATAAGCCCGCATCAACCCGGAACTTATGGAGGTTTTCTGCTATGGGGAATTTACGACTACTGATCTTTTTGACCGCAAGTGTGTGGCGGCATCTGCCGTTTGTCGCCGCGCCGATTGGGTATCTGGCTTTTGCCGGGCCTGTGCATCATGGCCTTGTTATGGGGGCGCTATTCGGCCTCTCGGGGCATCTGACGCGGTTGACCGTAACGGGCATCCGCCTGCGGTTCTTTCCGCATAAGCTCAGCCACGGCTCGGCGCGCTTTGCGACGATGGACGAACTTGCCGCCACGGGGCTCTTCAGGCCGGGCGGCGTCCTGCTGGGCCGCGCACATGGGCGAATGGTCCGCTACAGCGGCCACGGGCATCTGCTCACCTTCGCGCCGACGCGCAGCGGCAAGGGCGTGGGTTGTGTGATCCCCAACCTGCTCTCCTGGCAGAAGTCGGCCATCGTCACCGACATCAAGGGCGAGAACTTCGCCATCACAAGTGCCTACCGGCAAACGCTGGGCCCGGTTTATGCCGTGGCCCCGTTCGCGGAAGATGGCGACAGCGCCCGCTATAACCCGCTCGACTTCATCCGCGTCTGCACGCACTACGAACTGGATGACGCGCGCCTTATCGCGGAAATGCTCGTCGTCCCGGAACAGGCTGAGGCCAACCACTGGGAACGGGAAGCCAGAACGCTGATCACCGGCCTGCTGCTCTATATCCGGCGGCAATGCACGGTCGATCAGCGCAACCCGGCTTACCTGCGCGAGCTGCTGATGGAGGATCAGGAAGGGTTCGAGCTGGTCATACAAAGGATGTCGGGCAGCGATATCGACACCATCTCCCGCATCGGCCGGGGCTTCTCGCAGAAGGAAGCCAAGGAACGCTCGGCGGTTATCTCCACCGCGCAGGCGGCAACAGCCGTCTTTGACAGTGAGCCTCTGGCGAAGCTCACAGACCGGTCGGACTTTGACCTGGAGGAACTCAAGGAGAAGACGGGCACGCTCTATATCATCGTGCCGCCCGAGCATCTGGAAGCTTACCGGCCCTTCATGCGGCTGATGGTGGGCCTGAGCATGGCGGCCATGACCCGACGCGGCACGAGCGAAGCTAATCAGGTGCTGTTCTTGCTGGATGAGCTACCGGCGCTTGGCTACATGCGGCCGATTGAGGAAGGCATCGGCTATATGGCCGGGTACGGCGCGAAGCTGTGGCTCTTCGTCCAAGACTTAAATCAGTTGGAGAAGGTCTACCCGAAGGCGCGCTCGATGATCGCCAACTGCGCGGTGCGGCAAGCCTTCAACGTGCAGGACTCCGGCACGGCGCATCTGCTCTCGGACATGCTGGGCGTGACAACGGTCAAGGTGAAGTCTCAGGGGCGTTCGTCACCGCTGCCTATGAACCTGCTGCCGGTGGCATTTCACAGCGGTCTCTTCGAGACGGCGCGGCCTCTGATGACGCCGGATGAAGTCAGCACCCTGTCTCGCGACCAGCAACTGCTGTTCGTGGAAGGTCTGCACGGCATGGTGACGCGCAAGCTGCGCTACTTCGACTGGCAGGAATGGCACCTGCGGCGGCGCGCGCAATAAGCGCGCGCCTCTGCTTCATTTCTGCGGCCACTTTGGATAGCGCCCGCCGGTGGCGATTGCATATACAAAGAGGGGAACGAGCGAACCAAACGAGATGATCATCCACACGCTACCCGCTCTATAATAGAATTGGGACGGATAGAGCTGGTACCAAACCAACGCCACCACGGCGGCGGATAGGACGTACACGCCCAAGATTTTGAAGGCACGCCCCCTCAGAAACCGGTTGTACTCCTCCAAAAATTCATTCGGCCCCATGCTCGCATAGGTGCTGCTCGGCGCTTCGCGCTTGATACGTTCATGGTTGGCGGCCGCCACCCTGCTCGTCCGGTCTTCTGTTTTGCGCCGCCCCATTGACGACAAAATCGCCAATAGCACCAAAGCCACCAGAATAAAAATTATGATCAAAAGCATAGCAGCCCCCTACTTGCCGCCAGTGCGGCAGAAATTTCACCATCAAGGTTGAGTTAAGGGTTGCCGACGACGATCCGTAGTTTGTCGTCAGACATTTTCGCGACGTAGATACCGGGAATGCGCTTGAAGTAGCCCTCCCGGGTGGTCTCGCCGTTGATGATCCACTTGCCCGGCGCGACTTCTTCGGCTTTCGTCTCAGCCAGCTTCTCCGCGTTGTCCCAGTCGCGGCAATCCCTAGCGAGTTTCGCTGCACTTGAAGGGTGCGTCCGCATGCGGACTAGGCTCTCTACGTAGCGGGCCGTGCCGTAGCCGGGTGCCATGTACTTGGATGTGAGTTCTTCTTCCGACATGGAGCTACAGGCAACAGCCTTTTCAAACTCCACGTAAAGGCTATTCGGCGTCTGAGACTCCCAACAGCCTGCAAGCACCATGGTGCTGGCCACTGACAACACCGCCGCACTACGACTCCACAAATTCTTCATCACTCCCCCCATTGGGCTTTCGAGAAAACGTCAGCGCTTACTGGGCGAGTTCCTGCTCGCACTGCATTCCAACACGCGCTCCCTCAATCGACAGATGGTTGCTGACTTTCGTCAGTTCAGCTTCCGACATACCGGCTTTCTCAGCGGCTTCCTGCGCGGTAGTTGCGCCATCAACCGCTACCAAGAGCGTTACCCACGTTGAATAGTCTTCCTTGCTCATCGACTTCATCTTCGCAGCGGTGCATTCGCACAGTGCGTCCGATGCACCCGACGAAAGACACCGCTCCATGCCGATCTCTTTGGCACGCGCCTCGTCTGCGGCGGTGTAGGTCGCCTGCTCTTCGCCACAGGCGGCGAGTGCGAGCGTGCCAAACGCCACGGCCAGCACTTTCAAGCCCAGCGGCTTGCCTTTCATCATGTGAGATTTCATCCGTAGACCTATTGCTAGTGTGTTCGGCGGAACACGGGACGTTGAAGAATGGAGTTACAGAATCCTCAATTCGGTCACTGCACCCACGCGAACCTGTTAGGCTGGATAGATATGAAATGCCGCATAAGGGAGAGACCGAATTCAACAATGACCAACACAAGCAATGGAGCCTGTACGACCAGACCGGCCACCGGAAATATCTGACAGCAAAAGAGCGCCGCGCGTTTATGACGGCGGCCGCAAGTCGGTCCGCAGACGTGCACGCACTCTGCTGGCTCATCGCCGAAACCGGCTGCCGTCTCACAGAAGCACTGGAGCTAACCACCGACCGGATCGATCCAAGCCGAGGCGTTGTGATCTTCGAGAGTTTGAAAAAACGCCGGAAGGGGGTTTATCGGGCCGTGCCCATACGCAAGGAACTGATCGCCGCGCTTGACGGTATTGCCCAGGGCAAAACCAACCCGCTTTGGAGTTGGTGCCGCATGACGGCCTACCGCCGCATCACCGAAACGATGGAGCTTGCGAAGGTCGCAGGCCCGCATGCGAATGCACGCGGCCTCAGGCACAGCTTTGCCATTGCCGCGCTCGAAGCTGGCGTTCCGCTCAATCTGGTGCAGCGTTGGCTAGGCCATGCGGACATGGCGACAACCGCCATTTATGCCGACGCGATTGGTACGGAAGAACGCAAGTTAGCGAGCCGACTTTGGAAGGCGGAAATGGGAAAATAGGGGGTTGATTTGTGTGACAAAATTGAGGATTCGGTCACACCGCGACACTAGCACTTTGCCAAACAAAAGAAAAAAGGCCGCCCGTAAAGAGCGGCTTCAGTTGTCTATCAACTTTCCAAACCCGTCGTTTCAGAAACGCGGGGACGGCATCTCCCTCTCCATCTCCTTCACTTTCTCATTCTTCCGACTGTTCTCTTCGTACTCGTGGAGTGCCCGCACAAGCTGGCGTTTGTAGTCATAGGCATGGTTGCTCGCGCGGATGGCTTTCTCCGTCACCCGTGACAAGGCAGCGGCGCGGCGCTCAAGCGCCCGTCCCAGCATCTTGTGCAAGTAGGCGTCGGTGCCGGTACGCTGGTGGATCAGCTCAAAGTCCCGTTTGGCGATCTTCACCTGCCGGCGGCCGTCCTCAATCTTGTCGTTCCAGTGGCTAACGTCCTGCTGCGCCCTGCGCCAGCGGCTGCGCCGGTGTTTGAGATAGCGCAGTGACACTTCCGCCTTCTTGCGGGTTTCATCCTTGGCGATGCCGACATTCAGGCCGCGCAGCCCTCCGGCAAGGCCAGGCTTCTCCTTGAGCATGCGGGCGGTTTCCTCAACGCCGAACTGCGCTTCCATCTTCATCCAGATACGCTCGGCCTTGGCCGGGTCTTTGAAGGTGACCGAAAGCGACTCCCGGAAACTCTCCCGCCAGCGCGTCTCAAACTTCGTTGCCCGGTCATGCCGACTGTGGGCGTAGGCCGCATCCCGCTCAGCGCGGAACAGCCGCCTCTCGCCGTACCGGTAGTGCGCGTCCAGGCCCTTCCAGTAGTGGACGGCCATTTGCGCGTGATCGAGTTCCGTCATGGCGTCTCTGGTCTTCTTACGCGCAACCCGTTCTTCCGCCGCGCGAAGCCGGTCGGCGCGGCGCAGTTGCGCGGGCGTCATGTTCTCGCTGCCGGGGATGGGGTGCTTGCGCTTCTCCGCCGCCACAAGCTCGTCAATCCGCGTCAACTCCCAGTCGTCAAACTTCTCGCCGAACCGTTCCTCCAACTCCGTAAGCCGTACACCCTTGCCCATTTGCGAAAGCTTGGCCGCTTCGTCCCCGCGCACCAGCACAAGGCCCCGGCCCTTGCGCTGCAACTGGAGGCCATAAGCCCCCACACGTGCGGACAGGTCGGCCCACGACGTAGCGTTGTAGAAGTGCGGGGCCACCCTCTCCCGCAGTGACTTCACGTCTTCCCAACTCATATCCGGGATGGGTGGGCGGTTGTTGCGCCGGGCCAGCCAATACTCGGCGTCCGTTACGGCGGCGCGGGTATCGCCAAAATCTTCCTGTAGCTCTTGTTCGGGGATGCGGGCTTTGTCCCGCCCGCGTTCTTTGGCGATGTTGAGGTCGCGCTCGCGGGCGATCTCGCGCACCAGTGCCGTGAGGCGCTTGCCGTCGTTGTGACGGCTGTAGGCTTTACCGGTCTGCGGATGAATCCGGTTCACCAGGAAGTGAATATGGGGGTGCTCGGTATCCCGATGGGCATAGATGAGGGCTTGATAGTCGCTCAGGCCAAGGCGCTCGATGGCGTCGATGGCGATTTCCCGCATGATGCCGGGGTCAACCTTTCCGGCCTTGGCGTCTTTCGGGTCGAAGGCCAGCACGAAGTGATAGGCCGGATTGCGGCACCGGGTGGACTGGGCGGCGGTGGCCGCCATGATGGCGGCGGCAGCCTCGGGGCTTTCAGTCTGGAGGTTGCGCGTCTCAACCCACTCGACGCGATCGGGGCTGAGCTTGGTGGTGTTGCCAGATAGATAAAGCGCCGATGCGCGGAAGTTCGCGGGCTGCTTTTTCGGGATTTTGAAGCGCATCCATCACCTCCCCCCGCGTGACGGCGGCTCGTGAGACGGGCCCGGCCCCTCTTTCGGTGGCGTGCCTGCGTCCTTGTTGGCGGCAGTTGGTGCCACTGAGGCTTCATGCAGCGGCTCCAGCGCCGCGCGTATGGCCTCGAACGCTTCGTCTCGAAGCTCGCCTGGCACATCGTGGCCGCTGTTGGCCATATGCGCCAGCCGGTTGACCGTATGCCCGGCCATATTGAGCGGCCCGATCTGCGCCTCGATCAGCTCCGCGAGATCGTTGCGGCCTAGCAGTTGCTCCACCAACTGCCCGCCGGTGTAGCGCGCCCAGCGGGCGTAGACCTCCTCGCCGGTTACGTCCGCAAGCTGCTGGAAGTTGGTCGCCGCCGACTGCAACTCGTAGAGCAGCTTCTGAAAGATGATGAGTTGGGCCGGTCGGGCGCGGGGGCGTTTGCCCAGAACCGTGTCGCGCGCATAGCGCCCGAAAGGCATCCCGGCGGCGGCGGCATGGGTCTTGAGCTGCGTCAGCTCCGCATCCGTGAGGCGGATATTTACAACGTGGCGGCGCCTTTCTGCTGGGCTCTTACGCGGCCGTGCCATCGCCGTATCGCCCCGTTGTAAGGCGCAGAATGCGCCCCTCGCTTGCGAGCAAGACGAAGCCCTTGAGACCCCGCCAGGTGGTCGAATGTGGCTGAGTTTTCGCCTGAAAGCCCCTCACAGCACGTCTGACGGAACTGCCACCGGCAGCCGTCCGTGCGAGGGGTTTTTGTAGGCGAAAATACATCTTACCTCCCTACTGAAACAAAGTTTCCTCTTCCACTGTATGGAGTTACGCGGGAACCAAGGAACAAGTGCACTCAAACACTAGCAATAAAAAGCCTACAATAACAACACTCATATGGGACCGCCAACACCTCTCAAGCATAGCCAACAAGGAATCCCGATGTCAGGCGTAGCGCGACTGACAGGGGTCCGCCGAGGGCTAGTGAGAGGCAGCAGCACAATAAACGAGTAAATGATGGACACAATAAACTAATTGATGTACAACATAATAAACTAACCACTGAACAACGCGATAAACGAATTGACCTAAGCCATGCCCAGCGCCGCTGAAAAACTTGCCGATAGCCTAGAGGCCCTTCATGGGCTGCAAAAGGGTGGCAAGGTGGCGATCCGCTCGGCGGAGCTGTCCCGCACCCACCGGGAACGCCTGCTCAAGGCTGGCTTCCTCAAGCCCGTCATGAAGGGCTGGTACATCCCGGCCCGGCCGGATGAGACCACCGGCGAGAGCACCGCCTGGTATGCCTCCTTCTGGGCGTTCTGCGCCACCTATCTGGCCGAGCGGTTCGGCGAGGCGTGGGTACTGTCGCCGGAAGAGTCTTTGCTTCTGCACACCGGCAATCGCACTGTACCGCGCCAGCTCCTTGTTCGTGCCCCGAAGGGCAAGAACAACATCGTCGCCCTGCCTCATGACACGTCGCTGCTCGATGTTAAGGCTGACCTTCCCCCGGCCGCCCTGATTGAAAAGAAGGACGGCCTCAACCTCTACACCCTGCCCGCCGCGCTTGTCGCCAGCGGGCCCGGGTTCTACACCGCCTCCGCCAATGAGGCGCGTGCGGCCTTGGGCACCATCCGCAACGCCTCGGAAGTGCTCAGCCTTCTCCTAGAAGGCGGGCACACGAAGGCGGCGGAGCGCCTCGCGGGGGGCTTTCGCAATATCGGCAAGGCCCGTATTGCCGATGACATTATCAAAACCATGCAGGCGGCCGGATACAACGTCCGGGAGACCGATCCCTTTGCCGGGCCGTCGCCGATAGAGCTACGTGACCACGAGCGCTCGCCCCACGTCGCCCGCTTGCGGCTGATGTGGCAGACCATGCGCGGCGAAATCGCGGCGCATTTCCCGCCGCCGCCCGGCAGGCCCAATGACATTGCGGCCTACCTCAAGCGCGTGGACGAAACCTACGTCACCGACGCTTACCACTCGCTTTCTATTGAAGGCTATCAGGTCACGCTGGAGCTGATAGAGCGGGTGCGCAGAGGAAACTGGAACCCCGACAACAACGAAGAAGATCAAAACCACCGCAACGCGCTTGCCGCGCGCGGCTACTGGCAGGCTTTCCAAGCCGTCAAGTTAGCCGTCGAGCGGGTGCTGCATGGCGACAATCCCGGAGAAGTCGTCGAAGCCCGGCATGGTGATTGGTACCGCGAACTTTTCGCGCCAAGCATCACCGCCGGGCTGATCAAGCCCGCCGATCTGGCGGGCTATCGCAACGCGCCGGTCTATATCCGCAAATCCATGCACGTGCCGCCCGCCCGCGAGGCCGTGTTGGATCTGATGGAGACTTTTTTTGAGCTTCTCAGCGAAGAGCCCGACCCCGCCGCCCGCGTCGTCCTGGGCCACTTCGCATTTGTGTACATCCACCCCTACATGGACGGAAACGGCCGCATGGCCCGTTTCCTCATGAACACCATGCTGGCGGCGGGCGGGTATTCG
>CXWF01028252.1_pt1 | contig 30540 bp, 27 predicted proteins | sample 468421 | NCBI WGS metagenome assembly CXWF01 (sample SAMEA2620812, study PRJEB7988) | marine metagenome | biome: marine biome (ENVO:00000447); feature: surface water layer (ENVO:00002042); material: "saline water (ENVO:00002010), including plankton (ENVO:xxxxxxxx)" | depth 5 m
CCAAGCGCCGCAGCGCGGCCGCCCGCCTCGAGGTCTTCCTTGTGCTCGTTGCCGGGCTCGCGCATGTGGACCTGGCTGTCGGTCACGCCGGGCAGAACATGCAACCCCTTCACATCGACGATCTCGGCGGCATCGGCTCGCGAGAGATCGCCGATGGCGGCGATACGTCCGTCCTTCACCGCGATATCGGTCTCGCCGATCCCGTCATGATTGACGACGGTGCCTCGGCGGAAGATGAGATCGTAGGTAAGGCTCACGGGGCTTATCCTTTGTCGGACCGGGGTGATGCATTGTGACCGGCATTCTGGCCGTTCGGCGCGGTTTTCGCCAGCAGGCCGGCGGCGGCGTCATAAACGGTGCCGACGGCGAGATCTTCCATGAAATTGCGGCTGGCGTGCCACGTGATCGCCCCGCCCTCTTCCACACGAATTTCCTCAAGCGAATACGGCACGCGGACCGTCACCGAATTAGGGCCCCAGGGCGCATAGATCGCATCCGCCGTCGGCCCGAAGAGACCAATGGTCGGTGCGCCTGCGGCGGCGGCAAGGTGCATCAGGCCGGAATCATTGCCGACATAAAGGCGGATGCGCGCGAAGCAGGCACCGACTTCATCAATGCCTGCGCCGACAAGATCGATCCGGCGCTCTGGAGGCGCGGCTTCGAGCACAGGGCGGCAGGCCTCGTCCTCGCCGGGACCGCCCGTGACAAGCAGATGCGCGCCTTCCATCGGACCACCGGGAGCGATGAGGCGACGGGCGAGTTCGGCGAAGCGGTCCACCGGCCACATCTTGTAGGGCCATGCGGCTGTCGGCCCGATCGCAAGGACGCTCACCCCATCGGGAATTGTCTGCCGCGCCTTTGCCTCCATTTCCGTCCCCGGCCAGAGGCGCGGGGACGGTACAGGGGCGAGCCCCACGGCCTTCGCATTATGCTCGACGCGGTGAAGCGTGTGCTCGGGCTTGAGGATGCGGCGGTCGAAGGTCCACAAAAGCCAGGCGGTCGCGGAGCCGCGCAGATCGACCACGATGTCGAAGCGGCGGAACATGGTGGCCTTCAGGAGCTTGCGCCAATGGCCGATGCGCTTTGCCTTGCGCATCTCGATGATGCGGGTGACGCGGGGCGCATGAGCGAAGACGGGGACCGCAAGTGGCCCGCAGGCGACCCAGAATTCGGCCTGCGGGTAGCGGTCCATCAAGCCACCCAGCACGCCTGTCGAGAGGACGGCATCGCCGATACGGTTGGACGCAATGAAGAGAATTCGCATTTACGGGTCCGCGAACGGCCTGAGATTCGGGCGCGGCGGCGACGCCTCCGCATTTTCCGGTTACAGGCGGGTTATAGGGGGCATGAGAGGACGTGCCAAGTTCGGCAGACTTCTGTAGCTTCCTTGCAGCGAAGGGCGACCGGTCCTAAATCTGGAGACCGGAACAAAAAGAGGCACTACTCATGTCAGGGGCACTTCCTTCGGAGGCTCTGGCTTCGCCCTTGAGCGGGCGCGGCGTTCTCAGGATCGCAGGCGAGGAAGCGCGCAGCTTCCTGCAGAACCTCGTCACCAATAATGTGGAAAAAGCCGGACCGGCAGAGGCCGTCTATTCCGCCCTGCTGACGCCGCAAGGCAAATTCCTGTTCGACTTCTTCATCGTGGAAGAGCCCGGCGGCGGGGGTGCATTGCTCCTCGATTGCGACGGCGCCCGGGCGGGCGACCTCGCAAAGCGGCTCGGCATGTACAAGCTGCGCGCCAAGGTGACGATCGAGGATATGAGCGAGGCGTTGGGCGTCGTGGCGTTCTGGCATGAGGATGGGAGCCCGATGGCGGAAGGGCCGGGCTTCGCAGACCCCCGTCTGCCCGGCATGGGGCGGCGCGCGATCCTGCCAAAGGGCGAGATCGAAAGCGCGATCAAGGCCGCCGATGCCACGATCGCGAGCGAGGATGCCTGGCACCGGCTGAGAATCGGACTTGGAATTGGCGATGCGGCAAAAGATTTCGAACCGGACCGGACCTTTCCCCTTGAGGTGAATTTCGACGAACTTAACGGTATCGACTTCCACAAGGGCTGCTATATCGGCCAGGAAGTGACCTCACGCACGAAGCGGCGCGGCAGCGTGCGCAAACGGCTGCTGCCGGTGCATGTGGAAGGCGACATGCCCGTGCCCGGCACCCCCATCAAGGGCGGTGCGCGCGAAGTCGGCACCCTTCTATCCACCGATGCCGAGACGGAACGCGCGCTGGCGCTCATCCGGCTCGATCTCGTGCGCGCATCGGTGCTGGAAGCCGAAACCGCAGAAATCCGCCCGGAAATCCCCGTATGGCTGCCGGCCCTGGCGGCAGAGGGAGATGATAGTGACGACGCCGACGGCGAGTGACGCGGGGCGCTGCCCCTGGCCGGGCAACGACCCGCTTTATGTCGCCTATCACGACGAGGAATGGGGTGTGCCGGAATATGACGACCGGGCGCTCTTCGAGAAGCTGATCCTCGACGGTTTCCAGGCTGGGCTCTCATGGATCACGATCCTGCGCAAGCGCGAGAGCTTCCGCGAGGCATTCGATGGGTTCGAACCTGAGGTCATCGCGCGCTACAAGCCCGCGAAGGTCGAGAAACTGCTGAAAAATGCGGGGATCATCCGTCATCGCGGCAAGATCGAAGCAACCATCGGCAATGCGCGCGCCTGGCTCGACATGAGGGAGAAGGGTGAAGGCTTCTCTGATTTTCTGTGGAGCTTCACCGATGGTGTGCCTCAACAGAACAAGTGGAAGAGCATTTCCCAGGTGCCTGCCGAGACACCGATGAGTGTTTCAATGTCGAAGGAATTGAAGAAGCGCGGCTTCAAATTTTGCGGACCGACGATTGTCTATGCGTTCGCGCAAGCCGTCGGCATCGTCAACGATCATCTCGTGACCTGCCCGCGTCATACGACTTGCTCCGCATTGGCGCGAAATCAAAACAAATAATTAAGCGGCGTTATGCGCTTCTGTTCGCACACCATCAATGTTCCGCCACATTGTCGGCACATGCGGGCCACGTTGCGCTCTTAGCTTTGCTTCCGTTCCAGCCAGCGGAGGGGATTCCAGAAATGTTCAAGCGCCCCAAGGGTGTTTCCGATACCGGACCAATGCCGTCGCCGGGTTCTTCCGGCGCACAGACTGCGGGCGTCGACCCGAAACAGACGCCGCCCGACATCAACCCCGAAGACCGCGAACGCGACACCAACAATACCGCGCGTTCCATCACACCATCCTACCAAGCAAGGAAGCCGACCGTGCGCACTCTTCAATCGACTGCCAGCTCCTCCACCTCGCCGATGTCCACCGCGGCGAACCTGCATGTGGGGCAAGGGCTAAAGCTCGAAGGCAAGATCCAGTCGTGTGACTCGCTTGTGATCGAAGGCGATGTGCAGGCAACGATCGAGAGCGGTACACTGACGATTTCCGAAACTGGTGACGTGCGCGGCGAAGCGACCGTTGATGTGGCAGAAATCAACGGCAAGTTCGACGGCACACTGACCGTAAAGAAGTGCCTGACGATCAATTCGTCGGGCCGCGTGACGGGCACCGTGCATTATGGCGAGCTCAAGGTGGAGCAAGGCGGCCAGGTCAGCGGCGAAATCCGCGCCGAAGGGGCCGAAACTGCTTCCGACAAGCCACGCCTCGCCTCGTCGAGCGGCAAGGACGAAAGCAAGAAGAGCGATGACGGCTTCCCGGGTTCCGCCAGCAGCTCCAGCCGTTCAGCTTCGATGATCTGATATCCCGTCAGGGATAGAGCCACGTCCCCTGCGCCGCTTCCGCCGAAAAGCGGATGCGCGCGCGGCGGTGGCCGGAGCGGCTCAAGACAAGAATGTCCGCCTCCTCGAAGATGAATTCGAGAAGCGCAAAATGTCTGCGTCCTTCCTCCAGTCTCTCAAGCGGGGGAATGATCCCTTCCACATCCTGCGGCAGGCCCGATACGGGGCCGGACGAAAGCGCGCCGGGCGCGGCCTCGGCGAGATAGGCGCGGCGGCTCGGCGGCGCGGCGCCGGCCCATGCCGCATCGGCGAGAGGGCCCTGGCGGTGAATTGCGGCCTTTCCGGAGAAACGAGCCTGAATATCGCAGGCCGGATCGTAGAAAAGCAGAGAAGCACGCGGGTCTGCGGCAATCTCGGCCACCTTGTGCGAGCGGGCATCGGTGAAAAAGGAAAAGCGCCGCGCCTCGCGCTCCAGCGCCCGCAGGATCACCGTGCGCGTGGCAGGGGCACCATCGGCCGTAAGCGTTGACAGCGAAGGTTTACGCAGGGGTGAGGCGGCATTTTCAAGCCCCGCTGCCGGGAGAACCAGTGCGAGGGTCGCCATATCCCCAAGCGTCAGAGCCCTCAGCGCCTCTCCCTCCAGCGGCGTGGAGGGAATATCCATCAGTGGCATCGCAGTTCCTTCCTTCATAGCGGTTTCTGTTTCCTCGGCGGTAGCATCCCCCGGGCGGCTGTTCTATTTTATCGGGGTGGCAAGGGGAGCCGTATCGTGCATTCCGATCGACACAAGGAAGCTCTACACCCGGAATGCGCGCCGGCAGCAAGATCAAAATCAGGTGAACAGTGACCAAAGTCGTCATCAGCGGGACGGGCGTTTTCACGCCGCCCAACTCCGTCAGTAACGCGGAACTCGTCGAGACCTTCAACACCTATGTGCGCAAGCATAATGAGGAAAACGCCGCCGCCATCGAGCGCGGCGAAATGGAGGCTCTTGCGGAATCGAGTGTCGAATTCATCGTCAAGGCCTCCGGTATCGAGTCGCGCTACGTGATGGACAAATCGGGCATCGTCGATCCCGACATCATGGCACCGAGACTTCGCCAGCGATCCAATGACGAGCCGTCGATCCTGGCCGAAATGGCGGTGGATGCCGCCAACAAGGCGATGAAGCGCGCGAACAAGAGCGCTGCGGATATCGATGCGGTGCTGGTGGCCTGCTCCAATCTCGAACGCCCCTACCCTGCCATCGCCGTCGAAGTGCAAGACCTTCTCGGCATTGAAGGCTTCGGCTTCGACATGAACGTCGCCTGTTCGTCGGCCACCTTCGGCATCCAGACCGCCTATGACATGCTGCGCTCGGGCTCGGTCGATTGCGTGCTGATCGTCGACCCGGAAATCTGCTCGGGGCATCTCAACTTCCGCGACCGCGACAGCCATTTCATTTTCGGCGACGTCTGCACAGCGATCATCCTCGAACGCGAGGAAACCTGCACGGCAGCGGGCGCGTGGGAAATTCTCGGTACGCGGCTGATGACGAAATTCTCGAACAACATCCGCAACAATTTCGGCTTCCTCAACCGCGCAACACCGGAAGGCATCGGCGCGAAGGACAAGCTCTTCGTGCAGGAAGGCCGCAAGGTCTTCAAGGAAGTCGTGCCGATGGTGTCTCAGCTCATTCTCGACCATATGGCTGATGAGGGCCTCGACCCGAAAGACCTGAAGCGCATGTGGCTGCATCAGGCAAACAAGAACATGAACGACTTCATCGGCCGCAAGGTTCTTGGCCGCGACCCCGAGCCCGGCGAACAGCCCAACATCCTGCAGGAATATGCGAATACGAGTTCGGCAGGCTCCATCATTGCCTTCAGCAAGTTCAACGAAGACATGCAGGAAGGCGATCTCGGGCTTATCTGCAGCTTCGGCGCGGGCTACTCCGCGGGCAATGTGCTGGTGAGAAAGCGCGCCTGACGACGCGCTTTCCCATTCGCATCACTTCTTCTTCAGCGGCTCGATGGTGACGATGCGGAAAGTCTGCATCTCGCCATCCTGTTCGCGCACGGAGAGATATTCACCCAGCTTGAATTCGTGGCGGTCGAGCTTGAAGAAGGGCTCGTCTGCTTCTGGCGTCGAGACGTCGTAATCAATCGACCAGCCCCGGCCGATATGGCGCAGAAGACCCTTCTGATCGGGCTCGCCTTCCCAGAAGCGGCGCACGGTGCATTCCCTGGAATGGGCTTTCCATTCTTCCGGGTCGAGCATCATCTTGTCGTCGAGCGGGACGATGAGATCGTAGCCATGCGCAGGCGAACCGTTCGGATAGTCCTCGTTGCGGGCGAGACTCATATGGACGTGATAGAGGGTCATTCGGTCTTCCGTTCTCTTTCAATTCGTTGTGTTTTCAGGTCGCCGGGTTCAATGTGCCCGGTTCAATGCGCCCGGTTCAATGCGCCATGAGCACAGGGATCGTGGCGTGGGAGCGGATGTGCTGCGTCACACCGCCGATGATGAATTCGCGCAGACGGCTGTGGCTGTAGCCGCCCATGACCAGCAGGTCTGTTTTCGCCGCTTCCGCCTGTTCCAGCAGCACCTCACCCGCCGCGCGGCCCGCCGCATCGACGAGATGCACGTCGGCGACGACGCCGTGAAGCTCCAGATAATCGGCAAGTGTCGAACCGGGGCCGGGATCGAGTTCCTTGCCGCCGACACAGAGGATCGTCACCTTCTTCGCCTCTTCGAGGAAGGGGATGGCCGCGGTGACGGCATGGGCGGCTTCCGCGCTGTCGTCCCAGCCGATACAGACCGATCCGCCGACCGGGTTCCAGGATTTCTGCGGGGCGATCAGCACGGGACGGCCCGCACTCATCATCGCCGCCTCAAGCGCGGTACCGCCCGCGACGCCGGTCGTTCCTTCGCCAAAGACGATCAGGTCCGAAAGGCGGCTATGCGCCGCGACGACTTCATCGCGCCTCCCCGTGACATCAAGGAAGCGAACAGAGGGTAGTTTCACCTCACCGCCCTTCTCCGCGAGAGGCACGCCCGCATCTCCGGCAATCTTCGTGAGGGCCGATTTCACCCGGCCGGATGCCTGGTCGGCGCCTTCGCGGGCCGCCTGCATCAGATCCTCGATCACCTGCCCGGAAACGCCATCGCCGAGATAAGGCAGGGCCTCCGTCGGGTCGGGGCGGGTGAAAAGGACGACAAGCTGCGCCTCGAACGCGCGGGAGACGGAGAGTGCGGTCGTGAGCACTTCAACATCCTCCGCCCTTCCTGCCAGAGGAACGAGAATCTTGCGGACGGACATGGTCAGTCTCCTTTGTTGTTATCTTCAGTGTCTTGTGCCTGCGCGAAGAGGGAACCACGTTCCTTGCCGAGTAGCAGAACAGGACAGCCTGCGGCAGCCGAAAGGCGCGCCGCATCTTCATCGCCGCCAAGCCAGTTTGCATTTATCACAAGCAGTCCGACACCCCCATGACGGGCGGCAGCCGCGACGTCAGCAAGTGTCTTTCCCCTTGCAGGGAGACGAAGAAATGTGGCGCCAATACGGGAGGCGAGCGTTTCGGCGAAGGCGCTGCAGCTTTCGCCCGCGCTCGATCCGTCATCGACCACGCCAACGGGACGGCCGGGCAGCACGGGCTGAAAGGCCGGGCGAAGAGAGGCAGAGGCGCGCAGGGGCAATGCGCCGCGAAGCCCGGCGCTGCCAGATACAAGAAGAACATCGGCCCGCGCCTCGCTCGTCGCGGCGCGGACGGTGCGGCCGACCTCGCGCGCGGATTCTCCGGGCGCACGGATAACAAGCGTATCGTCGGAGGAGGCACTTGCGGCGAGCGATGTCAGCGGACGACCACGACGCACATCGAAGCTCCAGTCCACATGCGCTTCGCCTGCGATGCGCGCGAGCATGCGCCGCGCGCTTTCGGCCTGCGCCTTCATGGCACGAAGCATGCGCTCGGGATCGAGCGAGCGCACATCGCCGGAAAAGGAAATCTCGCGGGCGAAGGGAAGGCTTGCCAACGCGACCAGATTATCATCCTCCACGAACACACCTTTCAGGCGCGCATCGGCGGAGGCAGCAAGACGTGCGGCCAGAGCCAGTGTTTCGCGAGCGACGAAGGAGGTGTCGAGGCCGATCACGATGCGCGGCACGGCGTCATCGCCTTCCTGCCCGTCCGGCCTCCTGCTCTGCGTCCTGTTCGCGGGACTGACCATCACGAGCCCTTCTTGCTGCTGGCGTTTTCGTCCGAACGCTGGGCGAAACGGCGCTGATTGTCGGCAAAGGCGGCGAGGCGCTCTTCCGCCCGGGCGAAAATCGACCCCGCAGGGAAGTGGCCGTCCGGTCCACGAGCACCAGCGGGGGCGCCCATTAGAAGTTCCACGCCCTCTTCCACATGTTCCACAGGATAGATTGCGAACATGCCGCGCTCCACCGCATCGACGACATCCTGCCGGAGCATCAGATGCTTCACATTCGATGCCGGGATGAGCACGCCCTGATCGCCGGTGAGGCCACGGCGCATGCAGATATCGAAAAAGCCTTCGATCTTGTCGTTGACGCCGCCGATGGCTTGCACCTCGCCGAGCTGGTTTACCGAACCCGTAACGGCGAGACCTTGTGCTATCGGCGCTTCGGCAAGCGCCGAAATCAGCGCGTAGAGTTCGGCTGAGGACGCGCTGTCGCCATCGACACCGCCATAGGACTGCTCGAAAACAATGCTCGCACTCATCGAGAGCGGGATCTCGGGCAGGAACTGGCCCGAGACGTACCCGGAGAGAATGAGTACGCCCTTGGTGTGGATCGGGCCGCCCAGCGCCACCTCGCGTTCGATATCGATGACGCGGGCGGAACCCAGCCCCATGCGCACGCGCGCCGTGATGCGGCTCGGGCGGCCAAAGGTGATGCTGCCCATCGAGAGAACAGAGAGGCCGTTCACCTGACCAATGCGCTCGCCCTCCGTGTCGATCATCACGATGTCGCGCGTGATCATTTCGAGGCTGCGCTCGCGCAGCCGGTCGGCGCGCGCGATCTGCGCCTCGACGGCCTCGTCCACATGGTCGGCCGTAATTGCCGTTGCGCCGCCGCTCCTCGCGATGTGATCCGCCTCGCACATGAGGTCGACGATGGGGCGCATGACCATGGAGAGCTTTTCGGCATCTTCCGCCTGACGCGAAGAGCGCTCGATGATGCGGCCAACGCCGGAGCGGTCGAGCGGCAGCAGGTTCTCCTCGCGGCAGGTGCTGGCGAGGAGGCGCGCATAGAAAAGGTCGTTCTCGGTCTCGCGGTCGATCTCGTCCTCGAAGTCGGCGGCGACCTTGAAGAGTTCGCCGAAATCCGGATCGAGATTGCTCAGCATGTAATAGAGGTAGCGATCGCCGAGCAGGATCACCTTCACATCGAGGGGAATGGGATCGGGCTCCAGCGAGACCGTGCTGACGAGGCTCATATATTCGCCGGCGCTTTCGATCACCAGCTTGCGGCGGCGAATAGCACGCTTCAGCGCATCCCAGGCAAGCGGCTCGCGCAGGAGTTTCAGCGCGTCGATCAGCAGATAACCGCCATTGGCGCGATGAAGCGAGCCCGGCTTGATGAGCATGAAGTCGGTGACGAGCGCGCCCATCTGCGGCATGTGTTCGACGCGCCCGAGCAGGTTGGCCATGGTCGGGTGGTCTTCATAAAGGATGGGGGCACCGCCGCCGATATAGCCACCCGCATCGGCGATGTCCTGTGCGCGCGAGGTCGCGGCGCCACCCTTGCGGGCATCGTCCGAATTATCGACGATCACGTTCACTTCATAGCGGCGGAAGGGATCGCTCGGTGCGAAACCGCCGCCCCGCCCCTGCATCATGGCCTGCATGGCAGCCATGATGCGTTGCTGCTCGCTCTCGCCCTCACCGCCACCGCTCGCGAACATACCGATATTCGCAACGAGGTCCTGCGTTACATCGTCCAGCCAGCTGGCGACCGCGGGAAGCCCCTCAAAGTGGGAGCGCAGGTCGCTCATCGACTGTGTGACGACACGCTCCGCGACTTCCTTGTTCAGCGCGTCGATGCGCTGACGGTGTTCCTTTTCCCAGCCGGGCAGACGCTCAAGCGTTTCGGCGAGTTCTTTCTGGAGAGACTGGATCGTCGCCTCGATGCGCTTGCGGTCGTCCTCCGGCAGCTTGTTGAATTCCTCGGGCTTCAGAACATTGCCGTCATGCACGGGCGCAAGCGCGAATCCTGCAGGCGTACGCAGCAGCGCAATTTCCTGTGCCTCCGCCTTGCCGCGCAATTCCTCGAAAGCCTGTTCCTGCCGCTCCTGATATTCCTCGTCGATGGACTGGCGGCGGTTCTGATATTCCTCGCTTTCAAGGATTGAAGGGACCGTGACCTGCAGATCCTCGACAAGCCGGTCCATGCCGTCCTTCAGCACGCGGCCGGTTCCGGCGGCGAGTTCAAGCGCGACAGGCTTGTGAGGCGTGGTGAAGTTGTTCACATAGGCCCAGTCGGAGGGCGCGCGTTCCTTTTTCGCGGCGTCTGCAAGGAAGCGCAGCACAGATTCGTGCTTGTTCGCTCCCTCCGGGCCAAGCACGAAGATGTTGTAGCCCTGACGGCGAATGGCCGTACCGAAACGCAGCGCATCGAGCACACGTTCCTGCCCGACGAGACCTGTATGGTCGTCGAGTTCAGCTGTCGTCGTGAATTCGAACTGGCTCGTGTCGCAGGCGCGATAGAGGAGTTCGGAGGGTATGGGGTCGACGGCCATTTTCTTCCTGTTTTGAGCTGCTACGCCGTGTGCTTCGTCCATAGAAACTCTAGGACGCAGGTCCGGTTTCGGCAAATGGAAGGCCGCGCGACATAAAAGCGCCCGTCCCCCGCCAGGAGGAAGGGCGCCTCACGATCAAAACATCAGAAATTATAGCCAAGCTTGAGAACGACAGTGCGGCGCTCACCCCAATAGCCCGCATTGCTATCGGCACCGGCCACATACTTTTCATCCGTAATATTGCGGATATTGAGCGTCAGATCCCAATCCGGCGTTTCGTAACCGATCATGGCGTCACCCAGCGTATAGGAAGGCACGGTGAGGCGCTGCGTAACGGTGAAAGCCGGATCGGCGTAGTGAAAGCCGTAGCTCGGGCCGACATAGCGTACGCCGCCACCAAGCTTGAACCCCCGCCAAGCCCCTTCGGGACGCCATGTCGCCCAGGCGGATGCCAGGTGCTTAGGCACGACCTCGAAAACGCGGCCACTTTCGTCTTGCGTCTGCACGAATGAGTAGTTCGCTTCGAGATAGACCTCCCCGAGATTTGTCTGCGCCTCAAATTCGATGCCATGCGACTTCGCCTCGCCTTCCTGAATCTGGAAGGCAGGATTGGCGGGATCCTGCACGAGGATATTCGATTTTGTGATGTCGAAGAGCGCGACGGTGAAGAGGGACGCCGTTCCCGGGGGCTGATACTTCAGGCCGATTTCATATTGTTCGCCGCGCGTCGGATCGAAGGTGCTGCCTGTGGCTGTCGTGCCGTAGTTTTCCTGCAGGAAGCTCTCCGCGTAGCTCACATAAGGACGCAAGCCCGAGTCGAAACGATAGAGAAGGCTGGCGTTGATCGAGATGTCGCTGTCTTCATTGCCCGCACCACCATAAGGGTCGGCCGCTTCAAACTTGTCCCAGCGTGCGCCCGCCGAAAGGACGATGCGCTCGAGAATCGTTGCCTGATCCTGAACATAGATGCCCGTCTGCTTGAAGTTGACAGAGGGAAAATCGATGACGGTCACGGCAGGGGCGCCGGTGTAGACGGGATTGAACGGATCAATCGTTCCTCCCGCGGGGAAACAGGGGGTGCCCGTGTTGCATATGCCCCAGTCATTGTCGAATGTGATGTCACTGTAGTTCACACCGAACAACAAGGCGTGGTCGACGGGACCGGTATTGAAATCGGCCGTGGCGTTGACATCGCCAAGCCACATCTCCGTTTCGCCTCTCTGCATATAGAAAGAGCGGTCGATCTGGCCCGTGGCGTCGTAGCGCGTGGGATAGTTGGCGTAGCCCCACCAGGATTGATTGTACTCGCCATCGCTACGCGAATAACGGAACGTGCCGTTGAGCGACCAGACCTCGTTGAAATCGTGCGATCCATCCAGCGTGAGGGCATATGTCGTCGCTTCGATCTTGTCGAAACCGGGTTCGCCGACGAAAAGACTTGTCGGCACCTTCGTGCCGTTCGCGAAAGCGGGCGCCGGCAGCAGCGTACCGTAGACGGAGAGGAACTGCGTGTCCGGCGTGAAGTCACTGTGCTGATAGCGGCCGAGAATGGTGATGTCCGTATTCGCGTCGGGCCGGAAGGTGACTGAGGGCGCGATATATTCCGCATCATTGTTCGAATAATCGACCTGCGTTTCGCCATCGCGGAGAAAGCCGACGATACGTCCGAGAATCTTGCCGCCCTCATCGAGCTTGCCGGTTGCGTCCAGCGATATTTGCTTGCGATTGAAGGTGCCGTATTCAACCGTCATCCGGCGAAATGCATCTTCTTCCGGGCGTTTGCTCACCGCATTGACGAGACCGCCGACAGTACTTGCACCATAGAGCGAACTTGCAGGGCCCTTGAGCACTTCGACACGCTCAAGCATCTCGATTTCGGGCAATGTGTCGTTGTAGTAGCCGTCATTGCCGAAGGGCAGGCCGTCGAGATAATCCGACGGCTGAAAGCCGCGCACGGACGACCAGTTGCCGCGCGAGTCGAAGCCATAGGAACCACCATGCATGCCGGCTGTATAGAGAAAGGCGTCTTCGAGACGCATCATGCCCTTGTCCGACATTTGCTGGCGCGTTTCCACGGCGACCGAGCGAGCGGTGTCCGCAATGGGCGTCTTCGTCTTGGTGGCGGTGCTCGATTCTTCCTGAATGATGGGGCCAAGCGGCCCTTCATTTTCCGTCGAACCCTCCACGACCAAAGGCGCAAGGGTGATGCTTTGGTCGGCCGGTTCCGGCTGCGCCTCCTGCCCCTGCGCCATTGCAGGCTGCATGGCGAGTGCCGTCATAACGGCTGCGGTCAACCTTGCGGGTCTCAAATGAGCGTTTCGGATACGCATGGAAAATTGTCCCCTCATTCTGATAATGATCATCAATATCAGATTGATATTAAGAGTGATCCGCATTATCAAATGCTTTCTGCTATCTGCCGGGATCGAAAATGACAGGCAGCAGGTGACAATCCGCGCGAGGACAACGTAAGTTCCGGCTTCCATGACGACAGCCAAACGCAAATCGGCGGCCCGCAAGCGCCAGACGCAACCTCGCGCCTGGCAACGCATGCTGAGCGGACGCAGACTCGACCTGCTCGACCCCTCGCCTCTCGACGTGGAGATCGACGACATTGCGCATGGGCTGGCGCGCGTTGCCCGCTGGAACGGGCAGACGCATGGCGACCACGCCTTCACGGTCGCGGAGCATTGCGTATTGGTGGACGATATCTGCGCGCGCTTCCGGCCCGGCTGGCCCGTCAAATGGCGGCTCGCTGCCCTGCTGCACGATGCGCCGGAATATGTGATCGGCGACATGATCAGCCCGTTCAAGGCGGCGCTCGGGATCAACTACAAGGCCTTCGAACATCGTCTCGAAGTGGCGATCCATCGCCGTTTCGGGCTGCCGGACGAGCTGCCGCAGACGGTCGAAGCACTTATCAAACGCGCAGACCATGCCTCGGCCTTTTTTGAGGCAACGCAGATCGCAGGCTTCTCCGACGAGGAGGCGGCCGAGTTTTTCGGGCGTCCCCGCGGGCTCACGCCGATCATGATCGAGCCCTTGCCCACGACGAAGGCGCAGGCTCGGTTTCTGGCCCGGTTCCGGGAACTTTCCGACGGTCTCGATGCCGATAAGTAGCGGTTTTTTCTCGACTTACGCCCGAGTTTGCACAAATTTGTGTTATTAAGATCGTATAGTCGATTCCGATGCAGGTTCGCCGTGCGGGCCTGCGAGACCGGCACCGCCATCCCCGAGTGAATGATGATTTATGTGAGCCCTCTGAGCGCCGTCGAAGATGCGATAAGGGATATCAGGCCCTCGCATCTCGTGAGCCTGCTCGACCCCGACTCGATGATCGACACGCCGCAGGGCGTTGTTCCCACGCAGCATCTGCGCCTTTCGGTGAACGACATCTCCGAGGAGGTAGACGATCTGGTGCCACCGGGCGCTGGACATGTAGCGGAGCTCATCGAGTTCGTTCAGGGCTGGGACCAGAAAAGCCCGCTGCTGGTTCATTGCTGGGCGGGAATCAGCCGCTCGACGGCCGCCGCCTTCATCACGCTTTGCGCGCTCAATGAAGGCTACCCGGAAGACGGCTTCGCGAAGCTCGTGCGCGCGCGCGGCGCCCACGCCCATCCGAACCGGCTCATGGTGCGCCATGCGGATCGATTGCTGAAGCGCGACGGGCGCATGATGGCCGCCATCGAGGCGCTCGGCCCCGGACGCGCCTGCTGGGAAGGCGAGCTCTTCGCGATCCCCCTTCGCCCCGGCCGTGACTGAAGCATGGCAAAGGCCCCCGCAAAGCAGCCCTCCGTTCAGTCCGCCGCCGAAGCGGCAATGCGCTCCGACAAGGCTGTCGTCATCGGGCTCAATGCCGCTATCGTCACCGTTTCCGATTACGAGCCGAAAATTCTCGTCGTGCCGCATGACGAGGCGGACGGCACGGGCGGCTGGGACGCCCTGCCCTTCGGTCCGTTCAATCCGCTCGAACACCGCACGCTCGAAATCGGCCTGCGTTCCTGGGTGCAGGAGCAAACGCAGCTCGAACTCGGCTATGTCGAACAGCTCTACACCTTTGGCGACCGCGGACGGCACTCGCTGGAAATCGAGGCGCCGGGTGAACATGTCGTCTCCGTCGGCTATCTGGCGCTGACGCGCAGCCACGACGAAACATTGAAGGGCGCCGCCTGGCGCGACTGGTATCAGCACTTCCCTTGGGAAGACTGGCGCGAGGGAAAGCCGCCGATCATCGATCAGGTGATCGTGCCATTGTTGCGCGAATGGGTGGCCAAGCAGTCGGAGGCATCACCGCCGGAACTGACGCGCGGCAAGCGCCGCGACCGAATGCGGCTTTGCTTCGGCGTCGATGGCGTTGCATGGGATGACGAGAAGGCGCTGGAGCGCTACGAACTTCTCTACAGCGCCGGGCTCCTGCTCGAAGCGGCGCGCGACGGACGGCCGAACGCACAGCATCTCTTCAAGGGCAAGACGCCGCAACTCGGGCGGCCCATGCAGTTCGATCATCGCCGCATTCTTGCGACGGCGATGAGCCGGCTGCGCGCCAAGATCAAATATCGCCCCGTCGCTTTCGAGCTGATGCCACCGGCCTTCACGCTCTATGAATTGCAGAAGACCGTGGAGGCACTGCTCGGGCTTCATGTCCACAAGCAGAACTTCCGCCGCCTTGTAGAGAATGCAGGGCTTGTGGAACGCACGGGCCGCATGTCCACCCGCACGGGCGGCCGCCCCGCGGAGCAGTTCCGCTTCCGCCGGGAGGTGCTGAACGAGCGCCCGGCGCCGGGCCTGAAGCTCGCCCCGTCGCGCAGCAGGGCGAATAGCTGAGCCTTATCAGTGGGTTATACGGATGGATCAGCCGTATATTTCACCTTGAATCCCGCTGTCATCCCGCCAACATAAAGTGCGTTGACGCAGCTAATGCTCAGTTGTAGCATAAGCTCGAATTTGAGCCCGGCCCCGTTTCCCGGTGAGTATCGTGTGAAGATGGGTGCCGGCGTTTTTGACAGCCCATTTATACTCAAAGTGAGCATAAATGGGCACGACCAGGGAGGTCGATATGGCCCTCGCAGGTGAAATGCAGCGGAAGACGGGTGGCGACAACAAGCCCGCAGCGCGTCAGTTCAAACGGATGGACATGCCCGAGCTCGAATATACGCCCGGCATGGCAAAGGAGATGGCGCCGCTCTACGAGAAGGTGAAGCACGTCATTCCTTCCATCGAATGGCCCTTCTTCGCGCCCTATATCCACGCGATCAACACGCTGAAGAAAGAGCGCGGCGCGGTGGTGCTTGCGCATAACTACCAGACGCCGGAAATCTTCCACTGCGTGTCGGACATTGCGGGCGACAGTCTGCAACTCGCCAAGGAAGCGGCGAAGGTCGATGCCGACGTCATCGTCCAGTGCGGTGTTCACTTCATGGCCGAAACCTCGAAGCTGCTGAACCCGCAGAAAACCGTGCTCATTCCCGATGCGAAGGCGGGCTGCTCGCTCGCCGATTCCATCACGGGCGCGGATGTGCGGATGCTGCGCGAGACCTATCCCGGCGTGCCGATCGTGACTTACGTGAATACGTCGGCAGAGGTGAAGGCGGAAAGCGACATCTGCTGCACCTCTTCAAACGCATTGCAGATCGTCGAGAGCTTCGGCACGGATCGCGTACTCTGCATCCCGGACGAGTTTCTGGCGAAGAACATCGCCAAGCAGACGGATGTGAAAATCCTCACCTGGAAGGGCCATTGCGAAGTGCATGAGCGCTTCACGGCGGAGGAACTGCGCCAGTACCGCAAGGACGATCCGAACATCGTCATCATCGCGCATCCCGAATGCCCGCCCGACGTCGTCGAGGAAGCGGACTTCTCCGGCTCGACCTCCGGCATGATCAACTGGGTAAAGGACAACCAGCCCAAGCGCGTCGTCATGGTGACCGAATGCTCCATGAGCGACAATGTGGCAGTGGAAAATCCGAACGTCGAATTCGTGCGGCCCTGCAACCTCTGCCCGCACATGAAGCGGATCTCGCTGAAGAACATTCTCGAAAGCCTCGTCTATATGCGCGAGGAAGTGACAGTCGATCCGACGGTGGCCGTGCGCGCGCGTCAGGCTGTCGAGCGGATGATCAATCTCGGTAACTGAGCCACCCATTACTTCGGGGGGCATTCGGAAGGGGCTGTCATGACACAAGGCAACATCGTCGATGCCGGCGACGTTCTGATCGTCGGTGCGGGCCTTGCCGGCCTTTTCACGGCGCTCAAGCTCAGCCCCCGTCCCGTCACCGTGCTTGCGGGCGCGCCCATCGGCGACGGCGCATCGAGCGCCTGGGCGCAGGGCGGGATTGCCGCTGCCATCGAAGCGGGCGACACGGCGCAGTCCCATGCGGCCGACACGATTGCGGCGGGTGCCGGCACGGTCGACGAGGAGGCTGCGCTCTCCATCGCAAGCGAGGCGGCTATCCGCATTGAGGATTTGCTGAGGCTCGGGGTGCCCTTCGACCGTGATATTGAGGGCAAGCTCGCGGTCGGCCGCGAGGCGGCACACAGCCACCGGCGCATCGTTCACGTCAAAGGCGACCAGGCGGGCAAGGCGATCATGCAGGCGCTTGTCGCGGCCGTGCGCGCCTGCCCCTCCATCCGCGTGATGGAAGGGCTGTCGGCCTATGAACTCGCCATCGAGAACGGGCGCGCGGCAGGCGTCTTTGCGCGGCCGGCCAATGCCGTGACCGCGCCGCAGCCCCTCCTCATCAAGGCACGTTCCGTGGTGCTCGCATCGGGGGGTGTCGGCCAGCTTTTCGCCGTCACCACCAATCCGCTCCAGGCGCGCGGCGAAGGCGTGGCCATGGCGGCGCGCGCGGGCGCGCTGATTGCCGATCCTGAATTCGTGCAGTTCCATCCGACCGCCATTGCCGGTGCGCGCGATCCCGCGCCCCTCGTCACCGAGGCACTTCGCGGCGAAGGTGCGATCCTCGTCAACAAGGCTGGCCAGCGCTTCATGTGCGCCATCCATGAGGAGGCGGAACTCGGCCCGCGCGACATCGTTGCCCGCGCAATCTTCCGCGAGATCGCAAGCGGGCGCGGCGCCTTTCTCGATGCGCGTCCGGCGCTGGGAACACGTTTCGCCGAAGCCTTCCCGACCGTTTACGAGAATTGCCGCTCGCTCGGCATCGATCCGGCGCACGAGCCCATTCCCGTCGCGCCCGCCGCGCATTACCACATGGGCGGCATTCACGTGGATGCGCGCGGCCGCAGCACGGTGGAAGGCTTGTGGGCCTGTGGCGAAGTCGCCTCGACGGGCATGCATGGCGCCAACCGGCTTGCGAGCAATTCGCTGCTTGAAGCCATCGTCTTCGGGGCGCGCATTGCCGCCGATGTCGATGGCTCCGTGCCGGAAGGCCGCGCGACGCAGGACATCGCGCCGCCCTTGATCGGCTCTGCCACCTCGATCGACACACCCTTCGTGGATCAGCTTCGCCAGATCATGACAGCCCATGTAGGCGTCGAGCGCGACGGAGCGGGCCTTGCGTTTGCGCTCACCGAAATCGCGCGGCTCGAACGCGCGGCGGGTCCGGCAAGCCTCTTCGGCAATATCGCGACGACGGCAAAGCTCATCGCCGCTTCCGCCTATGCGCGCGAGGAAAGCCGCGGCGGCCATTATCGCACCGATTTCGCAGAGCCCCGCGCGCCGTGGCGGCATCGCACATTCATCACCCTGAAGGAAGCGAACCGCATTGCGGATGCCGCGACCGACGCCCTGCCCACATCGCAGACAACACAAACACAGGCAAGCGCATGATCCTGACGCCACTTCCCGCTCTCATGATCGAGCCTGCTGTTCGGGCGGCGCTTGCGGAAGATCTCGGCCGCGCGGGCGACATCACCACGCAGGCGACCGTGCCCGTCGAAGCGAAAGCGCGCGTGCTTCTCAATGCGCGAGAGAGCGGCCGCGTCGCCGGGCTCGATTGCGCACGCATGGCCTTCCGGCTCGTGGACCCCTCACTCAAGGTTGCGGTCGCCAAAGGCGATGGTTCGGATGTCGAGCCGGGTGACACCATCGCCGCCATCGAGGGCCCCGCACGCGGTATTCTCACAGGCGAGCGCGTGGCACTGAACTTTCTCGGGCACCTGTCGGGCATCGCGACATCGACGCGCGAGATCGCGCGCGCCATCGAAGGCACGAAGGCCCGTGTCTGCTGCACACGCAAGACAACACCGGGGCTGCGCATATTCGAGAAATATGCGGTTCGCGCCGGTGGCGGCATGAACCATCGCTTCGGCCTCGACGATGCCGTTCTCATCAAGGACAACCACATCGCGGTTTCCGGCGGGATTGCCGCTGCCATTGCGCGCGCGAAGGAAGCAAGCGGCCACATGGTGAAGATCGAGGTGGAGGTCGATGCGCTCGACCAGCTGGACGAAGCGCTGAAAGCCGGTGTCGATGCCGTGCTCCTCGACAATATGAGCCCGGAGACCCTTGCCGAGGCCGTCCGCCGCATCGGCGGACGCGCGATTGCCGAGGCATCGGGCCGCATCACCGCGAAGACGGCGCCCGCCATCGCCGCGTCGGGCGTCGATCTCATCTCCTGCGGCTGGATCACGCATTCCGCGCCCTGCCTGGATATCGGCCTCGACTTCGACAGCCTGACGGCCTCCTGACCTCTTCGCGCTTCCCCGTTTACCGAACTGGACTACGGTCCACAAAATCAAAAGACAAAAGGGAAGCGATCATGGAACAGGCGAACGGATGGCCGTCCATCTTCATGATGAGCGCGGCGTCGGGCACGGAGTTCGGTAAGGCCGCCGGCAATGCACCGGAGATGGCGCGCGAGCAGATCGCGACATCAGGCCCTATCGGTCAGATGCTGGAATTGATGAAGGAAGAACAGGCCAGGGCGAAGGGCTGAGTCATACCAATCGCGCGTCAGGCGAGGATCAGGAACGCCCCTCGCTCCGCGCGGGCTTGTAGAAGATGTGGCGGCCGATCTTCGCCACTTCCACCATGCTCGCCGCCCAATAGGGCTGCACATAATCGGCATGATAGAACATGGCAGGCGCGACCTCCGTGTCATCGAGCCGGCCCAGCGTCACATATTCCGCCGTGCGCATCGCCTTTGCCCAGGCGCGGCGTTCGCTCGGCTTCTTGCTCACGCTCCTGTCGCAAGTGAACGAGAACTGGCAGCCCGTCTTGCGCGAGGCACCCTGATAGACGACGCCGCAAATGCTGTCGGGATAGTGCTTCGAGCTCACGCGATTGAGGATCACACGCGCGACAGCCATCTGCCCCTCGCTCGCTTCCCCGCGCGCCTCGAAATAGATGCCGGCCGCAAGGCAGCGGCGTTCTTGCTCCATCACGCTCGCCTTCACGCGGACGAGCGGCGTATCGACGTCCATCGGCACACCCGGTGCAGGCATGAGGATGCTCGCTGTCTGTACGGCATTGTCGAGAATGGAGCTGTCGCCCGAGAAGGCGCCTGCGAGATCGCGGCCATGCGCAGGCGCATAGGCAACCATGGGGGCGTATTTACGGACGGGGGTGACCGGGTCCGGCGTCGCCATGGCGCTCAGCACCGTGCTGGACACCACGCCGAGACAAACGAGCGCGGCGGCCGTCTGCACGGCCCCTCCAACAAGATGGCCCAGGTCGAGCCATTGAAACAATCTACGCATCGCTCTCTAAAACCCGTCTGCTTTGTTGTGCAGTTCGCGGGACATTCCCCCTTGTCGAGGGTTCCTGTCCGGCCCTTATGAGGCCCTTTCGTGAACTACGGACAGCACCGCACGTGATAGAGCCCGATGCCGCATCGACATCCGGGCAATCTTTATTCGTTAATCACTGGCCGGGAGATAACATCGGGACTCAGGCACAACAACGTCATAATTGACTTATTATTGCTCGCGCGCGTTATGTGATTGAAGAATAACGACTATTTGGCTGCGACAAATCGCACTCGGCACAAATTAACGCCATGGAGTGTGTTAAAATGACGCACAGACACGCATTTCACATCGACTCAAAGCATTAACGCCGAAGACTCAATTTCGCCGAAATTATTAACCTTCCGTACACATATCAATACCGAAACGGGACAATCTGTCTACGGATAGTTCTCGAAACAGTCATGCCGTCCCGGCGTCTTTCGCACCAGCGAGAGCCGATTGTGCGGCTGCGAGACGTGCGATCGGCACGCGATAGGGCGAGCAGGAGACATAGGTGAGGCCCACTTCCTCGCAAAAGGCGATGGAAGCCGGATCGCCGCCATGCTCGCCGCAAATGCCGAGCTTGATATCGGGGCGCGTTTCCCTGCCCCGCTCCGCGCCGATCTTCACAAGCTCGCCCACGCCTTCGCGGTCGAGCGAAACGAAGGGGTCTTGCGTCAGGATCTTCTTGCCCATGTAGTCGTTCATGAAATGCGCGGCGTCGTCGCGGCTGATGCCGAAGGTCGTCTGCGTCAGGTCGTTCGTGCCGAATGAGAAGAATTCGGCCGATTGTGCGATTTCGCGCGCCATCAACGTCGCGCGCGGCAATTCGATCATGGTACCGACGATATATTCGAGCTTGCCACCCTTCTCCTTCTCAATTTCCGCCGCGACGGAAACGATGCGCTCTTTCAGGAAATCGAGTTCGGCTTTCATGCCGACAAGGGGGATCATGATTTCGGGGATCACGGGCGCACCCGTCTTCTCCGCGGCGAGCAACGCGCCCTCGAAGATCGCCCGCGCCTGCATCTCGTAAATTTCCGGGTAGGAAATGCCGAGGCGGCAGCCGCGATGCCCGAGCATCGGATTGGTTTCATCAAGCTCGGTGAGGCGCCGGCGCAGCTTCTCCGCATCCATGCCGGTCTCCTGCGCGAAGTCCGCGATCTCCGCCTCGCCCTTCGGCAGGAATTCGTGCAGCGGCGGATCAAGCAGGCGGATCGTCACGGGCAGTCCGTGCATGATCTCGAAGAGCTGGCGAAAATCGTCGCGCTGCATTGGCAGGATTTTCGTCAGCGCGGCACGGCGGCCCTTCTCGTCGTCGGCAACGATCATCTGACGCACGGCGACGATGCGATCTTCCTCGAAGAACATGTGCTCGGTGCGGCAAAGGCCGATGCCTTCCGCGCCGAACTTGCGCGCGGTCTCCGCATCATGCGGGGTTTCGGCATTGGTGCGTACTTCCATGCGGCGGTGCTTGTCGGCCCATTTCATCAGCGTCGCGAAATCGCCGGAGAGTTCCGGCTGAAGCGTCGGAATGCGGCCCTTGATGACCTGGCCGGTGGAGCCATCCACCGTGATGACATCGCCCTTGCCCAGCGACACGCCCGCCACCGTCATCGTCTCCGCCTTGTAGTCGATGCGGATCGAACCGGCGCCGGAGACGCAAGGACGGCCCATGCCGCGCGCAACCACAGCCGCATGGCTCGTCATGCCGCCGCGCGTCGTCAGGATCGCGACGGCGGAATGCATGCCGTTGATGTCTTCCGGGCTCGTCTCGACGCGCACCAGCACGACATCCTTGCCCGCCTGACGCATGGCGGCGGCTTCGTCGGAATTGAAGACGATCTCGCCCGATGCCGCGCCGGGTGAGGCGGGCAGGCCCGTCGCGATCACGTCGCGCGGCGCTTCCGGATCGAGTGTCGGGTGCAGCAACTGGTCGAGCGATGCCGGATCGACACGGCCGATCGCGGTCTCTTCGGAGATCAGCCCTTCGGCCACCATGTCGACGGCGATCTTCAGCGCGGCCTTCGCCGTGCGTTTGCCGGCGCGCGTCTGGAGCATCCAGAGCTTGCCTTCCTGCACGGTGAACTCGACATCCTGCATGTCGGTGTAGTGGCGCTCCAGCCGGTCGAAGGTCGCGGCGAGTTCCGCGAATGCGTCGGGCATCAGTTCTTCCATCGAGGGCTTCTTGTCGTTGCCTTCGATGCGCGCCTTCTTGGTCAGGCTTTGCGGCGTGCGAATGCCCGCCACCACGTCCTCGCCCTGCGCATTCACGAGGAACTCGCCGTAATAGGCTTTCTCGCCGGTCGAGGGGTTTCGCGTGAAGGCAACGCCCGTTGCCGATGTATCGCCCATATTGCCGAAGACCATGGCCTGCACATTGACGGCCGTGCCCCAGCTTTCGGGAATATTGTGCAGGCGGCGATATGTTTCCGCGCGGCGGTTCCGCCAGGAGCCGAAGACGGCGCCGATTGCGCCCCATATCTGCTCGTTCACATCCTGCGGGAAGGGCTTGCCCAGTTCTTCTTCGACGCGCTCCTTGTAGCGTCCGATCAATTCCTTCCAGTCATCGGCGGAAAGCTCGGTGTCGAGCGCATATTCCTGCTCTTCCTTGAAATATTCCAGCAGCTCTTCGAAATTGTGGTGATCGACGCCGAGCACCACATCCGAATACATCTGGATGAAGCGGCGATAGCTGTCATAGGCGAAGCGTTCGTCGCCCGCGCGCTTTGCAAGGCCCGCCGTCGTCTCGTCATTGAGGCCGAGGTTCAGCACCGTATCCATCATGCCGGGCATGGAGGTGCGCGCGCCGGAGCGCACGGAAACAAGCAGCGGGTTTTCCGGGTCGCCGAATGTCATGCCCACGGTCTTGCCGATCTGGGCGAGCGCGGCCTCAACCTGTTCCTTCAGCCCTTCGGGAAATTGGCGGTCATTGGCATAAAAGGCGGTGCAGACTTCGGTGGTTACCGTAAAGCCGGGCGGCACCGGCAGACCGATATTCGACATCTCGGCGAGGTTCGCGCCCTTGCCGCCGAGAAGGTCGCGCATCGCGGCCGCGCCTTCCGCCTTGCCGTCACCGAAGGAATAGACCCACTTTTTTTCAGCCATTGCACTTGCCTTTGTTGAGGCGAACAGGAGAACGGCCGGGGTTATCCCTCGACCTTCGAAAAATCGGCGACCTCGTGGAGGCCTGCGCGGATTTGCGCCAGAAGTTTCAGCCGGTTTGCGCGAACATCTGCGTCATCTGCGTTCACGGTCACCTTGTCGAAAAAGGCGTCGACGGGCGCGCGGAGCGAAGCCAGCGCGGACATGGCGGCGGCGAAGTCTTCCCTTGCGACGGCGGCTTTCGCCTCCTTCGTCGCGGTGGCTATAGCGTCGCCCAGCGCCTTCTCCTCGTCCTGCGCGAAGAGCGAAGCGTCCGGCGCGGCGTCGAACGCCCCCTCGCCGTCCTTCTTCTCTTCGATCCGCAGAATATTCGTCGCACGCTTGTAGCCGGCAAGCAGGTTCGCGCCGTCTTCCGTCGACAGGAAGTCGGAGAGCGCCTCGACGCGCTTCACGATCTGCTGTAGGTCCCTGCTGTTCCGCATACCGGGAATTTGCGTATCCGCCGTTGATCCCATCAGGAAAACGGCATCCACGAGGTCGAATCTATTACCCATGTCACGAAGGCGAACTTTCAAACGATCGCCAAAAAAATCGAGCAGATCAAACGCAGTTATTGCCCAATCTCTTTGTTTGAACAAATCTCCATGCTCGATGAGAACCTTGGTCAAATCAATTCGGAGATTGCCTTCCAGCACGATACGGATGATGCCGAGCGCGGCTCTGCGCAACGCATAAGGATCCTTCGAGCCCGTGGGCTTCTCGTCGATGGACCAAAAACCCGCCAGCGTGTCGATCTTGTCCGCAAGCGCAACAACCTTGCCGAGCGCGCTCGCGGGCACGTCATCGGTCGGGCCGACGGGCGAATAATGTTCGGCAATCGCATCCGCGATGTCGTCGCCGAGGCCATCGTTCCGCGCGTAGTAAGCACCCATCAGGCCCTGCAATTCCGGGAACTCGCCAACCATGCCGGTGGTGAGGTCCGCCTTGGCGAGTTCGCCCGCGAGTTGCGCCTTTTCCGCGTCCGCGCCCGGCACGAAAGCCGCCAGTTCCCGCGCGAGCTTGCCAATACGCATCGCCTTGTCATGCACCGTGCCCAGCTTCGCGTGGAAGACGACTTCCTTGAGCTTCGGCAGGCGGCTCGTCAGCGTGTGCTTGCGGTCCTGATCCCAGAGGAAGCGCGCATCGGCAAAGCGGGCGCGCAGCACGCGCTCATTGCCGTTCACGATCGCCTTGCCGCCATCTTCCGCTTCGAGGTTCGCCACCACGATGAAGCGCGGCGCGAGGTTCCCGCGCCCGTCGAGACAGGCAAAATATTTCTGGTTCGCGCGCATGGTGCTGGTCAGCACTTCCTGCGGCACGGACATGAACTCGTCGTCGATGGCACCCATCAGCGGCACCGGCCATTCGACGAGCCCGGCCACCTCATGCAGCAGCGCGTCATCTTCCTTGAGCGTCAGCCCTTCCGCCGATGCCAGCGCCTTCGCGCCTTCATGGATGAAGTTTGCGCGCTTCTCGGGATCGAGAACGACCTTCGCCTCGAAAAGCTTCATGTCGTAATCGGTGTAGTCCTTCACCGCGAATTCAGCGCCGCTCATGAAGCGGTGGCCGCGCGTGGTATTGCCTGACTTGATGCCGTCGACCTCGAAGGGAACGACTTCACCGCCGAGAATGCAGAGGATCGAATGAAGCGGGCGCACCCAGCGCAGCGTGCCCCTGCCCCAGCGCATCGACTTCGGCCAGGGGAAGGCGCGGATCGTGGCGGGCACGATCTCGGCAATCACATCCGCCGTCGCGCGGCCTTTTTTCTCCGTCACCGCGACATAGAAGGCGCCCTTCTTGTCTTCCTGCACTGTCGCTTCGTCGATGGACGACAAGCCCGCCGCGCGGAGGAAACCTTCAATGGCCCTTTCGGGCGCGCCGACCTTGGGGCCCTTGCGCTCTTCCTTCACATCCGGCGTCTTTTCCGGCAGATCGTCGATCACGAGGGCGAGACGGCGCGGCGTCGTATAGGCGCGCGCGTTCTTTCCCTCGACGCCGGCCTGCTTCAGCGCATCGGTGACGAGACGCACAAGGTCTTCGCCGGCGCGCTTCTGCATCCGTGCGGGGATTTCTTCCGAGAAAAGTTCGAGAAGCAGCTCGCTCATTCCGCGCCCCCGGCCGGCGTCTTCAGCCATGCCTCGGCGCAGGCCTTGGCCAGCGTGCGGACGCGGCCGATATAGGCCTGACGTTCGGTGACCGAGATCACGCCGCGCGCATCGAGCAGATTGAAATTGTGGGAGGCCTTGATGACCTGATCGTAAGCGGGCAGCGGCAGCGGCTTCTCGCGGTCGAGCAGCGCCGCGCATTCCTTTTCCGCGTCCTCGAAATGGCGGAACAGCATTTCCGTGTTCGCCGCCTCGAAGTTATGCGCGGAATATTCGACTTCGGCCTGATGGAAGACGTCGCCATAGGTGACGCGGTCTTCGCCCTCGGCGCCGTTGAAGTCCAGCTCATAGCCGTTGTCGACGCCCTGGATATACATGGCGAGACGCTCAAGCCCGTAGGTCAGCTCGCCGGAGACGGGCGAGCAGTCAAAACCGCCGACCTGCTGAAAATAGGTGAACTGCGAGACTTCCATGCCGTCGCACCAGACTTCCCAGCCGAGCCCCCATGCGCCGAGCGTCGGGCTCTCCCAGTCATCCTCCACAAAGCGGATGTCATGGTTCGCGGCGTCGATGCCGAGTTCCTTCAGGCTTTCGAGATAAAGCTCCTGAAGATTGTCCGGGTTCGGCTTCAGGATCACCTGAAACTGGTAGTAATGCTGAAAGCGGTTGGGGTTCTCGCCATAGCGCCCGTCGGTCGGGCGGCGCGAGGGCTGCACATAGGCTGCTTTCCAGTGCTTCGGGCCCAGCGCGCGCAAGGTCGTCGCCGGATGAAAGGTGCCCGCCCCCATCGCCATGTCATAAGGCTGCAGGATCACGCAGCCCTGCCGCGCCCAATAAGCCTGCAATTTCAGGATCAGGGACTGGAACGAATTGTCGTGCTTCGCCGTCATGTGAGGAGGCGCTTTCAAGCGAAATCGGCCAGCGGAATCGGAGCCCTTGGGCGCATGCCTCGGACGGGCGCAACCTAGCCGCCGCTCCGGGGAGGGTCAAGTTGAAGGCTGGCAAGGCAAGCCAGGAATGAAAAGGGCAGCAGGCAACCGGATCATGACTGCCGTAAGCGAATCGGTTCTCTTCGCGCCCCGCCTCAGCGGTCGCGGCGGCTGTGCTCCGGCACATAGATGCCGTCGCCGCTGTCACGTAGCGTACCAAGGTCAAGCGGTTCCACGTGCGAGCGGCTCCGGGCGCGCGCAAAAGCTTCGCGCTGGCGCTCCGCCGTGCGGGCAAGCGCGGTATAGGCCGCATAGCAGACCGCGATCAAAACGGCTGCAAAGACGATCTTCGTCATGTCATCGTCCTTTCGAATTGCCGAACCCGATGGAGCCCGGCCAGGAAAATTCTATTAAAGTCCAAAACGGCTCCAAAGGGAACGTTTCTCCGCTGCGGCGATCAGTCCCTCTGCGAAATCAGCTCCGAAATCGGACCCGAATCTCTCGAATCCGCCCTTTGCGCGGGTAAAGCCCATGCCGCCGACCGGCCGCCACCAGGGCGTGCGCTGGGTCACGAGCTTCAACTTCACTTCCTTGCCGAAAAGGTCGCGCATCTTGGCGCGCAGATCCGTAATGCCGTCGATGAGGCCGCGCTCCAGCGCGCCGGGCCCCGCCCAGAACTCGCCGGAGAAGATTGCCGGGTCGTCCGCTTTCAGCCGCTCGCCCCGCGCATCGCGCACGAGCTTCTTGAAGTATTCATGGACATCCTTCTGAAGCGCCACAAGGCGTTTCACATCGTCTTCCTTTTCCGGCTGGAAGGGATCGAGCATGGCCTTGCTCTCGCCTGCCGTATGAACGCGGCGTTCCACACCAAGCTTTTCGATCAGCCCGGTGAAGCCGAAGCCCGCCGAGACGACGCCTATGGAACCGACGATCGAGCTTTCATCCGCGTAGATCTCGTCGGCCGCACAGGCGATCATGTATCCGCCCGATGCCGCCACGTCTTCAGCGAAGGCATAGACCGGCAGTTCCTTTTCCTCCGCCAGCGCGCGAATGCGCTTGTAGATGAGCGAGGACTGCACGGGCGAACCGCCCGGCGAATTGATGATGAGCGCCACCGCCTTCACGCCCCTGAGCGAGAAGGCCGCTTCGAGCGGGCCTGCGACGCTGGCGAGGTTGAGCCCGCCGCGCAAGGGCTGCGAGGGGCCGATGGTGCCCGAGAGCCGCACCACGGCGACGACGGGTTTCGGCTCCCAGCCGGGAACGATGTGTTTACGGAGGGGGGCGGGAAGGAAAGGCGCGATGCGTTTTTTCATGACACCTTAGATAGGGAGAAGGCGGCCTCCCGGCAAGCCGGACTGCACAGAGTTCTCAGGCGGGCTGGTCAAGCAGCAGCGCCTCCCCCCGGCGGAGCAGCGCTTCCGTGCGCTCGGTGAAGCGCCCGTCGCGGCCATGAAGCACGAGGCCCGGGCGGAGCGTGAGCGGCGCGCGCGAGCCGCGCTGACCGCGCACGATGACGCGCGAGGCGGCCTTGCCCGCCGCAGGCCAGAGGGGAAAGACCTCGATGCCCCCCAGATGCCCCGTCATGGAGGCAAGAAGGTCGCCCAGCGCTTCCGCCCGGTGGATGAAGGTCACCGTGCCCTTGGCCCGGGCCATCACGCAGGCAAAGCGCACCCAGTCGTCGAGATCGGAGCCGAGCGTCAGATGCGCCTGTGCCTTGCTCGCATTGGGAGAGGCGGGGCTTGCCGCCGGGTCGTGGAAGGGCGGATTGGCAAAAACGTGATGCCAACTATTGGGTTCGAGGCCCATCGCCGCGAGGTCGCGCACGGGATGTCCGATATCGCCCTCGGCGACGGATACCCGCTCGCCAAGCCCGTTGCGGGTGATGTTCGCGGTGGCGAGCCGCACCAGTTCCGGCTGCAATTCGATTCCCGCCACCTCAAGCCCGCTCACACGGGAGGCAAGGCAGAGACTGGCCACACCGACGCCCGCGCCCGCCTCCAGCGCCCGCTCGCCCTCCCGGGCGGGCACGGCGGCTGCCAGCAGCACAGCATCCAGCCCCGCCCTGTAGCCCTTGGCCGGCTGCAGGATTTTCAGCCTGCCGTCCAGAAAGCCGTCATCGGTGGTTTCTTCGCCGGTCGCAGCGCCACTCATTGGAATTCACTCCTTTCGGGGGATTCACTCTCTCTCGGGGTTCAGCTCTCCTTGGCGTCGTCGAGAATCTTTTGTGCACTACCGAACTCTTCGTCGGCAACCATGATACGCCTCGGCAGGATACCCAACGAGCCTTCCACGATGCTGGTATGGCTGTCCAATTCGAAGGGTTCGATGCCTTCTTCCCGCAGCCTGTGCTTCAGATAGGAAATGAAAACGGGATCGTTGGTGCGAATCAGCTCTTTCACGCGCAATTTTTCTCCTTTTGTGTCCTGCCTGCCGCTGGACCAGCTGCGACATATGGCCTGCCACCCTTGCCGCCTCCCGAACCCCAACCTATGCTCAGTCATGACGGCAGGATAACACAAGCCGTATGTGGAAAATTCGGGATTCCAGACGGAAGTCCGGCCTCAGTTCAGGAGTGATGTGTGGGCGTTGTTATTCCCCTGGAGGAAGATCCCGGTCGCGGTCAGAATGCGGTAACACAGCTTCAGGCGCTGGTTGCCGATGAAATGGAGACCGTGAATGAGTTCATCCGTGAGCGGATGGCCTCCGAAGTACCTATGGTTCCCGAGCTCGCAAGCCATCTCATCAATTCCGGTGGCAAGCGCCTGCGGCCCATGCTCACCATCGCCGCCTCGCGCATGTGCGGCTATGAGGGCAAGGACCACATCAAGCTCGCAGCCACCGTCGAGTTTCTGCACACGGCAACCCTCCTCCATGACGACGTGGTGGACGAGAGCAACATGCGCCGCGGCAAGAAAACCGCGCGCACTATCTGGGGCAATCAGGCAAGCGTGCTCGTCGGGGATTTTCTGCTCGGCCGCGCCTTCAAGCTGATGGTCGAGACGAAATCGCTTCGCGCCCTCGAAATCATTGCCGATGCCGCCTCCATCATCGCCGAGGGCGAGGTGATGCAGCTTGCCGCCGCAAAGGATACCGGCACGACCGAAGACGCCTATATGCGCGTCATTTCAGCCAAGACCGCCGCGCTCTTTGCTGCCGCGACCGAAATCGGCGCCGTCATTTCCGGGCGCGATGGCGGCGAGGCCGCTGCGCTTGAATCCTATGGCCGCAATCTCGGCATCGCCTTCCAGCTCGTCGACGATGCGCTCGACTATGGCGGACGCGCCGCCTCGCTTGGAAAGAATACCGGCGACGATTTCCGCGAAGGAAAGATCACGCTGCCCGTCGTCCTCGCCTTCCGGCGCGGTTCGGCGGAAGAACGCGCCTTCTGGCAACGCACGCTGCAAGAGGGCAACCGGCACGACGGCGATCTCGAAAAGGCGGTCGAACTGATGAACAGCCATTCCGCGCTGGACGACACGATCCTGCGCGCGAAGCACTATGGCGCCATCGCCATCGACGCGCTCGCAATCTTTCCCGAGAGTTCCTACCGAGATGCGCTTACCGCGCTCGTCGAATTCTGCATCAACCGCAATCATTGATCCCCCGCCCCTCGCGGGGGTGAAGGTCAGACCGCCTCGCCCGCCGCGACCCACCAATCGGGATGGGCGGCGGCGATGATATGCGCGGCTTCTTCGGCCGCCTCCCCGGATGGATAAAGCCCGAAGCAGGTCGCGCCGGAGCCGGACATGCGCGCGAGCAGGCAATCCACCGTCCCTGCGATTGCCTTTCGCACCTCGCCAATACGCGACGCGATTCTGATCGCCGGCGTTTCAAGGCCGTTTCCCTCTTCCCTCGCCCAGCGCACAACATCATCAAGGCTTGCGAAAGCAGGCAGTGGCGGCGCGGCGGGCGCCTCGGACAGGAGCGGCGCCTCCAGTTCGCGGAAGACGGCCGAGGTGTGCAGGACAAAGCGCGGATTGACCAGCACGAACCATGAGCGTGGCAAAGGCAGGGGGACGATCTTCTCCCCGATACCCCACATCAGCGCCGATGATGAAGAAAGGCAGACCGGCACATCCGCGCCGAGCGAGGCGGCAAGCGCGACCAGCGCTGTCTCGCCTGGGTTCACGTTCCACAGACGTATCAGCGCGCGCAGGGCCGCCGCCGCATCGGCAGAGCCGCCACCGATGCCGGAGGCGACCGGCAGGTTTTTTT
>CXWF01062593.1_pt1 | contig 30391 bp, 33 predicted proteins | sample 468421 | NCBI WGS metagenome assembly CXWF01 (sample SAMEA2620812, study PRJEB7988) | marine metagenome | biome: marine biome (ENVO:00000447); feature: surface water layer (ENVO:00002042); material: "saline water (ENVO:00002010), including plankton (ENVO:xxxxxxxx)" | depth 5 m
CGTGCCGCACGCGATGGGGATGCGCACCATTCATGTGGCGGACGCACCCGTGACGGCGGATCACATTCACCACCACACCGATGACCTGACGGACTTTCTGTCGCATTTCGCGGGCTTGGCGCAGCCCGGGCCGGAGCGTAGTTACTGACCATGGAACGGCGCGAGGCGGATATTTTCATCTCCGGCGGCGGCATCGCCGGGCAGGTGGCGGCGGCGACCTTCGCCGCGCGGGGGTTTTCGGTTGTGATGGCCGACCCAGTGCCACCGGTCACCGAAGCCGATCTCGACGGCTCCGACCTGCGCTCCACCGCCTTCCTGCAACCGGCCCGCGACCTGTTCGAGGCCTGCGGGTTGTGGTCCCTGCTGGAGCCGCATTCGCGCCCGCTCGACCACCTGGCCGTCATCGACACCATCGGCTGGCCCCCTGTCGAGCGCGAGCGGCGAGTCTTCGCCTCGGCCGACGTGTCGGGCGAACCCTTCGGCTGGAACCTGATGAACTGGCTCGTGCGGCGCGAGCTATGGCGCTACCTTCAGGACGCGCCGGGGATCACCATGCTTTACGGCACGGGGTTCAAGAGCCTCGTGAACCGGACGAGCGAGGTGATTGTGGGGCTGACCGACGGCTCGTCGGTGCGTGCGAAGCTCGCCGTGGCGGCGGATGGCAAGCTCTCTCCCCTGCGTGAGGCTGCCGGGATCGGCGTGTCGACCACGCGCTACGGTCAAAAGTCGCTCGCCTTCACGGTGACGCACGACCTGCCGCATGAGAATATCTCGACCGAGATCTACAACGAAGGCGGGCCGTTCACGATCGTCCCCCTGCCCGATATCGACAACCGCCCGGCCTCCGCCATCGTCTGGATGAACAAGGGGCCGCGCTCGGTCGAGCTGATGGAGATGGAGGTGGACGCCTTCGAGCAGGTCATGTTCGAACGCTCCACGGGCCTCCTGGGCTGGATGACGCTCCAGGGCCGCCGGTCGATCTGGCCGATCCTGACGCAAACCGCAGACCGGCTGGCCGAGGGGCGCGTCGCGGTGGTGGCGGAGGCGGCCCACGCCCTGCCGCCCATCGGCGCGCAGGGGCTGAACACGTCGCTCAACGACATAGCGGAACTGCTGGACCTTGCCTGCCAGCACCCAGAGGATCCCGGCGCGCCCGAAGTGCTGCGCCGGTATGCGGAAGCCCGCGAGCCCGACATTGCCCGGCGCGCGCGCGTCATCGACCTGTTCAATCGCGTGGCCGGGTCTGGTGACGCGGGCGTGCAGGCCGTGCGTCTTCTGGGGCTTCGCGCGGTTCACGATATCGCACCAGTGCGGCGCGGCGTGATGCGGGCAGGGCTTGGCCCGACCTGACTGCGGCGCCCTGTCGCGCGGTATTCACATATCTTCGATGCGAATTATCTCTGCACCGGGCACAGAGCCCGGAGCCAGGAGAGACGCATGACCCATTCCGATCCCGCCACCGACCGCAAACACGCGATGGTCGGCTTTCTCATCGCCGCGCTGATCGTGGCCGTGCTCGCCGTAGCACTGCTCTTGTTCGGCCTGCCGGGCGTCGGGCTCGTGATGGTCGCGGCGACGCCCATCCTTTTCGTGGTGCTGGTCCTGCTGTCCATCGGCCGCTAGGGAACCGGACCGCATTCATGGGGGTTCGATAGAAAAGGAGAGCCCCAATGAACCAACAGGATCACAAGTCAAAAGCCGCCGCCGTGCCACAGGAGCAACAGGCTCAGATCGGCCTGCTGCTCGCCTCGCTCGTCGTCGTTTTCGCCATGATCGGCATCGTGCTTGCCGGCATGTCCGGCGTCGTCTTCGTTACCGAGCTTGTTCTGGCCTTCGTCGCCGGATACCTGCTGCGCGGCGCGCGACGCTAGACGACCGCGTCCAGCGCAGCTTCAAGCCGGGCGACCGAGGCATCGACGTCATAGAGCTTGTCGAGGCCGAAGAGGCCAAGACGGAAACTCTTGTAGTCGTCGCCCTCGCCCACCATCAGCGGGACGCCCGCGGCGATCTGCACGCCTTCGCCCATGAACGCCTTGCCGGTCTGGAACTCGGGATTGTCGGTGTAGACCACGACCACGCCCGGCGCCTCGAAGCCCGGTGCCGCGACGGATTTGAAGCCCCGTTCCGCCAGTGCCGCGCGCACCCGCCGTCCTTGTTCCCACTGCGCCTCTTTCACCTTCTCAAGCCCGTAGTCGCGGGTCTCATGCATCGCATCGCGGAAGGCCCGCAGGGCATCCGTCGGCATCGTCGCGTGATAGGCATGACCGCCGTTGGTATAGGCCTCCATGATTGCGATCCATTTTCCAAGGTCGATGGCGAAGCTCGTGGACTTGGCGGCTTTCGCGGCCTCAAGCGCCGCCTCGCTCATCATCACCAGCCCGGCGGAGGGCTGGGCCGACCAGCCCTTCTGCGGGGCCGAGATCAGAACGTCGACGCCCAGCGCCTTCATATCCGCCCAGATCGTGCCCGAGGCGATGCAGTCGAGTACGAAAAGCCCGCCGGCCTCATGGACCGCGTCGGTCACGGCGCGGATGTAGTCGTCCGGCAGGATGATGCCCGACGAGGTTTCGACATGCGGAGCGAAAACGACGTCCGGCTTTTCCTCGGCGATCTTCGCGACAACCTCGTCCAGCGGACAGGGGGCAAAGGGTGCCTGCGGGTCGTTGCCGGTGCGCCGGGCCATCATCACGGTCTCTTCGCCGGGGATCGTCCCCATCTCGAAGATCTGGCTCCAGCGGTAGGAGAAGAAGCCGTTGCGGATCACCATCGCGCGCTTGCCGGTGGCGAACTGGCGCGCGACCGCCTCCATCGCGTAGGTGCCACCGCCTGGAACAACGGCCACCGCGTCGGCCTTGTAGACCTCGCACAGCCCCGCCGAGATGTCGCGCATCACCTGCTGGAACGCGCCGGACATGTGGTTGAGCGAGCGGTCGGTGAAGACGACCGAGAATTCAAGCAAGCCGTCGGGATCGATGTCGTTGCGCAGCGCCATGGGGGCCTCCGTTGTTCGGGTTCTCCCGGGAAATAGCGGGTTTCACGGCCGGAATGCGAGCGGTTTTTCAGCGGCAGTAAGACCCGGAGCGGTAGCGCGCTGTATCGAAATGAAAGTGGTTCTTGTGGAACCGGTCCGATTTGGGGCCCAGCACCGTCCCGAAGGGACCACAGGCCACCCGGTGGAGTTGCTGCATCAGCGACCCGTGCTGCGGGTCGTTCCAGTGGTCCAGCACTGTCAGCTCAACGCCGTTGGCCAGCGTGAAGCCCCCCACGTCGACCGCGTGGCCCCGCCCATGCTCGCTGATCTTTGCGCCGCGCTGATTGTTGCGGGTCCGGCAGGCGTAGCTCGCGAAGATCGTGACTTCCTGCACGCCTCCGCCCAGACGCTTGGTCAGCGGGACAAGCGCCTGACCCACCCAGGCATTGAAGACGACCGCCGTCTGGCAATCCACGGTGATGGGCTGGCTCAGCGCCACGCCAGAGACCGATGTCACCTTGACCGGCTCGGACACGCCGCAGCCGTTGACCCGCCCGGGGATGGACTGAAGCTTCACGCCCTTGATCTCGGGCCTTCCGCAGACTGACCCTGCGCGGGTGACGCGCCGCGCGTCGTCGCCTGACTGCGCCATCCCGGTGCGCTGGACGGTATTGCGCCGCACGAGGTTCTGGGGCCTGGGTTTCGGGACGAGTGATCGGGCGACGGCGAGCCGCGTGTAGCTCCCGGTCCCCGCCGCCGTCATCTGCTGCACCTGCGTATTCGCACCGGGGCGCGGGCGTGGCTTCAGGATGTTGTTCACGAGGTTCGCGATGGGGTCGTTCACCACCGCCGGAGCCTGCTGCGCGGCCTGCCCGCCGGGACGTGGCTTGGGAATGAGCGAGCGGGTCGGTGCCTCGGCGGCCAGCGTCGTGGCGAAGAGCGCCGCGATGAGCCCCGTGCCTATCGCGACCGCCGCCCTCATTCGGTCTTCACCCGCCCGAAGTCCGGCGCGTCGGTGTCCTGCCCGGCCTCGATGATGCCCCGCCGGATCGCCCGCGTATGTGTGAAATAGTCAAACAAAAGGTCCCCATCCCCGGTGCGGATGGCCCTCTGAAGTGCGAAAAGTTCTTCCGTGAAGCGGCCGAGGATTTCCAGCGTCGCATCCTTGTTCGTGAGGAATACGTCGCGCCACATGGTCGGGTCCGAGGCCGCGATACGGGTGAAATCGCGAAAACCTGCGGCGGAATACTTGATGACCTCGCTGTCCGTCACGCGGCGCAGGTCGTCGGCCACGCCCACCATCGTATAGGCAATGAGGTGCGGGGTGTGGGACGTGACGGCGAGGACAAGGTCGTGGTGATCCGCGTCCATCTCTTCCGTATAGGCCCCCATGCCGCGCCAGAGCGCCGCGAGCCGGTCGACGGCGTCCCGGTCCGATCCTTCGGCGGGCACGATCAGCGTGAAGCGGTTGTCGAAGAGCGCAGCGAAACCGGAGCGCGGGCCGGAATGCTCGGTGCCGGCGAGCGGGTGGGCCGGGACAAAATGCACGCCCTCCGGGACATACGGCCCCACCGCGTCGATCACCGCGCGTTTGACCGAGCCGACGTCGCTCACCGTCGCGCCGGGGGCAAGGTGGGGGGCGATCTCTTCGGCCACCGCGCCCATCACGCCAACGGGGACGCAGAGCACGACGAGGTCGGCCCCCGCGACCGCTTCCGCCGGGGTGTCGACCACGCGATCCACCAGACCGATCTCACGGGCCACGTCGCGCGTCTCGGGCGAGCGCGCGGTTCCCACGATCTCGCCCACGAGCCCGCCGCGCCGCATCGCATGCGCCATCGACCCCGCGATGAGGCCGAGGCCGATCAGCGCGACACGGTCGTAGAGCGGCGCGTCATCCGGCATCGGCAACGCTCCCTTTGAAAGCGCCGATCAGGTGCGCGACCCGGCGGCAGGACGGCTCGTCCCCCACCGTGATCCGCAGGCAGTGGGGCAGCTTGTAGCCCGACACCCGACGCACGATGATCCCGTTGGCCTTGAGGTAATTGTCCACCGCCTCGGCTTCGTTCTCATCGGTGAATCGCGCCAGCACGAAGTTGGCGCAGGAGGTGTCCGAGGGCACGCCATGCTCCGCCAACGCCTCGGCCATCCAGGCGCGCAGGCGGGCGTTCTCCGTACGACACTTTTCGACATGCGCCCGGTCGCGCACGGCGGCCTCGGCCACGGCGAGCTGCGTGGTGGAGAGGTTGAAGGGGCCGCGGATGCGGTTGAGCACGTCGACAACCTCCCGCTGGGCATAGCCCCAGCCGATGCGCAGGCCGCCCAGACCGTAGATTTTCGAGAACGTCCGCGTCATCACGACGTTCGGGTGCCTGTCGACAAGCGAGGCACCGCCATCGAAGCCCTCGACATATTCGGCATAGGCGCCGTCCAGCACCAGCACGACATTGCCCGGCAGTTCACGCGCCAGGCGCGCGAGCTCCTTCTGCCCGACCATCGTGCCGGTCGGATTGGCCGGGTTCGCGATAAACACCACCTTGGTCTTGCCGGTCACGGCCCGCAGGATCGCGTCCACGTCCACCACGCGCTCGCGCTCGGGCACCTCGACGGGAGTCGCGCCCGCGGCCCGGGCCGAGATCTTGTACATGGAAAATCCATGCTCGGTGTAGATCACCTCGTCACGCGGGCCAGCATAGGCCTGACAGATGAAGTTGATGATCTCGTCCGACCCGACGCCGCAGATGATCCGCTCGGGGTCGAGCCCGTGGACCTCGCCGATGGCGAAGCGCAGGGACTGATGGTCCGTGTTCGGATACCGGTTCAGGGAATGGCCCGCGCGCACATAGGCCTCGGTCGCCTTCTCGGACGGGCCGAGCGGGTTCTCGTTCGAGCTGAGCTTCACGACGTTATCGATGCCATCCACTTTGGAGGCGCCGGACTCGTAAAGCCTGATGTCCATGATGCCGGGCTGCGGCTTGGGCAATTTGGTCATTTTCATCCCCGGAGTTGAGCCCCCGTCTTAACGGTCATGGGGCCACAGGGCTAGAACAAACCGTAACCATCGGGGGGGCGCAAGTGCCTGAAACCACGATGCCACATTGTCCGTTCGGCGGGGTTTTTTGTCGGACCGGCGGAGGACGGACGGCCGCCCGCGCGGCACTCTGTCCAGATCACACCACCACCATAACGGAGACACACCATGATGATCGTGCATGTCGATTTCGACGTCGATCCGGCGGAGCGGACCCACGCGCTCGCCGTGCTCGAGATGGAGGTCGGAGAGGTCCGCGCCCTGCCCGGCTGCCGTCACTTCGCACCCTATGCCGACCCCGCCCTGCCCGGCCGCGTCAGCATCGTTCACGAATGGGAGGATGAAGCGGCCCTCGCGACCTATCTCGCCTCCACCGCCTTCGCCCGTTCGGGCGAGGCGCTGCGCCCGATCATGACCGGCCCGCCCTCGTCGCGCCGGTTCCGGGCCGAAATGATTGAAGAGGTCGCCTGAACCGCTAGCATCGAGCGATGAGCCAGCGCCCCGCCTTCTGTCATACCGGCGAATACCCGGCCGCGCCCGAACAGGTGTTCCGGATGCCCCGGCATTACCTGCTCTATGCGACCTCTGGCACCATGCGGTTGGTCGCCGGTGGCCGGGCCTGGACCCTCCCACCGGCGCGGGCGGCGCTCATCGCCGCGGATGAACCGATCCGCGTCACGCTGGCCCGGCCGCTCACTGCCTGTTCGGCCCTGTTCGACCCGGCGCATTACCCGGCCCCGCCCGACCCGCTTTCGGTGTTCGAAATGTCACCGCTCGCGCGCGAACTGGTGTGCGCCTGTGCAGGCTGGGGGGATGACGCAGCACCCCTGCCCAACCATGCGGCGACGCTCTTCGCCGCGCTCCAGTCGGAAACATGGCGGCTCGCCGCGACCCCGACAGCGATGCAGATGCCGGTCGCCCGGACCGATGCCGTGGCCCGCGCGCTGGAGCTGTCGGAGGCGGACATGGCCGGCACACCGCGCTTCGACGCAATTGCCGCAGCGGTCGGCCTGACCCCACGCACGCTCGCCCGCCGGTTCGACGCGGAACTCGGGATGACGTGGCGCATGGCTCTGCGCCGCCTGAGGATCATCCGCGCCGCCGAGATGCTGGCAGTAGCCGGCCCCGGCGTCACCGAGGTCGCCTTCGCCGTCGGCTACAACGCGCTATCGGCCTTCAACGCCGCGTTCAAGGATGTGACGGGACTGACCCCCACCGCCTTCCGGGCCTCTTGCGCGGGCGCAACTCAGCCGGTCTTGACCGTCGGGGCGCCCGTGGACATGTCGGTGCCCAGATAGGGCTGGCCCGACTGCTTCCAGTTGGCAAAACCGCCGTCGAGATGGGCCATCTTCTCGAATTTCTTGGACAGGCAGATTTCGGCAGCCTTGCGCGAGCGCATGCCGGAGCCGCAATAGAGCACGACGTGCTTACCCAGTCCGGCCGGCAACGCCTTTTTCGAGATGTGGCTCATGGGCGCGAGAAGCGCGTCTTCGATACTCTCGAACATGAACTCCGCCGGTGTGCGCACGTCTATCAGAACGATGGTCTCGTCCTTCAGCCCCTGCGCGACTTCCTCGGGCGTCCAGGTTTCGAGTGTCTTGCCGTTGATCTCTTCGGTTTTCATTTTGCGCTCCTGTGTATGCGTTTGAACGCATCTAGGCACCGGCGCGCCTCAGAAAAAGACCCAATCAAATTTTTGAATGTGTTGTGCGGTCGCCGGTTCAGTGCGGCAACGTGACGACCACGGCTCCGCGCCTGGTCGCGACGATCGTATGTTCGTACTGCACGCAGGGCGCAGCCGGTTCACTGTAAAGCGTCCAGCCGTCGTGGCCCTGTTCGGCCCAGTGGCCACCGCGCGAAAGGAACGGCTCGACCGTCAGGACGAGGCCGTTGTCGATCCGGCGGCGGTCGCCGCGCTTGGGCCATGTGGCGACTTCTTCGGGGTATTCATGAAGCGAACGCCCGACCCCATGGCTCGCCAGATTGCGGATCAGTGTATACCCGCGGTCCGAGGCGAACTTGCCGATGGCCTTGCCGATCCCGGCGATGGGCTTGCCCTCGGACACCTGTGCGATGCCGATCTGCATGGCGCGGTGGCCGTCCTTCATCAGCCGTTCCATGTCGCGCGATTTCGGCGCGACCTGATAGGTGGCGCCAGTGTCCGCGAAGAACCCGTTCTTAGAGGCCGAGACGTCGATGTTCACCAGATCGCCCACCGCGATCACACGGTCGCCGGGGATGCCGTGGGCGATTTCCTCGTTCACGCTGATGCAGGTCGCGCCGGGAAAGTCATAGACCGACTGGGGGGCCGAAACGGCGCCGTGACGGTCGAGGATCGCGCGCCCGATCTCGTCCAGTTCGCGGGTGGTCATCCCCGGCTCGAGCGCGGCGGCCATCGCGCGCATCGTGCGGGCACAGATCGCGCCGATCTCTTTCAGCCCTTCGAGTTCGTCCTGCTGCGTGATCGTCATGTCAGGCGCCCATGCGTTCCAGGACGTTGGCGAAGGCCCAAGGTTCGTTTTCGACAAGTTCTTCCGGGAATTGGCTCTGCCGATCGGTCAGCGGCGTCCAATCCGTGTAATGCGCCTCGACCGGGCCAAGGTAGGGCATCTGCACCTCGAGACAGCGGCGATGATCCATTTCGTCCGTCTCAACGATCCCGGCCTCGGGGTTCTCCAGCGCCCAGACCATCCCTGCGAGCACCGCCGAAGTTACCTGAAGCCCCGTCGCGTTCTGCATCGGCGCAAGGGTCTTGGTCTCGTCGTTCGACAGGCGCGAGCCGAACCACATGGCATTCTTCGCGTGGCCGTAGAGCAGCACGCCCAGCTCGTCGATCCCGTCCACGATCTCATCCACGTCGAGGATGTGATGCACCTCCTGCACCTGCCCCGAGCCGAACATTTCGTGCAAGCTGAGCACCGCATCGTCGCAGGGGTGATAGGCATAGTGGACCGTCGGGCGGAACGCCGGGTCGTCCCCCTCGCCCACGGTGTAATAATCGGCAATGGACACCGCTTCGTTATGCGTGACGAGAAAGCCAAACTGCGGCCCCGGCGTCGGGCACCATGTGCGGATGCGGGTGTTCGCGCCCGGCTGCTCCAGCCAGATCGCGGATTTGCAGCCGGTCTTCTGCCGGTGGCCGTTCGGCGGGAACCAAGGCTCGAAGCTGCCCCAGCCAAGCTCGGCAGGCTGGAAGCCTTCGGCGATGAAGCCCTCGACCGACCATGTGTTGACGAAATGCCCCGGCTGGCGCGGCTCATGGCGCACCTGCGTGTCGCGCTCCGCGATATGAACGCCCTTGACCCCCAGTGTCTGCATGAGGGCAGCCCATTCGCCGCGTGTCTGCGGATCCGCCTCGGCGCCGAAGTCATCCGCCAGCCGCAGAAGCGCGGCCTTCACGAACCAGCTCACCATGCCGGGGTTCGCGCCACAGCAGGACACGGCGGTGGTCCCGCCCGGATTGGCCGCCTTCTCGTCCCGAACCTTCTGGCGCAGCGCATAGTTCGTGCGCGCCGCGTTGTCCTCGGTGGCGAAGTAGAACCCGGCCCAGGGTTCGACCACTGTGTCGATGTAGAGCACGCCATGTTCGCGGCAAAATTTCATCAGGTCGAGCGACGAGGTGTCGACCGACAGGTTCACCACGAACCCCTTGCCGTCCTCGAACAACCCGCCCAACACGTCGCGGTAAGTGTCGGGCGTCAGCGTTTCGGCCATATGCGCGTACCCCGTCGCCTTGGCCGCCGCGCCGTTGACCTCCGCCGGCTCGATGATCGTGAGCTTGTCCGCGTCGAACTGGAAATGCCGTTCGATCAGCGGCAGCGTTCCCTGCCCGATAGAGCCGAAGCCGATCATGATGACGGGGCCGTCAATCGTCGCGTAGACGGGATGGGACATGGGCACGCTCCTTTGGTCCGGGTCGGGGCCCCGTATCGCAAATGCGCGCCAATAGGGGAAGGGTCGGCGCGTCAGGGGGCAAACGGCCGGCGGAACCGGGGTCGGCAATTGCCCGGCGTCATCTTTGAAGCGAATACCCGGATCGAGCCCTGGTTGACCGATGGTGCGGTTGCAGGACCGTCTGCGGCAAAGCCTCAATCCCTGCTGTCAAACTCATTGCGCGCTCGTTTGACATCGGCATGCCGCTCCGCGGCCCATCCGGTCAGCGCCTTCAAGAGCGGCAAGAGCTCGTGACCCATGTCGGTCAGCGTGTAGCGGACGGCGATGGGCGGGCCTGGATCGACGCTCCTCGTGACATACCCGTCGCGTTCGAGGCTTCGCAGGTTCTCCGTCAGGACACGCTGCGTGATATCTCCGATGGTGCGCTTCAGCTCGCCGAAGCGAAGTGTCCCGTCTTCCAGAGACAGCACGATCAACACCTGCCATTTGCCCGTGACCTTCGAAAGGACCTGCCGGACCGGGCAGCCATCCACGTCGGCTTTGGTAAGGGCGGTTACCTTGAGCATACCTGGTTCCCAATTAGTGCGTAATTGATACCTAGTCCGAATTTGATACCAACTGATCCTTCATGAAGCAATGGTTGAAGGAATCATCACATGACCGCTCAAGAACTGGTCCTCGCCGCAGTCGCAGCAATCTTCACTGAATACGATGTAGAGGCCGCAAGTGACCTGCTTGCACCAGACTACGTCCAGCACAACGTCGCCGTGCCGACGGGAGCCGACCCGATCCTGGGCTTCATCCCGGTGCTCGAGGAAAGCGGGATCGAACTGACGACTCATCGTGTCGTCACCGAAGACAACATCGTTGTCCTGCATAACACCTACCACAACGCTCAGGCACTCGGGGCCCAGACCCTCGTCGCTTTCGACGTGTTCCGTGTCGAAGACGGCCAGGTCGTCGAGCACTGGGACAATCTTCAGGAGCCGCCCGCCGAAACCGTATCGGGCCGTTCCATGACGGACGGGCCGACCGAAGTGGTCGATCCTGCGTTGACGGCGGAGAACAAGGCTTTGGTTTCGGGGTTCATCGAGGACGTGCTGCATGGCGCGAACCCGGAGCGGATCACGGACTACATCTCGCCGGGCCTCTATATGCAGCACAACCCGATGGTCGGCGATGGACTCGATGGACTAGGCGCCGCGCTTGCCGCGATGGCTGAAGCGGGACAGCCGATGACCTATTCGGAGACTCACTTCGTGGTCGCGGAAGGAAATTTCGTCTTCGCCGTGTCGGAGGGGGCAATCGGCGAGACTCCGACCGCGTTTTTCGACCTGTTCCGCGTGGATGATGGCAAGATCGTCGAGCATTGGGACACCGTTTCCGAGATACCGGCCGAGATGCCGCACGATAACGGCAAATTCTGATTTCGATGCATCCTTTGTCTGACGACGGGGGATGCAACGCGTCGGCTTTCTCAGGGATCTTGTCCCGCCCAGCCGATCCTCAACCGCAACGCAGCACACCCCGCTCCCTGCGCCAAACGAAAAAGGGCCGCCCAGCCGGGCGGCCCTTTCCGTAATCGTGTCGGCCCAGATCAGTTCTGAGCGTAGAATTCGATGACGAGGTTCGGTTCCATGTGGACCGGGTACGGCACGTCGGACAGGCCGGGCGTGCGCACGAAGGTCGCCTTCATCTTGGAATGGTCAACGTCGAGGTAATCGGGCACGTCGCGCTCCGGCAGCTGGCTGGCTTCAAGAACCAGCGCCATCTGCTTGGACTTCTCGCGGACCTCGATCACGTCGCCTTCCTTCACGCGGTAGGACGGGATGTTCACGCGCTGGCCGTTAACGAGCACATGGGCGTGGTTCACGAACTGACGGGCGGCAAAGATGGTCGGCACGAATTTCGCGCGGTAGACCACGGCGTCGAGGCGGCGCTCGAGCAGGCCGATGAGAAGCTCACCGGTGTCGCCCTTGAGACGCTCGGCCTCGGCGAAGATGCGGCGGAACTGCTTTTCGGTCATGTCGCCGTAGTAGCCCTTGAGCTTCTGCTTGGCGCGAAGCTGAAGGCCGAAGTCGGACATCTTGCCCTTGCGGCGCTGGCCGTGCTGGCCGGGGCCGTATTCGCGGCGGTTCACCGGGGATTTCGGACGGCCCCAGATGTTTTCGCCCATGCGGCGGTCGATCTTGTACTTGGCAGACGTGCGTTTGGTCACGGCTGATCTCCTTTATGGGTGGCATTTCGACCTGATCCGAAAACCGGTGCCCACTGTTCGGGTCGAGATCGCGAAGCGGTTTCGACCGTGGGGCGCGGTGGCCGGGGGGCCTCGTGCCGTTTTAAAGGGCGTTGTCCTCTCCCCGGACCGGCGAACCGGCTGCCCGGGTTGACAGGCTGCCTCTTGCGAGGGCCACCAACACCAATGAAAACCGGCCCCACGCGGGGGCCAGATGGCGGGCTTATAGCGGTGTGGGGCGGGGAGTCAACGGCCCAGGCAGCGGATAAGCCCGCCCCGGCTTTACTTGCGCGCCCATGCAGCTATCATCACCGCACAATCATGGAGCGTTTATGACGTGATGCGACAGGGAGGCACGGGCCTCCCACGGCAACGAGGACCAGGAATGGACCGCCCCGTTCGGCGGACAGGTTTCGTTGCGCCACACCCCTCACGACTGACAAATCGAAAGACGCACCCATGACACGGGACTATTCCCAGCTTTTCCCCTCCGCCACGCCTGCTACCGCGCCCTCCGCGCTCGCCCGGCTCGGCTGGCAGCCGTTCTTCGCGGCCCAGATCGACGCCGATACCCTCACCGCCACCCCTCCGGTCCGCGTCACCGCCGTTCATCGCAGCGGCCTGCGTGTAACCGGCGACGGGATCGAGGCGGAGCTTCCACCGGACGAGGCGGTGACCGTGGGCGACTGGCTCCTCTACGACGCCGACCACCCGGCGGACTCCGTCCTGCTCGAACGAAAAAGCGTGATCCGCCGCCGTGCTGCCGGGCGCGAGGCGAAAGTGCAGCTCATCGCCGCCAATATCGACACGGTGTTCATCGTCTCTTCCTGCAACGCCGACTTCAACGTGGCGCGGCTGGAACGCTATGTCGCTCTGGCCTTCGAGGCCGAGGTCGATCCGGTGATCCTGTTGACCAAGGCCGATCTGGCCGCCGATCCGCAGGATTTCGTGACGCAGGCACAGGCGATCTCCTCCCGCGTGCCGGTCATCGCGCTCGACGCGCGGGGCGAGGCACCGCGCACGGCGCTGGCGCAATGGGCCAAACCCGGGCGCACCGTGGCCTTCCTCGGCTCGTCGGGTGTGGGGAAATCGACGCTGACCAACGCGCTCGCGGATACCGAACTCGACACGCAAGGCGTGCGGGAGGATGACGCCAAGGGCCGCCACACGACCCGCCACCGCCAGCTTTACCTCACCGACACCGGCCCCGCCGTACTCGACACGCCGGGGATGCGCGAGCTTCAGCTGACGGACGTCGCCGCCGGGCTGTCTGAGCTTTTCGACGATATCGAAGACCTCGCCACCCGCTGCAAATTCCGCAACTGCGCCCATGAGGGCGAACCGGACTGTGCCGTCCAGGCGGCCATCGCCGCGGGCGAACTGGACCCGGTCCGCCTCACCCGTTTTCGCAAGCTGGCCGCCGAGGAGGCCCACAACACGGCCACCGTCGCGCAGAAACGCGCCCGCGAAAAAGGCTTCGCCAAACACGTCAAGCGCGTCACACGGGAAAAGCCGAACCGGCGCTGAGGCGGGTCAGGCCCCCATGATCGCCGCTTCGGCCTGCGTCAGCAGACGGCGGGCCGGGGCGGAATAGGCGTCAGCCCCTTGTGCGAGCGATGGCATCGCGCCAAGCAGTTGCTCGCGCTGCACGTCCTCCACCGCGTCCAGCGCCTCGCCCTCGGGCAGGAAGCTCTCGGTCTCCAGCCCGTTGGCAAAGACCACCTCGTGCCGGTCAAGCAGCAGGTGGATGTAGGTGACGGAGGTCACCGAGCGATCACGCGTCACGCGCCGGTCGTCGATCAGGTCACGCGCGGCGACCAGCACCTCGTTCGTGCCGAACAGCGCCTGCGCCCGAGCCCCCTTGAGAAGCATCCGATGCGCGGGCGAGACGATCAGGTCGCCATCCGGGCGCTCGTCGCCCAGCGCGCCCTGGCGCACACGGACGGGCCGCAATTCCGGCATGGCATAGAGCCGCGCGCCCGAGACACGCTTCTCTCCGATCCACAGCACGTCCTGAAGCCCGTTGTCCTTGGTCTGGATGCGCGTGCCCTCGCGGATCTCCTCGACGGCGATATCGCCGTCGGCGGTGCGAATGCGTGTACCCGGGGTGAAGCAGATCACGCCGGTCGGCTGATCGGTCAGCCGGTTCATGACGGCGGCCTCTATCTGCGCCTGCACGACCCAGAGGTCGCGGTCGCTCGGCGGAAGCCCGTCGGAAAACATCAGGAGCGTGCCGCGCCCCTCGACACCGTTCATCATGGTCACCGGATAACTGCGAAACCCGTCCGTCACGGTGAAGCCCATGTCAAACAGGCTGTCCTCGTCCTTGTTCGTTTTCGGATGTGCCGGGGAAGACCCCGTCAGGCGGCGCACCTTGCGCGCCGCGCGTCTGCGAATGTCCGCCTCCTGCTCGCCAAGGTCGAGCCGGATCACGTCCTGCGGGCCATCCACCCGCAATGCCGTGCCGGACCACCGCCAGCTTGCACCCACACCCAAGGAGCCACGCGGAGCATCCGCGAGACCGTCAACTTCGGTTTGGGACCAGGAAATGACGAACGAGCCGATAATGCCCGTCTTCATAACTGTTCCTGCCTCTACTCGTACACGGCCTCTAAGCGGGCCGATTTGTAATGATAAAATCGTATCACGACAGGAAACGGGTGTTAACCGTTTTGTACGTTAATTTCCGATCACTACATCAAAAGGATTAGAAGCTGATGCGAAACTGCATCGTTCCCACCAGCTGACCGCCGGGCTGCGCGGTGAATTCGGGGGTGAGATAGGTCGCGCCGTAGAACAGGCTGAAGTTCCGCTCTTCCAGCAGCACGCCGCCCCTCAGACGTGCGCGTACCGGGGTAAGCGTGTAGCCGGGCGATGGCAGGAAGCTCGACGAAAAGACCCGCGCCACGTCCGCGCCGAACAGGACCGAGATCCCCGGCTCGTTCACCCGCTTGAGCACCTGGTAGGGCTGTCCACTGACATAGTCGCGGGCGATCACCCCGTTGCGGAACCCCGGCCCGACGAGCAGGTCAAAGCCCACGCGGGCGTAGCTTTCAAGGCCCACATGTGCGCTGGCGAAGGGTCGAAAAGTCACCGCCTCGTCGATCACGATGTTATAGGCCGCCTCGGCATGGCCCATCGGGCGCAGGCGGTTGCCCACCTGCCCCGCGATCACGCCCGGCGCGAGCCGGTCGAAGCCAAGCGTGCGGTGGAACCGGTCCTGAATCGCGAGGATCCGGGTCGCGGGGCCAACCGCCTCGACACCCGCACCAAGCGACAGGTCCCATCCGCCCCGCGCGAAGTGCGTGAACAGTCCTGCCCGGATCGCGCCCGCTGCGGGCCGGTCGCCGGGGGCCGGCGTGCGCGTGTTGGCGGGGGTCACGATCTGCGTGCCGATCCGGGCCTCGAGGAGCGTGCCGAAGCCGGTTGGCAGGTCCGTCGTGCCCTCGGGTCCGAACAGAAAGGACGTGGTGGTCGAGAAGCTCTGCCACCGGTCCTGCCCGTCTCCGGTGGAGTCGTTCGTCGTGACGTTCGCCCATCCGAGATAGGACCAGCCGCCAACCTGCGCCTGGGCCGGAACAGCAGCGAGCGCGAGGCAGAGCGCGGCGCAAAGGCGCAGGGCGAAGGACGACATAGGAGGCTCCCGGTTGAAGGACGAATAGGCAGAATACAGGCGGCGGGCCGATTCGGCTCAATTGTTTTTCGGGACGGATAGTCCCGATTGCAACGCAGGATCGACGTTTTCTATGGAAACCCGCCCGGCTGATGATACTTTTCCGATATGCTCAACAAGCTGGAAATGTTCATCGCGCTCGCCAACGAACGCCACTTCGGCCGCGCCGCCGAGACCCTCGGCATCACGCAGCCCACGCTGTCTGCCGGGATCAAGCAGCTTGAGGCCGAACTGGGGGTGAAGCTGGTGCAGCGCGGCTCGCGGTTCGGCGGGCTGACGCCCGAAGGGGCGCGCGCGCTCGACTGGGCCCGTCAGATCGTGGGCGACGCGCGGCGGCTGCGCGACGAGATGCGGTTTTCGCGGGAGGGCCTTACCGGCCACCTGCGCCTCGCCGTGATCCCCACAGCGCTCACCTGGGCCTCGCGCCTGTCCGCGCGGTTCTCGGCCGCCCATCCCAACGTGACCTTCACGATCCTGTCGCGCACCTCGATCCAGATCCTCGACATGCTGGAAAACCTCGAAGCGGACGTGGGCCTGAGCTATCTCGACAACGAGCCGTTGGGGCGCGTGCAGGTGCAGGAACTCTACCGCGAGGATTACGCGCTGGTCTGCGCGCCGGACGATCCGGCGGCCGGGCTGGACCAGATCGGCTGGACGGATATCGGCGAGCGGATGCTCTGCCTGCTCACCCCGGACATGCAAAACCGCCGGATCATCAACCGCGCTTTCATGGAGGCCGGGCAGACGCCCAACGTGCGCATGGAGTCGAACTCCACCGTCGTGCTGGTGAGCCATGTGGAACAGGGCGGCTGGTCCACGGTCCTGCCGGGCGACATGGCCGCGTCGCTCGCAACGGGCCGGGGGGCAGCGGTGGTTCCCATCCGCTCCGACCGCCCGGGGCCGAGCGTCGGGCTGGTCGCGCCGCATCAGGAGCCGCAGACCCCCGTGCTCCAGGCACTGTTGGACGAGGCGCACGCACTGTCCGTTTGATAGAAATTTCCTATCGGTTAACGGAACCGCGATATTGAAAACCCACAGCTTCCGTGCAATGGCTCCGCCAGTTTTGGAGGACCCATGCAAGCCAGCACGCCAGCATCCGCGCCCGATCTCGCGGCGATTCAGGAAGTGATCGACGCCCACACCCATCTCGAAGGTCCGCTCCTGCCGATTCTCCACGGCATGATGGAGGCGTTCGATCACGTCCCCGAGGACGCGGTGCAGCCCATCGCCGACACGCTCAACATCGGGCGGGCCGAGGTGCATGGCGTCATCAGTTTCTACCATGATTTCCGTACGTTGCCCGCCGGCCGCCACATCGTGAAGATTTGCCGCGCCGAAGCCTGTCAGGCGCTTGGCGCGAACAGGCTGGCGGATGCGGTGCTGGCCAAGCTGGGCACCGGCTGGCACGGTACGACGCCGAACGGCGCGGTCACGATCGAACCTGTCTATTGCCTTGGCCTCTGCGCCAACGGCCCCGCCGCGATGATCGACGACAAGGTCGTGGGCGCGCTGGACGTGGCCAAGCTCGAAAAAGTGATCGCGGAGGCGGGCGCATGAAGATTTACCTGTCTCAAGATGCGGTGGCCCGCGCGCTCGGTGCTGACGATGTCGCCGCAGAGCTCGCCAAACATGACGTCGAGCTGATCCGCGTTGGCTCGCGCGGGATGACGTGGCTCGAGCCGCTGGCCGAAGTCGAGATCAACGGCGTGCGCCATGCGTTCGGTCCGGTAACGGTCGATGACGTACCGGCGCTGATCGACGGCACGCTTGCTGGCCACGGCCCCACCGAAGAAATTCCGTTCTTTGCGAACCAGACCCGTCTGACGTTTCAGCGCTGCGGCGTGATCGATCCGCTCGATCTGAACGCCTACCGCGCGCACGGGGGCCTTGTCGGACTTGAGCGTGCGCTCGGGATGGAGGGCCTTGGCGTTGTCGAGGAAGCCAAGGCGAGCGGTCTGCGCGGACGCGGCGGCGCGGGCTTTCCCACCGGCATCAAGTGGGAGACGGTGGCCAAGGCGAGTGCGGACCAGAAATACATCGTCTGCAACGCCGACGAGGGCGACTCGGGCACTTTCGCCGACCGGATGATCATGGAGGGCGACCCGTTCAGCCTGATCGAAGGGATGGCCATCGCAGGCGTCGGGGTCGGTGCGACCAAGGGCTATGTCTACCTGCGGTCGGAATACCCGGACGCGATCCGCATCATGAACGAGGCGGTCAAGGTGGCCCGCGCACATGGCGTGCTGGGGGCGAGCCTGCTGGCTAAGGGTCCGGCGTTCGACATGGAAATCCGCGTGGGCGCCGGGGCTTATGTCTGTGGCGAGGAAACCTCGCTGTTGAACAGTCTCGAAGGCAAGCGCGGCGTGGTCCGCGCCAAGCCGCCGCTGCCCGCGCTCGAGGGGTTCCTGGGCAAGCCGACGGTGGTGAACAACGTCATCTCGCTCGCCACCATTCCGGTTATCTTCGAGAAGGGTGCCGCGCATTATGCCGATTTCGGGCTGGGCCGGTCGAAGGGGACCATCCCGCTCCAGATCGCGGGAAACGTGAAACACGGCGGGCTCTACGAGATCGCCTTTGGCCTGCCGCTGGGTGAGATCGTGAATGACATCGCGGGCGGCACCCGTTCGGGCCGGCCGGTGAAAGCGGTGCAGGTCGGCGGACCGCTGGGCGCCTATTTCGCGCCGGGCCAGTTTGACACGCCCTTTGGGTATGAGGAATTCGACGGTGCCGGTGGCCTGATCGGTCACGCGGGGCTTACCGTGTTCGACGACACAGCCGACATGCTGGGCATGGCGCGCTTCGCGATGGAATTCTGCGCGGTCGAAAGCTGTGGCAAGTGCACCCCCTGCCGGATCGGCGCGGTGCGCGGCGTCGAGACCATCGACCGGATCGCGGCGGGCGACGAGAGCGCCAAGGAGCTGCTCACCGATCTGTGCGAGACCATGACAGACGGGTCGCTTTGCGCGTTGGGGGGCTTCACCCCCTACCCCGTCATGTCCGCCCTCACGCTGTTCCCGGACGATTTCGCCCGGTCGAAGGAGGCGGCGGAATGAAGGTTTCGAATTTCGTCTGCGCGAAATCCGACCGGGTGGGGGGCGCTGCCCCCAACACCCCCCGGGATATTTCCGAACCGGACAGACGGGGGCGCGGCGCATGAGCGAGAGCGTGAAGGGCCCCGCATCCTATTTCCCGTCGATCGAGGCGAAATACGGACAGCCGATCGACCACTGGCTCGGGCTGGTGGCGGGCAAGGCCGGTATGAAACATATGGAGATCGTGAGCTGGCTCAAAGCCGAGCACGGTCTTGGACATGGGCACGCGAACGCCATCGTGGCGCATGCGCTGTCAACGCAGAAAGGATGAGACCATGAAGGACTTCATCATTCCCTGGAACGACGCCGATATGGGCACGCCCGCCAAGACCGGCGCGCCCGTGACGCTGACCGTGGACGGCGCCGCCGTGACCGTGCCCGAGGGCACCAGCGTCATGCGCGCGGCTTACGAGGCCGGAATCACCGTGCCCAAGCTTTGTGCAACGGATAGCGTCGAGGCCTTCGGTTCTTGCCGCCTCTGCGTGGTCGAGATCGAGGGGCGGCGCGGCACGCCCGCCTCCTGCACGACACCTGTGGTCGAGGGGATGGTGGTGCGCACCCAGTCCGCGAAGGTGCAGAAGATCCGCAAGGGGGTGATGGAGCTTTATATCTCTGACCACCCGCTCGACTGTCTGACCTGTTCGGCGAACGGCGACTGCGAGTTGCAGGACATGGCGGGGGCCGTGGGTCTGCGCGACGTGCGTTACGAGCCAGGCGAGAACCATTTCGACCCGACGGGGACCGGCGCGCTGAGCATGGCGGATGCCAAACGGCGCGAGGGCGACGGCAATTTCCGCTATATCCCCAAGGACGAGTCGAACCCGTATTTCACCTATGATCCGTCAAAGTGCATCGTCTGTTCGCGCTGCGTGCGGGCCTGTGAAGAGGTGCAGGGCACCTTTGCGCTGACCATCGAGGGGCGCGGATTCGAAAGCCGCGTGTCGGCAGGAGGTGCGGTGGACGACTTCCTGACGTCCGATTGCGTGTCTTGCGGGGCCTGCGTGCAGGCCTGCCCGACCGCGACGTTGCAAGAGAAAAGCGTGGCCGAACTGGGAACGCCGACCCGGTCGGTCGTCACCACCTGCGCCTATTGCGGTGTGGGCTGTTCGTTCAAGGCCGAGATGAACGGCGATCAGCTTGTCCGCATGGTGCCTTACAAGAACGGCAAGGCGAACCGGGGCCATTCCTGCGTCAAGGGCCGCTTTGCCTATGGCTATGCCGAGCACAAGGATCGCATCCTGAGCCCGATGATCCGGGAGTCCATCGACGACCCGTGGCAGGAGGTGTCATGGGACGAGGCCATAGGTTTCGCCGCGAAACGTCTGAAATCATTGCAAAAAGATTACGGGCGGCGTTCGGTGGGGGTCATCACCTCTTCACGTTGCACGAATGAGGAAACTTACCTCGTCCAGAAGCTCGCGCGCGGCGTGTTCATGAACAACAACACTGACACCTGTGCGCGCGTGTGCCACTCGCCCACCGGCTATGGTCTGGGTCAGACCTTCGGCACCTCGGCCGGGACGCAGGATTTCGACTCGGTCGAGCAGACCAACGTGGTGATCGTGATCGGGGCGAACCCGACCGATGGGCACCCGGTGTTCGCCTCGCGGCTGAAAAAGCGCCTGCGCGCCGGGGCCGAGTTGATCGTGATCGACCCGCGCCGGATCGACCTTGTCAAATCCGCGCATGTCGAAGCCGCGCATCACTTGCCCCTGCGCCCCGGCACCAACGTGGCCGTGGTGACCGCGCTGAGCCATGTGATCGTGACCGAGGGTCTCATGGATGAGGATTTCATCCGCGAGCGCTGCGACTGGAACGAGTTCCTCGAATACGCGGATTTCGTGAGTCAGGAGCGCCATTCGCCCGAGGCCACCGAGATGCTGACGGGTGTGCCCGCCGAGACGCTGCGCGCCGCCGCCCGCACCTTTGCCCGTGGTGGCAATGGCGCGATCTACTATGGCCTCGGCGTGACCGAGCACAGCCAAGGGTCCACCACCGTCATGGGGATCGCGAACCTCGCCATGCTGACCGGCAACATCGGGCGGCCCGGCGTGGGCGTGAACCCGCTGCGCGGTCAGAACAACGTGCAGGGGTCCTGCGACATGGGGTCGTTCCCGCATGAGCTTCCGGGCTATCGCCATGTGAAGCTGCCCGAGGTGCGCAAGACGTTCGAGGCCGCCTGGGGCGTGACCATCGACCCTGAGCCGGGCCTGCGTATCCCGAACATGCTGGACGCCGCCGTGGATGGCACCTTCAAGGGACTTTACTGTCAGGGTGAGGACATCCTGCAATCGGACCCGGATACGAAACACGTCGCTGCAGGTCTTGCCGCAATGGAATGCGTGATCGTTCACGACCTTTTCCTGAACGAGACGGCGAACTACGCGCATGTGTTCCTGCCGGGGTCGTCCTTCCTTGAAAAGGACGGCACCTTCACCAATGCCGAGCGCCGCATCAACATGGTGCGCCGCGTGATGGCACCCAAGGCGGGCTATGCTGACTGGGAGGTGACGCAGTTGCTCGCACAGGCGATGGGCGCGGATTGGGAGTATGCCCACCCGCGGGAGATCATGGCCGAGATCGCGGCGACCACGCCGACCTTCGCGGGCGTGACCTATGAGCGGATCAACGAACTGGGATCGATCCAGTGGCCGTGCAACGACGACGCGCCCGAGGGCACGCCGCTGATGCATGTCGACGAGTTCAAGCGCGGCAAGGGCCGGTTCATGATCACGGAATACGTGGCGACGGACGAGAAGACCGGGCCGCGGTTCCCGCTGCTGCTGACCACCGGACGTATCCTGAGCCAATACAACGTTGGCGCGCAGACACGGCGAACGGCGAACTCGACATGGCATGAAGAGGACGTGCTGGAGATCCATCCCCACGACGCCGAAGTGCGCGGCGTGAAGGAGGGCGACTTCGTCAAGCTGGCCTCGCGCTCGGGCGAGACGGCGCTGCGCGCGACGCTGACCGACCGGGTGTCGACCGGCGTGGTCTATACGACCTTCCACCACCCGGACACGCAGGCCAACGTCATCACCACGGACTTTTCCGACTGGGCGACGAACTGCCCGGAATACAAGGTGACGGCGGTGCAGGTCAGCCCCTCCAACGGGCCGACCGACTGGCAGGAGCGCTACAACGCGCAGGCCGAGCAGTCGCGGCGGATCCTTCCGGCGGCGGAGTGAGCATGACGGACGCGGCGAAATCCCGGCCCGGGCTGGCCGTCTCGTCCTCCGGGGCGCGGACGGTGACCCGGACCTTGCCGGAGGAGACGCCGGTGGCGATCTCGTTCGACGGGACGACGCTGGCCGTGATGATGGCCTCGCCCGCCGATCTTGAGGACTTCGCCTATGGGTTCGCACTGACCGAGCGGGTGATCGACCGGCCCGAGGACGTCGAGACGTTCGAGATCATCCAGTTCGACGCCGGGATCGAGGCGCGGTTTCTGCTGCGCGATGACCGATCGGAACAATTGCGCGCCCGGCAGCGCGCCCTGATGGGACCGGTGGGCTGCGGATTGTGCGGGATCGACTCGCTTGAGGGTGCGCTGCCGGCGCTGCCTGCTGTGGATGCCGACCCGCGGTTTTCCCGCGATGAGGTCGCGCGGGCGACCGATGAGTTACGCGCGCACCAGCCGTTGCACGACCTGACCCGTGCGGTTCACGCAGCGGGCTTCATGGTGCCCGGCGAAGGGATCGTCATGGCGCGCGAGGATGTGGGGCGGCACAACGCGCTCGACAAGCTGATCGGGGCGCTGGCGCGGGCGGGGATCGACCCGGCCAGTGGCGCGATGGTCATCACCAGCCGCGTGTCGGTCGAGATGGTGCAGAAGACGGCGCAGGCCGGATGCGCGGTGATCGTCGCGGCCTCGGCCCCCACCGCCCATGCCCTGCGCCTTGCCGACGCCGCGCAGATCACGCTCGCCGCTTTCGTGCGTGGCGAAAGTTTCGACCTCTATTCCCACCCGCACCGCATCCAGACGGGAGCTTCCGATGTCGCCTGAGAAAATGGTCACGATGGCCAACCAGATCGCCACCTTCTTCATGACCCAGCCGGGCGAGGATCAAGCGTCGCGGGTTGCCGATCACATCAACGACTTCTGGGAGCCCCGGATGCGCCGCCAGTTGCTCGACTATGTGGCGGCGGGCGGAGAGGGCTTGTCGCCGCTATTGATCGAGGCGACGAAAGAGGTGCGCGAACCGGCGCAGTAAGCGTTGCGCGTTCCCCCGACGTGGGCGAGGGTTGAGCGACCCTGATCGGAGCCGCTCGATGACTGAACCCGTTTTTCATCCCGATTTCGGCAAGACCGACCGCATCCAGCGGCAGGCTGTCTCGCCGCGTAGCCTTGGCCCACTGAGGTTCCTGATGAAGCTGGGCGGATGGCTTAGCGGGCGCGGGGTGGAGAAGGCCGTCAGCGCAACGGGCCAGAAGATCTGGGTGTTTCGCCCCGAGGCTGCAGGGCCGCATCCTGCGATATTGTGGATACACGGGGGCGGGCTGATCTTCGGTCATCCGCTGATCGAGAAGCCCTTTGCCCGCGACGTGGCGCGGGAGCTGGGCGCGGTCGTCGCCTGTCCGTTCTATCGTTTGGCGCCCGAAGACCCCTACCCTGCCGGTCTGGAGGACGTTTATGCTGCGCTCCAATGGCTCGCGGCGCAGCCGGGCGTGGACCCGACGCGCATCGCAGTCGGAGGGGACAGCGCGGGGGGCGGTCTGGCGGCGGCGCTTACGATCCTTGCGCGGGAGCGGGGCGGGCCGGCGATCCGGTTTCAGCTTCTCCATGAGCCCATGCTGGACGAGGCCACGCGCCGCGCCGCCGCGCCGGACCCGGAGACGCTGCGCCTGTGGACGCCGGAGATCAACACATGGGCCTGGGACGGATACCTGCAGGACGTGCGCGGGCCGGTGCCTGAAACCGCCTCGCCGTCGCGGATCGAAGACCCGGCCGGATTGCCCGCCGCCTGGGTCGGGGTCGGCACACGGGATCTGTTTCACGCCGAGGCGCGCGACTATGCCGACAGGCTCTCTGCGGCCGGTGTGCCCGTCACGTTCCACGACGTGCCAGGCGGGTTTCACGGCTTCGCTCAGGTGCGCAAGGACGCGGCGGTCTCTCGCGCGTATGTGGCGCGGATGAAGGCCGCGTTGGCGGATGCGTTCAAACGCTGAAACCCGGTGCTGTCCGGTCACGCAGATCGGCCACCGTCACCTCTGACAGCTCCTGCCGGAACCGGGCGCGGGCAGCGTCGAGCGCGGAACTGAGCGCGGCGTTGGCCGCCTGTTCCAACTGGCAGCCCGGCGCATCCTCCGACCGACCGACGGCGAAGAGGGACGGCTCGCCCAGCGCGTCATAAAGCGCGAGGAGCGTGATCTGGTCGAGCGGCCGGGCCAGCGTCCAGCCGCCACCGTGCCCTTTGACCGAGGCCACGAACCCGGCCTCACGCAGCCCGCCCATCGTGCGGCGCACGACGGCGGCGTTGGTGTTCAGCATCATTCCGATCTGCTCGGACGTGGCCGGGCCGTCCAGATCCTGAAGGTGGAGGAGCGCGTGGAGGACGCGGGAGAGGCGGTTGTCTGTGCGCATGGCCTCAATCTAATCGCGGACCTTACGAAACAAAAGAGGTTACATGATATTGACTCCGGCAATTCATGATACATATGATGTTACATGATATGAAGGAGACGAAGATGCCCGACACGCAAGACCTCAGGACGTTCTGGGAAAACAGATACGCCACCATGACCACGCCGACGAATGGCGACCCCACAGGTGTTCTGAAACGTCATTCCGACGGCCGGTCACCAGGCCGCGCGCTCGACATCGGCTGTGCGCGGGGTGACGATGCCTTGTGGCTGGCAGGCTTGGGATGGCGCGTGACCGGCGTGGACGTCTCGCAGACCGCGTTGGACATCGCACAAGGTCGCGCGGAGGCGGCGGGCCTTGCGGACCGGGTCACGTTCGAACGCCACACCATGCCGGAGAGCTTCCCAACCGGCTCCTTCGACCTCGTCTCCGTTGTCTTCTTTCACAGCCCGATGGCGTTCGACCGCGCCCGCGTGCTGGAACTCGCCGCCCGGGCAACGGCTCCGGGCGGGCTTCTGATCGTCGCAGGTCACAACACGGCACCCAGTTGGCGCCAGCCTGAGAGCCATGACCACCCGGCCTTTCCGACGCCGGAAGAGGACCGGGCCGCCGTCGCGCGGGCGGGGCAGGACTGGCGCGACATCGAGGTGGGCCTGTCCAAGCGCGAGGTGACCGGGCCGGAAGGCCAGCGCGACATCGCGGCCGACAGCCATGTCATTCTCGAACGGATGAAATGACGTATTCATCACGTCGCCTGACAGGGCCGTTATCCCCATGATCCTGCCGTCCTGACCCCTCGTAATGGAATGCATACGGACGACAGACATACATGGAGGTTACCTGTCATGAAGACCCTTGCTACTGCTGCTGCCCTCGCCCTGATGACCGCCGGTACGGCCCAGGCCGAAACCATCGCCGAAATCGCGGCGGGAAATGACGACTTCTCGACCCTCGTGGCCGCCGCCGATGCCGCCGGCCTCGTCGAAACGCTGGGCAGCGAAGGCCCGTTCACCGTCTTCGCCCCGACCAATGCCGCTTTCGCTGCGCTGCCCGAGGGCACCGTGGAAGGGCTGCTCGAGCCCGACATGAAGGACACGCTGTCCTCGATCCTGCTCTATCACGTCGTTGCGGGTGAGATCATGTCCGGCGACATCGCGATGGGCACCACGGCGGTCGAGACCGTCAATGGCGCCACGATCTGTGTCACCGCGTCGGATGGCGGCGTCACGCTGGCCGACGGCGCCGGCGGCGAAGCCACGGTTGTGAGCGCGGACATCGATGCCGACAACGGCGTCATCCATGTGATCGACACGGTCGTCATGCCCGGCGAGATGGGCGCGTCCTGCTGATCACGGCAAAGCGGAAAACTTTTTTCGCAATCATGGGAACCAACATCGCCCCCCACGCGTAATGTAGGTGTCCCATGACTGTCCCAGCCGGGGCCCCCTAACCCCGGCACGGTGCGGATCTCTTCCCGGAGATCCGCACCTTTTTATTTTCAGGGGTTCAACCACAGTCGAATGAGCGCGGCCTCGGGTGTTTCGCGCCCGCCGTTTTCCACGCCGGCCGACCAGAGCGGCTGGCCTGCCGCGTAATGACCGGGGGCAAGGCCCCCTGCCTCGCACTGGCTTACCGCACGGATGCGCGTGCCGGAGGCGATGGCGTCGGCCAGAGCCGCGTGGATCGCCGGGTCGTGCATGATCGTACCGGAGCCGAACACCCGCAGGACCGCCCCGTCGAGGGCGGCGAGCGCGCCGCGCAGGGCTTTGGCAGGCAGTCCCGGCGTGAGGGCCAGCATGGCGAGGCGGCGGTCCGGGTCGAACCGAGTGCGCGCGGGCGGGTCGGCCGGGTCCTGAGCGACGGCGCGGAACGCATCGTCGCCGCGCGTATCGTGCTTGATGAGTCCGCCCGCCTCCATGATCCGCTGCGCGAAGGCGCATTTCACGCCGGTCCAGCCGGGTGCCAGCAGCGTGGCCACCGCGAGGGTGAGATTGGCCCGCGCCCCCTCCCCCGCGCCCAGAGGCGCCATCGCGCCGCAAAGCATCACGCGCACGTCGCGCCCCGCCAGCGCCTGTGCCAAGGCCGCACCGGTGAAGGACATCGTATCGGTGCCGTGGGTGACGAGGATGGACGCCTTCGGGTGCGCGTCGATCAGGTCGAGCATCCGGTTCCAGTCGGCGGGCCCTACGTCCGCGCTGTCCAGTAACGGGTCGAAGACATGGGTTGTTAGCTGCGCGCCGGTCGGCATGAGGGTCGCCACCGCGCGTTCGACGCGGCCTGTCTCGGGCACGAGGCCGTCGGGCGACGGGACCATGCCAATGGTGCCCCCGGTGTGGATCAGGACGATCTCCATGCCCCCGGTATGACCGCCGGTCGGAGGCGCATCAAGCCGCGGGTGCTTGATCCTCTGCCCCAAACCCGCCAAGACTGTCGGCGACCAAGGGGGACTGCATGGCATTGCCGGTCGGCACGCAATTCAAATACTGGGCTCTCGCCGCCGTCGTGTTCTTCGTCGTGCTGTGGTTTCTGGGCGATGTGATCATGCCGTTCCTGATCGGCGGGGCCATCGCCTATTTCCTCGACCCCATTGCAGACAAGCTGGAGACGTGGGGCTTCAAGCGGATCTGGGCGACCGCGACGATCTCGGTCCTCGCGATCATCGTCTTCGTTCTTCTGATCCTGCTCGTCGTGCCATCGCTCATCAATCAGGCCGGACAGCTGGTGAACGTCGCACCGCAGATCGCGCAGAACATCCGTGACTTCCTGATCGAACGATTCCCGGATGTGGTGGATCAGGACAGCGTGCTGCGTCAGTCGCTGGACAGCCTCGGCTCCACCTTGCAGGAACGCGGCGGGCAGCTGATCGACGCGCTTCTGAACTCGGCGATGGGGATCGTGAACGTCGCGCTGCTCGTGGTGATCGTGCCTGTCGTGACCTTTTATCTCCTGTGGGACTGGGACCGGATGGTGGCGGCGATAGACGACCTCTTGCCGCGTGACCATGCGCCGGTCATCCGTCATCTTGCGAGCCAGATCGACCGGACGCTGGCCGGATTCATCCGGGGGCAAGGGACAGTCTGCCTGATCCTCGGCACTTTCTATGCCGTCGCGCTCATGCTGATCGGGCTGCAATTCGGCCTGATCGTGGGGGCGGTCGCGGGGCTTCTGACCTTCATTCCCTATGTCGGCGCGCTGGTCGGCGGGGCGCTGGCCATCGGGCTGGGCCTGTTCCAGTTCTGGGGGGAGTGGTGGCTTCTGGGCGGCGTGGTGGCGATCTTCCTCGTCGGGCAGTTCGTGGAAGGCAACGTTCTTACCCCGAACCTCGTGGGCACGTCCGTCGGCCTGCACCCGGTCTGGCTGATCTTCGCCCTGTCGGCCTTCGGCACCGTGTTCGGGTTCGTAGGTATGCTGGTCGCCGTGCCGGTCGCCGCTGCGCTTGGCGTCGTGACCCGCTATCTCATCCAGCGGTACAAGGAGGGGCGGCTCTACAAGGGGCTGTCCGAGGGCGCGCTGCTCCCGCAGGACCAGAACGACGAGACCTGACATGGCCGAACAACTGACGTTCGATCTTCCCGTGCGCACGTCGCGGGACCGGGGGGATTTCTTCATCGCCGAGTCAAACGCCGTGGCGCTGGCCGCGGTGGAACGGTGGAAGGACTGGCCCGGACGCAAGATGGTGCTGACCGGCCCGGACGGGTCGGGCAAGAGCCACCTTGTGGAGGTCTGGGCGACCCTGTCGGGGGCCGAGATCGTTCCCGCCTCTGCCCTGCCCGACACCGAAACAGCCGCGCTTGCCGGGCGCTCGGTCGCGGTGGAGGATGCGGACCGGGTCGCGGGGGATGATGAGGCCGAGGCGGCGCTGTTCCACCTGCACAACCTCGTGCTGGCCGAGGGTGGCGCAGTCCTCTTCACCTCGCGCGCGGCCCCGTCGCGCTGGGGGCTGGACCTGCCCGACCTTGCCAGCCGGATCGAGGGCACGCCGATGGTCGCCCTTAGCCCACCCGATGACGCGCTGATCTCGGCGGTGCTGGTCAAACTTTTCGACGACCGGCAGATCGCGGTGGCGCCGAACCTGATCGCCTATCTCGCGCCGCGTCTGCCCCGGTCGCTCGCCGCCGCGCAGGATTTCGTGATGCGGCTCGATGCGCTGGCCCTTGCCGAGAAGCGTGACGTGACCCGCGCGCTGGCGGCGCGGCTTCTGGACAGTGAAGGCGGTGAGGGGTCATAACGTCATAGAAAGGTTACGAACGTGCCCGATACCCCGCATATGACCCAGACCCATATCGACGCCGATTTCCTTGAGACGGCGTTTCCAGAACCCGTGACACTCGACCCGACCGATTTCGACGGGCCCAAGCGTTTCTTCAATCGCGAGCTGAGCTGGCTTGGCTTCAACTGGCGCGTGCTGCAAGAGGCGGAAAATCTGCGCGTTCCGCTGCTGGAGCGGCTGCGGTTCCTGTCGATCTCGGCCTCGAACCTCGACGAATTCTACACCGTGCGCGTCGCGGGCCTGCGCGAACTTGCCAACAACGGGCATACCGCGCCGGGCGCCGATGGCCTGTCGCCCGCCGAACAACTGGTCAAGATCAACGCTGATGCGCGCGCGCTGATGTCGCGCCAACAGGAGGTCTTCAACGAGCTGGCCCGCGACATGGCGGCCACGGGCATTTCGATCTGCACGCGCGAGGCGCTGGACGAAACCGACCATACCTTCCTCGAAGGCGTTTTCCTGCGCCGCGTCTTTCCGGTGCTCTCGCCGCTCGCCATCGACCCGGCGCATCCGTTTCCGTTCATCCCGAACACCGGTTTCGCGCTGGCGCTGCAACTGGAGCGCAAGGGCGACAAGCGCAAGCTGCGCGCGCTCCTGCCGATCCCGCACCAGATCGACCGCTTCATCCGGCTTCCGGACCGGGACGGGTCGATGCGCTACCTCCCGCTCGAGGAATTGCTGCTTCTCAACCTCACAAGCCTGTTTCCGGGCTATGTGACCAAGGGACATTGTGCTTTTCGCGTATTGCGGGACAGCGACCTTGAGGTCGAGGATGAAGCCGAAGATCTTGTGCGTGAGTTTGAGACCGCGCTCAAACGCCGCCGCCGGGGCGAGGTGGTGCGCATGAAGGTCTCTGCGGACGCACCGCCCGAATTGCTTACCCTCATCAAGCGCGAGCTTCACGTCACGGATGAAGAGGTGGTCGAGGTCGACGGGCTTATCGGCATCTCGGACCTGTCCGAACTGGTCACCGACGACCGGCCCGACCTGCTCTGGACCTCGTTCACGCCGCGCATCCCGGAGCGGGTACAGGACCACGACGGCGATATGTTCGCGGCGATCCGGCAGAAGGACATGCTGCTCCACCACCCTTACGAGACCTTCGACATGGTGGTGCGGTTCCTCGAACAGGCCGCGCTCGACCCGGACGTGGTGGCGATCAAACAGACGCTCTACCGCACCTCACGCGACAGCCCGATCGTGTCGGCGCTGTGCGAGGCAGCGGAGGCCGGCAAGTCGGTGACCGCGCTGGTCGAGCTCAAGGCCCGGTTCGACGAGGCCGCCAACATCCGGCAGTCGCGACGGCTGGAGCGGGCCGGGGCGCATGTCGTCTATGGCTTCATGAACTACAAGACTCATGCCAAGATCTCGACCGTGGTGCGGCGCGAGGGCGACGACCTCGTCACCTATACCCATTTCGGCACGGGCAACTATCACCCGATCACCGCGCGCATCTACACCGACCTGAGCCTGTTCACCTGCGACGACGCGCTCGGACGCGACGCGACGCGGGTGTTCAACTACCTGTCGGGGTATGCACAGCCCGAAAAACTCGAGAAACTGGCGATTTCGCCGCTCACGCTCAAATCCAAGCTGATCGAGATGATCGACGCCGAGGCCGATTATGCCGAGGCGGG